>Ga0163150_10000965_pt1 | contig 50773 bp, 37 predicted proteins | sample OliLakLV19P2IB_FD_148628 | JGI IMG/M metagenome (GOLD analysis project Ga0163150, IMG submission 148628) | Freshwater microbial mat bacterial communities from Lake Vanda, McMurdo Dry Valleys, Antarctica - Oligotrophic Lake LV.19.P2.IB | ecosystem: Environmental > Aquatic > Freshwater > Lake >... | reverse complement strand
CCGCCCCTCCCTGGGAGGGAGGGGAGTAAGGCGTTGCCTCGCGGTGCAAATCCCCCCTCCGCCCTACTACACTCCATCACACAACCTTTCAGGAGGCATCGCATGTTCAGCATCAGAACCGTCGGGTCGTTCGCCATTCTTCTCGTCATCGTCGCCGGCTGCTCGACCGCGCCCAAGACCCAGAGCGGCAAGAGCGACATGCGGGCCGCCGCCGAGCAGACGATCGCGGAGTTCAAGCAGCGCGACCCCAGCTTGCAGGGCTTCTTCGGCAACTCGGCGGGTTATGCCGTGTTCCCCACCGTCGGCAAGGGCGGCCTGATCGTCGGCGGCGCCCGTGGGCGCGGTGTGCTTTATGAGGGTGGCCGGGTCGTCGGCTACTGCGCGATTTCCGAAGCGTCGATCGGCGCCCAGATCGGCGGCGAGTCGTTCAGCGAGGTCATCTTCTTCGAGAACCCCGTCGTGCTCAACGACTTCAAGACCGGCAGCTTCGACTTCTCCGCCCAGGTTCACGCCGTCGCGGCGAAGGAAGAGGCCGGCAAGCAGACGAAGTATCAGGACGGCGTCGCGGTCTTCACCCTGATGAAGGGCGGGCTGATGGCGGCGGCGTCCGTCGCCGGGCAAAAGTTCTCGTTTGATCCGGAATGACCTGACAACCGCGATTGATCCGCGCAAGCCCGATGATGAGGCTCTGCGAATCGTCGGGGCACTTCCATGAAGTACCCCGACGGTTCGCGGACTCACCATCGGGCTTGTCACGTTCACTGGCTTCACAGGCGAATGATGGCGGTGAAGCTGTAGAGCGGAGGAGAAATCACCGGCGACGCCGGGCGACCGAACTGCCCGAAGACCACGCCGCCGCTGAACCCGAAGGAATCGAGGATACGTCCCGTCGTGGCGACGACCAGCCCGCGGCTGCCGAACCCCGCGATCAGCAGCGGCGCGGTCTTGATCACGAACGACGGCAGCGCGCCGAAGCGCAGCCGCGCGGTCAGGCGCGGGTTGGTGCGCACCGTGTTGTCGCCGAGGCCCGCATCGACCACGTCGTTGCCGTCGCCGGTGTAGATCGTGTCGTTCCCGTCGCCGGCGGTGACGATGTCGTCTCCCGCGCCGGCGTCGATGATGTTCTTCCCGTCGCCCGCATTGATGTCGTCGTTGCCGGCGCCGGCGTTGATGCGGTCGGCATCGATGCCGGTGATGATCGTGTCGTTGCCGCTGCCGGCATCGACGTTGTTCTTCCCGTCGCCCGCATCGATGAAGTCGTCGCCGCCGTCGGTGAAGATGGTGTCCTTGCCCGCGCCGGTCGTGACGCTGTCGTCGCCGGTGCCTGTGGAGATGATGTTGTTGCCGTCGCCGGCGATCACGACATCGTCGCCGTCACCCGCGATGACCTTGTTCGCTCCCTCGCCGGCATCGATCTCGTCGTCGCCCGAGCCGCTGTTGATCAGGTCCTTGCCGGCGCCGGCGGAGATGGTGTCGTCGCCGCCGTCGGTGAAGACCTTGTTGTGGCCTTCGCCGGCATCGACGGTGTCGTCGCCGAGGCCGGTGATGATCACGTCGTTGCCCGCGCCGCCGTCGACGTAGACGCCGATGATGACGCCTTCGGGGTCGAAGACGTTGCCGACAAAGATGTCGTCGTTGCCGCCGAGTCCGTGGACTTCGATGGAGCGGACGCCGTCGAAGACGGTGTTCGAGCTTCCGGGGGCGCCGCTGGATGCGCCGGTGACCATCGCCTTGCCGTCGCCCTGCGCGACGACCGCGATGCGGTCGCGACCCTCGGAACCGACGACGATAAGCGAGCCGGTGATCGCGTCGAAGGTGACGCTGAACAGCTCGCGGGCCTCAAGGCGTTCGAGGGCGATGGGTTGGGGATCGGCGAGCAGGGTGTTCGTGGATGATGCGGCGGACGCGCAGCGAGGACGCTGCGGCTCAAGACGCTGCGGTTGCGGGCGAAGGCGACGGAGAGGTGGAAACAGCATGATTCCCTCCAACCACGTGGTGAAAAGGACGCGGCGACGCGGCCGGCGTCTCCTTCGATCGTAGATCAGAACAAGGTGTAAATGAACGGCGCGATGCTCGGGCTGAGCATCAGAAGCACGCCGAACAGCATCAGCACCACCACGATGGGCAGCAGCCACCACTTCTTGTTCTCGCGCAGGAATTCGTAGAACTCGCGCAGGATGCCCGGCGACTGCTCGTGGGACTGCTTCTCGAAGTCGTTGTCGGGCGGCGTGTCGGGCATGGTTATCTTTCTTACTCCCCTCCCTCGCAGGGAGGGGCGGGGGGAGGGCAGGTTTGACGAAAAACGGAGCGGATGGATTGCGGTTGAGTGACCCTCCCCAAACCCCTCCCTAGGAGGGAGGGGAATCGGACTGCTAAATCAATACTGCTTGAAATACCGCGACGCATCGGCCGACGGCTTGCGCTCGATCCAGTACGTCGCCGCGCCGCGGTCGATCTTCCGCCGCATCGGGTCGTGCCCCAGCATGCGCATGATCAGCCCGATCGGCGTCAGAATCAAGTAATAGACCGCGCCGAGGATCAGGTGCGACATCACCCAACTGATCGGGAACGTGAGGTAGATCCACCCGCGGTAGATCCACGGCTGCGCGGCCGGCAGCAGGTAATAGATCACGCCCACCGCGCCGCCGATGACCCACATCACCCGCGCCACCGTCCACGCCTCGAAGCGCCAGCCGATGAACGCGCCGACGAGGCCGAAGAACCCGGCGAAGATCAGGCCGAAGTACTTCAGCTCGGCGCGGGTCGGGATGTGCTTGAGGTCGATCATGAGAGGACGGAAGGGTATAGGGTTTAGGGTGTGGGGTGTAGGGTCGGAAGGGGAGTGGCGTTGAGGTCTTGTCCAAACCCTACACCCTAAACCCCACACCCTATACCCTTCTTCATTTCTTCTAATCCAACGCAAACTGCTTCAAGTACGCCTCACGATCAATCTCTTTAGCGTTCGTCTGCTCTTCCCGCAGCAGCACGCAGTTCTCCAAGACCAGCACGTCCATGTTGGTGTTCAGGAAGCAGCGGTACGCGTCCTGCGGGGTGCAGACGATGGGCTCGCCGCGGACGTTGAAGCTGGTGTTGATGATCACCGGGCAACCCGTGCGCCGCTCGAAGGCCTTGATGAGCTGGTAGTACCGGCCGTGCCGCTCTTGGTCGACGGTCTGCACGCGAGCGGAATAGTCGACGTGCGTCACCGCGGGGATCACCGAGCGGTTCACCTTGAGCTTGTCGATGCCGAACAGCTTGGCGCTGTCGCCGTTGGAGCGAAGCCGCTTCGCCTCGGCGACCGACGCGACGAGCAGCATGTACGGGCTGTCCTCATTGAGCCGCATGTCGAAGTATTCGTGTACGTGTTCCTTCAGCACGCACGGCGCGAACGGGCGGAACGACTCGCGGAACTTGATCTTGACGTTCATCACCGACTGCATCTTCGTCGAGCGGGCGTCGCCGATGATGCTGCGTCCGCCCAGCGCCCGCGGGCCGAACTCCATCCGGCCTTGCACCCAACCGACCACTTTCTCCTGCGCCATCAGGTCCGCCACGCGGTCGCACAGCGCGGTCTCATCGGCGAGGTACTCGTACTTCGCGCCGGCGCCGTCGAGGAAGGCCTTGATCTCATCGTTGGTGAACGCGGGGCCGAGGAAGGAGCCGTGCTGGTGGTCGGAAGTCGGCAGGAGGCAGGCGGCAGTAGGCAGTAAAGACATCGCTGCCTCCCCTGCCTTCTCCTGACTGCCGACTGCCGACTGCCGACTGCCGACTTCCCCCTCGACTGCCGCCTGCCGACTGCCGACTTTCCCCCGCTCCTTCCCCAGCAACTGATGCCACACAAACGTCGCCGCGCCCAGCGCCCCGCCCGCATCCCCCGCGGCCGGCTGGATCCAGATGTTCTCGAACGGCCCCTCGCGCAGCAGCCTGCCGTTGCCCACGCAGTTGAGCGCCACGCCGCCGGCGAGGCACAGGTTCTTCATGCCCGTCTGCTTCTGCACGTGCCGGGCCGTGCGCAGCATCACATCCTCGGTGACCTTCTGGATCGACGCCGCGAGGTCCATGTCCTGCTGCGAGATCGGCGTCTCGCTCTTGCGCGCCCCGCGGCCGAACAGGGCATCGAACTTGCGACCTGTCATGGTCAGCCCTTGACAGTAGTTGAAGTAGGTCAGGTCGAGGCGGAACGAGCCATCGTCCTTCAGGTCCAGGAGGTGCTTGTAGATCAGGTCGGTATAAACCGGCTCGCCGTAGGGCGCCAGGCCCATCAGCTTGTACTCGCCGCTGTTGACGCGGAAACCGGTGAAGTAGGTGAAGGCTGAATAGAGCAGGCCGAGCGAATGCGGGAAGTGCTGCTCGTGGGTGAGCGTGATCTTGTTGCCCTGGCCGATGCCGAAGCTCGCCGTCGCCCATTCGCCGACGCCGTCGAGCGTGAGGATCGCGGCCTCATCGAAGGGCGAAGGGAAGAAGGCGCTGGCGGCGTGCGACTCGTGGTGCTCGGGGAAGACGAACCGCTTCGTGTAGACGCCCTTGAGGGCCTTCCTCATCTCCCGCGGCAGGTGCAGCTTCTGCTTCAGCCACAGCGGCATCGCCATGACGAACGACCTGAACCCCGCCGGCGCGAACGCCAGATACGTCTCCAGCAGGCGGTCGAACTTCAGGAGCGGCTTCTCATAGAAGGCGACGTAATCCAGATCGAACGGCGTCAGCCCCGCCTCTTTCAGGCAATAATCCAACGCGTTCACCGGAAACTCGTGATCGTGCTTCCGGCGGGTGAACCGCTCTTCCTGGGCGGCCGCGACGATCCGGCCATCGACGACCAGCGCCGCCGCCGAGTCGTGGTAGTAGGCCGAGATGCCCAAGATCGCCGTCATGGGCTGCGATTGTACGCGAAGCCTTATCCGGGACGGCTGCGGCAACATCCCGGCCCGAAAAAACACGCCATTTGCACTTAAATAACTTGTCAACAATGATTTATCTCAATGTCACCCTTTGGCGGGGTCGACAAGGTCGTGTCTGTCCTTGTCTACAGATTTACCCCTACGCCGCAGCCGCCTCGCCTGCGGTCCGCAGATTGTGTTTCGTAACTCGGCCGCTCGTTTATACAAATAGAGAGGTGGGTGAGTCCGTGTTTTCCGGCCAGACCCGGAGTGTGCGTGTTGGGGTGACCCGCGAATCAGATTCGCCGTGCGAGCGCCGCCGGGCTTTGGCGTGCATCCCGGCTTCGGGCCGATAGCAGCAGGTGGGGGTTTCGCTTCGTTCAACCGTTCGCGGACATCGCCGATCGCCGGCGTGACCTTTCGGAAGCAACCCATGTTGACCATCCTCGGCAAACGCTCCCGCCACGACCGCGCGTTCTGCGACGGCCAGTCCCGGCGATCGTTCCTTCAGGTCGGCGCGCTGGCGATGGGCGGACTGACGTTACCGCAAATCCTTCGTGCGGAGGCGAGCAACTCCGCTAAGCCACAAGCGGCTGGGAATCGGAGCCGGTCGCACAAAGCGGTCATCATGATCTTCCTGCCCGGCGGCCCGCCGCACCAGGACATGTTCGACCTGAAGATGGACGCCCCGCCGGAGATCCGCGGCGAGTTCAAGCCCATCAAGACCAACGTCCCGGGCATCGAGATCTGCGAGCTCTTCCCGCGCCTCGCCGCCATGAGCGACAAGCTCACCTACATCCGCTCCATCGTCGGCAACCACGGCGACCACGCCGCGTTCCAATGCATGACCGGCCACAAGCCGACGAATCAACCCGCCGGCGGCTGGCCCTGCCTCGGCTCCGCGGCCTCGTTCATTCAAGGCCCGGTCAACGACGCCGTGCCGCCCGCCATCGGCCTGTCGCTGCCGATGGGCCACAAGCCGTGGGCCTACAACGGCGAGCCCGGGTTCCTCGGCCCCGCCCACGCGCCCTTCTGCCCCGGCGATGACCGCATCGTCAACAACATGGTGCTCAGCGACATTACTCTCGACCGCCTGCGCGACCGCAAAGCGCTTCTTGGATCCTTCGATCGCTTCCGCCGTGCCTCCGATCAGACCGGCACGATGGAAGGCATGGACGCGTTCCAGGAACAGGCGATGGGCGTGCTCACCAGCAGCAAGCTCGCCGATGCCCTCGATGTGAGCAAGGCCGATCAAACCCTCCGCGACCGCTACGGCCGGGGCACCGACAAGCGCCGCGATGACGGCGGTCCGGAGCTGCTCGACCAGTTCCTCATCGCCCGCCAGCTCGTCGAGGCCGGTGCCCGCTGCGTCACGCTCGGCTTCAACCGCTGGGACTGGCACGGCACCAATTTCAAGCAGGCCCGCGCGGTGTTCCCGCAGCTTGATCAGGGCGTCTCCGCACTGGTTGAAGACCTCTACAACCGCGGCATGGAAAAAGAAGTTTCCGTCATCGTCTGGGGCGAGTTCGGGAGGACCCCGCAGATCAACAAGGACGGCGGGCGCGACCACTGGCCCAACGTCAACTGCGCCCTGCTCGCCGGCGGCGGCATGAAGCACGGCCAGGTCATCGGCTCCACCGACCGCCTCGGCGGCGAAGCCAAGGACCGCCCCGTCCACTTCCAGGAAGTCTTCGCCACGCTCTACAACCAGCTCGGCATCAACGTCGAGACGACCACCATCAACGACTTCCAGGGAAGGCCTCGTTACTTGGTTGACCCGGAATACAAAGTGATGAGAGAGCTGGTTTGAGGAAGTGGCAGTAGCAGTGGCAGTGGCAGGAGCAGAAGAAAGACAGCGGAGACAAGCCCGATGATGAGGCTTTGCGAATCGTCGGGGTATTGGGCTGATTCGAGGTTCGGATTTTTCTTAGGAAAGCAGGAAGGAAGGAAATGAGGAAAAGAAAAAGAGCTTGAGAGATGCGTTCCGCAACCCAACCTCTTTTCCTGCTTTCCTCTCTTCCTGCTTTCCTAAGAAATATTGGTCGACTGCCTTCCTTTGATCGCGTTTTTCGATTTGCCCCGGAGCCGGTTCCCATGAAGCACCTTTATTCCATCACGCTCGCCGCGCTCATGACGGCGTCTTCGTTTGCCGCCGATGCACCCGCACCCGCCGCGGCTCCCGCGCCGAAGGTCGCGCCCGTCTCCATTGACTTCGGCAAGCTCACCAAGCTGACCATCGACACCGCGCACCCGACGAAGGGGACCATCACCCTCAAGGGTGCCGATGCCCGGCTTCAGCTTGCCGTCTCGGCTGACCATGACTCCGGCAAGCAGCGCGATGTCACCCGTGAGGTCGTCCTCTCCGCCGAGCCCGCGAACATCATCGCCATCAGCCCGGCCGGTCTCGTGACCACCCTCGCCGATGGAAAAGCAGTCATCACCGCGAAGACGAAAGATGGCAGCGCTTCCGCGACCGTCGAAGTTGTCGTCGAGGCTTTCGGCGCGACGCCCGACATCCACTTCGCCAACAAGATCACGCCGATCTTCACCAAGTACGGCTGCAACTCCGGCGGCTGCCATGGAAAGTCCGGCGGGCAGAACGGGTTCCGCCTGTCGCTGCTGGGGTTCGAGCCGCAGGAAGATTACGAGTACCTCGTGAAAGAAGGCCGCGGCCGGCGCATGTTCCCCGCCGCGCCCGACAACAGCCTGCTGCTTTTGAAGGGCGCGAACATCGTGCCGCACGGCGGCGGCGAGCGCATCGCCAAGGACACCTTCGACTACAAGCTCATCCGCCGGTGGATCGCGCAGGGCATGCCCAAGGGCGACCCCAAGGCCGCGACCGTCAGCCATATCGAAGTCTTCCCGCAGCACCGCATCATGGCCCGCGGCGGCACGCAGCAGCTCTCGGTCGTCGCGGTCTACACCGACGGCTCCACCGAGGACGTCACGCACACCGCCCAGTTCGAGGCGAACAACAAGGACATGGCCGAGCCCGATCCGGCCGGCCTCGTGCAGGTTTATCAGCAGACGGGCGACGTGGCCGTGATGGTGCGGTATCAGTCGCAGGTCGCGGTGTTCCGCGCGACGGTGCCGCTGGGCGCGCCGGTCGGCGAGCTGCCGGTGGCCAACAACTTCATCGACGAGCACGTGTTTAATAAGCTCAAGATGCTTGGCATGCCGCCGTCGGCGCTCTCCGATGACGCGACGTTCGTTCGGCGCGTGACGCTTGACGTGACCGGCCGGATGCCCGACCCGGCGCGGGCGATGGCGTTCCTGGCGGATACGGACCCGCAGAAACGCAGCAAGTACATCGATGAGCTCCTGGCATCGACCGACTACGCCGACTTTTTCGCCAACAAGTGGGCATCGATCCTGCGCAACAAGCGCCGCAAGGAGACCTACATCCGCGGCACCTTCACGTTCCACGACTGGATCCGCCAGAGCCTTCATGAGAACAAGCCGTTCGATCATTTCGTCCGCGAGGTGCTGGCGGCGTCCGGTGAAGTGACGCAGAACCCGCCCGTGACCTGGCACCGCGAGGTGACCAAGCCGGAGGAGCAGCTCGAGGACACGGCCCAGCTCTTCCTGGGCATCCGCCTCCAATGCGCCAAGTGCCATCATCACCCGTTCGAGAAGTGGAGCCAGAACGATTACTACTCGTTCTCCGCGTTCTTCACCCGCATCAACCGCAAACCGGGCGACGCCCAGGACGAGTTCCGCGTCGTTCACAACCGCGGCGAAGCGATCGCGAAGAACCCCAAGACCGGGCAGAACGTCAAGCCGGCCGGCCTCGGCTCGCCGGTCGTCGAGCTGGCGCCGGATGATGACCCGCGGCACGCCCTGGTCGATTGGATGGCCGACAAGAAGAACCCGTTCTTCGCGAAGAGCCTCGTGAACCGCTACTGGAAGCACTTCTTCAACCGCGGCCTGGTCGATCCTGAAGACGACATGCGGGCGACCAACCCCGCGACCAACCCGCAGCTCCTCGATGCCCTGGCGCAGAGCTTCATCGACAGCGAGTTCGATCTGAAGAAGCTGGTGAAGACGATCGCCATGAGCAAGGCGTATCAGCTCTCCGCCGAGCCGAACGACTACAACGCGAACGACCGGCAGAACTTCTCACGCTACTACCCGCGCCGCCTGAATGCCGAGGTGCTGCTCGATTCCATCGACGGACTCTGCGCCACAACCAGCGACTTCAACGGGCTGCCCAAGGGCACCCGGGCCGTGCAGATTCCCGACCGCGGCGGCGTGAACAGCTACTTCCTGACCGTGTTCGGCACGCCCGAGGGTTCGAGCGTCTGCGAATGCGAGCGCACCAGTGACGCCAACCTCGCGCAATGCCTGCACCTCCTCAACTCGCAGGAAGTGCAGACGAAGCTGACCAACGGCCGGCCCAAGCAACTCGCCGGCGAAAAGGACCGCCCGCACGAGGCGCGGATCAAGGAACTGTACAACATCGCCTTCGCCCGTGACCCCGATGAGCACGAAATGAAGATCGCCATCGGCGCGATCACGAAGTATGGCGATAAGAACGTGCAGTGGGCGTACGAGGACATCGTGTGGGCGCTGATCAATACGAAAGAGTTCATGTTCAATCATTGAGCGCGCAAATAAAGCTCAAGGTTGTTTCGTGGTGAATGTTTATTTAGGAAAGCAGGAAAAGAGGAAATGAGGAAATGTTGGAAGAGTTGCAAGGCAGAGCGGTCCATTTGAATTCACTCTCTCTTTCTCCTTCCTTATTTCTTTCTTTCCTGCTTTCCTAAATAAGACGTTGGTTTGTCAAAACTGAGGTTTTCGCGTAATTCACCGGAGCCCCCCATGCTCAACTTCCTCGGCAACCGTCACGACAACTACTGCGACCGCGTTTCCCGCCGGAGCTTTCTCCAGGTTGGGGCGATGGGCGTCGGCGGCATGATGCTGCCGGACCTGCTGCGCGCCGAGAGCGCGGCGGGGGTGGGCAAGAGCCAGAAGTCGCTGATCAACATCCACCTCGGCGGCGGGCCGCCGCACATGGATATGTTCGATCTGAAGCCCAGCGCGCCGATTGAGTACCGCGGCGAGTTCAGCCCGATCAAGACGAACGTCGCGGGCATGGAGATCTGCGAGCTGATGCCGACGCTGGCGCAGATGGCCGACAAGTTCGCGGTGATCCGTTCGATCGTCGGCACCTACGACGACCACAACAACTACCACACGCAGGCCGGCTACCGCGAGAGCGAGCTGAAGCCGGTGGGCGGCTGGCCGTCGATCGGGTCGGTGGTACACAAGCTTCAAGGGCCGCCGGCGAGCGGGGCTCCGTGCTTCGTGTCGACGATGAGCGATGTGAGCCCCGGCTTCCTCGGCGCGGTGTACCGCCCCTACAAGCCCGACGGCCCCGGCCGTGAGAACCTGAAGCTCCGCAAGGAAATCGACGCCGAGCGCCTGAAGAACCGCACCGAGCTGCGGGCCGCGCTCGACCATCTCCGCAAAGATTCGGACACCTCCGGCGAGATGAACGCGATCGACAACTTCACCGCGCGGGCCGTCGATGTCGTCACCAGCGGCGAGCTCGCCAAGGCGCTCGAGGTCGACAACGAATCGAAAGACACCCGCAAGCGCTACGGCGAGAGCGACGGTCGGAACTTCCTCCTGGCCCGCAGGCTGATCGAAGCGGGCTGCCGGTGCGTGACGTTCAACTGGGGCGGCTGGGACACGCACAGCCAGAACTTCACGTCGATGAAGAAGCAGTTGCCGAAGCTGGACATGGCGATGAGCGCGCTGATCAGCGACCTGTACCAGCGCGGGATGCTTCAGAACACGATGATCGTGATGTGGGGCGAGTTCGGCCGGACGCCGCGGATCAACAGCGGAGCCGGCCGCGACCACTGGTCGCGCGTGATGCAGGCGTTCGTCGCCGGCGGCAAGTTCAAAATGGGTCAGATGATCGGCACGACCGACCGCCTCGGCGGCGAGGCCGACGACCGCCCGGTCCACCTGCGCGAGGTCTTCGCCACGATGTACCACCACTTCGGCATCGACGCGAAGCGCACGACGCTCCAGGACACGGCGGGCCGGCCGCAGTATCTCGTTGATGGGCGCGACCCGATCAAGGAATTGCTGTGAGCGCTTCCGGGGAGCACCATCCCGAAAGGGTGGTGCCTGCGTGCTCGATCGGTGAGGGTCGATCAAGACCGCGATTGAGACCTATGATTTCGCATGAATATCAGCCTTACATCTGAATCGCAGCGCGTCGTCGAGGAGCGAATCCGCGCCGGTGACTATCAGAACGCCGCACAGGTTGTCGAGGACGCGCTCCAATTGCTGGAGTCGTTCCGCCGTGCGGAGGAGCACCCGGCGAACATCGAGCGCCTTCGCGCGCTGGTGAAGGTCGGCATCGATCAAGCCGATCGTGGCGAGTGCAGGCCGATTGACTTTGACGAGTTTCGGGCGCAACTGCTCGCGGAATACGCGGAGCGGCAGAAGACGCGGGGGAAGGGAAATGGCAGTAGTTGTTGAATGGTCGCCCCAGGCGCGAGCGGACTTGGCCGAGGCGTGGCATTACATCGCGCTTGAAAGTGTCGACGCCGCTCTGCGTTGGGTCGGCTACATCGAAGACGCGGCGGCGGAACTCGCGATTTTTCCGGATTCAGGGCGTCCGCGGGACGACATCGGACAAGGCATACGAAGCGTGCCCGAAGCGTCCTACCTGATCTTCTATCGCGTCCACGGTGAACGCGTGGAGGTGATGCGCGTCATCCACGGGGCGCGAAATTTGGACGATTTGAGGATTGAATGACGTTGCCCAGTCGTTCGCAGGAGAACTCAATGACCACCCGTCTCGCCACTTTCGTCGCGCTCGTCGTGGCGATGCTGTCGTCGTCCACGTTCGCCCAGCTCCCGCACCCGCGGCTGTACGCCCTTTCCCCCGCAGGCGGACAGGCCGGGGCCACCTTCGATGCGGTCATCGCCAGCGGCGCCGACACCGATGACGCCCGCGCCCTGCTCTTCTCGCACCCGGGCATCACCGCGACGGCGAAGATGATGCCCGCGACCGGGGCCGTCAAGACGCCGGTCAAGCTCGAGAACCAGTTCACCGTCACGATCAACAAGGATGTGCCGCCGGGCGTGTATGAAGTCCGCGTCGCCGGCGCCCTCGGCGTCAGCAACACCCGCGCCTTCGTCGTCAGCGACCTGCCCGAATCGAAGGACCCCGGCAGCAACCGCGACGAAAAGACCGCCGCGCCGATCACGCCCGGCACGCTCATCAACGGCGTCTTCACCGCCCGCGGCATCAACTACTACAAGCTCACGCTCAAGAAAGACCAGCGCGTGATGATCGATTGCAAGGCCGAGCGCATCGACTCGCGCGGCAACGCGGTGCTGATCCTCCTGCATAACGGCCGGGAGATCGAGCGGCAACGGGCGGGCAACGGGCTCGACCCCTTCATCGATTTCACCGCGCCGGCCGATGGCGATTACATCGTCGCCGCCCATGACCTGACCTACGCCGGCGGCGATCAATACTTTTACCGCCTCGCCGTGCGCACCGGGCCGTACATCGATTACATCTTCCCGCCCGCCGGTCTCGCCGGAACAAAGGGCACCTACACGCTCTTCGGCCGGAACCTGCCCGGCGGCAAGAAGACCGACCAGGTCTCCATCGACGGCTCGCCGCTCGAAGCGCTGGATGTGCAGATCGACATCCCCGCCGACAGCGCCGGCAAGACCGCAATCGATACGCTCGTGCTTCCCGCCGAGGCCGCCAGCGACGCGATCGTCTACCGCCTCGCCGCCGCCAACGGCACGTCGAACCCCATGCGCCTCTTCATCGCGCAGGCCCAGGTCACCGCCGAGATCGAGCCGAACGATGACCCCGCGAAGGCGATGAAGGTGACGCTGCCGTGCGAGATCGCCGGCCGGTTCACGCCGCGCAGCGACCGCGACTGGTTCACCTTCGATGCGAAGAAGGGCGAGGTGCTCTGGCTCGAGGTCTACTGCCAGCGCATGGGCGTGGCGGGTGACGCGACGCTCGTGGTGCAGCAGGTGAAGAAGACGGACAAGGGCGAGGAGATCAAGGATATTCAGATCGCCGACGACGCCGCCGAGAAGCCCGACCCGCGTTTCCCCAGCGGCACGGAGGACCCGACGGTCCGCCTGACGATCCCCGAAGATGGCACGTACCGGGTGCAGGTGCGCGACCAGTACGCCAGCGGCAAGGTCGATCCGCGTCGCGTGTATCGCCTGGCGATTCAGCCCGAATCCAAGGACGGCTCGCTGCCCGGTTCCGCGGCCCCCGACTTCCGCCTCGTCGCCGCGCCGCCGATGCTGCTCCCCGACAAGACGAAAAAGGATGCCTACGACGCCGGCGCCACCGTGATGCGGCGCGGCGGCGGCGATGACCTGACCATCCTCGTCTATCGTCGCGGCGGGTTCGATGGCGACATCGAGCTTTCGGTTGAAGGCCTGCCCGCGGGCGTCGCTTGTTCGCCTGTCATCGTCCCCGCCGGCGCCGCCGGCGGCACGCTGGTCTTCAAGGCCGCCGGGGATGCCGCCGCCTGGGCCGGCAACATCCACGTGATCGGCAAGGCCAAGGCGGCGGGCAAGGATATTGTCCGCGAGGCCCGCGGCTCGCAGATCGTCTGGGGCCCGGTCAACGACAAGTCGCGCGGCTGGTCGCGCCTCGCCGGCTCCATCGCCGTCGCCGTGATCGACAGCGAAAGGGTGCCCTACACAGTGACGATGGGCGCGACGACTTACGATGAAGTCAGCCGCATGGGCAAGCTCACCGTTCCCATCAAGGTCGAGCGTCACGACGGTTTTAAGGGCCCGATCAAGGTCACCGCGACGACCGGCATCGCCAACAGCCCAGTCGCCGGCAAGGAAATCACCATCGCGCCCGACAAGACCGATGGCGTCATCGAGATCGAAGTGAAGCAGGCCGCCGCGGTGCAGGGTTACTCGCTGCTGGTCAGCGCCGACTCAGCGATCCAGTACGCCCGCGCCCCGAAGATGGCCGAGGCGCTGGCTGCGCAGAAAAAGGAAGTGGACGAGTCGGTGAAGGCGCTGACCGAAGAAAGCAAAAAGCTCGGCGAAGCGTCGAAGGCCGCGGCGGCAGCAGCCAAGGCCGCCGAGGAAGCAGTGAAGAAAGCGAAGCCCGAGCAGGCCGCCGAGGCCCAGAAGGCCATCGAGGCCGCGAACAAGGCGAAAGCCGACGCCGAGAAGGCCGCGAAGGATGCCGACGATGCCCTGAAGATGGCGACCGACATGGCCAAGTCGCTCGACGCCCAGGCGAAGAAGGCGACCGAGGCCGCCAAGCCCAAGCCCGTGAACCTGTCGCAGCCGGTGGGCACGGCGTCGCTGCGCGTGACCGAGTCGCCGGTGAAGGTGGACGCCGGCGCCGCAACAGCGCCGCTGAAGGTCGGCCAGAAGGTCGAGCACACCGTGAAGGTCGCCCGCCACAGCGGGTTCGACGGCGATGTGACGTTCGAGATCAAGACGCCCGATGAGCTCAAGGGTGTGACGCTCGCCGCGCCGGTCGTCGCGAAGAAGGGCGAAGGCGAGGCGAAGATCACGCTCGCTTCGACCGACAAGACCGCGCCGGGCACGTACACCGTCATCGTCCGCGCCAAGGTGAGCTTCGGCGGGCAGAATCTACAGAGCGAAGTGCCGGTGAAGGTGACGGTGGAGAAGTAGGGTCGCTGTGCGGCCCGGGGTCGAAGCCGCGAAGCGGCGGCATAGCGTAGCCCGGGGCGTAAGCCCCGGGTTGAGAGCGCGAAGTAAACGAAGCCCCGGAGGGGCGACACTCGATGGAATCAAATGTGCCGCCCCTTCGGGGCTTGAATTGATGGTCGCCTCGAACCCCGGGCTTACGCCCGGGGCTACACGCTGCCGCCGCTTCGCGGCTTTGGAACACGCTTCACCGCTTCGCGGTCTTGAAACCCGACTCGCCGCTTCGCGGACCCTTTTGTGCCTTTTGTGATTTTTTGTGGCAACCGGATCGAACGTATGCCCACCCGCGCTTCTCTCATCGGCTGCCCCTCCTTCCGCGCCAACCTGCGGCGCGATCGCCGCGCGTTTCTCAAGGCCGGCGTCCTCAGCATGGCCGGCCTCTCGCTCGCCGATGTGATCCGCGCCGAGACCGTCGCCGCGAAGCAGGGCAAGCCGACGAAGAAAGAGAACTCCGTCATCATCCTCTGGATGCGCGGCGGCCCATCGCAGCACGAGACCTGGGACCCCAAGCCCGATGCGCCCGAGGAATATCGCGGGGCGTTCGGCTCGATGAAAACCAAAGTTCCGGGCATCAACATCTGCGACCTCTTGCCGATGTCCGCGAAGATCATGGACAAGTGGTCGATCATCCGCTCGCTCAACCACGAGGACGCGGGCCACTCCTCCGGCGACCAGATCTGCTTCACGGGTTACCCCGCCGCGCCGAACCCGCCCGCCGAGGGGCCGGGCAATGTCCACCCCTGCTGCGGCTCGATCGTCGCGAAGCAGCTCGGCAAGCTCAACCCGAAGATGCCGCCTTATGTCGCGATTCCGCGCGTGATGCCCGGCATGGGCCCCGGCTACCTCGGCCCCGCTTACGCCGCCTTCGAAACGCTCGCCGACCCCGCGCAGAACGGGCCGTTCACCATGCAGAACTTCGCGCTGCCGTCGGGCCTGACCTACGACCGCGTCGGCGATCGCCGGGCGATCCTGCGCGACCTCGACCGCATGAAGCGCGCGGTCGATGCGACGGGTGAGATGGGCGCGGTCGATGAGTTCCAATCAAGGGCGTGGGACATCGTCAGCGGCGCCGCGGCCCGCGACGCGTTCGATCTCGATGCCGAGCCGCGCGAGGTGCGTGAGCGGTACGGCTTCATCCCCGAGTTCAAGGCCCCGACGCCCGACCGCTGCGGCGTGCCCGCGTGGAGCCAGCGCATGGTGCTGGCGCGGCGCCTCGTCGAAGCAGGCGTCCGGCTGGTCACGGTCGACCTCCGCTGGTGGGACACGCACGTCGAGGGCATCGAGACGATGCGCGACGGCTTCCTGCCCCGCTGGGACCGGGCGTACACGGCGCTGATTGATGACCTGCATGAGCGCGGGCTGCTGAAGTCGACGATGGTCGTCGCCTGGGGCGAGTTCGGGCGGACGCCGAAGATCAACAAGCAGAACGGCCGCGACCATTACCCCAACGTGTTCAGCGCCGCCCTCGCCGGCGGCGGGATCGTCGGCGGCCGGGTCGTCGGCTCCTCCGATGACAAGGGCGCGTACCCGAAGGACCGCCCCGTCTCCCCGCAGGAAGTGCTCGCCACCATGTACCGCCACCTCGGCGTCGACCCGCACATCACCTACAACGACGCCTCCGGCCGGCCTCTGGCGGTGCTGCCGTTCGGCGAGCCGATTAAAGAACTGTTCTAAACCGCAGCGTCCGCGCTGCGCGTCTTTTTTGAGCCGCACCGTCCGCGCTGCGCGTGCTTGTGAGTCGCACGTGTGTCTAAGGCACGCGCGGTGCGGACACCGCGGCTCAGAAAGTCGCTGTTCGTTTTGCGCTGGGCAGCTCTGGCATTTCTGCGGGTCGATCCCATGTCTCCTGTTTGTAAACCCTTATCAACACGCGGGTAGTTACACAGGGCTTACATCCGGTTGCGGCCGATGGACGTAGTATTGACGCGTCGAGATCACTCCTCTTCCGCAATCGCGAGGTGTCCCATGACGACCCGCCGTACCCTGCTCCAACTGATTTCTGCCGCGTCGCTCGCCGCGATCATCACGCTGCCCGCGGTGCCGATCCACGCGCAGCCGCACGACGCCGATGCGTTCCGCCGCCGCGCCATTTCATCGAGTTACGTCGTGCCGCAGTGGCGCGTTGTTACTCCGCCGCGACACGGCCAAGTCATCATCACCCAGGTCGACGTCGGCGTCGCGATCATCGAGCAGGTCGCGACCACCACGATGGATATCAGCCTGAAGAACACCGGCAACCAGCGGCTCGAGTCCGAGCTGATCGTGCCGGTGCCCGATGACGCGGTGGTGCGCGGGTTCACCTTCCAAGGCGCGGGCAAGGAGCCGGTCGCCGAGCTGCTCCGCAAGGAAGATGCCCGGCGGATCTACGACGCGATCGTCGCTCAGACGCGCGACCCCGCGCTGCTGGAGTTCGTGGGCTACAACCTGGTGCGCTCCAGCGTGTTCCCCGTCGAGCCCAATGGCACGCAGAAGGTCCGGCTGACTTACGAGCACATCCTGCCCGCCGACGGCTCGCGCGTCGATTACGTGCTGCCGCGCAGCGAGTCGGTGGAGTACAGCGTGCCCTGGAACGTGACAGTGACCATCCGCGCGAAGAAACCGCTCTCGACGGTTTATTCGCCGAGCCACAAGATCGAGACGATCCGCAAGTCGAGCGAACAGGTGGCGGCCCGCATCGCGTCCGATGCGACGCGCGAGCCCGGCGCGTTCCGGCTGTCTTACCTGCTTGAAGGCGGGTCGGTGACCGCTTCGATGTTCGCCTACCCGGACCCGAAGAATGACGGGGGCTATTTCCTGCTGCTGGCCGGCCTGCCCGCCAAGCCGGCGCAGCACGACAAGGAGAACGGGCTCAAGCGCGAAGTCACGCTGGTGATCGACCGCAGCGGCTCGATGAACGGCGAGAAGATCGAGCAGGCCCGCGAGGCGGCGCTGCAGGTCGTCGCCGGCCTCGAGGATGGCGAGGCGTTCAACATCATCCTCTATAACGAGGCCGTCGAGCAGTTCGCGAAGGAGCCGGTGATCAAGAACGACGAGACGGCCAAGGCGGCCCGCGAATACATCAAGGCGATGAAGGCTCGCGGCGGCACGAACATCCATGATTCATTGCTCGAAGCGCTGCGACCCAAGCCCGTGAAGGATTTCCTGCCGCTGGTGCTGTTCTTCACCGATGGGCTGCCGACGGTCGGGCAGACGTCGGAGAAGTCGATCCGCGAGATGGCGCTCAAGGGCAACCGCTACGAGCGCCGCATCTTCACGTTTGGCGTCGGGACCGATGTGAACACGCCGCTCCTGGAGAAGATCGCGTACGAGACGCGGGCCACGTCGACGTTCGTGCTGCCGAAGGAGGATGTCGAGGTGAAGGTGGGTCAGGTGTTCAAGCGGCTGTCCGGGCCGGTGCTCTCGTCGCCGATGCTCACGGCGGTGGGTGGTGATGGCAAGCCGCAGCACGGGCGCGTGCTCGATGTGCTGCCGGTGAAACTGCCGGACATGTTTGACGGCGATCAGCTTGTGCTGCTGGGGCGGTACGTCGGCGAGGAGCCGGTGACGTTCCAGCTCGCGGGCAACTACCTCGGCAAAAACAAGGCGTTCAAGTTCACCTTCACGCCGCAGAAGGCGACAACGCGCAACGCATTCGTGCCGCGCCTCTGGGCGAGCCGGAAGATCGGCGACCTCGTCGAAGCGATCCGCACACTCGGCTCCGAGTCGGGCGCCATCCCCGGCGGCGCCGCTCCGCTCACCGCGGTGAACGACCCGCGCTTGAAGGAGCTGATTGACGAGGTCGTCCGCCTTTCGACCGAGTTCGGCATCCTCACCGAATACACCGCGTTCCTCGCCCGTGAGGGCACCGACCTTTCCAAGAAGGAGGCGGTCTACAACATCACCCGCGACAATTTCATCAACCGCGCCTGGCATTGCCGCAGCGGCGTCGCGTCGCTGAACCAGGAGGAGAACGGCAAGTTCCAGAAGGGCCAGTCGTTTGGCAACGCCACCAACGCCTACTTCGATGAAAACTTGAACAAGGTCACCATCTCGAACGTCCAACAGGTCAATGACAAGGCGTTCTACAAGCGCGGCAACCAGTGGGTCGACAGCTCGATTGTCGAAAAGGCCGACGCCAAGCCCAAGCGCGTGATCCAGTTCGGCAGCGAGGCTTATGGCAAGCTCGTCGAGAAACTCGCAAGCGACGGCCGCAACGGCTGCATGGCGATGAAGGGCGACATCCTGATGGTCATCGACGGCGAGACGATTTTGGTGACGTTCGGCGCGGCGAAGAATGAGTGATGTGCGAAATGGGTGGCACTGACAAGCGGAGTCGTCGGAGCTTGTCAGTGTTGATCTACCTGTTGCATCGCCACTGACAAGCCCGCAAAGCCGGCCTTGTCAGTGCCACCCCGATTCCAACGGAGCCCTCCACATGACCCGCACCCTCCCCGCCATCCTCATCGCCCTCAGCCTTCCGCTCTCGCTGCATGGGAAGGAAGTCGAGAAGAAGCAGCCCGTCATCGAGCTCGCCATCCTCCTCGACACCAGCAGTTCGATGGACGGCCTGATCGAGCAGGCGAAGTCGCAGCTCTGGAAGATTGTCAACGAGTTCGCTCTGGTGAAGCGCGACGGCCAGCGGCCGCTGCTGCACGTCGCGCTCATCGAGTACGGCAACAACCGACTCAACGGCGACGAGCAGTTCGTCCGCCTGGTCGTGCCGCTCTCCGATGACCTCGACAAGATCTCCGCCGAGCTCTTCGCGCTCAAGGCGACGCAGGTCGGCGGCAGCGAGGAACGCTGCGGCGCCGCGATCAAGGCGGCCATCGACCGGCTCCAGTGGAGCAGGAACAACGCCGACCTCAAGCTGATCTACATCGCAGGCAACGAGACGTTCACGCTCGGCGACATCGACTGGCGCGAGGCGTGCAAGGGCGCGATCACCAAGGGCGTGCAGGTCAACACGATCTTCTGCGGCAACAGCGCCGAGGGCATCGCCCTTTCGTGGAAGGACGGCGCGATGCTCGCCGATGGCAGCTACATGAGCATTGATCACAACGTCCGCATCGTCGAAGTCAGCGCCCCGCAGGACAAGGAGCTCGCGGAGCTCGGCGGCAAGCTCAACGGGACTTACGTGCCCTACGGCAGGAGCGGCCGGGACGGCGCCGCCGAGCAGGTGAAGCAGGACGCGAACGCCGGCGGCGTCTCCACCGCGGTCGCCGCTCAGCGGGCATTCACCAAGAGCACCGCCAACTATCGCAACAGCGCGTGGTGCCTCGTCGATGGCGTCTATCTCAACGAGATGAAGGTCGAGGACCTCAAGGATGAAGACCTCCCCGAACACATGCGGAAGATGACCCTCAAGGAGCGCAAGGAATATCTCGCCGCGAAGAAGGCCGAGCGCGAGGCGATCCAGAAGCGCATCGGTGAACTGAGCGCCGACCGCGCGAAGCACGTCGCCGACGAGACGAAGAAGCAGACTCAGGAGGGCGCACAGACGCTCGACGAAGCGGTGATCAAGTCGCTGCGCGAGCAGGCGGAGAAGAAGGATTACAGGTTTGAGAAGTGAGTTGTCAGCGAGACGCACACACATTTTCGGGTGGGCAGTGCCCACTCTACCGCACACAGGAGACTTGCCATGAACACCGGACGTTTCACATTCGCCGCTGCCGTCACCGCGCTTGGGCTTTCGTGCATCGCGCCGTTGAGCGCGATGGACCGCTACCCGGCCACCCCGCGCACTTATGGATTTAGCGGCCTGCTCGCCGCTGACGTGCAGGTCGCGCCCGTCACCGATGCCGATGCGAAGAAGATCGCGGTCCCGGCGGCGAAGCAGCCGGTGATCCAGCTCGCCATCCTGCTCGACACCAGCAACTCGATGGATGGCCTGATCGATCAGGCGAAGTCGCAGCTCTGGAAGATCGTCAACGAGTTCATCGCGGTGAAGCGCGACGGCCAGCGGCCGCTGCTCCAGGTCGCGCTCTTCGAGTACGGCAACGACGGGCTCGACGCGAAAGAGAATCACATCCGACTCGTGCTCCCGCTCACCGATGACCTCGATCAGGTATCGAAGGAGCTGTTCGCGCTCAAGACCAACGGCGGGCAGGAATACTGCGGCGCCGTGATCAAGGCGGCGGTCGATCGGCTTCAGTGGAGCAAGGACGCGGCCGACCTCAAGGTGGTTTACATCGCCGGCAACGAGGCGTTCAACCAGGGGCCGATCCCGTTCCAGGATTCCTGCAAGGGCGCCATCACGAAAGGCATTCAGATCAACACGATCTTCTGCGGCAGCAATGCCGAAGGCATCTCGACGCACTGGAAGGACGGCGCGGTGCTCGCCGATGGCAGCTTCATCTCGATCGACAGCAACGTGAAGGTGGCCGACATTGCCGCGCCGCAGGACAAGGAGCTGGCGGAGCTGGGCGTGAAGATCAACGCGACGTTCGTGGCCTACGGCAAGAAGGCGGCCGAGGGCGTGCAAAAGCAGGAAGCCGCCGACGCGAGCTCGGCCGGGCTGTCGACCGCCAACGCCGCGCAGCGGGCGGTGTCCAAGGGCTCGGCCAACTACCGCAACGGCATGTGGTGCCTCGTCGATCACGTCTTCCAGGACAACGTCAAGGTCGAAGATATCAAGGAAGAAGACCTGCCCGACAACATGAAGAAGATGACGATGAAGGAGCGCAAGGAATACCTCGACGGCAAGAAGAAGGAGCGCGAGGAGGTCCAGAAGAAGATCAGCGCGCTCAACGGCGAGCGCTCGAAGTTCGTCGCCGCCGAGCAGGAGAAGCTGGCGAAGCAGGACGGCAAGGAGACGCTCGACACCGCGGTGATCAAGACGGTGCGCAAGCAGGCGGAGGCGAAGAATTACAAGTTTGAGCAGAAGTGAAATATGGGAGGACACACTCCCCTCCCTCTTAGGGAGGGGCAGGGGGAGGGTCGGGCGCTCGATGAATAAGCAGGTGCCGGTGCAGCATGAGATATCATGCGTGAACCGCGGCCAGCCCGCTTCATTCGACACCGACCCTCCCCTAACCCCTCCCTGAGAGGGAGGGGAATTGGACCGGAGAGTTCATTCATGAGTCACACGATCCTTGTGGTCGAGGACGATGCCGCGATCCGTCGCGGCATTGTCGATGCGCTGAAGTTCGAGGGTTACACCACGTTCGAGGCGTGCGACGGCGCGGCGGGCCTCGACATGGCGCTGGGGGTCAACTGCAATCTCATCCTGCTCGACCTCGTGCTGCCCAAGCGCGACGGGCTGAGCATCCTCAAAGAGGTGAAGCTCGCCAAGCCGACGCTGCCGGTGATCATCCTCACGGCCCGCGGCGAGGAGCACGACCGCGTGCAGGGGCTGAAGCTGGGGGCCGATGATTATGTGGTGAAGCCGTTCAGCGTGAAGGAACTGCTGGCCCGCGTGCAGGCGGTGCTTAGGCGCAGCCCCGAGCGGCCGATGGATGTCCAGCAGGTGAAATTCCCCGGCGGCACGGCCGACCTCCAGCGTCGCGAGCTGCGCTTCGACAAAGGCGACCGTTGCGAGCTTTCCGACCGCGAGATGGAACTGCTGCGCTACCTGGCGATCAACGGCGGCCGGGCGGTCAGCCGCGACGAAATCCTTTCGCGCGTCTGGGGCATGGACCCGGCCGGCGTGGCGACCCGGACGATCGACATGCATGTCGCTCGACTGCGCGAGAAGCTGCGCGACGATGCCCACGAGCCTAAAGTTCTGCTGACGGTGAGAGGGAAGGGCTACATGTTTGCGGGGACATGAAGGCGGAATGAAAAATGTTAAATGACCAATGCAAAATGAAAAATGCTGAGGCCGCGGAGTTGCGGCCTTGCATCCCCTCTTCCATTTTGCAATTTGCATTTTGCATTGGTCATTTTGCATTCTCCGAATTGCACTACCCCCCAAGGGAGAACTAAACCCAATGCGTCGCCCCTGGCTCGTCATCCTCTGCTTCGGCACCTGCGTCGCGATCGTCTTCGCGGCGATGGCGTGGGTCAGCGTGCGCGCCATCCGCCTCGACCGCAACGAGGCCGAGGCCCGCCGGCAGGTCGCGCTGGAGGAGGATGTCCGGCTCGCCCTCTCGCGGCTCGACTCGATGCTGTCGCCGATCATCCTTCAGGAGAACGCCCGGCCGTATTTTCTTTACCGCGCCTTCTTCTCGCCGCAGCGGGCGTACACCGAGATGTACGCTCCGATCGAGTCGAGCAAGATACTGGTGCCCTCGCCGCTGCTGACGCTGCGCGACAGGACCAAGATCCACCTGCACTTCCAGGTCGATCCCGACGGCACGATCTCGTCACCGCAGGTGCCGCAGAGCAACATGCGCGACGTGGCCGAATCGCAGTTCGCGTCGCACGACGACATCGTCGCGTCCGAGGAGATCCTGAAAACGCTCAAGAGCCACATGACGCGCGAGACGCTGCTGGCTTGTCTGCCCGCGGAGCTGACGCCGATGCAACGGCTGGAACGGCAGCTCGCGCTCAAACAGGTCGAGCGCCAGCAGGGAACCTACGGCAGCCGGCTCGGGCAGCGCAGCATCCTCGAGTGGCAGGCGCGCGAGCAGGTCCAGAACGACTACGGCAACGAGCAGGTCAAGCAGAAGCTCGAATCCAACAAAATGATCGCGCCGCTGGGCGACGTCACCGAGGGTGTGATGAAGGCGGTGTGGCTCGACGACATGCTGCTGCTGGCCCGCCGCGTGACGGTCAATGGCAAGGACTACATCCAGGGCTGCTGGCTTAACTGGGAGGCGATCCGGCTCTCCATGGCGGAAGGCATTGAGGACGTGTTCCCCGACGCCCGCATCATGCCGATCTCGCACGTCGACAACCACCCCAAGCCGCGCATGCTCGCTTCGATCCCGGCGAAGCTGATCGTCAATCGCGCGCCGCTGGCAGACGAGCAGGGCTGGTCGGCGATCACCACGACACTCGCCGTGGCGTGGGCCTGCATGGTGCTGGCGGCGGCGGCGGTGGGCACGCTGTTCGTCGGCGCGGTGAAGCTCTCGGAACGGCGCGGGGCGTTCGTCGGGGCGGTGACGCACGAGCTGCGCACGCCGCTGACCACCTTCCGCATGTACACCGAGATGCTCGAGCGCGGCATGGTGCCCGACCAGGAGAGAAGGCAGGAATATCTGAGCACGATGCGCGTCGAGGCGGACCGCTTGAGTCACCTCGTCGAGAACGTGCTCGCCTACGCGCGGCTCGAACGCAGCAGCCCCGCGTCGCGCGCCCAGGTGCTGCCCGTGGGCCAGCTCATCGACCGCATCAAGGACCGCATGACGCAGCGGGCCGAGCAGGCGGGCATGAAGCTCGATGTTCACCCCGAGGCGGCGAACGATGTCGCGGTGAAGGCCGACCCCGGCGCGGTCGAGCAGATCCTTTTCAACCTCGTCGACAACGCGTGCAAGTATGCTGGCGGCGGCAGCGCCACTTCCGGGGGCGGGGGTGATTGCACGATTCACATCGACGCCGCCCGGCACAACGGCCACGTCAAGATTCACGTGCGCGACCACGGGCCGGGCATCTCCGCGCAGGAGGCAAAACGATTATTTCAGCCGTTCCGCAAGTCGGCGAAAGACGCGGCCCACTCGGCGCCGGGTGTGGGATTAGGCTTGGCGCTATCGCGCCGACTCGCGCAGGCGATGGGCGGCGACCTGAAATTGAACGGAGCGGGCAACGGCGGGGCGTGCTTCGAACTGACGCTGCCGGCGGCGTAGGGACCCTTGGGAGGGCGAGGCTCCCGCCGAGCAGTTCGATTGCGAGGCATTGATGCCGAGCGATCGAAACTCGGACAGTGGATCCGCCTCAATGGTGGTGCGACCGCAGCGCAAGCTTCGATCGCTCAGCCCGCGGACGGGCTTCACGATCGAACGGCTCGGCGGGAGCCTCGCCCTCCCACGCCACTCACATTGCCGCTTCGGCCGAGTTTGCCACTTCCTCCGCCACCACTTCCGCATCCCACTTGTGGAATTGGATCGGCTCGCCGCGCGCGATCCACGCCATCCCCTGCGCCATGTAGTCGCGGAACGCGCTTGCGTCCTTCATGTCGTGTACATCCGACTTCAGGTGCGGCCAGGGCTGCACGTGGGCGGAGTACCAACTGATGCGCTGGCGGATGGTGGCGATGGCGATGCGGTCGCCGCGATAGCGCGCGACGTTTTCGAAGTGGTCGATGATGGCGCGCACGCGGTCGAGGCGCGGCAGCGGCGGCGGCAGTTCGCCGGTGCGGAGGAAGTGAGCGGCGTCCCGGAAGATCCACGGCTGCCCCAGCGCCCCGCGCCCGATCATCACGCCCGCGCAGCCCGTCTCATCGATCATGCGCTTGGCGTCGTGCGGCGTTTTCACGTCGCCGTTGCCGATGACGGGGATGTTTGGGTGGTGCTTCGCCATCGTCTCGACGACGGCCCGGATGTTGTCGCGGCCTTCACTGATCCAGCGGGCGTTGCCGCGGAAGCGCTGCTCGGTGGTCCGGCCGTGAACGGTGATGGCGGCGATGCCGACGTCGGCGAGCGCCGCGGGCAGCGTGTCGGTGATGAGCTGGTTGTCGTCCCAGCCGAGCCTGATCTTCGCGGTCACCGGCAGCTTCACCGCGTTCACGACTTTTTTCGCCACGTGCTCAACCGTATGGGCCGGGTTGCACAGCAGCATCGACCCGCCGTTTTTCTTGGTGACCTTGTCGACCGGGCAGCCCATGTTGATGTCGATGGTGGTGGCCCCGTGCGCCGCCGCCCACCGCGCCGCATCGGCCATGATGTCGCCGTCGGCGCCGTAGATCTGCATGCACACCGGCTGATCCTCCGGGCACGTCGCCGCCAGCCAGAGCGTCTTCGTCGACTCATTGAGCATCGCCTGCGGGCAGAGCAGGTCGGTGCAGGCAAGCCCGACGCCGCCCGAGGGCCCGCGCAGCTTGCGCACGACAAGGCGGAACGCGAGGTCGCAGTAACCGGCGATCGGCGCGAGCAGCAGGGGGTTCTCGAGTTCGACGGGGCCGATGCGGAGCATGTGCGAAAATCATAGCACCGGGCCGAGAACGGCCAGGCTCGCTATCAATGAACGGTTGAGATCACTTCCCCTTCTTTTGCTTCGCCAGCAGTTCCGCGAAATACTTCTTGCCTTCGCCGACGAGGTAGAAGCTGCCGGTGATGACGATGAGGTCCTCGCGGCTGACGGCCCGGCCGGCGAGTTTCAAAGCGTCATCCAGCGTCGGGGCGGACTGCGACATCTTGCCGGAGAGGTCGTTGAAGCGGTGGATCAGGTCCTCCGGCTCCATGGCGCGGGGGTTGCTCTTGGCCTTGGTGAAGATCACCTTGTCGGCCCCCAGCGAGAGCTGCTTGAGCATGCCGTTGACGTCCTTGTCCTGGCCGCAGCCAAAGATGAGGACGAGCGAGTCGTACTGGATGTGGGCGCCGAGGGCGCGAATGAGCGCCTTGATGGAGACCGCGTTGTGGGCGCCGTCGAGGATGATGCGCGGCTCGGTCCAGACCTGCTCCATGCGACCAGCGAGCTGCGTGGCAGCGAGGCCGGCGGTGACTTTCTCCTCGGGGATCGTGAAGCCCGCGGCCTTGAGCTTGTCGAGCACGGCCAGGGCGAGTCCGCAGTTGTGGGCCTGGTGCTCGCCGCGCAAAGGAACCGCCACATGCTCCCACCGGCTTGTGGGCGTGGTGACGCTGACGCGGGTGTGCGGCCCGAGCTCCTTGTTCGCCTCGAAGCGGTAGCTGAAGTCGATCTGCTTGCCGGTGTAGTCGAGCGTGGTGCCGACCGCGGCGGCCACTTCATCGAGCACGGCCGCGACCTCCGGCTCCTGCTCGACGCTGACGGCCGGGATGTCCTTCTTGAAAATACCCGCTTTTTCCCGGGCAATCTGCGTGAGCTGCTTGCCCAGGATGTTCATGTGGTCGAGGCTGATGTGGGTGATGGCGGTGACCAGCGGGGTGCAGGCCGTGGTGGAGTCGAGCCGGCCGCCCATGCCCGTCTCGAGCACGGCGATGTCCACCGCCTGGTCCGCGAAATAGCGCAGGGCCGCCCCGGTCATGATGTCGAAGAAGCTCGGCGGGTTGTCGTCAAATACCTTGTAATTCGCTTCAATCGTTTTCAGAATGTCGGCGAGGTCGGCGTAGCCCACCATCTGCCCATCGATGGTGATGCGCTCGCGCAGGTCGACGAGGTGCGGCGAGAGGTACAGACCCGTGGTGTAGCCGCAGGTCTTGAGCACGCTGGCGAGCATCGCGCAGGTCGAGCCCTTGCCCTTGGTCCCGGCGACCTGCACGCACTTGATCTGCTCGTGCGGGTTGCCCAAGACTTCCAGCAGCTTGCGCATGCGGTCGAGGCTGAAAGTCTTGGTGTTGTACGGCACGATCCGCATCTGCTCGTAGTTGGTGTGGGTCCCCAACCAGCGCAGAGCGGTCGTGTAGTTCTGGATCGGGTCGGCCGCCTTCGCCGATTTGGTAGCGCCCTTGGCGCTCTTACCGGCCGCGGGCGTATCGATCGTCAGGACGCCTTCGGCTTTATCGGACGCGGTAGTTTTAGACTTTTTAACAGTCTTGACTTTATTCATGGGAGTGGTGGGAAGCAGGCGGGGCGGGGGAGGAGTCTATTTTCGCAGATTTCGGGGCGCTTGTCAAACCTACAAGCGCAACTTGCTGTAAATTAACAAGTTGCGACGACACTATAGGCCGCAGGGAAGCTGCGAATCAAGCAGTCATGCAATTTTCGGTCAGGCCGATACACATTTGCGTCGGCGGCACTTCCGCGAGCGCTCCCCCTACCTTCTGATACCGAAAAAAAAGGAGCCGCCATGCCCTGCACCCTCACCTACCTCGGCCACTCGGCCGTGCTGCTCGACGCCGGCCGCGAGTCGCTGGTCATCGACCCCTACCTCACCGACAACCCCGTCGCCAAGCTGATGCCCAAAGACCTGAAGGTGAACCACATCGCCCTCACGCACGGCCACGCCGACCACCTCGGAGACACCATCGCCATCGCCAAGGCCAACAACGCCCCCGTCTTCGCGCCGTTCGAGGTGCATCAGTACCTGTCGAAGAAAGGCGTCAAGCTCAGCGAAGAGACGGCGGGCAACCCCGGCGGCAAGATCAACACTGACTTCGGCTACGTCGCCTTCACCCACGCCATCCACTCCTCCTCCATCGACGGCCAGTACGCCGGCGTCGCCTGCGGCCTGGTGATCAACATCGGCGGCGTCACCATCTACCACTGCGGCGACACCGCGCTCTTCTCCGACATGAAACTCATCGGCGAGCTCTACCGCCCCAACGTCGCCTGCATCCCCATCGGCGACCGCTTCACGATGGGGCCCGAGCACGCCACGATCGCCGCCGAGTGGATCGGAGCGAAAGTCGCCATCCCCGTCCACTACAAGACCTGGCCGATGCTCACGCAGGACGCGACGCGCTTCAAGCCCAAGGGAATCGAGGTGCGCGAGCTGGCGGTGGGGGAGTCGATGCGCATCGATCACGGGCTCAAGCTGGTGTGAGACGCGTGCAGGAGTCGCGCACGAAGTAAGCGGGGTTCGTCGCGGGTGCCACGGGTCGGCTCGGCGACCCGTGTCGCGCACCACACTGAGCACGGGTCTCCGAGCCGACCCGTGGCACCGAAGGGCCAACGTGGATCAAGGCACTGGCAGCGGACTGCCAGTGGCATCAACTTCCGGTGTACGGATCTCCTTCCGCTTCCCCAGCAGACAGATCAAAAACGCCGGCAGCGTCGCGATGAGCATGCGCCAGGGGAACGCGATCTTACGGCACCACGCCGCCATTTCGTCGAAGCGCGTCCGCAGCGGCACCTCGATGTTGCCGACGTCGAACACCGCATCGGCGGGCACGCTCTTGGCCACCAGCGTCCACACCGCCGGGTCCAGCCGCAGGGCGATGAGCATGCCCACGAAGATCGCGGCGATGGCGCTGAAGCTGTTGCCGCGGCTGGTGAAGATGGCGGTGAAGAACACGGCGAGCAGGCCGCAGTACGGGATGACCATCACCTCCAGCGCGAAGCCGATCAGCGTCTGCTCCTTGTCGGTCGGGTCGTAGATGGCGACGCAGAGCATGGCGAAGGCGCCGAGCACGAGCCCCCAGAAAATCATGGCGGCCCGGCCGACGAACAGGTAATGCCGCGGCGATTTCCCTTTGACCAAGTGCCGGTAGAAGTCGTTCACCAGCGTCGAGGCCATCGAGTTGAGCCCGGAGTTGAGCGTGCTCAACCCGGCCGCGAACAGCCCGGCGAGCAGCAGCCCCTTCATCCCGGCGGGCATCTCGCGCAGGATGAACTGGAGGAAAATCGTATGAGACTCGCCGGGTTTGTAATTCGGCATCTGATCACCCATGAGCGCCGGCTGCTGATAGAAGATGAACAGGCCCAGGCCCACCGCGAGGAACAGCGCCTGCACCGGGACGCTGACGAGGACCGAGCTGATCGCCGACAGGCTGCCTTTGGCGGCGTTCTTGCAGGTGAGCATGCGCTGGGCCATGTCGTGGTTGGTGCCGTAGGCCGCGATGTTCAGGAGCGCCAGGCCGGCGAACGCGCTGATCAGCGTGAACTTCTGATCCGTATTGATGAGCAGAACGCCGGCGTCGTACGACGCTCCGGTATCGACGGCGAGTTTGCCGGCGTCGTGCAGCGTGTCGACCATCGTCGGCATATCGGCCGGCACACGGTTGATCAGGAGCAGCAGGGCGATGCCCGCGGCGCCGACGAAGATGAAGAGCTGGATGACGTCGGTCCAGATGACGCTGCTGATGCCGCCGGCGAGGGTGTAGGTGATGCCGACGACGGTGAGCACGCCGATCGCAACCGCCATCTCGCCGTGCGTCTGCTCGGCAAAAAGGATCATGGCGGCGGGGATGCTGACCATGAAGAGGCGCGCCCCCCCGGAGAAGACCTGCCCGATCATGAACATGGCGCTGCTGGCCTGCTTGGCGCCGCGGCCGAGCTTCACTTCGAGCAACTCGTAGACGGTGGTGACGTTGTGCTTGTAATACTGCGGGATGAAGAACACGCCGACGAAGAGCACGGCGATGATGGCGCTGAGCGTGACGTGGGTGGCGAGGTAGCTGAGGTTGCCGTTATAGGTGATCTGCGGGGCGCCGATGAAGGTCGCGGCCGAGAGGGCGGTGGCGACGATGGAGCAGACGACGGCCCAGACGGGCATGTTGCGGCCGCCGAGAAAATAATCGGTGGTGTCCCTCTGCTCCTTGCGTGCGAACCAGAAGCCAGTAAACGCGACCATGGCGAAGTAAATGCCCAGCACGACCCAGTCGAGCACGGCGAACGGCGACGCGGCGGCGGGGGCGGCGGTCTCGGCGAGGATCAGCATGAACGGATGATAACGAATGGGTCGCCGCGCCCGGGCCGGCGCGCCGAGCCGCGACGCAACGCGTCGCGGACGCCAACGACCGGCTTGAGCGTCCATTGCGCGAGCTACCTATTAAGAACGCTGTGCGCCGGCGCGACGCGTTGCGTCGCGGCTCAATACTGAACGCCGGGTCGCCTGCTTAACTCGCAGGCAAAAACCGCGCAATTTCCGCTTGCAATTCGAGGTTTTTCCGGTGGCACGCGGATTGCAAAAGAATCATCGCAGGCACGAAGTTGTGCCGGCGTTGCAACGACGCCGGAGTTGACGCCTGCGGGACTCGCCCAAGTTCGGAGGGGACGGCTGCGGCCGTCGCGCCGCGCGCTGTAACACCGCGCGGCGGTGGTTTTCATTCTTGAGAAAGGACTCAACATGACCTGTGGAACCTGCGGATACCTGATCGATATGGACGGCGTGATCTATCGCGGTTCGACGCTGATCCCCGGCGCCCAGCCGTTCATCAACCGCCTCGTCGAGCGCACCATCCCGTTCACTTTCCTGACCAACAACAGCCAGCGCACCCGCCGCGACATGGCGATGAAGCTGCGCCGCCTGGGCATCGACGTCGGCGAGGAGCACGTCTTCACCTGCGCGATGGCGACGGCGCGATACCTGGCGAGTCAGAAACCCGACGGCACCGCGTTCGTCATCGGCGAGGGCGGGCTGCTCAATGCGCTGCACCAGCACGGCTTCGCCATCGTCGACCGCGACCCCGACTTCGTCGTCGTCGGCGAGGGCCGCACCTTCAACGCCGAGATGATGGAGCAGGCGGTGAACATGATCGTCGGCGGGGCAAAGCTCGTCGCCACCAACCTCGATCCCAACTGCCCGACCAGCGCGGGCACCCGCCCCGGCTGCGGCGCGATCGTCGCCATGCTCGAGGCCGCCACCGGCATCAAGGCGTTCTCCGTCGGCAAGCCCAGCCCGATCATGATGCGCGGGGCCCGCAAGGAAATCGGCCTGACCGCCGCCCAGACCATCATGATCGGCGACACCATGGAGACCGACATCTTGGGCGGCGTGCAGCTCGGCTACCGCACGATCCTCGTGCTCACCGGCGGCACGCGGCGGGATGACCTGCGCCGCTTCGCGTACCAGCCGGACATGGTGATCGAATCGATCGCGGAGCTCGATCACGACAAGCTGGCGGCGTCGATGGCGGCGCAGCCGCACGAGCCGCAGGCCGTGCCGCTGGCGGCGTGAGACGATTGATGCGGCGTCGCGGCCGTGCCCTGCTCGGCGTTATGCTGTCTCGCGATGAACGAACCGCGCACACGCTGGGTGGCCGGCTGCATGACGGGCACGAGCCTCGACGGCCTCGATGTCGCCCTCGCGGAGATCACCGGCACCGGCCTCGACATGACCGTGAAGTTCCACGGCCTGGTCTCCAAGCCGCTCGGCGCGCTCGCGGATCAGCTCCGCCACTTCGCCGAAGGCAAGCCCGCCGCCCCGATCGACTACCTCCGCGCCGCCCGGCAGCTCGGCGAGCTGCACGCCGAGGCGGTGGGAGAGCTGTGTGAAAGACATTTTCATCCGCAAAGCCCACCCACTCCCGTGGGTGGGTCCCCCAAACTCGACTTCATCGTCGCTCACGGCCAGACCATCTGGCATGCGCCGAATGAAAAGCTTTCCTGGCAACTCTTCGACCCCTGGCCGCTCGTCCGAAGGCTGAAAGTGCCGGTCTGTTACGACCTGCGACAGGCGGACCTCGTCGCGGGTGGGCAGGGCGCGCCGATCTCGCCGATTGCGGACCCGATCCTGTATCCACTGGCGGACGGCTTCGTCGTGAACCTCGGCGGGGTCTGCAACGTCACCCGCTGGTACGCGAAGAACCGGGACATCGCGGGCCTCGATTTGTGTCCTTGCAACTTGCTGCTCGATGGTTTGACGCGCGCTTTTTTCAACGGTGTCAGGTACGACGATGATGGGCGAATCGCGAGAACGGCAGCGCACACGCCGATGCTCGTTGAACACATCGGAAGAGCGATTCAGCTTGCCCGCTCGGACCAGCGCTCATTGGGGCGTGAACAATTTGGCGAAAGGTGGATCAGACGCCTGATCGATGAAGCCGCCGAAATCTTTTCTCCCGCCGTATGGCTCGCGTCGGCATGCCAACAAATCGCGGTCTGCCTTGATCAATGGGTCGAGGGTGCGCAGCCAACGGGCGTCGTTCTGGCGGGCGGTGGCGTTCACAACCGCTACTTAGTCGAGCGCATCACGGCGACTATCACCGATACGCCTTGGGTGAAGAGTTCCGACGACCTCGGCATCCCCTGCGAGGCCCGCGAGGCGCTCGCCTTCGCGGTGCTCGGCGCGCTCTCGCAGGACGGCGTGCCGATCACGTTGCCGCAGGTGACGGGCGCGGCGAACCCCGGGCGCGCGGGGGCGTGGGTGTATCCGTGATTGCGTTTAGCCGCGGAGCAGAGGCTTTGCGCCGCTCCGCGCGGAGCGCCGCAAAGCCTCTGCTCCGCGGCTAAACGAATTGCCGCGCCGATTGCCATGTTTCTGACTTGTGATTTCACGCGCGGCGCGGACAATGCAGCCTCGCAATGTCTCCCACCCCGACACCCGACTCCCGACACCCGACACCCGACTCCCCGGTCGTCCCCGACCGCGGCCACCTGCTCACCGAGCAGCGGCTGCACACCTCGGCCGCGCTCGACACGCTCACCGCGACCGAAGTGCTCACCGTCATCAACGAGCAGGACGCCACGCTGCCCGCCGTGGTCAAGCAGGCGATCCCGCGCATCGCGAAGGTGATTGAGTCGGTCGTGAAGGCGATGAAGAAGGGCGGCCGGCTGATTTATCTGGGCGCGGGCACCAGCGGCCGGCTCGGCGTGCTCGACGCCAGCGAGTGCCCGCCCACCTTTCACAGCGACCCGGACCAGGTCGTGGGCATCATCGCCGGCGGCGACACCGCGCTGCGCAAGAGCAGCGAGGGCCGCGAGGATGAACCCGATGGCGCCCGCGATGAGTTCGAGCGCCTGAGCGTCGGCGGCGGCGATGTGGTCATCGGCATCGCGGCCGGCGGCACCACGCCCTACGTGCTTGGCGGCATCCGCATCGCCAAGCAGCGCGGCGCCGCCACCAGCCTCATCTGCTGCGTCACGCAGGATCAGCTCGGCGGGACAACCACCGGCCCGGCGCCCGCGCTGCCGCCCGCGACGCCGGAGCTGCTCAACTCGCTCGCCGCCATCGACCACCTCATCTCGCTGCCCGTCGGCGCCGAGGTCATCACCGGCTCGACCCGCATGAAGGCCGGCACCGCGACCAAGCTCGTGCTCAACATGATCAGCACGACCGTGATGGTGCAGCTCGGCAAGGTGTGGGGCAACCTGATGATCGACCTCAAGGCGACCAACGCGAAGCTGCGCGACCGCGCCGGGCGGATCATCGCTTCGCAGAGCGACATCCCGCGCGAGGAGGCGATGGCCCTGCTCGACAAGGCGGGCGGCCGGGTGAAGCTCGCGCTGGTGATGGCGCGGCGCGGCGTCGATGCGGAGGAGGCGCAGCGGATGCTCGATGGGCACGGACAACTGCTGCGGCCGATCATTGGGGACCCGAGGTAAACGCGATTCAGAAGGGCGGCGAGGCGATCGCCCGTTTTTTTTTGGGAGGGCGAGGCTCCCGCCGAGCCGTTCGATTGCGAGGCTCGAAGCCGAGCAATCGAATTCGCGCGATGGCCCCCGCGATTCTCTCGGTACCGCGCGAATTTCGCTTGCTCGGCCCGCGGACGGGCCTCGCGCGCGAAAGGCTCGGCGGGAGCCTCGCCCTCCCATCATGGGGCCTCGCTTCGCAGTGCCATCCTCGCCGTTCCCCGCTATTCTTCCGCCATGTCCACGCCTCGCGCCGAAACTGACGCCGCCTGGGTCCAGCAGCTGCGCGGGCGGTTCGTCGTGTTCGACGGGCCCGATGGCAGCGGGAAATCGACGCAGTTCCGGCGGTTCACCGAATACGTCCGCGGCACCGGCCTCGCGGTATGCGAGGTGCGCGAGCCGGGCGGCACGCTGATCGGCGAGCAGATCCGCAATGTCCTGCTCGACCCGAAGAACGAGGACATGGACATCCGCTGCGAGATGCTCCTCTACATGGCCAGCCGGGCGCAGCTCGTCGCCCAGCGCATCGGCCCCGCGCAGGCCAACGGCGAACTCGTGCTCGCCGACCGCTTCATCAGCTCGACGCTCGCTTACCAGGGCAGCGCCGGCGGCCTGCCGATCGACGACATTATGCGGATCGGGCAGGTCGCGCTGCACAAGCACTGGCCGCAGCTCGTCGTCGTCTTTGATGTCGATCAGGAAACCGCCTCCCGCCGGCTCAACCCGCTGCTCGACCGCATGGAGCTCAAGGGCGCGGCCTACCACCGCATCGTTCGGCAAGGCTACCTCGACCAGGCGAAAAACGACCCGCAGCGCTACCTCGTGATCGATGCGAGGGTCAGCGCGGATGAAGTGTTCGACCGGCTGTGCGCGGGGCTGAAGGCGTGGCTGGCGAGAAGATGACGAGGAAGGGCGAGGCTCCCGCCGAGCCGTTCCGGGGGTCGATGGCGAGGCTCGAAGCCGAGCAATCGAATTCGCGCAACGGACGTCGCGATTCTCATGATTGTTGCCGCGCGCGTTTCGCTTGCTCGGCCCGCGGACGGGCCTCACGCGCGAACGGCTCGGGTGGAACCTCGCCCTCCCAAGGTCTACTCACTTCACCTCCAGCACCTGCTCCTTCTTCTTGATCTTCATCTGCGGCCGGCCCTTGTGGTCCTCGACCTCGCCGGTGACGCGGACCGTTTTGTTGAGGAAGAACGTCTCGGGCGCGCCGTCCCACTGATCGAACTGGTCTTTGAAGACGACGAGGTAAAACTGCTCGCGGTCGCCCTGTTCCTTGGTGAAGTTGAGGAAGCAGATCGATTCAAGCCGCTTGGTGTCGATGACCTTGCCTTCGACCGTGATGGCGCGGTTCATGTGCAGGTGGGCCTTGTCCCACGCGATCACCTCGCCGTCGGCGGGGGCGGGGGCGATGGGCTTGACCGGCTCCTTCGCGCCGATGGCGACGGCGGGCAGCGGTTTCGTGATCGTCTCGCCGGGCTGCGGGAGGGGGCTGCGCTTCGTCGTGAGGGTGCGCGCCCCTTCATCATCATTGGCCACGCCGCTCGGCGACTTCGTCGTCGATGTGGCCGGGTCCTGTTTTGATCCGTTCATCGCCGGCTTGCCGCTCGATTGCTTCGGCAGCGCGGCGTTGCCCTCTCGCATCGCGGCGGCGAGGTCTTCGATCGCTTTCGTCATCCCGTCGAGCCGGGCGTGTACGCGCACCGAGAGGATCAGGGCGCAGGAGCTGATGAGGATCACGATCCCCATGAGCAGGATCGATGCACTTTGATGACCGGCAGGATTGCCCGAGGGATTGCGGGGTGGAGCGGACATTGGGTTCATTTTCGTCTCGGGGTTAAAGCGATACCATGCGGCGATGGAGCAGATTCTCGGGCAGACGCGGGCGCTGGACGTGCTCCAGGCGAGCCTTCAGACGGGCCGGCTGCACCACGCCTACATCTTCCACGGCCCCAAGGGCGTGGGCAAGTTCACCGCCGCCCGGGCGTTCGCCACGGTGCTGCTGTGCCACGACCCGCAGCGCGATTTGGCGGGGCGGGTGTCGGCGTGCGGGAGCTGTGAATCGTGCCGGTTGATGGTGGCGACGGTGCCGCTCGCGCCGCAACCGGCGAAGCGGCAAGCCGCGAAGAAGAAGAAGACGGAGGATGAGGATGAGGTGGAGGAGGAGGAGAGCGAGGCCGCGCCGCCCGATGCGTTCGACCGCGAGCCGCACCCGGATTACCACGTGATCCGCAAGGAGCTGGCGGCGCTGTCGTCGATCAGCGAGCTGCGCAAGCGCAAGCAGATGAACATCCCCATCGACCTGCTGCGTGAGCTGATGATCGGCGGCAAGACGATGGACGGCACCTATCACGACGGCGCGGCGTTCAAGAGCCCGCGGCTGAATCACAACAAGGTGTTCATCATCGACGAAGCCGAACTCCTGGCACACGAAGGCCAGAACGCGCTGCTCAAGACCCTCGAGGAGCCGTCGCCGGGCACGTTCATCATCCTGGTGACGTCGAGCGAAGATCGTCTGCTCCCGACGATCCGCAGCCGGTGCCAGCGGGTCGCGTTCACCGCGCTCAGCGACGAGATCGTCTCGCGCTGGGTGGCGAAGAAGGGGCTTGAGCTGACGGATCATCACGCCCTGTGGCTGGCGCGGTTCGCGTCCGGCAGCCTCGGCCGGGCGGAGCTGGCGCTGCAATATGACCTGTATTCGTGGGCGAAAGCGGTGCTCCCGGCGGTCAACGGGATGCGCGAGGACAAGTACCCGACGCTGCTGGGCCCGCAGATCGCGGAGTTGATGAACGGCTTCGCCGAGCGCTGGGTGGATGAGCACCCGGGCGCCTCGAAGGACGCGGCGAACAAGCAGGCGGCGGGGTTGATGTGGACGCTGATCAGCCAGCACGCCCGCCAGAAGATCACGGAGCTCGCGGCCAAAGCGGATGCGAGCAACCCCATCGCGGCGGAGGAAGCGGTCGAGCCGTGGCTGGGGGTGATCGATGCCCTGGGCGAGGCCGAGCGCAACATGGGCAGCAACGTGAACGTCGGGCTGGTGTGCGATGCCCTGGTGGCGTCGCTGCACCGGTCGCTGTCGCCGCAGCGGGTGTAGTGAGAGGTTCGGCGGATCGATTCCCCTCCCTCCTAGGGAGGGGTTAGGGGAGGGTCGGGCGAACTGCTACAGGATGCCCAACCACAGCAGCGAACTTGCATCTGTGAACGACTTCCATTGTGCCGCTCGCCAATGGCGGTCGACCATCGATGCCGAATAATTGCTGGTGAGCCTTACCCTCCCCCAGCCCCTCCCTAAGAGGGAGGGGAGTGAGTCGCGTTCATCAACTCCGCGACGCGGCGCGGGTCGACGGGGTTGGTCGCGACGCCATCGGCCTTGAGCGCACTGCCGACGATCACACCGTCGCACGCTGCGAGGCATTTGCGAATCGTGCTCGCCGTCACACCGCTGCCGATGAACACCGGCGTCGCGGCCGTCGCTTTCTTCACCCGTGCCGCCTGCTTTAAGTCCGTCGCCTTGCCGGTGCCCGCGCCGGAGACGATCACCGCATCGGCGAGGCCGCGATGGATCGTGTCGTCAACCTCATCCTCGATCGAGCGGGCCGCGCCCAACGGCGCCGAGTGCTTTACATCGACATCCGCCCAGACCTGCACGTTCGTTGCGCCCAGCAGCACGCGGTCGCGCTGAAGGTCGTGGGCGATGCCGGCGATGACGCCCTGGTCGGTGACGCGGGCGCCGCAGAGGATGTTGACGCGGATGAACTGGGCACCCACCGCCGCGGCGATGGCGAGCGCGCTGCGACCATCATTGCGCAGCACGTTGATGCCCAGCGGCACGCTCACCGCGGCGCGGACCTCACCGGCGGCGGCGGTGAGGAAGCTGATGACATGCGGCGGGACGCTGCAGGGGAAGAAGGGGGAGTCGCCGAAGTTTTCGATGATGATCCCGTGCACGCCGCCGGCTGTGAGGGCTTTCGCATCGCTCACCGCTCGCTGCGTCACCTCGCGCCAGTTGCCGCCAAAGCGCGGGCTGCCCGGCAGCGGCAGCAGATGGACCATCCCAACAATCGGCTTGGTTTTCGCGGGCCAGAGGCTGGGCATGGCGACAGTGTAGCGGTCGCGTCGAGTCTACTGCGCGACCCCCTCTCCTCTCGGGAGAGGACAGCCACAATCGCTGCGCAGTGGCGATTGCGGCAAGTGAGGAAGACCTACCGAACTTAGGTCGAGGGTCGGCTGCGCAAACTGGAATGAAGCAAGGCGCAGGTTTTCACCCTCCCCCGCCTCGCCCCCCGGAAGAGCCTCGCCGACCTCTCCCTCGGAGGGAGAGGTGCGGCCAAACTGCTATCTTAAGCCGCGGCGCCGGTGAGGCATCGGTTTGCACACGATCGGCCGTGCGCCATTCATTGAGTGTGGGTTCCAACTGATGCCTGTTATCTCGAAACTTCTCGTCGCCAACCGAAGCGAAATCGCCATCCGCGTCTTCCGCAGCGCCACCGAACTCAAGCTGCGGACCGTGGCGATCTACACGCACGAGGACCGCTACGCCCTGCACCGGTTCAAGGCCGATGAAGCCTACATGATCGGCGCGCCCGGCGAGCCGATCCGCGCCTACCTCGACATCCCCGCCATCATCCGCATCGCCAAAGAGTGCGGCGCCGATGCGATCCACCCCGGCTACGGCTTCCTCTCGGAGAACCCAGCCCTGGCGCAGGCGTGCCTCGACGCGGGCATCACCTTCGTCGGGCCCACGGTGAAGATCCTCGAGCAGCTCGGCGACAAGATCACGGCCCGCGAGATCGCCCGCGCCGCCGGGGTGCCCGTGCTCGGCGGCAGCTCGGCGCCGATCGCGAATGTCGATGCCGGCCGCGAACTCGCCAAGAAGATCGGCTACCCGATCATTCTGAAAGCAGCCAAGGGCGGCGGCGGGCGCGGCATGCGCGTCGTCCCCACCGATGGCGATTTCGCCGGCCTGTTTGAGCAGGCGCAACGCGAATCGCTCAACGCCTTCGGCAGCCCCGATATCTTCGTCGAGAAGTTCATCCAGCAGCCGCGCCACATCGAGGTGCAGCTCCTCGGCGACACGCACGGCAACCTCGTCCATCTCTGGGAGCGCGACTGCTCCGTGCAGCGCCGGCATCAGAAAGTCGTCGAGATCGCCCCCGCCCCCAACCTCGAGCCGAGCATCCGCCAGGCCATCTGCGACGCCGCCATCAAGATCGGCAAGGCGGTCGGCTACCGCAACGCGGGCACCGTCGAGTTCCTCTACGACACCGAGGCGAAGACTTTCTACTTCATCGAAGTGAACCCACGAATCCAAGTGGAGCACACGGTCACCGAAGAAGTGACCGGCATCGACATCGTGCGCTCGCAGATCCTCATCGCGCAGGGCCTGCCGCTGGCGGACCCCGAGATCGGCCTCGGGAATCAGGCGGAGATCAAGACAAATGGCTTCGCGATCCAGTGCCGCGTCACTTCGGAAGACCCGGCCAACAACTTCATGCCCGATTACGGCCGCATCTCGCACTACCGCTCGGCCGGCGGCATGGGCATCCGGCTCGACGGCGGCAGCGCGTTCAGCGGCGCCGTGATCAACCCGTTCTACGACTCGCTGCTGGTGAAGGTCACCGCCCGCGGGCGCAGCTTCTTCGATTCCTGCCGGCGGATGGAACGCTGCCTGCACGAGTTCCGCATCCGCGGCGTCAAGACCAACATCCCCTTCCTCGTGAAGGTGATGACCCACAAGAAGTTCATCGCCGGCGGCTTCACCACCCGCTTCATCGACGAGACGCCCGAGCTCTTCGTGTTCGTCAAGCGCAAGGACCGCGCGACGAAAGTGCTCTCCTTCCTCGGCGACACGATCGTCAACGGCGCAGCGGGCATCGACAAGGCGCTCGCCGCCAAGGTGCCGCGCAACGCCGCGCCGCTGCCCGCGTTTGATCCGAGCGGCCCCATCCCGCCCGGCACGCGCGACAAGTTCAAGCAGCTGGGGCCGAAGAAGTTCGCCGACTGGGTGCTCGCCCAGAAGCACCTGTTTATCACCGACACCACGATGCGCGACGCCCACCAGTCGCTGCTCGCCACGCGCTTCCGCACGCACGACCTGATCAACATCGCCGACGCTTACGCCCGCCTCTGCCCGCAGCTTTTCTCCCTGGAAATGTGGGGCGGCGCGACGTTCGACACCGCGTTGCGATTCCTCAAGGAAGACCCGTGGGACCGGCTCGCGCAGCTCCGCGAGCGTATCCCCAACATCCTGTTCCAGATGCTGCTCCGCGCCAGCAATGCGGTGGGCTACACGAACTATCCCGACAACGTCGTGCAGGAGTTTGTGAAGGAGGCGGCGAGCGCGGGCATCGATGTGTTCCGCGTGTTCGACTCGCTCAACTGGGCGCCGAATATGCGAGTCGCGATGGATGCCGTGCTCGAGACCGGCACCATCTGCGAGGCCGCCATCTGCTACACAGGCGACATCCTCAACCCCGGCCGGCCCAAGTACAACCTCAAGTATTACGTCGACCTCGCGAAGCAGCTCGAGAAGATGGGTGCCCACATCCTCGCCATCAAGGACATGGCGGGCCTGTGCAAGCCCGACGCGGCGGAGCTGCTCGTGAAGACGCTCAAGCAGGAGATCGGCATCCCGATCCACCTGCACACACACGACACCGCCGGCATGCAGGCCGGGGCGATCCTTCAGGCCTCGCGCGTCGGCCTCGACATCGCCGATGCCGCGATGGCCCCGATGTCCGGCGGCACCTCGCAGCCCAACCTCAACGCCATCGTCGAGGCTACACGCTTCTCGCAGCGGCCCACCGGCCTGGTCACCGAGCCCATCGACGGCATCGCCCGCTACTGGGAAACCGTCCGCGAGTATTACAAGCCGTTCGAGACCGTCATGCTCCCGGCCACCGCCGACCTCTATCAGCACGAGATGCCCGGCGGGCAGTACACCAATCTGTATCAGCAGGCGAAGGCGCTGGGCCTCGCCGAGCGCTGGCCGCAGATCTGCAAGGTGTACGCGGAGGTCAACCAGCTCGTCGGCGACATCGTGAAGGTCACGCCCAGCTCGAAGTCGGTCGGCGACATGGCGCTGTTCATGGTCGCCAACAACCTGACCGCGGCGGACATTCTCGATGAGAAGCGTGACCTGGCGTTCCCCGAATCGGTCGTCGATCTTGTCGGCGGCAAGATGGGCCAGCCGCCCGGCGGGTTCCCTGCGAACGTGGTGCGCCGCATCATGCGCGACCGGCCCGTGGTCACCGGCAGGCCGGGCGAGAGCCTGCCGGCGGTCGACTGGGCCGCCGCCGCCGCCAAGGTGCAGGCCTTCCTCAAGCGCGAGCCGACGCGCCGCGAAGTCGTCACCTGGGTGCTTTACCCGAAGGTGTACGAAGAGTTCGCTGCTCACCAGGCAAAGTATTCCGACACCAGCGGCCTGCCCACGCCGGTCTTCTTCTACGGCCAGCAGGCGGCGGAAGAAATCGCGTTCGACATCGAGCCGGGCAAGCGGCTGATCGTGAAGTTCATCACCGTCGGCGACGCCCACGCGGATGGCCAGCGCACCGTCTTCTTCGAGCTCAACGGCCAGCCGCGCGACGTCACGCTCGTCGACAAATCGCTCGAGCCGGATTCCCCCGCCAACGTGAAGGCCGATCCCGCGAACCCGTCGCACATTGCGGCGAGCATGCCGGGCATGGTCGTGACGGTGGCGGTGCGTCCCGGCGACACGGTGACGAAGGGGCAGAAGCTCTTGAGCCTCGAAGCGATGAAGATGGAGACGAACATTTACGCCGACCGCGCCGGCAAGGTCGGGCAGGTGCTGGTGAAGCCGCGCGTGCAGGTGGCGACCGGCGAGCTGCTGATGACGCTGGAGTGATGCGGGCCGCGCGCTTTGATCCACCCCAAGGCAAACACATGTCCGGCTACCTGCGTTGGCCCGGTGATGTATGCCCAACCACCCGCGATTGCGTTGCCGGTGTTTGCGAATGCCGTTATAGTCTGCCGCCGGGTCGGGCGGATGACGCCATTCAACCCGCGTGCCACATACAGTCATCTAGAGCCATCTAGCTTCTTCAGGAGACTTCCCATGCAGACGTCCTGGTTCAAGTTCGCGGCCGCCGTTTTCGCGGCGGTGCTGGTCGCCGGCTGCAACAATCCGCCCTCGAAGCCCAAGGTCGCCGGCGGCAGCGGCACCGAGCCGGTGCCGATCCTCGCGTCGCACTCGGGTTCCGACGCGGCGTTCGTCGCCCAGGAATACCTGATCAACTCGGCGGACGACACCAAGGCCGACCTGTCCGCGCTGAACCCGAACTATGAGACGCAGTCCGTCGTGGTCATCGCCCTGGGCGAGATGCCCACCGGCGGGCACTCGGTGGCCATCACCGGCGTGCAGAAGAAGGGCGACACGCTCTACGTGCAGTTCCGCGTCACCCAGCCCGCCGCCGACGCGGTCGTCACGCAGGCGATCACTCATCCCTACGCGGCGGTGCTGATCCCCAAGTTCGCCGGCAACGTGCTGCCGGAAGAAGATCTGAACTGAAGCGACGCAGACATCTGAGTCAACGACAACCGCCGGTCTCGCGCAGCCATCGCCGCGAGGGACCGGCGGTTGTGTTTTCCGAGCCGCAGGGCGTAAGCCCGCGGGCGCTCCATCGATTTTGCACGGCCACACCGCCCGCATGCTTACGCATGCGGCTCGGATCCCTCACCCCACCCGCCGCTGCTTCTCCGTCGCCTGTTGCAGCGTGCGTTTTTCCTTGTCGCTCAAGCTGTGCAGGCCCTTCTCCTTCACCTTGGCGAGGATGCGGTCGACCTCGGATTCGAGGCGCTGCTCCTCGGCTCGGGCGGCGGCGCGGCGCTTGATGGCGGCCTTGATCTTCATCCGCTTGAACCAGCCGATCTTCGGCTCGCGGATGACTTGATCGCCGGTGTTGTACAGGCTCGCCTCGAACTCGCCGCCGCCGCTGGCCAGGCCGGTGTCCGCCGGTTCGAGTTGTCGCAGTTGCGTGCCCATCTGGTAGCAGGAATAGAACCCGAAGCCGGCCATGAGCATGAGCCAGAACTGCTGGACAACGACGCCGTAGAGGAACAGGCCCACGGCGCCGGCCATGCCGACGCGGGTGGCGATGAACATGCTCTTGTAATAGCCGTACTTTTTCCAGAGCAGGATCTGCACCAGCCGGCCGCCGTCGAAGGGGAGGAAGACGAGGCAGAGGTTGAACACCAGCAGGCCGTAATTGATCATGAACAGGTCGGCGAGGACGCCGGAGAAGCCGCCGACGAAGTAGCGGTCGAGCGACATCTGGAACGGCATCCACGAGATCGGCGGGCTGCCGTTTTCGAGGGCGTACAGCGCCGCGACGCATCCGGCGGCGATGATCACGTTGACCAGCGGCCCCCAGATGACGGTGACAAACTCGGGCCACGGCCGGCGCGGCGGGGCGCAGTACGCCAAGCCTCCCAACGGCCACATCAAAATCTGATCCGCGTAACCGCCCACGCTGCGGCACGCCAGGGCGTGGCCGAACTCGTGCAGCAGCACGCTGATGAACAGCATCGCCGACCAGCGCAGCGTCCACCACACCTCCTGGTTGTAGGCCATGTGCCCCAGCACCACCAGGAAGAACATCCAATGGATCGAGACGCGGATGTTGAAGTACGTGCCGATCGGCAGCGACCAGCCCATGAACCGGCTCATGGCGAACTGGAAGCCGCCATCGCCGCCGCCTCTGCCGTAATCGCGATCTTGCCAGCCCATCGGGTGTTCCAATTCGTTCCGAGCCGCGACGCGTCAGCGAGCGGATGGTCGGTGTTATCACGGTCGCGGCACCCGCACACTTACGCGCTACGGCTCGGACGAATCGCGTTCGGTGATTTCGCCGAGCCCTCGGACACCGAGACGACACGAGGGAAGAGGGGACGATCGGCCGCGTCCGCCGGGGTACTCGGGGCCGGCGGGCAGCCTCTCGCCCCCTCTTCGCGCTGCGGTCATCTCGGTGCCCGAAGGCTCGGGCGGTCGCGGCGGCTCCGCGCTCTCGTCTACAAAGCATAGTAGTAGAGCAAACCGGCGATGGTCTTCGCGTCTGCGATTTCGCCTGATTTCACCATGCGGATCGCCTGATCCCAACGCACCACCTCCGGGGTGATCTGCTCCGAGGCGTCCAGCGCCTGGCCCACCGGCGTCAGGCCGGTCGCGACAAAGGCGTGCATCAGCTCATTGGAAATGCCGGGGCAGGCGAAGAATGAGAGCAGCGGCGTCATCCTGGCGGCGCGATACCCCGTCTCCTCGATCAGCTCGCGCTCGGCGCAGGCCAGCGGGTCTTCGCCCGGCGGCTCCAGCGTCCCGGCCGGCAGCTCCCACAGCGCCGCGCCGACCGAGACGCGGTGGTTGCGGATCAGCACCACGTAATCATCCTCGAGCACCGGCACGATCAGCACCGAGCCGGGATGCACCACGATGTCGCGCTCCTGCGCGCCGCCGCCGGTACCGGCGGCAGTCACCCGGCGGATGTCGAATCGCACGCCGTGATAAGTGACGGGGGCCGCGGCGAGCAACGGAGAAAGCGGACGGGGTTTCAATACATTCACTTGAGGGGTTCCTCGCCAAACAGACCTGACCACGGATAACACGGATCGCACGGATGGGACAAATGCAGCATGAATCGGACTTCAATCCGCTCTATCCGTGTAATCCGTGCTATCCGTGGTCAATGTCTTTGATCGTCATACGAGAGGACGACGTTTCAGACGACGATGGCCGCCGTGCTGCGGATGACGCGGGCCGGCACGCCGACAGCCACGGCATCGTCGGGCACGTCATCGACCACCGCGGCGCCGGCGCCGATCACGCACCGCGCCCCGATGCGGATGCCTTCGCGCACGGCCGCGCCGATGCCGATCATGGTGCCCGCGCCGACGGTGATGTGGCCGGCCAGGTGCGCCCCCGGACAGACGTGTACGCCATCGCCCAGCCGGCAATCGTGATCGACGGAGGCGCAGGTGTTGATGATGGCGCTCTCGCCGATGACCGCGCCGGGGTTGACCACCGCCCCGGCCATGACGACGCTGCCGGGGCCAATCGTGACGCCGGCCGCACAGGTCGCGCGGGGATGAATGGCTGTTGCCAGCTCAAAGCCGAGCGCGATGGCTCGCCGGGCAAGCTCGATGCGGGCCGCGTTGTTCCCGACGGCGATCAGCGCATGCGTCACGCCTGCGCTCCGCATCCCCGGCAGCACGCCCGCATCCCCCAGCACCTCGCCCGCCGGCACCGTGCGCCGCTGCGGATGCAGGTCATCGATCAGCCCGGCGATCTGATACTTCCCCTCACAGCGCACGACATCCGCCACCACCGACGCGTGGCCGGAGGCGCCCCAGATGAACAGACGTGGAAGGTGTGAAGACATCGGCGACCTCAATGGGAGAGGAAAATGACCAATGACCAATGCAAAATGAAAAATGAAAAGTGCGGAATCAAGAGTGAAATATCCATGACTCTCACTTTGCATTTTTCATTTTGCACTGGTCATTTTGCATTCTCTGAATTCGACCCTCCCCCTGTCCCTCCCTGGGACGGAGGGGAGCCGCTTCGGATCGCCTCAAGAATAGCCTCAATCTTTTCCATCTGCGTCTCGAACTGAAAGCGCTGCCGGACGATCTGCAAGCTCGCCCGGCCCATCTCCGTCCGCTTCGCGGCGCCGGCGCTGATGATCGCATCGAGCCGGTCGCGGATCGCCGACGCATCGCCGACGCCCACCGTGTAGCCGTTGACGCCCTCATCGATCGAGTCGGCCGCCGCACCGACCCGGCTAAGCAATCCGGGCACTCCCTGCGCGAGTCCCTCCGCCACCGCGAGGCTGCAACCCTCAAGCCGTGACACGTGCGCGTAAATGTGGATCTGCCTGCGGTGCTCGATCACCTGCTGCCAGGGCACGCCGCCGGTGATCTCGACGCGGTCGGCGATGTTCAGCGCCGCCGCCTTGCCGCGCAGCTCCGTCTCCAGCGCGCCGCCGCCGATGATCTTCAGCCGCAGGCCCGGGTGCTTGTCGCGCAGCGCCGCCACCGCCTCGATCAAATCCGCGTGCCGCTTCTCGCCGTCGCACCGGCCGATGGTGCCCACGACTTGTATGTCCTCACGCTGCGCCGCAGGCTGGCGCTCGATCGAGTCGCCGGGCACCCCGTTGTGGCAGATGCGCAGCTTCTTCAAATCGAACTCGACCTTGGGCACGACCGGCAAATGCTCGAACGGCCGCTTGCCCAAGAGCAGGTCGCAGATGAACCGGCTCACCGGACACACCGCCGCGGCATCGCCGACGATCTCCTGCAAATGCGGCGACGGGTTCTTGTGCAGGTCGCCGCCGTGCATGCGGACGGAATACGGGATGCCAATGGCGTGGAAAATATCGCGGGCCGTCATCGCGCTGTGCGCCGCCCAATGCGCCTCGGTGACTTGAGTGCGGTGCTTGCGGACAAACGCGAGGATGCGCTTGGTCGTGGCCCACTCGTGCAGCCCCTGCCGCAGGCCCGCCTCGCGGCGCAGTGCGCCGAGCTTCTTCGGGGATCGAGCGCTCCACGCGCCCGGCGGCAGCGTGACCAGGTTTCGCAGCAGCTCCTTGTCGCCGCGATACTGCGTCCGCACCTGGAGCACCGGCACGTCCTGTAACCCAAAAACCTTCACATCCGCCGCCGGACCCGGCGGGTCCCCGAGAGACAGCACGGCCAGCCTGTGCCCCCGCCCGAGCATCCATTGCATCTCGCGGAACAGCCACGGCGTGTAGAGATAAGGCCAGAATGGAAGGCTGTAGAGGATGTTCATGGCGCGGCCGTTGAAATGCTATCGGCGATTCCGCCACCTCTCCCTCCGAGGGAGAGGTCGGCGAGGCCCAGCGAGCCGGGTGAGGGTGAAAGCCGGCGACCACCGCGCGTCCAGATCGCGCAATGGACGTTCAGCCTCACTCGGTGGTCCTCACCCTCACCTGCCGCAATCGCCACTGCGCGGCAATTGCGGCTGTCCTCTCCCTCCGAGGGAGAGGTCGGCGAGGCCCAGCGAGCCGGGTGAGGGTGAAAGCCGGCGACCACCGCGCGTCCAGATCGCGCAATGGACGTTCAGCCTCAATCGGTGGTCCTCATCCTCACCTGCCGCAATCGCCACTGCGCGGCGATTGCGGCTGTCCTCTCCCTCGGAGGGAGAGGGGGTGCATCAACATCCCGCGGTGATTTGGTCGAAAGAACACAACAGCCTCGATGGCAGTAGAAGTCACCTAAGGAACGCCCATGTCCGGTAATGTCGATGACAGCGTGACCGTGGTGATGCCGTGCTACAACGGGATGCCGTACATCGGGCAGGCGCTCGACAGCGCCATTGCCCAGACGCACCGGCCGGTGCAGGTCGTGGTCGTCGATGACGGGTCGAAGGACGAGAGCGCGGCGTTCGTGCGCGACTACATCGCCAGGCACCCGGGCCATGCCATCGAATTAATTCAACAACCGAATGCCGGCGAGCCGGCGGCGCGCAACACGGGCATCAAGGCCGCCCGCGGCGCGTGGGTCGCGCAGCTCGACACCGATGACTGGTGGGAGCCGGCCAAGCTCGCGAAGCAGATCGAGGCCGCCCGCGCGGCCGGCCCCGACTGCGTGTTGGTGCACACCGGGGTCGTCGGCCACTTCCCCGATGGCCGGATCGGCGACACCTCGAAGCCGCCGACCTCGACGCGCACCGGCTGGTGTACCAAGGCGCTGCTCGACCCCGCGAGCATCGGGCACCCCTCCATCATGGTCCGCAAGGATGCCCTCGACTCGATCGGCGGCTACGACCCGGCGTTCAAGCAGGCCTGCGACATCGATCTTTACTTCAGGCTCAGCATCCTTGGCACCTTCGCGCATGTGCCGCAATATCTGCTGCACTACCGCTACCACGCGAAGCAGATGAGCGCCAGCCCGGTGCAGCAGATCCGCTTTCATCACCGGGCCATTTTGAAGTTTTTCGCCGAACACCGCGACATCGAGCGGGAGATCGGGCCGGGTTACGTGCGCGGCAAGCTCGCCGAGCACGTGGGCGTGAAGCTCAAGAGCCTGTACTGGCGGCGGAACCTGCCGGCGTTCCGCGACCTCCTTTCGTACGCGGATGAGATGAAGCTCGATAGCGAGGAGATCGCGCGGTGGCGCAAACGCGGGCGCTGGCCTAACTGGGTGATTCGGTTTAAGGATTGGCTGGACAGGTCGCGATCGGGATTGGAAATGTCCAATGCAAAATGACCAATGCAAAATGCAAACTGGGGGACGAGCGCCGCGGGGCTCGTCACTTTGCATTGGACATTTTTCATTGGACATTGGTCATTGTCCGCCTTCCTCTTTACGAAGGCGGCCCTGATGGACCTTACCGTCGCCATCTGCACCTACAAGCGCCACGACCTGCTGCACACCACGCTCGCATCGCTGGCGGCCTGCGAGGCGGTGGATGCGGAATGGGAGGTCGTGGTCATCGACAACGAGTGTCATGAGGCGGTGGAAAAGATCGTGGAGTCGTTTCGCGGCACTTTCGCCGCTTGCGGCTTAGGGTGCGAAGCCGCAAGCGGCTTGGAACCGCGAACCTCGAATCCCGAACCCCGAATCCCGGTCCGCTACATCCCCGAGCCGACCACCGGCACCAGCCACGCCCGCAATCGCGCCGTGGCCGCAGCGGCTGCGCCCATCATTTTGTTCACCGATGACGATGTGACGTTCGATCGCGGCTGGCTGAAGAACATGTGGTTGCACATCAAGGCGCAGCCGCACTGCGCGTTCTGGGGCGGGCGCGTCGAGCCGGTGTGGAGCGGTGAGAAGCCCAAGTGGTTTGATCCGGGCTACTGCGCCATGCTGGGCGACACGATCGTGCAGTATCGAAGAGGCGATGAGCCGCGGGCCTGGCGGCCGGCAGAAGACCCGCCGTTCTACACGGCAAACCTGGCGCTGCGCGTCGATGCGATCCGCGCCGCCGGCGGGTTCGACACGACGGTGGGCCACCGCGGCAGCGTGCGCATGGGCATGGAGGACAGCCTGATGGTGAAGGCGATCGCCAGCGCGGGTGGCCAAGGCTGGTACGCGGCCGATGCGGTCGTGTACCACCCGGTGCCGACCGAGCGGATGGAGCGCAAGTACGCGAAGCAGTTCGCCTGGCGGCAGGGCTGGTTGAGCGCGGAGATGGCGCGCCGCGGCGAGGATTTGAAGGCGGCGGCGGGGAAGAAGGTGCCGCGCTGGTTTTACCGCGCGGCGCTGACGAACTATTTGAAAGGAGTCGGCCGGATGCTCGCGGGGCTGGTGACGTTCAACAGTGCCAAGCGCTTCGGAGGGCGCGTCAGTATGGTGTTCAACTTCTCGAAGCTGTGGCACGCGCTGCGGCCGTCCGGTTCCCCTCCCTCCTAGGGAGGGGTTAGGGGAGGGTTGGTGCGCAATGGTGGTGAACTCACGCGGTCTAATCAGAGCCGGGGTTTGTAACCCCGGTCGGCTTGCGAGGCTCGAAGCCGAGCGAGCCGTTTCGCGCGGGAGACCTACAAGTTGCATTGAGCGGCTGTCGCGCGAAACGGGTTTGCTCGGCTTCGAGCCTCGCAAACCCGACCGGACTCACAGAGTCCGGCTCGGATAAGGCATTGAGGGACGTTGATTCATGAGTGCTGAGCCCGCCATCGCGGTGATCACGCCGACGCACAACCGTGCGGCGCTGATTGGTGCTGCGCTGGATTCGGTGGTCGCGCAGACGATTGATCGGCGGATCGAGGTGGCGATTGTCGATGACGGGTCGACGGATAACACCGCGGCGGTGCTCGGGCCGTACCTGAAAAGGTACGGCGACCCGGGCGGCAAAGTGGTGATGCGGTACACCCGGCTCGAGAAGCAGGGCGTCGTCGCCGCCCGTAACGCCGCGATTGCGCAGACCACCGCCCCGCTGATCGCGTTCCTCGACAGCGATGATTACTGGCACCCGGACAAGCTGGCGAAACAGTTCGCGGTGTTGCAGAACGACCCGGGGGTCGCGCTGGTGCACACTTCGTTCCGCTACGTGAACGAGGCGGGGCGGATGACGGATGATGGCCCGCAGCGCCTCGACAACCCCTGCGTCGGCAACTGCCTCGATGTGATGCTGCGCGAGTTCCTCGTGCTGTTCTCGAGCGTGATGGTGCGGCGCAGCGTGGTGGAGAAAGCCGCCGCGGCCGAGGCGCACGGCAAGCCGTTCGATGCCCGCTGGACCAACTCGCAGGATTATGACCTGTGCCTGCGCTGCGCCCGGTTCGGGACGTTCGCCTACATCCCGGAGCCGCTGACGCTCTACCGCGTCCACGGCGGTCACGGGGCGATGGGCAACCTGGCGCGGGCGTTTGGGTTTCACTGCCGGGTGCAACTGGATTTCGTGAAGCGCTACGGCCACGAGATCGGCATCGACGAAGCGGAGGTCAAGCGGCGCGTCGCACACTTCCTGGGCGGCCGGGCGGAGTCAATGTTCTGGCAGCGGCAGTTCGGGGACGCGAAGAAACTGTGTGCGCTGGCGAAGGAGCTGGGCGTGCACGGCGAGCGTTTCGCGGCGGTGGAGAAGAAGGCGTCGCGACCGGTGTGGATGTACCGGGTGAAGGATTGGGTCGATGGGATGAGAGGAAGACGATAAGGCAACAGGAGATTGACCATTGGCCATTGCAAATTGCAAATTGCAAATTGGCAAGACAACCGAACGAGGCCGGGGATGGAGTGCGGTTTTCAATTTTCATTTTGCAATGGTCAATTTGCAATCAGCCCTCCCCACCGATGAATGTCAATAAATGCGTCTGGTAGAAGAACAATCCGACCGCCCGCTGCGCGTGCTGTACGTGGCGCGGGCGCCGTTTGTCTCGGGGGCCGAGCGGGCGCTGATGTCGATGCTGCGGCACCTCGATCGCACGAAGGTCGAGCCGCACCTGGCGCTGGGGCACGAGACGGAGCTGGTCGAGCAGGCGGGGGCGATCGGGGTGCCGGTGACGATGCTGGCGGTGCCCAAGCGGGGCAAGCTTTCGCTGTTGCCTTGGTGGCGGTCGCTGTGGCGGCTGAAACATCTGGTGAAGCAGGTGCGGCCGGACGTGATGCACGCGAACGATGTGCCGAGCTGTCAGGCGATGAGCGTGGTGGGGGCGAAGCTGGGCGTGCCGCGGGTGGTACATGTGCGGTGGGTGATCACGGCGGAGTCGGCTAGCTGGTGGGCGCGGTCGGGGGCGGAGCGGCTGGTGTGCATCAGTCAGTGGGTGAAGCGGGAGCTGGGG
>Ga0163150_10000964_pt1 | contig 50789 bp, 38 predicted proteins | sample OliLakLV19P2IB_FD_148628 | JGI IMG/M metagenome (GOLD analysis project Ga0163150, IMG submission 148628) | Freshwater microbial mat bacterial communities from Lake Vanda, McMurdo Dry Valleys, Antarctica - Oligotrophic Lake LV.19.P2.IB | ecosystem: Environmental > Aquatic > Freshwater > Lake >... | reverse complement strand
CCACCAACCGGACGGGCAGCATTACGTTAACCCGATCGGCGTTCTTTCCCCCACCGAGGCCGACAACGCTGGTGCATTGTGCCCTCGACCCTCCCCCTGCCCCTCCCTAAGAGGGAAGGGAGTTCGGCCCCGTCATCCGCCGCGGCCTTCACGCCGATAATAGGTCTGCCGCTTCCGCTTAGGTCAAACCCCCAGGACCCGCACATGGCCAGCCGTTTGCCGTTCATCGCCGCCCTGCTCGGGCTCATGGTCATCGGCGGCGTCATCCGCGCCCTGCCCATCGCTTCGGCACCGCTCTGGTTCGACGAGGCCGACACCTGGCGCAGCGGCATCATCGATCCGACGACCTCCGGCTGGAACGCCGAGACCGGGCTCTACGAGCCGGTCGCCATGGACTACGGCAAGTTCTTTCGCTGGCAGAACCACTTCGAGACCGCCCCGCTCACCTTCCTTCTGGCCCGCATCTCCACCGACATTACCGGCTCGACCGACGAGTGGGCGATGCGCCTGCCGTCGCTGATCGCGGGCATCCTCTGCATCCCCGCCGCGTTCTGGCTGGGGCGGGTGGTGCGCGGCGATGCGCTCGGCCTCATCACGGCCGCGCTCGTCGCCTTCGACCCGAGCCAGGTCGATCAGAGCCAGCAGGGCCGGATGTACACGGTGCTGATGCTGCTGCTCCTGCTCGCAGTGGCGCTGACGATCAAGCTGGTGCGCGAGCCGGAGCCTTCCAAAGGGGAGGGCGAGGCTCCCGCCGAGCCTTCCGGCGCGGGGCGTCAACCACATGTCGGTGACACAGGGTTCACCGGCGGCTCGGCGGGAGCCTCGCCCTCCCATGTGGCCTCGACCTCACACGACCGCTGGCTCTCGCCCGTCTGGCAGTGGATCACCCTCGGCGCGCTGTACGGCCTGCTGCTGTGGACCACGCAGTTCACCGTCGCCGTCTGGGTCGGCGTCGCGACCGGCGTCGTCGGCCTGCTGGGCCTCGGCCTCGTCACCGGCCGGGCGCACCCGAAGGCGAAGCAGGTCATCGTCGGCATCACCTGCGCCTTCGCCGTCGCCGTCATGCTCGCCAACGTCGGCATCCACCACATCCTGCACCGCATGTTCTCCGGCGAGGTCGGCGACCGCCCCGACAAGCCGCTCGGCGAGATCGCGCGCGAGATCGTCGTCTCCGCCAAGGACCTGATCAACCTCACGCCGGCCGGCCTGCTCATTTACGTCCTCGCGGCGATCGGCCTGGGCATGTTGCTGCGGCAGTGCAAGACGAGCGTCGCCATCCTCGGCGGCATCGCGCTGCTCAACGTCGTCATCCTCTTCCGCTTCCTCCGCATCCATCACTTCATGGATGCCCGTTACCTCTTCTGCATCCTGCCCGCGGTCTACATCGGCCTCGGCGTGTTCGCGGTCGGATTCAACATCAAGTGGCAGCGGCAGGCGGCGACGGCCATCATCGTCCTCTTCATTGCGGCACAAGCCTGGCAGAGCACGCACCTCGGCGGCTACTACCAGCAGCCCGACCGCTACCTGTTCGCCAAGGAAATCATGCGGGTCCGCGACCAGATGAAGCCCGGCGAGACGGCGTCGATCTACCCCGGCGTCGGCGTGATCCTCGGCCAGTATTACCGCCTGCCGCAGGACCCGGCGCTGTTCCACGGGATGTACGGCCCCGATCATCTGCCGCTGAAATCACCGGCCGTTCCCGCGGAGTTCAAGGCGCCGGCCACGTGGGTCATCCTCGCCATGTACAACCACGAAGATGGCAAGCAGCAGGCGGCGCGGCGCGACACGCTCAAGCGCATCGCGGCACACTACGGCGTGCAGGTCAGCGAGGCCGACCTCGACAAGCACCTCAAGCGCGACCGCGTGACCACGGTGCAGATCAGCAAGGACGGCGTGCGCGTCGAGTCGGTTGGAGTTGACTCTGACTGATGGGTGGCACGGGCAGGCCGCCGCCTTGGGCGGTTTGCCCGTGGAGCGTGTCGCTAGCTAGTCCCCCGCCACGGGCAAACCACCGCGGCCGGCGGCCTGCCCGTGCCACCGCCGCAATCGAAACGATCCGGTCTAGAATGCTCGGCGAGGCTCCCACCATGCCCCAACTCCATCGAATGTCCATCGTGCTCGCCGCGGTGCTCGTCAGCGCGGCAGCCGCTCGCGCCGACCTGTCGGCGACCGATGTGAAGGCGCTGGGCGATGCCGACTTCTCGACCCGGCAGGCGGCGATGCGCAAGCTGCTCGCCGATGAGTCCGTCACACCGGACCAGATCGCCAAGGCTTTCCCGGCCGCCGAGTCCGTCGAGCAGAAGCACCGGTTGATCACCCTCGCCCGGCACCACCTGCTCCGCCTCGCCCGGCAGCGCGACTTCCCTTTCCGCCGCGAGCCGGGGCTGCCCACGGTGCCCGGCGCGCTCGGCCTGACGCACGGTCCGGTGACCAGCGATGAGCTGCCGCAGCTCAAGCAGTCGGGCGTCCGCATCCGCCGGACGCTACCGGGGTTCCCGGCCCATGCCGCGCTGGAGACCGGCGACCTGATCCTCGCGATCGAAGGCAACCCGCTGCCCGCCAACTTCACCAGCGAGCAGATCTCCCGCTACTTCGGCGATGCGATTCAGATGGTGCAGGCCGGGCAGACCGTGACGCTCTCGGTGCATCGCGACGGCAAGACGGTGGACGTGAAAGTGAAGCTCGCCCCGCACGCGGCGCTCAGCGGGATGTATCAGCCGGAGCTGCGGTCTGTGTATGAGAAGGAGTGGGCGGCGTACCGGGAGATGGTGCTGCGGGAGGGGAAGTAATGCGTTGAGTTAAGAGCGGTCAAGCCCGATGATGAGGCTTTGCGAATCGTCGGGGTATTGCTTTAGACTTCAACCTTGGAATACCCCGACGATTCGCCGAGCCTCATCATCGGGCTTGGGGTGGCGTCCTTTTCCAGGTGACTTCGATCTTCATTCGTGCCATAATGGATTCACCATGTTCAGCCGACGCGCCCAACACACTGTCTTCACTGCCGCCACGCTCGCCGTGCTGCTGTCGATCAGTCTCCCGACTTCAACAGCCTCCGCCTGCCCCAACTGCAAGGCGTCGCTGCCGAGTGGGGCGCAAGTGGAAGGCGCGCCCGCCGAGCCGAAGACGGCGCAGGGGTACGCGTGGTCGATCTACCTGTTCCTCGCGGTGCCGCTGGTGATGGTGACGACGATGGGCGCGACGGCGTTCGTGCTGATGCGCAAGGCATCGGCGCGGCAGCGGATGCTGGCCGCCCGGCACCTGAACTGATTCACATTTCATTTTTCCGATGCTCTGATGCCACTGGCAGGCTCGGCTGCCAGTGTCTCGACATCGAGAACGCAATGAATGCCGGGGGGTATTGGCACTGGCAGCGGACTGCCAGTGGCATCAGGGGGAGCTTTTCCGAACGCGTATCAACCGCGAAGCGGTGGCATTACCGTAGCCACGGGCGTAAGCCCGTGGGAACGTCGCGCGAACCATCCAAGCCCCGAAGGGGCGACACATGATGGGTGTCGCCCCTTCGGGGCTCACGGCCCAGGCTCGCACGGACCCCCGGCTTACGCCGGGGGCTGCGGTGATGCCACCGCTTCGCGGTTGAGAATGACCGCTGCCAGTGGCATCAGCGCGGGAACTTTTCCGACGCGCTCACTCGTTCCGCAGGAACTCGGTCTGATTCGTCCCACACTTGGGGCAGACCGGCGGCGGGATCACCGCGTCGGGATTCGTCCGCAGATTCACTTTCACTGTCATGAAGAAGTGCCCGCACTTGAGGCACTCGAACATCGGCATGCCGGCGTGCTTCTTGCCGCACTGCGGGCAGTGGGGCTGGTCGATCGAACGCGTGCGGTCCTGTTCGAGCACCGCGTTGTCCGGGGCCTGCTCGCGCAACTGAATGTTGGTGATGACGAACTCATGGTCGCAGTCCTGGCAGTGGAAGCCGAGGTTGCGGACCTGTTCGTGGTTGCCTTCACCGGTGAACAGTTGCTTGGCGATGAAGATCATGCAGCCGGCGATGAACACCACCAGCGCGACGGTCATGACCATCTGCTTGGAGGCCGCGCCGCGATGCCGAACGGCGGTCGACGCGCCGCCGCCGGTAGAAGAGTAGGCGTTTGTCATGGTGTAGATCAGATGGCGGGCCAGGCGCGGAACACGGGCTTGAGGCGATCCCAGTCAACGCTGCCCGGGTCCGGCGGAGCGGGGGGATTGGGCTTGGGACGATTGCGCAGGTGCTGTGTCTTCCACTCCCAGTACTCGATGTGGCCGTCGAGGAAGCCGAGGTTGTCGCCAAAGTTGTGGTTCGCAGCGACCCAGTCGATGTAGGTGCCCTGGCCGCCGCCGAGCATGAACGAGTTATAGTTCCAGCCGCGGCCGTCGTCTTCCTCAATGAAGACCATCTGCTGGCTGTCGCGGATGTTGGCGGTCCAGTTCCGCTTCGAGGTGATGCCGTCGTTGACCTGCTCGCCGTTGAGCATGCCGTTGATCGAGTAGCTGTTGAGGTAGCTGGGGTAGACCTGGTTCGGGCAGACGTACGAGTTCATTGACCGGATGTACGGCCAGAGCTTGCCGTTGGTAATGCTGGTGGTCGTGTTGGAGCTGGAGCGCAACCAGTCCCACTCATTCTGCGTGTTGGCCCCGACCAGCTTGCGGGCGTTCTCCTTTGAGTAGCCCTGATAGCCCTGAATCAACGAGCGGAGATTCGATTCGCACGCGGTCTGCTCGGAGTTGGCCTTGCCGCGCTTGAGCGTGGGCAGCAGGATCGAGATGAGAAGGCTGATGATCGCGACGACGAGCAGCATCTCGATCAGGGTGAACGCTGGCGAGACGTCACCGCGACCCCTTTTTAGGCCGTGCTGAAACTGCATGGAAACCTCTCTTGCGCTAGCGCAAACCCACCGGACGTGAATTATCGTGGGAACGAAACCTGCTGCGCAAGGATAGCTCGCACCTTATCAAAGGGCAACCCTGTAGGCATCGGATTGGCCGTGAATCAGGTAGTGGATCACTTTGAATTGGGCGGCACGGGCAGCCCGCCGCTCGGGGCGGTTTGCCCGTGTTCGAGCGTTTCAGGTGGACCGCCACGGGCAAACCGCGCAAAGCCGCGGCCTGCCCGTGCCACCCCACTTTCAAAATGGCCCACGGCCGTGAATCAGTTGAGATCGGTGCAGACCCAGGTGCGGGCGGACCCGATGCGGACTTCCTGGAGCAGGTGCAGTTTCACGGAAGGTCCGAGCTTGCTGACCATGGCGACCGCGTTCTTGGCGTCGGCGGTGAAGAGGTGCAGGATCGGCTCGGATTCGGTGTCGAACCGGCACTGCCGCTGGGTGAGGGCGACGAGGTCGATGTGTTCGCGCAGCCAGTCGCGGGCTTCCATCAGGTCAACGAGCGCGGCCCGCAGGTCGCTGGCGACTTGCCGGCGGAGCAGGTGCAGCTTGCCCTGCTGGTCGAGCAGGATCTGCGTGTCCGGCTGACGCGGGTAATGCGCCTGCAGGGCGACGCCGCCGGCGAGCGGCGCGGCGGCGCCGGTGAGGAGGCAGACGAGGTCGGGCTCATTGATGGAGGACGGCGCGGGAGTTGGAGGAGCCCCATCCCGGTAGGGTGGGGCTTGACCGGTGGACTGGCCGCGCGGGGAGCGCGGGGAGGTGGAGGACGAGGGGGAAGAGTGCGAAGCCGCGAGCGGCTGGGGGCGCGCACCCATGGGCGGATCGACGTGGGTCAGGTGTTCCAGTTCACTGGGCGGCTCGATGACGGCGGTGGTCGCGTGGTCGTACACGGTGGTCTCACTCGCAGGGGTTGTGTCCGTCGTTGCTGCGGCGCCGGGAGGAACAGTCGCGGCGTCGTCGCCGGTCGGCAGGCTCTTGAGGAATCCATGCAGCGCCGGCCAGATGTCCGTCCCGCCGCAGCCGCCCAGGGCCCGCATGTGTACCGGCGTCATCTGCTTACGGCTGCCGATGAGCTCGACCGGTTGGCGCAGGAAGCCGACCGCCGCCGCGTTGAACTTGTCGATCGCCTCGCGGGCCTTGCCCTCGTCGCTGCCCATGATCATCACGCCGGTGACGCGCGTGCCGTCGCCCGGCTGGCCGGCGCTTTCGAGCATGGTCTGCAGCAGCCGCGTCGCCGCCGCCACCGCCATGTCATCCCCGCCGCAGAGGATCGTCCAATGATCGATCGCCGCCGCCCGGGGCAACTGCGTCGGGTCGGTCGGCGAGGGCAGGTGGATCAGCCAAGTCGATACCGCGCTCACCGCATCGATGCTCAGCCGTTCGAGGCGGTCCACGAGCGTTTGGCTATCGGCGTGGCTGCCGGGCGTGATCGGGTCATCGATGCCGGGGCGCACCGTCTGCCGCTCGGCGGTGACGACTTCGAGATCGACGCGGTCGCCGATGACATGCAGGATCGCCACCGGCCCGCGCTGCTGGGCGAGGTGGAACGCGTACTGCGTAAGCCACGGCCCGCCGAAGCCGGGCAGGTTGCCGAGGAATACGGCTTCGACATGCGCGGGCTGCACGGCGGCGACTTCGTCCGCGTCGCTGGTGTCGCGCAGGCGCAGCGGCGACGGCGCCGCATAAGCGGCCTCATCATCACGTTCGTACCGCGCCGCGCTCGCCGCCGACGAACGCGGCCCGCCCAGCGAATACGACCCCGGCCCGTCGAGCTCGTTGAGCACCGAGTGAACGGTATCGTCTGCCGCTGCTTCCGTGCCCTGCGCCTGATGGTTCTGCGGCATGTCGTCCAGCACGTCTTTCGTCACAACGACTTTCGGCGTGAGGTCCCCGGCCGGCCGGGCGCCGTTCTCCGGCGGCTTACGCGGCGGGGTTCGCACCGGCGGCACCGGCTTTGCCGGCGAGGTCCCGGTCAGAAACAAATCAGCCAGCGCGTCCAGCGTCTCTTTGGTGCGGAGATCGTCCATGGGCATCCTCCAGGAAATCGAGTTCGACGGTCGGGAGCAACACAGGGACGCGGTTCTACCGGTGTCCATCACGGGCAGCGATCGCGTCCTGTTGTGCTGATCGTCGTTTCGGTCTCCGCCGCACTTGCGACTTACGGCATCGTTCGTCTGCGACTTTTCGCCATTATGGGATGAATACTTTTAGTGCCTGCGGGGTGGCACAAATCCTGTCAGCTGCGCGACGATTTAATAGGTGCTTCGCTGGGCACATCTTGTGGGGACTAGGCTCACGCCTCCACTTCGATCACGCTATTCAGCTCGCCGAACGGGTTCGACTCGACGTAGCTGTTGTAAGGGTCGCGCTCCCACTGACCGTCGACGACCAGGCGGTAGCGATACCTTCCGGGCGGGACCGGGACGCAGGTCTGCCACACGCTCAGGTGCTCGTCATGGCGCAGGGGCGTCGCGGTGGGGTTCCAGTGATTGAAGTCACCGGCGATGAAGAGCTGCGCGCCGCGGGTCGCTGGCTGCACGAAGAGCAACCCCTGCGCGGTCGCCCGGACGCCGTAAACTTTGGCGAGCTTCTCCACCAGCGTCGCGCTGCGGGCCGCCGGCATCTCGCAGACGGCGACCGATGAATCGACGCGCCGCTCGCGGTACACATCGGGATCATTTGAAAGCTTCTGCGCGAGCTGGGCGGTGCGGGCCGAGAGGGCCCGGGCCCGTTCCACCAGTTCCGCCGCCCGGCTGAGCACCGGGCTCGCCGCCACCGGCTCGGGCTCGACCGGCATCACCGGCGCGGGCGGATTCGCCTTCAGCCAGGCAACCAGCTTCTCGAAGTCCTGATATCCCCGGCTGCCCGGATCGTATTCCGTGATGGCCTGCCCGAAGCTCGCGGCTTCCTTCAACTTGGCGTTGAAGTGAACGACCACCGGCAGCAACCGCTCCCCGAACTGCCTGCGCAACTCGGTCAATATCTCGCGGGCCAGCTTCGTCCGCACGTCGTACATCGTCGCCAGCGCCTTGAAGCGGACGTGGTGACCGGCACGACGGGCCAACATCTCGATCGTCGCCTCCTGCTTGAGCGAGCCCTGCATGGCGAAATAGCCCGTCTCCACGGGCACGATCACCTCGTCGGCGGCGCGCAGGGCGTTGAAGGTCAGCAGGCCAATGGACGGCGGACAGTCGATGATGCAGAAGTCGTATTGGTCGCGCACGGTGGACAGCACGTGCATCAGCCGGCGGTCCTTGTCCGGCTGCATCGCCAGCTCCTGCTCGATGCCGGCCAAGGCCATCGTGCTCGGCGCCAGGTCGAGGTTGCGGGCGATCTGCCAGACGATGTCGCTGAAGCTGATGGTGCCGTTGAGCCCGGCCCGCATGAGGTCGCTGATGGAGCGCTCGATCTGCGCCTCGGGCACCGCGAGCCCCAGGGCGCAGTGCGACTGCGGGTCCATGTCGACGAGCAGGGTGCGGTCGCCGCCCTCGGCCATCACCGCGGCGAGATTGATCGCCGTGGTGGTCTTGCCGCAGCCACCCTTCTGATTGATGATGGCGATCGTTCGCAACGGGCGTCCTTTCATCCGTGAAAGACGCCCCCGGAAGTTTGGCTCGCGGCGCGCCGCGGCCTGACTTCAAGGGGGTGCGATCCGAACCCTGCGCGGGCCAAAACGGGACGGAGCCTACCACAGCTCCGGGCACGCAGACTTTGCGCACCAGCTCACGCTGGAGTGACTTATCGGGACTGAACCGCGCAAAACTTGAATATCAATGCTGATAATGCGGTTGGCGGCTCGTCCGAGCCGCCACGCGTCAGCGTGCGGGCCCGGCGATCACCTGTCGCGTTCGCAGCGCCCGCTCGCTTACGCTTCGCGGCTCGGATGGAATGCGATATGCTTCCTCTCCCGCACCACGAAGCAGAGGCCCACCGATGTCCATGCTCGACTTCATCCTCACCAACTACAAGAACTTCAACGCCCGCGCCACCAAGGACGCAACCATCGCCTACTGGCGCCACATCGAGTCCGGCGGCAAGATGTTCTGGGCCATGGCCGGCGCCATGTCCTCCGCCCAGCTCGGCATCACCCTCGCCCCCGCCATCCGCGCCGGGCTCGTCCACGGCCTCTCCGTCACCGGCGCCAACCTCGAGGAATCGCTCTTCCGCCTCGTCGCCCACGACCACTACAAAGACTTCCCCGAGTACCGCTACTTCACCAAGCAGGACGACACCCGCATCCTCAACGACCGCATGCGCCGCGTGACCGACACCAGCATCCCCGAGGATGAAGCGTTCCGCGCCGTCGAGAAGTATCTCGTGCCCATGTGGAAGGAAGCCAGCGCCAAGGGCCAGCGCCGCTTCTGGCACGAATACTTCTACGAGCTGGTCCTCAACCTCGACAAGAAGCTCATCCAGGGCAACCCCGACGAGTGCTGGCTCCTCGCGGCCGCCAAGGCGAAGCTGCCCATCGTCGTGCCCGGCTACGAGGACTCCACCTTCGGCAACATCTTCGCCTCGCACGTGAAATTCAACGACTGCTCCGCGTCCATCGCCAAGAGCGGCATCGAATACATGGTCGACTTCTACGCCCGCTACAAAGAGCTCTCCAAGGGCAAGGGCGTCGGCTTCTACCAGATCGGCGGCGGCATCGCCGGCGACTTCCCCATCTGCGTCGTGCCCTCGATCAAGTACGACCTCGAGGAAGACGCCAAGCCTTGGGCCTATTTCTGCCAGATCTCCGACTCGACCACGTCCTACGGCTCCTACTCCGGCGCGACGCCCAATGAGAAGATCACTTGGGACAAGCTGACCGAGGACACGCCGATGTTCATCATCGAGTCGGACGCGACGATCGTCGCCCCGCTGATGATGACGGCGCTGTTGGAATGCAAGGCGAACCCGAAGGACGCGAATAAGAGGATCGCGGCGGCGATGAAGAAACCGAAGCGGAAGTGAGTATGGGTAATGGGGACATCGGGAAGGTTGGGTGGCACTGACAAGCGGAGTCCGCGGAGCTTGTCAGTGGCGAATCGCCAACCACTTTCAACACTGACAAGCCTCCGGGCAGCCTTGTCAGTGCCACCCATCCATCACAGCAATTCCATCAACGGCCGCGACAGCTTCGTGAACCGCTCGGCCGGCATGTTCACCGTGTCCCACCGCGCGCTGCGCCGCTTGAGGTGCGCCCTGTAATCCGTCAGCGTGATCGCCAGCAACGCGTACCACCGGTCGCCGCTCTCGAAGATCTCCGTGAACAGCGCATCGGGCGGCTGCACATCGCACCAATACAGAAACGCGAACGCCCCGACGAACCCGTTGCCGAAGATCTTCTCCCACTGCACGAGACTATCCACATCGTTCTGCGTCACCCAGTTGTCGAGCGCCTTCGACGACCGCCCGCTGTGCTTGCGGCCCTTCACATCCACCAGCAGGTTCGGCCCCTGCTGCGAGTAGACGACGAAATCAAAACTCTTGAGCGACACCGGCGGATACGCCTTGTCGAGCGCCCGCTTCGCTTCATCGACCGCGACATAAGGGATCGCCTTCTCACGCAGGTATTTCTCGAAGGCCAAATCGTAATGGAACCGCCGCTGCGCCATGCGGGAAATGATACCCGCACGTGACCAACAATCGCTTGCGCCTCCGCGCGTCTTGACCCATCACCTTAAAACCACCGCGCTCGCCAGTTCCCCAATCATCACCTCGCGCTGCTCGTGGGTCGCCATGTCCTTCACCTGCACGCGACCTTCCATCGCCGCGTCATCGAGAATGATCGCGTACCGCGCCTTCACCGTCGAGGCGTCCTTCATCAGCTTGCCCATGTTGCGCGACGTCTTATACGTGAACCGCGCGTGCAGCCCGGCGCGGCGCAGCATCGCCGTCACCGCCGCCACCTTCGTCGCCCCCGCATCGGTGACCGCGAAGATGAACGCATCGGGCCGGGGCGAGACGTCCTCGGGCATCAGGCCCTTGTCCGCCAGCACGTTCGACAGCACGACATCGCCCATGCCGAAGCCGACCGCGGGCGTCGCCGGGCCGCCGAACATCTCGATGAGCTTGTCGTACCGCCCGCCGCCGGCCATGGCGCGTTCGACACCGGTGCGCTCGTGCAGCTCGAACACCGTGCCCGTGTAGTACGCCAGGCCGCGCACGATCCCTAAGTCGTATTCGCACCATTCATCGATGCCGAACGCCTTAAGCTCGCCGTCGAGCGCCTCGATGTCGCGCAGCTCATCGCCGATGCCGATCGTCGCCCGCATCGCATCGAGGTTGCCCGCGGCGTATTTCATCCGGCAGATCTGGTCGAACCGCGCCACGCGCTCGGGGTCGAGGCCCAGCGCGGCGGTGCCCTTGGTGAACTCGTGAGCATCGACCTTGTCGCGCCGGTCGAGCAGCGCAAACGCATCGTCCATCTTCTCCTCGCTCACGCCGAGCTTGCCGAGGATGTGGCGCACCGTTTGCCGGTGGCTGATCTTGACGCGCACCTGCGCCGGCGTCAGGCCCATCTCGGCGAGGAAGTCGATCGCCACGAAGATCACCTCGGCATCGGCGACCGCCAGCTCGCTGCCCATCACGTCCGCGTTCCACTGCCAGAACTCCCGCAGCCGCCCGCGCTGCGGCTTCTCCGCCCGGCAAAGGTTCGGCGTGCAGAACCACTTGATCGGCTTGGGCAGCGCGTTGGCCTGCGCCGCCACCATCCGCGCCAACGTCGGCGTGAACTCCGGCCGGATCGCCAGCTCGCGCTCGCCGCGGTCCTGGAAGTGGAACAGCTCGCTGACGATCCCCTCGCCGCTCTTGACCTTGTAGAGGTCGAGCAGCTCGAAGATCGGCCCATCGACCTGTTCAAACCCGTTGCGCACCGACACGCGCCGCCAGGCATCGACGATGTGGTTCCGCCAGGCGCAGTCCTTGGGATAGAAGTCGCGCGTGCCTTTGGGGGCCTGCAGCGTCGATTTGAGATTTCGGGTTTCGGGTTTGGGGTTGTCCATGTCGATCGCTTCACGGGAATGAGGGGGCGCAATCGTAGTCCGGCGAGAAATGATGTGCGAGTCCAGCGTCCGCTGTTGACCGGCTGCGGCCCCGTTCAATGTCCGCCCTCAGCCGGACGATCGCGGACAAGATCGGCGCCATCCGTGGCCTCCTGGGATCGGGTGAGTCGAGCAACATTATGATCACGGGAGCGAGTAGGGTGGTGCTGAGTCCACGACGCCCACCAGTTCGCGATCAGATGCAACAATGCACGCTTTTATACTGGCCATCAAACGGTGGGCTTTGAAAACTCAGCCCGCCCAACTTGTTTGCGACGTGCTACTTGCTTTTCGTTTCCACATTTATGTTCATCGCGGCCGAATAGATTGTCTACGGAGCAAGAATGTCCCCGTGTTCTGTTTCGAAAGGAGCTGTTATCGTGGAAGCGGTCATCACAACAATACAGATTGGCGCAACAATATTAGTTCTAGCTTTGCTCACTGGCTGCATCCATAATGAGTCTTCGCTGGTGTACGAGAATGGAGTTGAACGCGAATCGCCGTCTATACACTGGGCACTCAAGTACCACCAAGGCGACGCACGTTGTCGTGCGGACACAATTGCTAAGCTTTGTTCACATTTGCATGGTCGCCGATCGTACTCCAAGCTTGTTGCCGCAAGGTGTATGTACGATCTTCTAGAAACGTCAGACATCGGCGCGCACATGACTGCGGACTGCCTTCAAAGCTTCTGCGAAAATGTAATCCAACTCGGCCCGCGACCTCGTCAGCGCCACACCTTTACGGAGGTTGATACTACCCTTGGCGAAATCGCTATTTCACCAATTTGCGCAATTGACGTCGACGGTTGTTGGCATCAGCTATCTAATCGGTTACCTCGGGGCTGGAGCGTTCAGAGCGTGGCAGTCACCATTGATGACGGCCGATCAACGGTACTCGCTTCGGGGAAGAGATGACGCCGCTCTCGGTGCTTCTTGGAGTGATGCAAACACGTTGAACCTGAACCTTGACCGAGCCTTACGTAGAAACCATGGGTCAAGGCGGCATAGATTGAACATAAAAAGCCAACTAAAATATCAAGATATGCTTTTCGCTTTGACCGACACGGTCGTAGTAGAGTTGACGACCTTGGACTCGTTAATTCGGTAGCGGCCGTCGTTTCACGAGGGCAACTTCGCACTTCCGAACTAGGCCATGCCGTTCAATTCCGCGTTTGACCAAATAAGCGGGAAGTCACAATCACATCGAGGCTTGAAATATCATGCCGCAACTTTGCGATCTCCGCATCCAGCTTTTCCTGCAACGGCAAAGAGGTAAGCAAATCGAATGATGCGGTGAGGTGTGGGTCGATGTTGGACTCTTCGCCCATAAGGACGGTTCGGCGGGCCTCCGCCTGGGCCTTTAGGACGGCGAGTTCTTTCTGAGCTTTCTCAATCAGCCGTAACACCTCGCGTAAGCCGGGGTGCGATTGAACTTTACGAAATTCCTCGACATTTACATTAAACATTTGAGTCAAACTACGAAGATTCTCTGTGACGTTCATAATTGAGTGATCCAGCGCCCTTGGATCGTCACATGCGACCCAAGGTGCCATACGCTCCGGTGCGTGCACCCATTTCCAAAGGGCAATGCGATGCTCGAGCTTGACCAGTAACTCCGTGCGCCGGGCGAAGAGTGCGGCTATGGAGTCCTCGTCAGGTGGCTGGTCCGGCACACCAGCCTCTGCCCTCGCTGTGGCAGATGCCGGCGGTACCGCGGTAGATCGGGCCGTCTCGGATTCGGCGACGGCAGGGAGAGGGCATGCCGTTAGGAAAGCGAGTACGGCGGAGGCGGCTTGGCGGCACCAGTTCATCTTCACCTTACAAAATATCAGCCCCGGTGGTTTACGACAAGAAGGAAAAGCGGATAAGTACGAATGCCACTCACTTAACCATCTTCCCCGTGATTTCAGCCATTTTCGCGTCCTCCTCCCGTCTCGATCGCTTCAGTAGCGGGTACTCCTTGAGCCGTCTCTCGGATCACGCGCCGTTGCGATCGGCCTGTGCGATCGGGGTAGAGGTTGAAGCAGGTCTCGATCTCCCAGCGCTGGCCGTAAAGTTCCGCGCGGCGCCCTCGCATTCTGCATCCTTCACTCTTTCACCCCCACCACATACGCGATCCACACCGCGTCGCTCTCCGCCTTCTTCTTGCGTCGGTAAATCCCGTCGCCTTCGCCGTCCTTGCCCGGGCCTTCCCAATACACATCCGCCCGCTTGAACCCGGCCTCGACCATGATTTCGCAGACCTCCGGCACGGTCCACAGCCGCCAGTCGTAGCTGAAGGCACGCTTGATCTCGCTGCCATCCTTAAAGCGGAAGTGGATGTGGTACGTGCCGTGGTGATCGATGGGATTGAACGTCGCCTGCTCCCAGACATACTTGAAGCTGGTCTTGCCATACACCGGCGAGCCGTTGGTGCTCACGCCCTTGCTCGGCTCGATGCCGGGCGTCGCGCCCCTGGGCACCTTCATCTTCCGCACGTCGATTTCGTCGGCCTTCATGCAGTCGCCGCCGCCCATCATGTCGGTGACCAGCAGGCCCTTCGCGGCGAGGTTGGCGTGGGCCGCCTTGAAGTAGTCGCGCAGGGACTGACGGGTCTTGAAGATGAAGAAGGAGAAGTTCTCGGCCGCGATCACTTCCGCCTTTGTCTTGCTCTTGTCGCGCACATCGCCCTGGATCAGCGTGACGCGTTTGCGCTCGGCTGCGGTGAGCTTCGAGAGGTTGTGCTCCTCGCCCCATTTCAGTGTCTGCGGGTCGAGGTCGTAGCCCACCGCCTTCCTTCCGGGGGCGCTGCGCACCCATTCGCAGCACACCGCGGCGGCGGCGCAGAAGTCCTCGCGCAGCAGCAGCGCCCGCCGGCCAAACGTCTGGCGGAAGGCGCGGTCGATGAAGTCCACCTCCGCGCCCGGCTCCTGCACGCTGCGGAGATAGAGATCGAACTTGTCGGCGTTCTTGGCGGTGAGGTGCTTAATTCGGTGCTTGGAGGACATGTGGAGAATGTAGGGCATCGGCGCGTGCTGTGGAAGCGGGCCGCTGCGGTCTCGGAGCCGCTACGCGTAAGCATGCGGAAGCCGCGATTTACAAGACGCTTTCTGGCTTTCGCTCGCTTTCGCTTCCCGGCTCGGATCATTCGAAGACAAAGCCTAGTATACTCTGCCGCGGCGCGCTCATGCGATGGCTGCTCTGATCGTGGCCGTCAAACCCGAGAACGCTCGTCATGCCGTCATCTCGCAAACCACCACGGGCGTCGCTTGTGAACGGCGCTGCGGACACGTAACCCTGATTCCATTCATCGAAACGAGGCGACTCATGAAAAAACTATTGTCCATCGCTGTTGCCACCGCCTTTCTGCACGGCTGCGCCGGCAACACCGGCGAGCCCGGCTTTGCCGCCGACCATCCCGCCAACCCCGATGCGAAGCAGGCCGTGGACGCACATCAGCACAGCCCCATCACCATCGCCGACTCGGCCGCGCGTCCCGCCGCCGCCGCGAAGAACGCCGTGCCGTACCCGCTCGACGTGTGCATCGTCAGCGGCGAGGAACTGGGCTCGATGGGCAAGCCGGTGTCGTTCATCCACGAAGGCCGCGAGATCAAGCTCTGCTGCAAGTCGTGCGAACCGCAATTCCGCAAGGAACCGGCGGCGTTCCTGAAGAAGCTCGACGAAGCGATGAAGAAGCAGCCCGCGAAGCCGGCCAAGCCGGCCGGGCATGAGCACCACTGAATGTTCGGAGCCGGGAAGCGGCGGCACGGCGTAGCCCGGGGCGTAAGCCCCGGGTGAGGGCCCGTTGGGTGCTCAAGCCCCGCAGGGTCGGCATAAGTTGGTGGCACTACATGAACGATGCCGCCCCGTTCGGGGCTCCATCCGGTCTCCACCCTTTCCCGGGGCTTACGCCCCGGCCTACGCCATGCCGCCGCTGCGCGGCTGGGCAGGACCAACCGTCTCGCGAGCGTCGACGATGGTATTGGCGCGATGAAATGCTCGACGTAGTGGCTACTCCCGCTCCACGAGAACTCCCCATGCGAATGATTCTTCTCGCTACGTTTCTTCTCGCGGGTTGCCAGTCATCTACCGACCGCTTCGAGCCTGTTCGCGCGCTGGTTCAGGAGCGCACCGGCCGGCAGCTTCGCTGGCGCAGCGACACGAACGAAGACGCCGAGGCCGCGAAGGCTGTGCGCGAGTTGCTGAGCGAGGAGCTTACCGCCGAGGCGGCCGTGCAGGTTGCGCTGCTCAACAACCGCCGGCTGCAGGCGACCTACGAAGACCTCGGCATCGCCCAGGCGGCGGTCGTGCAGGCCGGGCTTCTGAAGAACCCCGTGTTCGACCTCGCGGTGAAGTTTCCATCGGGCGGCGGCTCGCCGAATCTGGAGCTCGCGGTGGTGCAGGATTTCCTCGACGTGTTTTTCATCCCGATGCGGCAGCAGGTCGCGGCCATGGAAATGAAAGCAGCGGAGGTTCGAGTGACCAGCGCGGTGCTGGACGTGGCCGGAGCAGCGCGCCTCGCGTTCCTTGCGGTGCAGGCCGGTGAGCAGATGTTCGCGCTGCGGAAGCAGGTGGTTGAGGCCGGCGAGCTGGCCCACGAGTTCGCCGTGCGGCTGCACAAGGCGGGCAACATCCGCGACCTCGACCTGTCGAACGAACGGGCCGCGTTGGCGCAGGCGAAGCTGGACCTGGCCGTCGCGGAGGCGGCCCTCATCGAAGACCGCGAGCGGCTGACGGCGCTGATGGGATTGTGGGGCGACGACACGAACTGGAGGGCGTCGAAGGCGCTGCCGCCGCTGCCGGCGGAGCGGCCCGACGTCGCGGATATCGAGAAGCGGGCGATTGCCAGCAGCCTCGACCTCGCGGCGATGCGCCTGGAGCGCGACACCTTGGCCGAGCGCTCGGGCTTTCAACGGTCGACCGCGCTGATCAGCGAGATGGAAGCCGGCGCGGTGGGCGAGCGCGACGATGGCGAGTGGGAGGCGGGGCCGTCGATCGCGCTGCCGATCCCGCTGTTTGATCAGGGCCAGGCGCGGATCGCCGCCGCGACGGCGCAGCTTCGCAAGGCCGAGGAGACGATGACGGCCCAGGCGATCGAAATCCGCTCCAACGCCCGCATGCTGCGCGGCCGGATCAACGCCTCTTACGAAGCCGCCCGCTTCCACCGCGATGAGGTGCTCCCCCTGCGCGAGAAGATCGTGCAGGACACGCTCAAGCAGTTCAACGCGATGCAGGTGAGCACGTTCCAACTGCTCACCGCCCGCACGCAGCAGATCGAGGCGCAGCGGCGATCGATCGAATTGCTGCACGACTACTGGCGTGCGCAGGCGCAGCTCGACCTGCTGCTCGCGGGGCGAATCGCTGAAGCGCCAGTGGCGGTGCGGTCGAGCGACGTCGCGTCTCCCACGCGTGCAGAGAATGGGCACTGATCGGAGACGAAGATTTCTTAGGAAAGCAGGAAGGAAGGAAATGAGGAAAAGAATGGCAATCGAGGTTCGGTCAATTTCGCTCGCCTTTCCTGCTTTCCTCTCTTCCTGCTTTCCTAAGAAATCGTTTTGCCGATTCAAAATCGGCTCACCTTGGAGTCTTCCATGCTCACCCGACGCAACATGCTCATCTCCGGCGCCGCCCTCACCGGCAGCGCTGCTTTGCTTTCGCAGGCCCGCGCTGAAACCGCTTACCCGCAGTGGCGCAGGAGCTACAGCGGCGGTCAGATCGATCCCAACGCACCCGCCCTTCCACCCGGCGAAGTCGGCCGCGACTACCTGCCCGTCGAAACGCCCGGCGGCGTCACGCTGCCGTGGAAAATCGTCGAAGGCGTGAAGGTCGGCCACCTGATCGCCGAACCCGTCACGCACGAGATGGCGCCGGGCTTGAAGATCAACGGCTGGGGTTACAACGGCCGAATCCACGGCCCGACCCTCGAGGCCGTCGAAGGCGACCGCGTCCGCATCTACGTCACCAACAGGCTCCCCGCGCCGACCACCGTGCACTGGCACGGCGTCTTCCTCCCCTGCGGCATGGACGGCGTCGGCGGCCTCACGCAGCGCGCCATCCCGCCCGGTGAAACATTCAAATACGAGTTCACGCTGCGGCAAAACGGCACCTTCATGTACCACTCGCACCACGACGAGATGACGCAGATGTCGATGGGCATGCTCGGCATGATCGTCGTGCATCCGCGCCCCCGGAAGGATTTCACTTTGGAGACGGATGAGTCGCTCGCAGACCACCGCGTCGACCGCGACTTCGCGATCATGCTCAGCGAGTGGGCCATCAACCCCGGCGAGGACACGCCCGACCCCAACGAGATGAGCGACTTCAACGTGCTCACCATGAACGGCAAGGCGTTCCCCGGCACCGCGCCGCTCGTCTGTAAGCTCGGCCAGCGCGTCCGCATCCGGCTCGGCAACTTGAGCGCGATGAGCCATCACCCGATCCACCTGCACGGCTACCACTTCATGGTCACCGCGACCGACGGCGGCCGCATCCCGCTTTCGGCGCAGTGGCCCGAGACGACCGTGATCGTGCCCACCGGCTCGACGCGCGATGTCGAGTTCATCGCCGACGCGCCCGGCGACTGGGCCATGCACTGCCACATGACCCACCACATCATGAACCAAATGGGCCACGGCCTGCCCAACCTCATCGGCATGGACACCGGCGACATCGACGAACGCATCGCCAAGCTGATCCCCGGCTACATGACGATGGGGCAAACCGGCATGGCGGACCACGGCGTACATATCGAGGCCGGCCACATGGTGGTTCCGCGCAACTCGATCCCGATGGTCGGCGCGAAAGGAAAGTTCGACTACATCACGATGGGCGGGATGTTCACGGTCGTGAAAGTGCGCGAACAGTTGGAAAACTACAACGACCCGGGCTGGTACGAGTTCCCCACGGGGACCGTCGCGGAGAAGGCGGGCGTGGAGGAGATGAAGCGCGACGGGGTCCAATGAGGCCGCCACGCCTTCGGCGAGTCACTCAACTGCGCTCACTCGACTGGCACCGAACAGAACTTCACGAACATCATCGTCGCCCACCACCACAATCGGCTCCTCCCAGTGACGAGGCGACAGGTCGGCAACCAGGACGCCCGCGTTAGCCGGCTCGGGAAAGTAGACGCAGCCAGATTTTGACCAGACGCCGTCAAACCGCAGCCGGAGGCGCTTGGCCACTGAGATGATGAGCAACTCCACCTCGATGAACCGAAACACGCCGAACCCGTGATCCTCATCGACGCGGTACACCAGTTCTACAAGACGAGAGTCATCGGGGCGCGGTGAGAGCGGATGAAGGTGAGCGAGCACCTCGTCCCATTCCAGTCGCATAAAACCCCCTCGCTTTTCGATGAGATCGGCTTGAAACCGATCACATCGCCGGCTCGATCCGCTCCGCCATCGCACCCGCCAAATCGAGCGCCCGGTGCATGTCTTGCGCCGCGGCGGTCACGCGGATCTGGAGATAGAGGCCGTTCTGCCGCTCGACGAACATGAAGACCTGGTCGAGGATTTCGCCCTCGATGTTGAGTCCGCCGAAGACGAGCATCGGGATGCCCGCGCCTTCGGTCTTTTGTGACTGCACCTGCGGCTGCTCGGCGGTGGTCTCGGCGATGATGCGGTCCATTCGCTGATCCAGCGTCCCGTCGGCGACCTGGAGCAGGCTGAGGTTGACCTGGACCTTGTTGTCGGGCGTGAAGACCAGCGTGCGTTTGCCGTCGTCGAAAACCTGCCAGCCGAACGGCACCGCGACGCCGGCCACCACCGCGCCGCAGCCCATCACGGCGTACTTCTCTTCCTCGTGCATCGACATCACGCGCGGCAGCAGGCCGATGCCGTTGTCGCGGAAGTAGGCGTTGAGCTTCTGCTCGGGGTTGGTGAGCGTGTCGGCGTCGTCGGCGATCGCGAGTGTGGTGATGTCGGTCGGGTCGCCGGGCGGGGTAGGCTTCTTCGTTGTTTCCTTCGCTCTCTTCTTCACATCGTCCTTCTTGGGAGCGGCGGACGATGCTTTCGCCGACGGTGCGGCTTTCTTCTCGACCGCCATGCCCGGGATCAGCGGTGCGGTCGGCCCCTGCGGGTTGGCGAGCGCGAACGAGTTCAGCATGTGCTCGAAGGTCTCCGCCATCGAACCATAAAGCTGCTGCGGGGCCATCGCGGTGACGTGGATGATCGACTGGCCGTCCTCGAACATCGCGACGTTCATCTGCATCGGCCCGGCGTCGCTCGCCTGCGTCGCCATCGCGCGGACCGCCTTGATGCCGCTCAACTCACCGGGCACGAGCTGCGTGATGGTGAGCTTGTGGTGCTCGAGCAGGAACTTCGTCCAGTCGTACACGCTGCCATCCTCAAACGCTGGCCGCCCTGCGACGGAAAACAGGATCGCGCCGAAGGGTGATATAAACACGCCCAGCGGCATGAACGCGCCCGGGTCGCTGAAGTCGGGCGTCTCGGCGGGCACCTCAAGCTGCTGCCACTCGACCGGGCAGTCAAAGGAATAGGCAAGGCGCGCGATCGCGGGGGTGATGTTGCGGCGGGCGTAGTTGACGGGGGGACTCGACATCGCAACTCCTGGCTTTTCATGTCGCCGATGGCGGGCATTCTGACGGGCTAAGCCGCGAAAGCAAATCGCCCCGTCCTACCGGGTGATGTGGTAATTGTGGCACTTGAGACAACTGTCGCCGGCGAGGTTGGGCTGGTGACAGGTGGCGCATTTCTGCACCGTCAGCGGCGCGAAACCCGCGTGTTGCGGCGACGCCCGATGCGGGTCGAGCGAGCCGTACTTGGCGGCGACGTCGGACTTGGTCATGGTGTGACACACCTTGCAGTCGGCGAGCTCGGGCAGGCTGCGGTGCGGGCGGTGGTTGAACTTCACGAACGGCCGTTCATCGGCGGCCCGCTGCTTGGGCGTCCAGTTGATCATCAGCGCCGCGCGGCCGGCACCGTCGCGCACCGCGTCGACGCTGTGACACTTCACGCATGATGCGCCTGCATCGGCGCGCAGCGCATCGAACGCCGCCTTGCCCGGCGATGAGGCGGCGCTGTCCGGCGAGGTCGCGCGGGCCGTGGTCGCGAGCCACTGCCGGATAAACGCGTTGGCGTGGCCGACGGAGCGGTAGCGGATCGCGAAGGTGTCATCGTCGAGATACCAGCCGCCGGCGAGGGCCCGCTGCTCCGGCGGCAGCAGCGGTGCGCGAATGGCGGGCGGCGCGACGGTCGCAGCGGGAGCCGCCGGCGGCGCGGGGTGCTTCACATCGTCATCGTCATCATCAAACAGGTCCGGCTTCTTCGTCGCGGGCTGCGCCGCCGGTGATTTGACCGCTGGCTTCGCATCGTCTTCGTCATCGAACAGGTCGCCGCCGCAGTCGAACAGGTCCGCGGGCTTGGGCTTCGACGCGGGGGGCACCGGCGGCTTCGGCGGCGCGGGCTCATCATCGAACAAATCGTTCGCCTTCGGCTTCGGGGTGGGCGGCGGGATCGGCGGCGGCGGCGGCGCGACCTTCTTCACCGGCGTTTCCGGGATCGGCTTGCCGGCGCGATGGAGCGGCACAGTTTCGAGCACATCGGGCAGCCAGCGCTGCTGCGCCAGCGCGGTTGTATCGGCGGGAAGCTCGGCTGTGAGCGCCGCCAACTCTCGCGCATCGATTGTCGTGGCCAGCGATTTCGCCAGCCGCTCGCGCAGGGCCTCGTGGCCGCGCGTGGCGAGGTCGTGGAACAGTTCCTTCACGCCCCACGCGATCGCCACCGCCGCTTCCTTCTGCTCCTTCGTCGCGCCCGTCAGATCATTGAGCTGCATTTTCGCGGGAATCGCCGCCAGCGCCGCCGCGACCTTCGTATCACTTGCGAGCAGCAGCCGCATGAACGGCGAGAGCTTGCCGTCGATGTCGTAATCCGCCCCCTTGGGCCAGACGCCCATCCACGGCCCGCCCGACTCGGCGAACTCCTTGAGCGTGTCGACGTCCATGCCCGGCAGGTGCAGCACCATCAACCCTTTGCCCGGGTTCTCCATCTGTGACGCGTGGCACGATGAACACGCGGCGGCGAAGCTCGCGGTGATCATGTGCCGGCCGCTCACGTCCGGCTGGTGGCACGATGCGCAGTCGAAGCTCTTCGTCTTCTGCTGAGAATACCGCGTGTGTCCTTCGTGATCGAAGACAATCGGCGTCCGCTTGTCGTAGGTGAAGCGCGTGAACTCCGGGTGACCATCCGCGAGGCTGTTGAACTTCGCCTGGTGACAGGCCTGGCATTGCTGGTTGCTCATGTGAGCGAGGCGGTGGTCCTTCCCGCGGTGCTCGACGTGGCAGGTGGCGCAGGCGATCTGCTTGTCGTGCGTCTCCGGGACATCGGGGCCGAGCGAGGCGAGCATCCAGCGGAGCGATTTGCGGCCCGCGGCGGGTTTGCGGTCGTCGTGCGAAGCGGCAAGCCGCTGTGGGTCGATGCTGTGCGGGTTCAGTGGGTTTACGCGCAGCCCCGGCGTGTCGCGGTGGCACTTGAGGCAGTTTTCGCTCTCGGCAATCGCCGACGTCGAGGCGCCCAGCGCGGCGGTGAGCCACGCATCAGGCGTCGAGCCCTCACGGCTGTCCGCGCTGCCGGCGGCGGTGTGGCACTGCGAGCAGGCGGCGGTGTCCTTGAGCACCTGGCCGTGGGCGCTGCTTAGTTCGCCGGGCTGGATGAACGACATGCGGGCCGGGCTGAAGAGGATGGCGGCGAGGATGCCCAGCGACGCCGCGACTGACCAGAACACGACCTGCCCGCGTTTGCCGCGCACGCTGCGCACCGGCTGACACGGCGTTACTGACTTGCAGCACGAGCCATCGGGCAGCGGGCCGATATCGCATGCGCCGCCGCGGCTCGCCGGCCGGGTGCAGTGCCAGCGGTCGCCCTTTCGCACCGGGTGGCACTCGCTCGTCGCCAGGCAGTTGCCCTTCGCGTCCGGTCCGATGTGGCACGGCCGACCGTTGCACAGCCGGCCGCAGACCCACGGCTGATTCGGCCGCTCGTACTGGCTCTCGGCGAAGCCGAACTGCTGGAGCCGGACCGGTTCGCCGCTGCGCGGATTGTTCGTTGTCCCGGGCGTCATCGCAGCCCCCCGTGAAACGCGTGGACGACGATGATGTGCGCGACCACAAACACCAGCAGGCTGTACGTCGCCGCGATGTGAACGAAGAGCCAGCCCTTGAGCGTCTTTTGCAGCGCGTGCTGGTAGTCGAGGTCGTCCTTCACGTAGACGATCTGCGAAAGCTCGCCGACGATCTGCCGCTCGCGGTCGCTCAAGTAGCGGTCGAGGTCGCTGAACTCGGTGGCGAAGGTGTGTCGCGGGCGGTGCGACTCGACGAGGTGGTGCCAGTAATTGCGGAAGCCCGCGAAGAAGCCGGCGAGACGGAGCTTGTAGTAATCAGCAATGGTGGTCGTGTTCGTCTCGGCGACGGCGTCGAGCACGAGCTTCTCGGCGCGGTCGCTGAGCGTACGGCGATAGATCGGCATACGCTCAAAGAGCACTTCCTCACCGCGCACCGACAACCGCTTGGGGAACGAGCGGGTGATGAACAGGCCGAGGAGGCCGGTGCCCGCGACGATCACATAGAGCGCCGCGATGGTCACCTCGAGCCCGCCGTTGGGGACCCGCAGGCCGACGTGCGCGAGGAAGAGAACGATCGTGATCAGGCCGAGGTACAGGTGAATCTGAAGCCAGGTCGACGACTTCATCAGTGGAAGAAACGGCACTTTCTTCCGCAGGTTGTAGGCGGTGAGCACCAGCATGATCGCGAAGAGGATCCAGCCGGAGACGAACGCACTGGACGCGAGCCGCTGCTTGTAGGCCCAGAGAAACACCACCAGCAGCGCGGCGGACAGCAGCGTGAGGATCAGGGCGGATCGGCGGCGGCGGGCGAAAGTCTGCATGAGGAAGAGGGCAGAAGTCAGAGGGCAGAGGTCAGAGGTCAGGGGTCAGAGGATACGGGCTTCACGGGTCCGATCGAATGATGAATCCTTCGGGTCGGTCGATCATGCTTCCGAGCATGCATCCGATTTCTCGGTTAAGTGCCTTAAGTTCATCAAACTCCTGCGATGTGATGTATTCACAGTCGCGGGCATAATCGATCAAGCTATCGGTCTCGGCATTCTCACCGTCGGAATCTGTCAGCTTGCTGATGAAGTGTGCCTCGTAGCGACGTTTGGCCCATGCTTCCCGCGGATTCAGGCAGACCGACCGTGACGAACGGCGGACCTGGCTTGTCAACGCATACCGCTCTTCATGCGGAAACCGTTTGCTCAGCTCAAAAACTCGCATCGATTGCACGTATGCCTTCTGATACACAATTAAATCTTTGGCCGATCGAATCTGCATGTAGCCCCCGGGTAGACCTCTGACCTCTGACCCCTGACCTCTGACTCCTGACCTCTGACCCCTGACCTCTGACCTCTTCTCGCCTACCGACTCAACCACTGCGCAAACTCATCTCTCTCCCGCATGTCGACGCGTTTCATCGCGTCGTGCGGGCAGGCGCGTTCACAGGCCGGGCCGCCGAGTTGGTCGACGCAGAGGTCGCACTTGGTGGCCTTCACGAGGGGCGCGTTGTTCCTGTCGAGGAGGAAGGCGCCCGCGGTGTCGCGCACCTCGACCATGCGGATGTTGTTGTACGGACAACTGTTCGCGCAGGTGGCGCAGCCGATGCAGGTCGTGTCGTTGATCACGACCTGTCCGGTGGTCGGCTCGCGGCCGATGGCGCCGGTCGGGCAGCCGATCATGCAGACCGGGTCGGCACAGTGCATGCAGGCGTTGGCGACCATGTAGTTGTCGTGCTGCGGGCCGTGGCGGATGAACTTGGGGTTGTTGTCGTGGGCGGCGGCGCAGGCGCGGACGCAGTCGTCGCAGCGCGTGCAGCGGTCGAGGTCGATGAGCATCGTCGCGGTGCCGTTGATGAAGCGGTTCTCGACGAGGAACTCGAGCAGGCCGGTCTCGATCGTCGGCTCCTCCTTCTTGCGGAGGAAGCGCGTCAGCCCGGCGATGGGCAGCGAGACGCCCCGCTTCTGCTTCCGCGGCGAGGCGGATTCGGAATCATCGGTCTTGAACAGCGCAGGAACAGACTCGGGCTTCAAGTGCGGCAGCACGTATTTCTCGACGATCGGCGTCGGCACCCGCAGGATGTCGACGTAGCCCACCGCCCGCAGTGTCGAGCGCAGCGGCTCGCTCGCCTTCTTCCGCCAGTTGTGAGCAAGCTCGGACAGGCCGTACGTCTGCCCGGCACCGGCATACGACAGCGTGCGGTGCCCGTTGCCGAAGCGCTCGCTGATGCGGGCGAAGCCGGAGCGGATAAGGATCAGGCCGTTGGGATAGTGCCCTTCCTCGGCGATCACGGGTTCCTGCGCCAGCTTTTCGCCGGCCGACTGCTGCGCGACGCTTTTGTAGGTTGCGTACCACTCGAACCCACCGTAGGTCTCGAACTCGGTGGCGGCGGCGACTTCCTTGAGCTGCGCTTCGTCGAGATGGCGGAACAACTCGTTGTCCTGAAGAAACGTGAGCAGCGCGTTCTTGCGGTAGAGAGCGTCGATGTGCTTCTTGAGCGCCTCGTCGCGCCGCCGGATGTCGCGCAGGCCCTGCCAGCGGATTTCAAGGAGCTCGGCGTCGCCCTCGGCGAAGATGGTCGCGGTGCGCGGGATGCGGCCCAGCGCGGCGAGCTCGCCGAAGAGCGTGCCGGCTTGCAACGTGACTGTCTTGTGCCCACCGATCACCGCGGGAACATCCTGGAGGAAGACGCGGGTGTCCTCGCCGCTGCCGCGGTGGGCGGTGCCCTTGGCGCGGGCCTCCTGATATTTGGTCGCGCTGCGGACTTCCGGCAGGCGCGGGTTGGTCCACCACTGCGAGAGCGCTTCGAAGAACGATTTGCGCTTGCGCTCCTGCCGGCCGAGCAGCGCCGGCGGCAAACTCTCGAGCACCACGCGCACCTTGCCGGACAGCACAAGGAAAGCGGAGTGACCGTAATCGCCTTCGCGCACCACCAGGTCGCCGGACTTGAAGCGGGCGATGCGCGTGTCGTTGAGCATGATCCCGCGCAGCGGCGTGGACTCGGGGAACTTGAGCGGATCGATGCTTTTGAACGGCTCGATCGACAGCAGCCGGTCGACATCCGCCTCGGTCATGTCAGGACCGAAAGGCACGTCCCAGCGCTGCGGGCGTTCGATGGTGGAGAGCATGGCGGAAGGGTTTAGGGTGTAGGGTTTGGGGTGTAGGGTTTTGAAGCAAGAAAGTCGGCCAGGCGCAGATGATTGGGTTCGTACCCTACACCCCAAACCCTACACCCTGCTTCACGGCCTTATGGCGCCACCGCCCCCTTGAACGTCTCGGGCTTCGGCACCAGCGCGTCGATCTTCGCGAGCTTGCTGCCATCGTGTGACTCGGCAACGGCGCGGGCGGCGGCGCCGATCTTCGCGGGGGCTTCCTTGAGCACCTCTTCGCTCAACTTGAACGAACCGTCTTCGCGGCGCTCGAAGGTCTTGAGCACGCTTGAGACTTCGGGGATGTCCTGGAGCGTAAGAATCTCGTCGATCGCCGCGGTGGCGTTGCGGATGCGGTTGAGGATGGCGGCGCGGTAGTGGCCCTTCTCGGTGATCTTGCCGGCCGCGTGCAGGCTCATCTCCAGGTCAACGAGCTTGCCGACGACATACAGCACGCGCTTGCGCTCCGGCGCGGTGTCCTTGTTGACGGGGCTGTTGAAATAGTTGTGCCTTACTTCGCCGTGCGACCAGGAGACGAGCTCGAAGTCGCTGCTGGTCTTGTGGCCGCCGACGTTGACGATCTCTTCGTTGGGCACGAGGTGGCAGGAGAAGCAGTTCTTGGCGATGAGGTAGACGCGGTCCTTGCGGATCATGCCGGCGAGGTCGGCCTTTTTGTGGCGCTCGGCCTTGTGGGCGGCGTCTTCGGTGTCCTTGGTTTTGCCCTCGCCGTAGTCGTTGTGCAGTTTCACCCAGTTGGCGGCGGGGCCGTGGCACGACTCGCAGGAGACGCCGGCGATCGTTTCGAGGTTCGCCGGGTCGTCGCCCTTGGCGGTCGAGTGGCACTCGATGCAGACGCCGGTTTTGCGGTAGCTGCGGGTCAGGCCGAGCTTGTCGGCGATGACCCGGCCGTCCTTGAGCTTGTCGAGCGAGCGGAAGTGGTGCGTCTGTGACCACGCGGCCGCCTCCTTGCCGTGGCAACTCGCGCAGTTGGCGCCCTTCTCGTCGCTGCCGAGCACTTTCTTGTGGTCGATCTCGATGATCTGGGCGGCGGCGCCCGCTGTAATCGAAAGGGAGAGAACGACAAACGACAACGAGCAAAGGATCTGACGCATGACATACCTCAATAGGAAAACGGGAACGGGTAGGGCTGATACCGCGAGACATAGACGCGAGACGCAATCCGGAAGAGAGAACCACAGAGGGCACAGAGAACACAGAGAGGAGGACCTGAATTGAGATTATCGAGCCAATCGTATTGTTAGCTTCTGTCTTGCCCTTTCCTCTTTTCTCTGTGCACTCTGTGTTCTCTGTGGTTCATTATGCTGGTCCTCGGACCCATCTAAGCGTCCAGCACGAGCCGCGTCGAGGGCACCGCGACGCAGGTCAGGCACGAGCCCTTCTCGGGCGCGGCGCCGGGTGGGGTCGAGTAATGCACGTCGCCTTCCTTGATCGCGGTAATGCACGTCCCGCAGTTTCCGGCCCGGCAGCCGAAGTCGAGCGTCACGCCGTTCTTCTCGGCGAGTTCGAGCAGCGTGCCGAGCGTGGGCGTCCAGGTGCAGGTCTTGGCGGATTTGGCGAAGACGACTTCGAGGGCGGAGACGGACGGGCCTGCTGAAGCAGGGCCCGCCGGGGGTTCGTCTTTCTTAACCTTTTTGATGCTCGCGGGGCCGAACGCCTCGAAGTGCACCTTCTCGTCGGGCACGCCCCAGGCCTCAAGGCCCGCGACGATCGACTCCATCATTGGCGGCGGGCCGCACAAATAGAAGTCAAAATTGTTCGAGGGCAACACGCGCTTGAAGAGATCAATGCTGACGCGCTCGCCGTGGCGGAAGTCGCGGTCCTTGGCGTCGTCCTTGGCCGGCTCGCTGTAGCAGACGTGCAGGTCGAGCTTGTCGTGCAGGCGTTTGAGTTCTTCGAGGTGCGCCTTCATCGGGTGGTCGTTGCTGGAGCGGACGCCGAGGAAGAAATGGACCTGCCGCTTGAGCGTGCCGTCTTGGGCGAGCGCGTTGAGCATGGAGAGCACGGGCGTGATGCCGATGCCGCCGGCGATGAGGACGACGGGCGTGGTGGCTTCCATGTCGATGAAGAAGTGCCCGCCGGGCGCCTTGACGTCGAGGATGTCGCCTTCCTTCACGCTGTCGTGGAAGAAGTTGGAGCACAGTCCCGGCGCGATGCCCGGCTTGTCGCGCGGGGCGGGGCAGCGCTTGATCGAGACGCGGAAGTAATCCTGCCGGGGCGCATCGGAGAGTGAGTAGCAGCGGATGACCGGCTTGTCCTTGCCGGGGATGTTCAATTGAAACGTGAGGTACTGCCCGGGGCGAAACGCGGGCAGCGGCTTGCCGTCGTGCGGCCGAAGGTAAAACGAACACACATCGCCCGGCTCGGGCGCTCGTTTGAAGACTTGAAACTTCCGCCAGCCGTTCCAACTGCTCACCGCCTGCTCGACCTTGGCCCGGCTGGCGCGGGCGGCATCGATGCGCTCCTGAAGCAGTTGCAGGGAGAGCGCCTGCGCCTTCTTCTCGCGCGACAGGCGGCTCACCGAGCCGACGACGAACAGCATCGCCTGCACCGCCACAAGAGCGATGACGGCGAGGCCGGCGAACATGATGAGGGTTTGAGAGAGCATTAGCTGCTTCAAAACAGGCCACGGAACAGTCGGCTTTCAGCCGCGGAGCGGCGTCAGAATGTAGCCCACGGCGCCAGCCGTGGGATCATCGGCCAACGCCGGGCGCAAGCCCCGGAGGGGCGAAAGAAGGCACCGGTCAATCCCACACGTACCGTTCGTCATACGGAACCTCGTGGCGATTCAGAAACTCAATGAACTCTTGTTGGAACGAATATTTCTTGTGATGCTCCTCCTGTGATTCGATGTAACGGCCGACCGCGTCGGCATTCGACCGGCTGACGCTGAATGCCCCGAAGCCCGTCTGCCACGCGAAGTCCGCCTTGCCTGGAAAGGTGTCGTGAACCCAGCCCGATGAGTTGGATTTGACGATGCGCATCGCATCGGAAACGGCAAGCGAAGCAGGGAGGACGAGGAATAGATGCACATGGTCGGGAACTCCGCCGATGGTTAACGCCGTCCCGCGAAGCTCACGCACGATACCGCCGAGGTAGGCGAACAGACGCGGGCGGAGCTCGTCATCCATCAGCGGCAGCCGCCCCTTCGTGCTGAAGATGACATGGGTCAGCAGGTTGGAATAGGTGTGGCTCACTGATCAATCGGCTCTTGCGCCCGCTTCGCGGGCTGGTGTCCTCACCCGTTGCTTACCCACGGCTTGCGCCGTGGGCTACATTCTGACGCCGCTCCGCGGCTGCCTCCCCACGGCTTGCGCCGTGGGCTACATGCTGACGCCGCTCCGCGGCTAGATGACCCGTACCCTAAAACTTCCACCGATACTCGAATCGAACTCCCGCGAGGTTCTCGGCGTCTTCGCGCCAGGCGTAGATCGCGTCGAAGCGGAGGATCATGGCGTGGTTGATCGGGACCTGCACCCGGCAGCCGATGCCGATCTCGTGGCCGGCGAGGGTGCCGTCGTCCCCGTGCTTCTGCTGGCCGGCGACCTCGAATACGACCTGCTTGTCGAGGTCGAAGAGGAGCTCCAGGCCCAGCGCGAAGCCGACGGCGTCCTGTCCGTTATCGGTCAGCTTGGGAAAGCCGGTGAGGGCGTCGGTTTCGAAGAGGATGCCCGTGTTCTTGAGGATGCCGCCGGCGCCGGGGTCGCGGGCCAGGCTCTGCGGCTTGTCGAACCCCGCGAAAAAGTTGAGGTACGGCACGACGGTTGACGGCTGGCTGGTGACGAACGAGTTTTCGATCAGCAGGATGAACCCATCGGCGGTCTGCTCGGCGTTATCGTTGGGGTTCTGGCCGATGGCGGCGACGACGCGCAGGCTGTTGGAGAGCCAGCCGCCGTAGCGGCGGGTGAAGGCGGCGGTGATGTTGTGGTAGCTGCCGCCGAAGCCGGTGTTGTCCTGCGTGTAGCCGTAGCCCGCCTCGACGTAGCCCTGCCCCATTTCGAGAAACGTGGTGACGCCGAAGAGCTGCACCTTGGAGTCCTCGCCGGGCACCGCGCCGGTGGAGACCTTATCGAACGCGGCGAAGAAGGTGACGTCGAAGTTGCTGATGTCCAAGGCCGGCGAGTTGCGGGCCGGGATGGTCACGGCAAGGCCGGTGAAGGCGTCCTCGACCCATACGCCGTTCTGAAAGATCAGCGGGATGATGCCGACGGCGAAGGGCAGGTCGAACTTCGCATCGGTGTTGGAGAAGCCGGAGTAGATCGCGCCGAGGTCGCCTTCGAAGAAAAGCGCGTCGACGTTGCCGTCGAGGATGAACTCGTTCTCTTCGCTGCCGTCGCCGCCGAGCTCGAGCCGGGTGAACTTGCCGCCCTTGTCGATGGGGCGGAAGAAGGCGTGGATGCGCTCGGTGGCGGTGAGGCCGATGTCGAGGTCGAGATTGAGGCGGGTGGCGAGCACCGCGTTTTCCCGTTCGCCGTTGTCGTTGTAAGCGATGGCGGTGCGCCAGTCGCCGTAGAGGAAGACGTGCGGCGCGACCGGGTTTCTGTCGCCGAGGATGTTGGCCATCGGCTGGAACGGGCCGGACTGGTAAAGCTCCCGGCCGAGCTCGAGCAGCGGGCGTGCGGTGGGGTTCTGGTACTTCGCGCCGTAGATGTCGAGCTGGGCCTGGTGGTCGTAGGGCGTGTCGCCGTAGTCGGGATCGGGGCGGAACATGCCGGGGTCGAAGGGGACGATGGCGGCATCGGGCGACATCGCGGGCGGCTTGTGCTCGTGGCCGTGAAGCTCGTTCTCGATCTTCCCGTCGTTGGCGAAGGCGAAGAGGCCGGTGTACGGCGAAGCGGCCGCGGGGGCGCTGAAGAGCGCGAGCGCGCAGCAGGCGGAGGTGATGGAAGTGGCCCTGGATCGGATCATTTCTTTCACACTCTGGGGTGGCACTGACAAGGCCTGCTCGGAGGCCTTGTCAGTGGCGGAACATCACTGGTGGTCCGTCACTGACAAGCTCCGAAGACTCCGCTTGTCAGTGCCACCCACGCATCACTTCCACCATTACTTGACTTCAAACTCCACCGCATACGGATGGATGTCGATCATCCACTCATTCATCGCCTGTTCCATCTCCTTCGTCGCCTTCACGAACCGCATGAAATAGATCGGCTCGGCCCGGCTGCGCAGGCGAACGGCGAGCTTGTACTTGCCCGCCTTCTTCAGCAGATCCCCCGGCACGCTGTAGTGCGCCTTGCGGCTGGAGAGCGGCGGCAGCGACCGGCCCTCCATCCGAATGAACGGCGGGTGGTTCATCACCGTCACCGGAAAGCCCGACGGACGGATGAACGGCAACTGATCGATGTCCACGTTGATCGGCAGGTACATCTCGCGGTCCGTGCCCTTCACGTTGGTCGTGAGGAACTTCGTCTGAAGGTTGAAGAGCTGGTCGTCGTGCTTGATGTTGCCCTTGGCGACTTCGAGCGAGTGCAGGTCAGCCATGTCGCCGTTCTTGTCCACGTAGCCGGACTCCCAGGTGTTTTTGCCATCGGGGTCGATGAGCGCGACATTGAGCCAGATTTCCGGCTGGGCGCCGAGCGATCCGGAGGGCAGGTTGTGGCCGGGGTCGGTGTTGGTGACGACGTAGTGGAACTTCATGCCGCGACCGGCGGCGGGCTTGCCGGCGAAGAATGGGCCGTCGAGTCGCGAGCCGTTCTCCATGACCTGGAGCCGGTGCTTGCGCTTCTCTTCGAGCTTTCTGATGTTCTCATCGATGATGATGCGGGCATCTTCACGGTCGAACGCGTCGGCCCACTCCTTGGGGAACTCGACGGCGAGCTCTTTCTTGTCCACCTTATTCTCGTAGGCGGATGTGCCCCAGCCAGCGCGGTGATCGAACTTGAGCCACTGCTCCATAGTCCACTTCTGGGCCTTGGGATTGTGCGGGAAGATGCCGGGGTGGGCGATGGGGTAGCCGGGGCCGTAGAAGGAGTGGTTGGTGTGCTTGCGTTTGGGCGTGGGCTTGCCGTTGACGATCGCGGCCGGTGCTTCGTCGTAGCCCGCGGCGACGCCGGGCACCTTGCCGGTGTGGCAGTCGTGGCAGGTGGTGCCCTGCTTGAACGCCGGCGAGGCGCGGTACTGATCCCACACGACTTCGAGCTTGATGCCCGGGTGTACCGCGACCTGGTGGCACGACACGCAAAACTCGCTCTTGCTGATCTGCTCGAAGTGGATGGCCTTGCTGTGGATTTTCTGCGACGGGCCGGTCTTGTCGCCAATGGGGTCGAGGGTGGGCGTGGACTTCAGGAGGTTGGCGAGGGTGCTGCCGTCGCCGCTGCCGTAGACGGGCGCGTGGATGGTGCCCGGCTCGATGCGGCGCTGGCCGTTGACTTTGTTGTATTGCTCACTGACGCGGTGGCAGGTGATGCAGGTGACGCCTTCGCGCGAGACCTGCGACCGCTTCCAGAGCGGCAGCTCGCGCGGCTCGCCCAATGTGGTGCCCACCGAGACGTGGCAACGCATGCAGAAGTAGCCCACCGTGCCCTGTGACAAGTCGTTGATGCGCTGCTCGAATTTGTGGAACATCGGCGAGATCGAGGCGTAGGCGTGGTTCGAGACGCGCCACTCGTCGTAGATCTGCGCGTGACACGTTGCGCACTTGCTCGCGCTCGGGTATTGATCCGCCGCGTAAAGCTCCGCGTGCGGGTCCGTCGCGGGGTCTTCCGTCTCGGGCGTCGCCCGCGTCTTCGCGGGGGCCTTCGCCTCGACCTTCGGCTTCACGCTCTTCGCATCGTCTTCGTCGTCGAGCAGCCCGCCCGCGGGCTTGGGCTTGGGCTTCGGCGTCACCGGCGGCGGCAGGTCCTCATCATCGAGCAAGCCGCCGCCCTTCTTGTCGTCCTTCTTCGTTGCGGCCACCGCCGGTTGCTTCGCGTCTTCGTCGTCCAGCAACCCGCCGGTCTTTTTCTTCTCATCTGCCTTGGCCGGCCGCTTCACGTCCTCGTCGTCGAGCAGCCCGCCGTCGGCGAGCACCGGCCCGAGGCCGAGGCACAGCCCAAGCAACATCAGCGTCGCCGCCGCCAGCAGTGAGAACGCATCACCACGGCTTGTGGGGGCGGCAACGTTCGTGGTGCGTTGAACTTTCATAGGGCCTCGTCGATCACCCGGGGGCCTCACCGGCCGTGTATCAATAAAGACACAACCCGCCGCGCACCACGCCGCGGCCGCCCCCGTTCTATCGGCTCCATTGGCTTTCCACTATTCAATATGAACGCGAGGGTGGCACTGCCAAGGACTGGTCGAAGGCCTTGTCAGTGTTTGCCCATTGCGGCGTCGACACTGACAAGCTCCGCGGACTCCGCTTGTCAGTGCCACCCGCCTCCCAGCGGTCGGCCCTGCCTCACCACCGTCCATCATTGCCCCGCGCCGCCGGGTGGCTTAAACTTTCCCTCCATGCAGACCTCCTTCGCTCGCTTACTGCTCGTGCTGCTCGCGCCCGGACTGTTATCGGGCCTCGCCGGCTGCTCATCGTCCAGCGCCGCCGGGCGCGGGTCCAGCAGCACCGCCGCCGTCGCCAGCACCTCCGGCGGGGCCGACGCCGGCGCCCGGCGCTCCGCCTCCTCGGCCGCCGCCACCGCCGACGGCGAGCCGAAGCCCGCCGCTGTTGGCGACGATAAACAATCCGCCGCCGCCGACAAACCGGCCGCGGAGACGCCGGTCAGCCCCGAGGCGAAGAAGGAGTTCGACAAGCTCCAGCCGCCCACCATCGTCGCCACGGCCGCCCCGAAGGACGGCAACACCATCACGGTGAACGCGATGATCGGGCAGATCAACGGCCGAGCCATTTACGCCAGCACCGTGCTCGAGCCGCTGGAGGGCCAGCTTCGCGCCTGGGCCGGGACGCTACCGCAGCGCGAGTTCCGCGGGGCGGCCGCGAAACTCGTCGGTGAGCGGCTGTACCAGATCGTGTTCGACACGCTGTTCCTCGGCGAAGCGGAACGGCACCTGAGCGAGGAGGAGCGCTTCGGCCTGAAGGTGAACCTGCGCATGAACCGCGAGGAGTTGGTGCGCAGGTACGGCGCCGGCTCGGAGCCGCGGGCAGATGAGGAGATGAAGAAGAAGACGAGCAAGGGCCTGGAGGAGACGCTGAACAACATCCGCCAGAGCATGCTGATCCGCAAGTATCAGGACGACGTGATCCTGCCAAAGATCACGGTGAGCCGGCGCGACGTCGAGCGGTTTTATTTTGATGCGGCCAACTACGACAAATACAACCCGAAGCCCGGCCGCAAGATCCGTCAGATGCGCACCGATGGCGAGGTGGCGGCGGGCGAGATCGACAAGCAACTCGCGGCCGGCAAGTCCTTCGCCGAGGTGGCGGCGACGCGCTTCAATCAGTTCAACCGCGACAGCGGCGGCCTGATGGTGCTTAAGGACGCGAAGGATAAGGAAATCGAGTTCATCGAGGGCGAGAAGGTATTCGGTCCCGCCCCGCTCAACGACGCCCTGCTCAAGCTCGCCGCCGGCCAGCACTCGCCGCGCATCGCCGTGACGACCAGCGGCAAGGACACCTATTACTGGCTGTTCGTCGAGGCGCTGAGCGAGGGCAAGCGGGTGCCGCTCCGCGAGGCGCAGCTCCAGATCGAGCAGCAGATCCGCGGCGTGCAGTACGTCATGCTCGAGCAGCGCTACCGCAAGAAGCTGTTTGAGGACGCGGGCTATTCGGTTGACCTGTCGGCCAGCAACCCGCTGGCGGAGATGAACCGCGCGCTGGTGGAGATCGCCCTCAATATTTACGGCGGCGCAAAATGAGCCGCGACGCAACGCGTCGCGGACGCCAACAGACACCTTGTGCGTACGGGGCGCGAACGATTCGCTGACGGCGGCCGTGACGGCTGTGAACCTTCGACATCACAGGTCTCCGCGACGCGTTGCGTCGCGGCTCGGTGCGACCGAATCACGCCTTCGCCGGAGGCGTGTTGTCGCTCGTGCTCTGCGGCTGGGCGGCAGGCTCTTCGGCCACGCCGGGCTTCGGGGCCTTGGGCATCGGGATGCGCACCTTAGCGCCGCACGCACGGCAACGCACATCCTTGCCGCGCGCACCGGCCGGCACGGACAGGATCGTCCGGCACGTCAGGTTCGGGCAGATCAATCGAATCACTTGGCCTGACATGAGCCTCCCTCGTGGTGAGTGTCTCTTTGGCACTTATCGGAGGGAAAACACGTCGACTTGAGGCCGCGGGCGGTCGTTATCCCTCGACGTGATCGAAGAACGTGCTCAATCCGGGACGGAACACCACCTTGTCGTCGATCACCACCAGCTTCTCATCGAGCACCATCTGCACCGCCTGGCTGAGCACCTCGGCTTCCAATGACTGCCCCTTGCGCTTGACATCCTCGGCGGTGTCCCGACCGACGTCGATGTGGAAGACGTCCTGCAAAATGATCGGCCCCTCGTCGAGCACCTCGGTCACATAATGAGCCGTGCAGCCGGTGACGCGCACGCCGGACTCCCACGCCTGCCGGTACGGGCTGCCGCCGGGGAAGTGCGGCAGCAGCGATGGATGAATGTTGATGATGCGGTGGCGGAAGGCGCTGACGATGTCACCGGCAACGATCTGCATGTACCGCGCCAGCACGGCGACATCGATGCCGCGCTTCTGAAGCGTCTTGAGCAGCCAGGCCATGTGGGCGGGCTTGTCGGTGGAGGGAAAAAACTCGAACGACAGCCCGGCCGCCTTCGCGATGGGTTCGAGGTCGCCGTGGTTGCTGAGCACGCAGTCGATGTGGCCGCGGCCTTTGAACCGGCCGGCGCGCTCGTCCTCGATGATGCGGGCCAGGCAGTGCGGCTCCTTGCTCACCAGCAGGGCGATCTTGCGGTCGCGCCGCTGGCTGTGCAGCGTGACGCGGACGTTCATCTCGATCTGCCGGCCCAAGTCCTGCACGCCGGTGATCAGCTCGTCGAGGCTCAGCGTCATATCCGCGAGGTTCACGAGCATGTCCATGATGAACCGGCCGTGGACGACCTGCTGCTCGATGTCCTCGATGTTGATGCCGTGGTTGGCGAGGTACGTGGCGAACCGCGCGACGACGCCCTTCTGGTCGCGACCGATCACGCTGACGACGGCTTTGATCATGGGCAGGATTGTAAGGCCGTTTCGTTTAGCCGCGGAGCAGAGGCTTGGCGCCGCTCCGCGCGAACGGACGAGGAGGGTGCCGCGGCCCCGCGCGTCCAGGTAATCTCGACGCCGTTCGATGACCGAGGAATCAAAAAATCCACGACGAGTCCCACCTCCGCGCGGAGCGACGGCGGACCTTTGCTCCGCGGCTAAACGAGGCTTTCGCCTCGAAGCGGCGGGTTTTGCCACCTAAAACGGCCGCTCCTCCAGCGCCCGCTCGATCGCTTTATCCAGTTCCTCCGCCAGGTCGATCTGCATCGGCTCTTTGGGGACCGCGGCCTTGTCCGCCTCCTGCTCGGCGAGCTTCAGGAAGTCGCGCAGCTCGGGGTCGGTCACCTTCTTCTTCAGCTCGCGCTCCCCGTCGGCATCGGTGTCCGAAATGATTCTGAACAACGGGTCGAGGTTCTCCCACGGGATTGTCTTCTCGTGGACGCCACGGGCCACGCGCTGGAGCGTGAGCTTCGCGGCCTTCTTTTCGTCTTCGCTCAGCCCCGACTTGGCGACGAACTCGCTGTCGAGGTGATAAACCGCCCCCACCAGGAGCAATGGACCCTCGGCGATCTCCTCGGCGACGCGGCGCAACTGCTCGTCGCTGATCTTGCCGTCGATGTAATCGTCGCGCAGCCGGCCGATGCGGGCGATCAGTTGCGTCTTCTGCTCGACCGCGAGATCAGAGTCCTCGATCGTCTTCTCGATGATCATCGCCACCGCACGGGCGGCGATCGACTTGATGTTGATGATGAGCACCGTCACCCCGACCGCCAGCAGGATCATCGTAACGATGAACGCGATCAGGCAGCCGCTGGGCCCCCTGGAGGCGCGCTTGTGCGGCGGTGGTTCATAGCGATCGGAGAGGTCGAGATTCATCGGCTCCCATCATCGGCAAACGGCGTCTCCTTTCAAGTTAGCCGTTCGCCTTGGCGAACGGATTCGCCGGGGTTTCACGCAATGCGACATCTCGTGCTACTCCGTTCGCCAAGGCGAACGGCTAAATCGCTGCAGGCGTCCGCTCTTCGTCCCCTTCGTGGTTCATTGCGCCGATTCGACGCTACAATCTCGCCCCTTCCTGAATTGGACTCATTCCCATGCCAGAAACGCATTCGTTCGACATCGTATTCATCGGCGGCGGCCCGGCGGGTTACGTCGGGGCTATCCGCGCCGGCCAGCTTGGCCTCAAGGTCGCCTGCGTCGAGCGCGGGCAGCTCGGCGGCGTCTGCTCCAACTGGGGCTGCATCCCGACCAAGGCCCTGCTCGCCGGGGCGGAGCTTTATGACCGTCTCAAGCACGACGCGAAGGAGTGGGGCATCGAGGCCGACAACATCCGCCACGACTGGTCCAAGGTGATCAGCCGGTCGCGCGGGGTCGCCGAGACCGGGGCCAAGGGCATCGCGGGCCTGTTCAAGAAGAACAAGGTATCGCACTTCCAGGGCCACGCGAAGATCACGGCCCCCGGCAAGGTGGAAGTGCACACGGTTCCCGGAGGAGGCGAGAGCTCATGGGACCCCACGAGAAACGCCGCAGCCGCCAGATCGAACCAGCTCGAACACACCATCAACGCCAAGCACATCATCATCGCCACCGGCGCGATCGCGCGTTCGCTGCCGGGCGCTGACTTTGATGGCGACAAGATCATCGGTGCGAAGGAGGCAATGAGCCTCAAGACACAGCCGAAGGAGCTGGTCATCGTCGGCGGCGGGGCCATCGGCATGGAGTTCGCCTACTTCTACAACGCCTTCGGCACCAAGGTCACGGTCATCGAAATGATGGACCGGCTGCTGCCCATCGAAGACGCGGATGTATCGAAAGCCATCGAAAAGAGTTTTGCCAAACAGGGCATCAGGGCGCTCACCGCCCACAAGACCCTGGCGGTGAAGAAGACCGCGACCGGCGTCGAGCTGACCGTGGCGCCGGTTGCCGATGAGAAGAAGACGCAGACCATCACCGGCGACAAGGTGCTCGTCGCCATCGGCGTGACGGGCCGGTTTGAGGGGCTGTTCGATGCGAAGGCCGTGCCGATCGAGACGTTCAAGGATCACATCAAAGTTGATCGCAAGAATTACGCGACCAACGTGAAGGGGATTTACGCCGTCGGCGACGTCAACGGCCCGCCGTGGCTCGCGCATGTCGCCAGCGAGGAAGCGGTGGTGTGCGTCGAGCTCATCGCCGGCCACCACCCGACGCCCATCGATTACGACTCGATTCCCGGCTGCACCTACTGCCACCCACAGGTCGCCTCCATCGGCTTCACCGAGCAGGCGTGCAAGGAAAAAGGCCTGAAGTACAAGGTGGGATCATTCCCGCTGCTGGCCAGCGGCAAGGCCCGCGCCATGGGCTCGACCGAGGGCTTCATCAAGATGATCGTCGGCGAGAAGCACGGCGAAATTCTCGGCTGCCACATGATCGGCGAGAACGTCACCGAGTTGATCGCGGAGATTGGATTGGCTCGGCGGCTCGAAGCGACCGCGGAAGAAATCATCGCAACGATGCACGCGCACCCGACGCTCAGCGAAGCGGTGCACGAGGCGACGCTGGGCACGCAGGGGCGGATGCTGCATTTTTAGGGACCGAGTCGACACGAACTCAGATATTCCCCGCATATTCCTTCACCGTCTCCTCAAACGGCTTCAGCGTGATGCCGAAGTCGTTCTCGACCTTCGCGGTGCCGCAGGTGGAATCTTCCTGGCTCATGATGACCTGATCCTTATTGAAGGGCACGCCGGGCAATCCCGCGATCATCTTGGCGTACCACACGGGGACCGCGCGGATTTTTTTCTTCCGCGCGTCGGGCAGGTGCCGGCCGACGATCTCGTGAAGCTGCGGCCAGGTCATCGCCTGCGGGCCGCCGAGCGGGTAAACCTCGTTCTTCGCGCGCGGGTTGGTCAGGGCATCGACGAAGCATCGCGCCACATCGTCGACATGCACCGGCTGCAACCGTCCCGCGCCGCCACCGCCGGTCGCGCCCTTGCCGAAATACGGCACGAAGGGCGGGAACATGCCGGTCCAGAAGCCCTTGACCATCCGCATGAACTCGCCATCGGGGCCGTGGATGATTGAGGGACGGATGATCGTGTAATCGATGCCGCTGCCGCGCACAAGTTCCTCGGCCTGCCACTTGGTGCGGTGGTAGGTGCTGACCGCGCCGGGCCGGGTGCCCAGCGCCGACATGTGGACCCACTTGCGGATGTGGCCGGACGTCTTCGCGGCGTCGAGCAGCCGCTGCGTCGCGTCGACATGGACACGTTGAAACGTCTGCCCCTCGCGCCAGTTCTCCATGATGACGCCGACGAGGTGGATCACCGCGTCGGCGCCGTGGACGAGTTCCGCCACGGCCTTGTCGTTGAAGAGGTCGCCTTCGATGGTCGCGACGCGCATGTCGCTGCCCGATTGCTTGCCACGGCGACGGACCAGCGCGCGGACCGTGTGCCCCTTGGCGAGCAGCTCGGCGAGCACGTGCCTGCCGACGAAACCGGTGGACCCGGTGAGCGCGACGCACATCGACCTGCCAGACATGGGCATTTCCGATTGGAGAAGTGGAATGTGAAAACGGAGCGCGGACGCGAGGCGGTATAGTAAGGGCCGCCGTTGGAGGATTCAATTGCGTCGAAGTCGCCGGCCCATCGTGATCGCCTCACGCCGTAGTCAGCTCGCGCGCGTCCAAGCCGAAACGATCGGGCTGCTGCTGCTGCGGCTGCACCCGCAGCTTGAAGTCACTTACGTCTGGATCGAGTCCGAGGGGGATCAGTTCACCGACGTGTCGCTCGCCGTTGCGGGCGGCAAGGGGCTGTTCGCGAAGGCGATCGAGCGGGCGCTGCTCGATGGTAAGGCGGACCTCGCGGTACACAGTCTGAAGGACCTGCCGACGAAGGCGACGAAGGGGTTGATCGTGGCGGCGATCCCGCGGCGCGAGGATCCGCGCGACTGTCTCGTCGCGCGAAACGGCGCGGGCAGCATCGAGGAACTGCCGCACGGCGCAACCTTCGGCACGGCCAGCCCGCGCCGCGCGGCGCAGGTGCTGCGGCTGCGGCCGGACGTGAAGATCGAGCTCATCCGCGGCAACGTGCAGACCCGGCTCCGCAAGGTGCTCGAGCCCGTCGATGCAACGACCGGCGGCAAGCATTACGACGCGACGCTGATGGCGGTGGCCGGCCTCACCCGCGCCGGCCTCGGTGAACACGCGCGGCACATTCTCGATCCCTCCATCATGCTCCCCGCCGCCGGCCAGGGCGCCCTTGCGCTGCAATGCCGCGGCGATGATCACATCACCATGCAGCGCTGCCTGCCGCTCAACGATGCGACGACCTCACAGGCGGTCGAACTGGAGCGGGCCATCATTCACGGGCTGCACGGCGACTGCCATTCGCCGATTGCCGCCCTCGCGGAGCCGACGGTGATTGACGGCCTCGCCGGTTATCGCCTGCGCGCCTGTGTGATCAGCCCCGACGGGAAGACCTTGGCCGGCGCCGATGAACGCGGCGGGGGCAAGGCAATTCGGCGGCTGGCGAGTCGGGTGCTGCAATTGCTGCGCGAAGCGGGCTGCGACGCGATTCTGCGGCGGTAGCGGCGACGCGCTACATTCTTTCTTAGCCGCGGCGTCTTCGCCGCGCGTCCGGACGCGCGGCGAAGACGCCGCGGCTAAAAAATCCGATGCGAGGCCCCGGCGGTTCACTTGAGTCTCCTTTCATCATCACCCGCTGCCGACGCGCAATTTCCACATTAAATACACTCGTTTGCGCCTCCGACCCGCATTGGAAACCGCCGCGTCTCTGGTATCGTGACATTGTTCCATTTCTCCATCCGAGAGAGGGTTCCGTTGCCGGCTGACCCCACCAACCGCTCCGCGCATCGCTTGCGCCTCCGCGCCGCGCGCCGCCAACTCCAGGGAACCCCCGCCTTCGCCGCGCTCGAGTTGCTCGAAGCCCGCCAGCTCATGGCGGACACCTCGTTCCCCGTCATCCTCCAGTGGTTCGAAGGTTCCTACGACACCATCGAAGAGCGCGCTGCCGACATCTTCGCCGCCGGCTACGGCTCGATCTACACGCCGCCCCCCGGCCGCGCCGACCAGGGCGGCTTCTCCGTCGGCTACGACCAATACGACCGCTTCGACCTCGGCTCGCCCGGCAACCCCACCATCTACGGCACCGAGACCGGCTTCAAGCAGACCGTCGATCTGGTCCACCGCCTCGGCGCCGATTATTACATCGACTACATCATCAACCACAACGGCTACTCCAGCCTTAGCTCGACCGATGGCAACGGCCACAGCTTCTACAACGCCGGCGGCTACCCAGGCATGGTGCTGACGCTGCCGAGCGCCATCGACGGCGACTTCAACAGCGCCTTCGAGTGGGGCGATGTCAACGGCCGGCTCGCGGGCCTGCTCGACATCGATCACGCCACCAATCACCAGTTCATCCGCAACCCCGTGCCCGGCTTCGCCAACAACATCCGCGCCGGCACGCAGGAGGCCTACGGCCGGATCGCCAACATTCCCGACGAGAACAACCGCCGCTTCTATCCCGATCGAAACCTTCAGCCGATCATCGTCTTCGACCCCGTCACCGGGCAGGGCGGCATCCAGATCTTCCCATACAACAACGGCAACCCCACCGCCGGCGACCCGACCAGCGAGAACGCCACCGGCTACCTCATGCGCAACGCCCAGTGGCTTGTGCAGTACGTCGGCATCGACGGGTTCCGCATCGATGCCGCCAAGCACATCGAAGGCTTCGCGATGGATTTCTTCGACCGCGCCGTTTACCGGTCGAGCTTCCGCACGCTGCTCAACGGCCAGCAGAAGCACATCTTTTCCTTCAGCGAGGTTTACGACGGCAACCAGAATTACCTCCAGACCTTCGTGAAGAAGAACATCAACGTCAACGACCCCGGCCGCATCGGCGGTAACCGCGATGTGCTCGACTTTCCGCTGTTTTTCGCCCTGCGCGACAACCTCACCGGCAACGGGTTCGAAAACGACTGGCGCGACGTACGAAACGCCACGTTCGACCTGCATGACGACGGCTTCCACAACGGCTCGCAGGGCGTGATGTTCACCGTCAGCCACGACGAGGGGCAGCCGTTCCTCGGCAACGTCGCCAACGCCTACATGTTGATGCACCCGGGCAACGCCGTCGTCTATTTCAACGGCAAAGAGTTCGGCGACAACCGCAACTTCCCGAAGGATGGCCGGGGCGATGCCCTCGGCGGCGTGTTCGGCGACGCCATCCCCGAGCTCGTGCAGATCCGCAACAGCCACGGGCGCGGCAACTACATCGAGCGCTGGGTCGAGAAGGAAATTTTCGCTTACGAACGCGAGGCGTCGAGCGTCGTGCTGCTCTCCAACCGGCTCGACTCCGGCTTCGACTCGCGCACCATCGAGGTCAACTTCGCCCCCGGCACCAAGCTCATCGAGCTCACCGGCAACGCCGGCAGCAGCACCACCGACCCCTTCAATGACATCCCCGAAGTCGTCGAGGTTTTCAGCGAGAACGGCGTCAACAAAATCAACGTCCGCTTCCTGCGCAACAGCTCCAACGGTCAGTTCCACGGCAACGGCTATCTCATCTACGGCCTGCCCGCGCCGCAGTCGAACAGCGCGGGGCTGCAACTGACGAACGTTTCGCAAGTGCTCGAAGGCGAGTTCCCCACCCAAGGCGGCGGCGGCTCCATCAACTACCAGAACGGCACCAAGCGCCTCGAAGACATCCACGTCATCACCAGCGACACCTTTCAGGCCAAGCTCAAGACCGTGCGCGTGAACCTGCTCGGCAGTATCCGCGATGTGTTTGCCGACGGCGACAACGCGCTGATCAAGATCGACGCCGGGCGCGATGTGAACGGGAACGGCTTCGTCGATTACACGACGCCCGGCGCGCAGTCGTACGGCTTCGATGAGTTCTTCACCAAGAAGAGCCCGCTCTACAACAACCCCAATGCCGACGGCGAGTTCATCCAGACTATCAATGCCGCCGCGTTGAGCGAAGGCCAGCACTTCATCGAGGTGAAGGCGTTCCGCCACCGCAGCGACGGCGGGCCGGCGATCTTTGATACGTGGAAGAAGACCATTTACGTCGACCGCCTCAAGCCCAACTCATCGATCGTCAGCTTCAACCCGTTCGTCCCGCAGTTCCAGGAGAACCGCCAGCTCGTGGTGCGCTCGACCGACCTGACCGCCGACAGCGTACACGTGCTGTGGGACCTGCCCGCCGCGCTGATCGATGCCCAGGTCATCTCGATGGCCAACGGCGGCAACCGCCTCAACCAGACCGACCGCGACCTCTTCACGCAGAGCCGCCTGGGCGTCAGCCACGGCAACCATGTCGCCACCGTCGTCACCTTCGAGCCGACCGGCAACGTCAACGTCCAGCGCAACGCCGGCATGTTCACGTCGACGATCTTCGGCGGCGGCCTTGGCGACCTGACCTTCGATGGGCAGTTCAACGTGGCGGATGTGGAGATGTTCGGCGTCATTCACCACAGCGGGAATCAGCAGTTCAATCCCGCCGCTGACTTTACCGGTGATGGATTGGTGAACGACGCCGACCTCGCGGCGTTTGGCCAGAAGCTCAACGACGTGAACGCCGACCCGGCGACGCTCGATGCGTTCGAGCGCATCGCCAACCCGCCGCGGGTGACGCAGGTGGTGGTGAGCAGCACAACATGGTCCCCGGAATTCCTGGCCTTTATTTCCGCGGCCGGCGCGCCCTCGGGCTTTGCGGTGCCGGTCGGTGCATCGCAGGTCACGACGCTGCCGTGGGTCGGCATCGATCAGATCAAGGTGCGCTTCAGCGAACCGGTGGCGGTCGGCGCGGGCAACCTCGCAATGCTGGGCGTGAACGTGCCCGGTGCTTCGACGGCAACGTTCAACTACGACGCGGGCACCTTCACCGCGACCTGGACGCTTGCCGCGCCGCTGTCGGGCGACCGCTGGATGATCGACTTGAGCGACCTCGTTGCCGATGCTCTTGGTGACCGACTCGATGGCGAATGGACCAACCCCCCCCTGGGAGCCGACGCGTTCCCCTCCGGCAACGGCGCGGAGGGCGGCGCGTTTCAATTCCAATTCAACGTGCTGCCCGGCGATGTCAGCGGCTCCAACACCGTGCTGGGCGACGACGTCATCGCCGTGCGCAACGCCCAGTTCCGAAGCACCGCGACGCCCGGCTACCTCGCCGCCCTCGATCTCGACGGGTCCGGCACCGTCCTCGGCAACGATGTCATCGCCGTGCGCAACCGCCAGTTCACGTCGCTGCCCGAAAGCGGCGCCGGTCTGCTTGCCGCATCGAGCCGCGAGACGACCGCCGCGGTCCTTTCGGTCGATCCCGCGCCATCGTCGCCCGCGCTCACTGCCTCGCCGCTCTCCGCTTCGGCCCGCGCCCTGCTCGCCAGCGCCGCCGCCAAGCCCGCGCGCCACGATGCCCTCCATGCCGCGCCCCTCGTGCCGCGCCCCTTCCTCGGCGCGTTCGAGCGCTCCATCTGGGCCACGCTCGGCCCGCTGCCGCTGCGCTGGGAACGAGGAATCAAGCCCCGCTGAACCTTCAGCTCCGAGCCCGATGATGAGGCTCTGCGAATCGTCGGGATGCACTTCAGCCAATACCCCGACGGTTCGGCAGGCCTCACCATCGGGCTTGGGTCTCAACAACTCTGTCGCCGCTATCATGTCGCTTCATCCCCGAGGCTTATCCTTGAAAACCACTGTGTTCTCCGTTGTTTTCGCCTGCCTGCTCTCTCTCGGCTGCGCCAACTCGCCGCGCCTCACGACCACCGATGCCCCGCACGACCTCGTGCGGCACGCCATCGCCTCGCTGTATGGCGATGTGCGGACCGAGACGCTCGCCAACGGGCTGCGCGTTTACCTCAAGCCGATCGCCGGCGCGCCGGTCGTCACCGTCATGACCGCGTATCAGGTCGGCGCCGCCGATGAAGACCTCGAGCACACCGGCCTGGCGCATTACCTCGAACACCTCATGTTCAAGGGCACCGACACGCTCGTGCCCGGCGACATCGACCGCCTCACGCAGCGCGCCGGCGGCAGCAATAACGCCTACACCGACGCCGACTACACCGTCTATCACTTCGACTTCGCCGAGGGCAAGTGGGACACCGCCCTTGCGATCGAGGCCGACCGCATGCGCAACCTGCGCATCGATGAGAAGCACGAGTTCGAGCACGAGAAGGGCGCGGTGATCGAAGAGCTGCGCATGAACGAAGACCAGCCGTGGGACCTGGAGATGAAGGCCCTGCTGCCCGCCCTGTTCGGCAACGGGCCGTACGGCCACCCGGTCATCGGCGAGGCGGCCCACGTCCGCGCCGCCACCGCCGAGGTGATCAAGGGCTTTTACGACCGCTGGTATCACCCCAACAACGCGGCCATCATCATGGTCGGCGGGTTCGATGCGGATGAAGCGATGACGATGATCAGGCGCCGCTTCGGCGCGATCCCGCGCGGCGAGTTGCCGAAGCGCCGCGAGGCAGTGGCGGTGCAGCGCGACGGCCCGACGATGGTGACGGTCGCCTCGAAGTTCGCGCAGCCCCGGCTGTCGGTGGCGTTCAACGGCGTGAAGCTCGGCGAGCGCGACGACTTCGTGCTCGACGTGCTCAGCCAGGTCATCACCGGCGGCAAGACCGGCCGGCTGTACCGGTCGCTGGTCGAGGACCTGGAGATCGCCAGCGCGGTACACAGCGGGAACCTCGCGGGCCGATACCCGGGCTGGTTCTCGATCGATGTCGAGCTGCTGCCGGAACAGAATCTGGCTGTGGCTCAAGGGGTCGTGATGGCGGAACTCGCACGGCTGGCGAAGGAGCCGGTGACCTCGGCGGAACTGGCGCGGGCCCGCCGGCAGATGGCCGCCGGTCGGATTTTCTACCACGAGGATGTTCATAACCTCGCCGATGCGATCGCGATGGGTGCCGCCAGCGGCCAGCCGGATTACGCGAAAAACTACATGGCCAACACCGTCAAGGTGACGGCGGCGGACGTGCAGCGCGTGGCGCAGACGATCCTCGACCCGAGGAAGAGCGTGGTGATGTGGTCGGTGCCGGGGAACGGGAAGGCGGCGATGCGAAGTGGCGATTGGCTTAACTCCCCTCCCTCCCAGGGAGGGGCTGGGGGAGGGTTGGATCAACTTGAGGTCATGCGGGCCAGAGAGTGGGGCAATCCGACATCTGAAGGTTTTCTTTCAGAAAGCAGCAACCTCCGTGTCGCGGCGCGTTCGCCGAGGTCTGGGCGCTCGACCCTCCCCCAGCCCCTCCCTAAGAGGGAGGGGAGTCAGGGCGCCTTCGACCTCGCCACCGCCCAGCGTCACGTGCTGGCCAATGGGCTCACGCTTCTGCTGCTGGAGAACCACCGCCTGCCGATCGTCGTCGCCGCGGCGGATGTGGCCCACACCCATCTGATCGAACCGGCGGAGCAGGGCGGCGTCGCCGAGCTGACCGGCCGGTTGCTCAGCGAGGGCGCGGCCGGTTTGACCGGTGAAGCGATCGCGCAGCAGATCGAAGACGTCGGCGGCGCGCTCTCGACGCACGCTTCCGGCGGTCAGGTGAAAGTCCTCTCCAGCGACCGCGAGCTCGGCCTGCGCCTGCTCCTCGATTGTCTCACCCGCCCCACCTTCGAGAACGACGCCTTCGAGCGCGAAAAGACCCGGCTGCTCGCCGACATTGACGACAACACCTACGAAGCCGATGCCCTCGCCGCCGACGTGTTCCGCTCCCTCGCCTACGGCCCGCACCCCTTCGCCCGCCCCGCCATCGGCACCGACCCGACGGCGAAAAAGCTGACGCGCGAGCAGTGCGTTGCTTTCCATTCGCGGGCCTTCACGCCCAACAACACCGTGCTCACCATCGTCGGCGACTTCGACAGCAAGGCGGTCCTCGCCGAGGTGTCGCGGCTCACGGCTGGTTGGAAGAAGTCCGACACCACTGTGACGCCGCCCCCTGACCCGCCGCTGCCGGCCGCGATCGTCGATCGATATCTTTCCATGCCCGATTCGGCGCAGCTTCAGGTGCTCATCGGCCACGCCGGCATCCGCCGGTCGAACGCTGATTACTACAAGCTGCTCGTGCTGGATCACGTGCTGGGCACCGGCGCCGGCTTCACCGACCGGCTTAGCGCCAGCCTGCGCGACCGTCAGGGGCTGGCGTACTCGGTGCGCGGCGCCATCGCCGGCAGCGCGGGCGCCGAGCCGGGCCTGTTCCTCTGCTCGATCGGCACCAACGCCGCCAACCTCAAGCACGTGCGCAGCGAGATCATCAAGGAGATCAACCGCCTGCGCGACGAGCCGCCCACCGCCGAGGAAGTTGAGAGCGCCAAGGCGTACCTGCTCGGCACGTTCCCCTTCAACCTCGCCACCACTGAAGGCGTCGGCATCTTGCTGCTGGAGATTGAGCGACACAAGCTCGGCACGAATTACGTGGAGGACTACCGCAGGGCGATTAGCGCCGTGTCGCCGAAAGACGTGCAGGACGCCGCGATCAAATACCTGCACCCCGACAAGCTGATTGTCGTCGCGGTCGGCGCGATCAATGCGAACGGCGAACCGATCGGAAAATAAGCTCCAATGTCCAAGCTCCAAAATCCAAACAGACTCCAAATGCCAACGTTCAATCATGAATATCTGAAGTTAATGAACGAGTGCGCACCCGATAGCTTCCTTGCGCGTTTCGCTCCGTTTCTGCCTTGATTGGGGCTTGTTTGGAACTTGGAGCTTGATGTTCGGATTTTTTCGTCAGGGACGTCCAATGATCGACGAATCTTCCCTCTGGCAGGGCGTGAAAGACCTCATAGGCTCGCGCTCGGTGACCCTTGGCGGGCACTGGTCGTTCAATCTGCGCAACGACCCGAAGCGGCTGCCGTTCGTGCTCTCGCGCTACAAGTTCGCGGCGAAAATGGCGTGCAAGGGGCGCGAGGTGCTCGAGCTCGGGTGCAGCGAAGGCATCGGAACGCCGATCCTTGCGGAGTTCGCGACGGGGTACACCGGCGTCGATCTCGACGCGGAGGCGGTCGCTGCCGCGCAGCGTAATTTTCATGCCGGAAACCGCCGGTTTATCGCCGATGACTTTCTCGGCAAAACGTACGGCTCCTTCGGCGCGGTGGTCAGCCTCGACGTGGTCGAACACATCGTGCCGCAGATCGAGGACCGCTACTTCGACACCGTCGCGATGAACCTGCGCGAAAACGGCATCGCGGTCATCGGCACGCCGAACAAGACGGCCGACGCGTACGCCTCGGCGATGAGCAAGGCCGGTCACGTGAACCTCTTCGACGCCGCCCACCTGCTGCGGGCGATGCGCCGCATCTTTCACAACGTGTTTCCCTTCGGCATCAACGACGAGGTGGTGCACACCGGCTACGCGCCGATGTGCCACTATCTGGTTTGCGTGGGGTGCAACAAACGGGAGGCCGCATGAACGAAACCTCCCGCTGGGACCCCGTGAAGGACCTGATGCACGGCGCGGCGCCGGTGACGCTGGGCGCCATGCACGCCTATCACATGGCCCGCACCCCGCGGCGGATTCTCTACACGCTGAGCTACTACAAGTTCGCGGCGAAGATGATCGCCCCCGGGAGGCGCGGCGATGACCCACCGGCCCGCGTGCTCGACATCGGCTGCGGCGAGGGGCTGGGCACCTGGCTGTTGGCGGCGGAGTGCGGCTTTGCCAAGGGCGTGGATTTCGACGCCGAGTTGATCGCGACGGCGAAGCAGAACTGGCCGGCCGAACGGGCGACGTTCGAGTGCGCCGATGTGCTGTCGATGAAGTCGGAGGAGTATGACGCGGCGGTGAGCTTCGATGTGATCGAGCACGTTTTGCCCGAGCATGCCGGCGGATTCCTGCGGGCGATTGCCGGCCACCTTTCGCCGCCCGGCATCGCCATCGTCGGCACGCCGAACATCACCTCCAAGCCGTACGCCTCGGCGGTGACCAACGCGGGTCACGTAAACCTTTACGACGCGGAACGACTCGAGCGCGAGATGGCCGCTCACTTCAAAAATGTGTTCATGTTCGGCGCGAGCGACGAGGTGGTGCACACGGGCTTCGCGCCGATGTGTCAATACCTGATCGCCGTCGGTGCGGGAGTGTGGTAAACACGCGCCTTCTTCATTTCTTACCGCCCCGAAGTTAAATCCAAAAAAGAGCCAATTGCAACGATATTTTCCTTGCTCCGCGCCGGGCGGGAGGGGTAGGATTCAGGTGTAGCTTCGGCGGCGCGGGAGCGATCGGGGCGGGGAGCTTTTCGCCGGGGTTCGTGTTGGGAAGAGCCATTTCGGGTTCAGCTAGAAAAACTACCGAAAGGAGCCACGCATGGCAACGGTCCGAGACATCCTCGCGGAAAAGGGGTGGCATGTGCTTTCCATCGGCGAAGACGCCAGTGTCCTCGACGCGGCCCTGCTGATGAACGAGCACAAGATCGGCGGGCTGGCGGTGCTGCGTGAAGGACGCGTGATGGGCATGTTCACCGAGCGCGACATCCTGCAGCGCATCGTCGCCGAGCAGCGCGACGCGGCGACCGTGACGGTCGGCGACGTGATGACCAAATCGGTGACGGTCGCGGGTTCGTGCACGACCATCGACGAGGCCCGCTCGCTGATGAAGAACAAACGCATCCGGCACCTGCCCATCGTCGACGACGATCGCCGGCCGATCGGCATGGTCTCCATCGGCGACCTCAACGCCCACGAGCTGGTCGACCACGAGAAGACCGTTGGCGCGATGCGAGAATACATCAACGGCAACAGCTCGACGGTCGTCCTGTAGGGTCCGCTGTGCGGACCATGCCTTGAGCCCACCGACTTCGATGCCTTCGTCTTGATGCCACTGGCAGTCCGCTGCCAGTGCCTTTGCCCCCGGAGAAGCAACAGCCGACGGCCAGCGCCGCCGGCTGTTTTTTCTTTGCATCACGATGACGCACGCCAGCCCGCTGATGACTCCGCGAATCGTCGGGGCATGACTTGAAAACCGGATACCCCGACGATTCGCAGAGCCTCATCATCGGGCTTGTTTCTTTCATTCGAGTATCGCCAATCTCTATACTCCCCGCCATGGCCGCGACGATCTTCCTCGTCATCCTCACCGCCGTCGCGCTGCTCTGGCTCTGGCTGAACCTTTCGCCCACCATGCGCGACAACGACAAGCTGCGCCTCGAGGCGCCGCCCGACGGCGAGCGCATTGCTGGCGGAATCAGCGACGCCGATCTCCCGCACGTCGTCATCATCTGCCCCGGGCGCAACGAGGCCTCCTTCATCCGTACCACGTTGCCCGAGATCTGCGGGCAGGACTACCCGAACTACACCGTCGTCTACGTCGACGACCACAGCGACGATGAATCCCCCGCCATCACCGCGGAGATCTCGCAGCGCTTCGCGCACCTCTTCGTGCTGCGCAACGAGATCGAGCCGCCCGCCGGCTGGGTGGGCAAGTGCTGGGCGGTGAAGCGCGGGTACGAGGAATGGCGAAAGCGCGAAGAGCAAGGCGGTCACCCTGCTTTCTCATCTTTACCCCACACCCCACACCCCAAACC
>Ga0163150_10000963_pt1 | contig 50832 bp, 46 predicted proteins | sample OliLakLV19P2IB_FD_148628 | JGI IMG/M metagenome (GOLD analysis project Ga0163150, IMG submission 148628) | Freshwater microbial mat bacterial communities from Lake Vanda, McMurdo Dry Valleys, Antarctica - Oligotrophic Lake LV.19.P2.IB | ecosystem: Environmental > Aquatic > Freshwater > Lake >... | reverse complement strand
TGAAGGATTGCTGCCTCAATCGGTTCGCACGACCAACTTTATTCCAATCCATCAATACTTTTTCGATGGTAGTGAACATGTTGATCCACTTAAAGAAGCCAATGCGCAAGCTGCGCGACTAGCCAACCATACGACGACGCTGGCATACGAATATGCCCGTCAAGGTCGCGATTGGGAAGATGCACTTTACCAACGCGCCGATGAACTGGCACTTATGAAGCAACTCGGGCTGTCACTACCTGGCATGCCTATGGCACCGACTGATTCTCAGAACGGTATTCCCGAACCTGATCTTACGGAGGAGTCTTTTAGTGACACAACTGATGAATAGCCCGATCGCCTTTCCGAGCGACGGTCCATTAAACATCGTAGCGAATTCTCAAGACCAATTGCTGAACTTGCAAGCAAACTCGGTGGAGTTCGAAGCGGCTTCCGGTGAAGAATCCGCACCATCGTTGCGACGATTCACGATGACTGCCTATACGGGTGGTCCGATGCTACTCGCCGGTTGGCGCTATCCGGTCGTCGTCGATCTCCAAGGAATGGCAATGGGCAAGCAGCGACGGCCGATCTTGCTCGATCACACTCGCGATGTTGACTTCGTCATCGGACAAACCGATTCGCTGGCGTTGCTCAACAATCAATTAGTCGTCGCAGGGCAAGTGATGGGTGAATCTCCCAAAGCTCGACAGGTCATCGCGCTGAATGATAAAGGCTTTGCATGGCAAGCGTCCATTGGGGCGCGTGCCGACCAAGTTGAATTCGTAGCTGAAGGAAAAACATCGATGGCCAACGGTCAAGAGTTCGCGGGTCCTGTGAACATTGCTCGTAAGTCGGTCTTGGGCGAAGTAAGTTTCGTGGTGCTCGGCGCCGACGATAACACCACCGCTCAGATCGCCGCTTCCAAAACGGACGGAAACGTGCTCGATAGCGTCGATCCGGACAAGCAAGTCACACCCTTTGATGCTTGGCTTGCAATTCATCAGTTTGATGATCAAGCGATGACGGCCGCGCAGCGAGATTCGCTCAGCCAGATGTTTACGGTTGCTAGATCGAGTCTGGTTGCGAATTTACAAACGGAAGCTAACGATTTCGATTCGACCGACAATCAAAATTCGCAATTACGACCGAAACAACAGCTAGCGATTATTCCGCAGGCTGACCCGGTCCATCAGCTTCGAGCCTCGATGGCCAAGGAATTGAGTCGAATCGCCGGGGTTCGAAAGCTATGCAATGGACGCCATCCGACAATCGAAGCCAAGTCGATTGCCGATGGTTGGGATCTTACTCGTACGGAGCTTGCAATTTTGAGAGAAGACAGACCATCCGCCCCAGCCGTTCAATCGATCGACAACACCGTGACCGGTACTACGCTTGAAGCTGCCTGCATGATGACGGCTCGCTATTCGGACCTCGAACAGGTCTACGATGCCAAAATTCTGGAAGCAGCACATCGACGTTATAAAGGTCGGATCTCACTGCAAGAGCTTTTGCTCGAAGCAGCCTGGTCCAACGGCTACACCGGTCGAAATTTCCGCGATAGCCGTGAAGTCCTTCGGGCTGCCTTTCATGCGCCGATCCAAGCTGGCTTTTCTACAATCGACGTCGGAGGCATCCTCTCGAATGTCGCTAACAAGTTTCTCTTGGAAGGCTTTTTCTCGGTTGAACGCGTTTGGCGGAATATTTGCTCTGTACGCACGGTCACCGACTTCAAGACAATCACCAGCTATCGACTAATCGGTAAGGACCAATACGAATCAGTGGCACCGGGCGGCGAGATTCAACATGGAACACTTGGCGAAGATAAGTATCAGAACAAGGCTGATACATATGGGCTGATGCTTTCGATCGATCGTCGAGACATGATCAACGACGATCTGGGGGCGATTACAACCGTCCCTCGCAAGCTGGGACGTGGCTCGGGCTTGAAGATCAACGACGTATTTTGGAAAGTCTTTCTGGACAACGCGTCGTTTTACACTTCGGGCAATAAAAACTACCTTGTCGGAACGAACACGGTGCTCGGCGTTGACGGCATGACGTTGGCTGAGACGGCATTCATGGATCAAGTCGATCCCGATGGTAAACCGATCGGAATTGTTCCGGCGATTGTTCTGGTGCCAACGGCGCTCTCGACACCTGCGGCTCAGCTCTATAAGTCGATGGAACTTCGGGATAACACGGCCAACACCAAGACGCTCGTCTCAAATCCACATCAAGGCAAATACCGTGTCGAAGTCAGCCGCTATCTGGGAAATGCCACTTTCGCCGGTTCCTCGACGAAGGCTTGGTATCTCCTGTCCGATCCCAACGACCTGCCCGTAATCGAAGTTGCCTTCTTAAACGGTCAAGAGTCTCCGACGATCGAAACGGCCGAAGCGGACTTCAATGTCCTCGGCATTCAAATGCGCGGCTACCACGATTTTGGAACAGCCCTGCAAGACTTCCGAGGCGGACTCAAAGCTAAAGGGGAAATTTGAGATCTGATAATTCATCAATTGCCTCGCAACTTGCGAAGTGACATTCCGTTTTTCATTTTTCACCGATTACAAGGATTCATATCCCATGCCACAAGCCACTTTTATTCAAGAAGGTCGAGCCATCGACTATACGCCTGGCACAGCCGTTACCAGCGGACAAGTTGTGCTCGTCAATGATTTGGTCGGAGTCGCTCGAACTCCAATCGAAGCCAATGCACTCGGATCACTGGCGGTCGAAGGCGTCTTCGATTTCCCCAAAGCGTCCGGCGCTAGTACAGCCATTGCACTCGGTGCCACTTGCTATTGGGACAACACCAACCAGCGTGCGACCACAACAAGCAGTGGCAACAAGCTGATCGGCAAGTCTGTGAAAGCGGCCGTCGACGCCGATAGCACCGTCCGTATCAAGCTGAATCAGTAACTCGGCTTTCTAAATCTCTGCCATATCTTTGCTTAAGGAGCTTTCTATTCATGAAGAATGTATTGTCGTTAGTATTGGGCTTGTTAGCTGTTTTCCATACGGTCGCGACGCTGCTTGCCCAGTCGGTACCGATTTGCAAAGACGGATCGTGCCAAGTTATTACGCTAGTACCGCTGGCGGAAAAAGTCTTTATCGATACGACCACGACAGCGGCGATCGAAACCAGTGACGAAGATCGTTTTGAACAAATTATTCGAGCGACCGTTCGTGTGACGGTCTCGGGGATCTGTGGGAGCGGGACCGTTGTTGGCCGCGACGCCAATGGCAATGCCCTGGTCCTTACGAATGCTCATGTCGCGGGAACAGCCCGCGGTCGAGTTGTCAGCGTCGAACGTTGGAATACGGACGGCACTAGCGAACGAGGCCAAGGTTCGATCATCGCCGCTGGCTATGGACGTGGACTATCGGTCGACTTTGCGTTGCTAAAATGTAATTCTGAGTTTGCGAACGGAGTTATTCCGATTCCGCTGGCGAATCGATATCCCGTTGCCACTGCCATGGTGACGACCTCCGGTTGCCCACGCTGTGAATGGCCATCGCTTCAAGTCCTCAAGCTAAATCGTCGCGAAGGGCAAGTGCTTACCTGGAAACCCGAAGCCATCGGTGGTCGATCCGGTTCTTCGGTAATCGATCATACCGAAGCCGGTCTTCGGGTGGTCGGGTTACTCACCTGGGGTGGCAATGGCGAAGGACTTGGGCAATCGACTCCGTTCTTATTAGAAGCGATGAAGGGACGACTCCCGACTTCGCTTGAGTCGTTACCAACAGGCGTAACGGAAGTGTCGGTCAACCATCGCGACCTTCACTTTATCGCAACCCATCCGATTCAAGAAACCGCCACCGAAGATGTACCCAATCTTCCGATCGATGGCAATACGCTCGACAGTATTACTGAACCCAAGCAACCCGACAAGTTTCGGCTCAAACCTAATCCAGACGAACCAAGACAGCCGACTAAACCGCGTGAACCTCGCATTGGATGCGTCGAAAATATTCTTCGCTGGTTCCGTGACCGATTGCTGGTTCTCCTTCTCATCGTAGCGGGTGCCGTCGTCGGATTCATCGGTGGTGTTGTGTTTTCGAAGACGCGATGAGGAAGCTATACCCATGTTCGAAGCTCTCGGCTATCTGCTTACCTGCTGGCTCGCCGCCGATTTTATGTCGGGCTTTTGGCATTGGTTGGAAGATCGCTACTTCGATACTCGATGGCCACTCATCGGAAAGTATATCGCCAAGCCCAACCAACTCCATCATAAGATGCCGATCGAATTTACCCGCGGTAACTATTGGCACCGCAACTATACGGCTATCTTGCCAGCGATCGTCGCTGCAACTCTGGCATCCTGTTTCGGCAACTGGAGCCTGGCACTGGTCTGCATCATGGTCTCACAGGCCAATGAGATTCACGCTTGGGCACATCAGCGATGCAACAGCTTGGTTCGCATGCTGCAAGAAACAGGCGTCATCCAATCGCCCGACCATCATCATGGCCACCATCGCGATCCCTTCGAAATCAAGTATTGCGTCATGACGAATTGGCTCAATCCCATTCTCGACGCCTTTCAATTCTGGCGAACTGCCGAATATGCTCTCGCTCTCATCGGAATTCCTGTTCGCAACGTGTTGTATGGCGACGCTAAGCAAAAAGGGACAGAGCCGTTATGACCGACATGCTAAAAACGGGTACTCAATGGCTGGCGGATCAATTGATGACGCACGCAGCCGAGCTCGTCGAATACTGGCGAAGCGGCTGCGAACCCATGCCGCTCAAAGCGAGCACCGGCCGAACCCTTTTTAAAGTCGAAGAAGACGGCGTCCAAAAAGTCGTCTGGACGGATAAGGATTTTATCTTTCGTGCGGCCGATCTGGCCTTAGCTGGAATCGACGAACCGCTACATGGCGATCGCATTCGCGAAGTCACAACCCTTCGCAATCGAATGATTGTCCGTTTTTATCTAGTGGCAGCACCCGGCGGTGAGCAACCTTATCGCAACGCCGACGGCCGCGATGTGATCACCCGTGTGCACACCAAGCTCATATCGGAGGAACCCGTCGTATGATCGCTCCGATTATCGAGCTAGCCAACGAAGTCGTCACCTTAGTCAACGGCGTTCTCGACTTGAATAACCAGAATCAAGTGGGCGTTCGTCAGTACAACCCGATTGTGAACTTGAAGGAGATGCCCGAGCTGCGATGCGTTGTCTATCCAGCCAGGAATATTTCTGAAACGGATTTTACCCGAAAACTTCGCCAGCACGAGTATGAAATCCAGATCTTGGTCCAAGCCAAGCTCGGTCCACCGAACATTAGCCTATGGAATAGTCAGATCGATGAGATGACAGGGCTGGTCGATACGATTGCCGAAGTCTTTCGGGCGGGCGATCGAATGCCGGTGAGTTTAGCTTATTGCGTCGAATGCGACATTGATCCGGTCTTCGCAGCCGAACATCTCGATCAACGGAATGTTTTTTCGAGCGTCATCAACCTGACCTTCCGACAGGAGCGAAGCTAATCATGTCCGCAACTGTGAAGATCGTCAAGAATTTTAATCGAGTGAAGAAGGTTGTCAATGATTCAGTGTTGGCAACGTTTGGCGACGCAGCTCGCTTGACTCGAACGATCGCTCGGCGTTCGATTCGTCGTCGCGCTGGCAGCAATTATGCTTTGGCTGGTCAACCGCCACGAACTCGCTTTGGTTCGATTCGCAACTCGATCCTCTTCGACGTCGACAACAAGTCGCAAGTCGCCTTGATTGGGCCCGCCTATTCACGGATTGGGCCGGTGGCTGCCGCTCACGAACATGGCGGATTCTTCCGTCGACGTCGCTATGAGGCTCGGCCGTTTATGCGACCAGCCTTTGAAAAAGTCATTCCACGCCTACCGAAACTTTGGCGTTACTCGATTCGATAAGGAAGTTTTTCGACCATGGCTTCTCAAAAAGTCCCCCTGGGCATGCTTGCCAAACTCTACCGAAACACTGGTTCGACGTTTTTAACAGCCGCTGCTTTTACCGGAACAGAGATCGACAACGTTCGCGATCTGACGCTCAGTCTCGATAAAGCAACAGCCGATGTGACGACGCGCGGCAATGGTGGCTGGCGCGCGACGGTCGGAACGCTCAAGGACGGGAGCGTCGAATTTGAGATGATCGCCGATAAGGACGATGCTCATTACACGGCCATTCGCTCGGCTTGGCTCTCGGATACACCGATCCAATTCGCCGTTATGAGTGGTCCGTTAACAACGCCTCCAGAACCGGGTTCCGAAGGTCTGGTAGCTGTCTTCTCGATCAATAGCGTCAGTCGCGCCGAACCGCTCGAAGGAGCACAGATGTGCAGCGTGACAATGACACCGACCTATGTCAACGATCCACAGTTCAAGCCTGACTGGAAAACCGTTGCTGGAGTTCCGTAATTATGAGCTGGTCGACCATTCTAACGATTGGAACGTTCGGTGAACGGATGGACTTGCGAATCAAGCAAGGTTCAACGTTCGGACCGATGCGCTTTGAGATGATCAATCCCGATGATTCGCCGGTTGATCTAACGGGTGTAATCATCCGAGCTCAGATTCGTCATGCGGCTCTCGACGCAACGGTTGTCGTCGATCTCGATTGCCAGATCGTTGATGCGATGACTGGTTGGTTCGAAATGGGACTCAGTGATGAACAGACGCGTTTGATCGAAGCGGGTGAATCGATCGGCGATCCAAATAGCCAATTCGTGTGGGACATGGAATTAGAAGATAGTTCGGGCCGAGTCATTCCGCTTTATCATGGCGATGTCCTTGTACTTCGAGAGGTAACTCGCTGATGCCGATCAACGTAGTCAATCAAACGACGATTCGAACAACCTTGACCGTTGGCCAAGGACCAGCTGGTCCACAGGGAAGCCCGGGCGATCCAGGTCCGCCAGGCCCAACCGGTCCTATAGGCGACAATGGTGACGTAGGTCCACAAGGTCCAGTTGGATTGACCGGTAATACGGGCCCTCAAGGTCCAATCGGCGCGACAGGTGCTGTCGGTTCTCAAGGGCCAGTGGGACTCCAAGGACCGCAAGGTGAACTTGGCCCAGAAGGTCCGATCTGCGCGACTGGTCCCATCGGTCCCCAAGGGCCAGTGGGACCGCAAGGAATTCAAGGCGATCCTGGCCCAGAAGGTCCAGTTGGCGCGACGGGTGCCGTTGGTTCTCAAGGGCCAGCTGGACTTCAAGGACCGCAAGGCGATCCTGGCCCAGAAGGTCCGATCGGCGCAACGGGCGCCGTTGGTTCTCAAGGCGCAGTGGGACCGCAAGGAATCCAAGGCGATCCTGGCCCACAAGGTCCAGTCGGCGCGACGGGTGCCGTTGGTCCTCAAGGGGCAGTTGGACCGCAAGGAATCCAAGGTGATCCTGGCCCACAAGGTCCCATCGGCGCGACTGGTGCCGTCGGTCCCCAAGGGGCAGTCGGACCGCAAGGAATCCAAGGTGATCCTGGCGCACAAGGCCCCATCGGCGCGACTGGTCCCATTGGTCCCGAAGGTCCGCAAGGCGATCCAGGCTCTAGCGACTGGAACGCAATTTCCAACAAGCCATCGACGTTTCCGCCGTCGTCGCATAGTCATTCGTTCGCCGACATTACCAGTAAACCAACGACATTGTCTGGTTACGGCATTACCGACGGTGTCACGACCATCGATAGTAATGGCACGTTGAGCGTTGCCGGTTCTGGAAGTACCCGCACGGTAACATTGGATCTCTCATCGATCAATACGTGGACGGGCATCCAAACGTTCCAAGAGACGCTCGTTCAATCGTTGCGATTAGCCTCGTCGGTGATCGGAACAGGTCGAGCACTTTTGGCGAACGAATCTGTCGTCGTCCTTGACCCTCCGGTCTTAGTATATTTCGACTGTTCGTCATTCACAGACCAAAGTTCATGCGAATCCGAAACGGGCTGTAGCTGGGAAACATGGGATTGCTCTACACTCGGTTCGGAAGCTTCTTGCAACGCCAATTCCTACTGCTATTGGACCGAAATGAGCTGCGGCGAAATGTCCGATCAATCGCAATGCGAAAGTTACTCTGAATGTACTTGGAATGCAGTCGACAGTGTTTGCGAAGGTGAAAACATCCCATCGACCGGAACATGTGAAGGCGGGGATGGCGAGCAATGTTCTGGTGCCGTCAACGCAGGGCCAGCAACGCTACTTTTACCAACGTCACCAGCGGACGGCAAAAACTACTGGTTGAAGAACGCCGGTACGAATGGTGAGACGGTCTTGGTAAATCTTTCAAGCACGACACTTTTCACCGTTAGCCCATTCGAAGCGATTCACATTATTCGATCGAACGGCGAATGGCACGGTCTATCACGAGGGCTCTTCGCATGATCACCATTCTCACCGACGAGACTTTTGAAACATGGATGGAAGCCAATCCTAACTCGGTCATCTTGGGTTGGATGGAACATTGCTCGTTCTGTGACCAGTTCAAGCCAATCTTCCAACGGGTGGCGGATGATCCAGCGTTTTCGAATTCGTCGTTCGCGTCGATTCTGATCGCTCGCTCCGGAAGTGCCTTTAAGCGGCAATACATGAAATCCAACATCGGAGAAAAGTCCGGAGCACCCTGTGCGTTTCTCTTCCGCGACGGGCAATATTTTACCAGGCACCATGGCCTATTATCGCTCGAACAACTTTCTCAGTTCATTCGCGATGGCAAGATTTCACAGGAAGCGGCCGTAAAAACGCTCCAGCAACTTTCGATTACCGAGCTCAAAGCATACTGGCTCGATCAGATCCTTGCGATCGAACGTTCACAATCCGTTATTCGAGCTGTTCAAACCGAACTCAATTCCCGCAGCCAAGTTTAAGGAGCAACGTCTATGGCATCATTTACCGACCAGGCAGGCCGCGAGTGGGTTGTTCGGATTACCAATCGGACCATCCGCGATGTGAAAGATCGGAACGGCGTTGATCTGCGAGAGTTGCTCAACGATGAATGTCGACCTTTATTAGCGCTCATCAGCGACTCGCTACGATTGTCAGACATCCTTTATACAGCTTGTCGCGAGCAAGCTCTCGAACTTGGTGTAACCGTCGATGACTTTTTAGATGGTTTTTACGGTGATGTGTCTGAAACAGCCGGCGAAGCTTTCTGCCGTGCATTCATCGATTTTTTCCCGAATCCCCAGCTGCGGAAAGCGATCCACGACATGCTGGGGCTAACTCGGAAACTGCGGGACGAGATCGCCACGGAAGCCAGCCATCGAATTTCAGCGGCGATCGAATCGACGGACGTAAGCTCGATCGCGAGATCTATCGTATCGCCGGTCTCATCGGCGTAGATCCACTCGACTTTAGTTTGCGTGAGTTGAACTGGATGCTCGACGCCAAGACGGAAGTTTATCGCGAGACGTTGAATTGCCTTATGGACGGAATCTTTCAAGCGATGGCCAACCAGATGGCTTTGGCCAAAGCCATGCATACAGGCCGTCGCGTCAGTCCCGACGAATTTTATAAGCGGACCAGCCGTAACGTAGCGAAGGAAGTCGAACTGATCAATCAGCACGGCTTCGCCACCATGAAAGCCCTGTTTACATCGACATAATATACAAGCCTCTTACCTATGTCGAACCGGAAAGATATTGAAGCAGCGTCCGCCTACGTTCGGCTCTATACCAAAGGTGGCGAATGGTCGAAGGGTTTGCACAAGGCCGGCGAGCAACTAACCGATTTTGGCCAGCGGATCAATAAGCTGGCTACCAAACTCGCCATTGCCGGCGGTGCCATCGCGGCGCCGCTCGTTGCTTCGATCAAAGCCTATGTCAATCTAGGGTCCGAGCTGCAGGATGTTTCCGATCGCGTTGGAATCCAAGTCGATGCACTTTCTGAACTACGATTCGCGGCCGATCAATCGGGGAGTGGCATCGAAGCTCTCGAAAAAGTCTTACGTAAAATGCAGATCGCGATCGACGAGGCTTCTAACGGGAGTAAGTCGGTTAAACAGGCGTTGCGTGATATGGGACTCGAAGCCAAAGATTTTATCGGTCTCTCAGCCGACCAGCAATTTGAAAAAATCGCCGACGCTTTGGCTTCCATTCCCGACACGGGCGATCGTGTGGGAGCGGCCATCGGTCTTATGGGTAAATCGGCTGCAGAACTGATGCCGCTCTTCAATCAAGGGGCGGCCGGCATTCGAGCCATGCGTGAACAAGCTAGAGCTCTCGGACTATCGATCGATCCAAAGCAAGCTGCCCATGCCGAACAATTGGGCGATGCTTTTTCAATTGTGGGCAAGGTCGTCAATCGACTCGCATTTTCGATTGGAGCTGCTCTTGGGCCTGCCGCCAGAGAGATCGCCGCTTGGATTACCAAGATTGTCATGGCTACTCGTGAATGGGTCGACAATAACAACGAAGCGATTGTTGCGATCGCTAAACTGGCCGTTGGAATTTTTATTGTCGCCGGCGCGTTGGTCACCGTCGGTAGTGCCATTCAGTTTGTGGGATTTAGTCTATTCGGCTTAGCCGCGATCACTAAAACAATCTCGATTGCATTCCTAGCACTTGGCAAGATCGCAGCCGTTGCGATCGCAGCCGTGACATCACCGATCGGAATTGCAGTCACGTTATTAGCCGCTCTTGGTGGCTATGCACTCTACGCATCAGGTGCTCTATCGACTCTCGCTCAAGGTTGGTCAGCACTCGGCCAAACTGCCAATGCAGCTTGGTCTGGAATCGTAGCGGCCGTCGCGGGTGGTGACCTAGCCCTGGCGGGTCAGATCGCCATGAGCTCGCTCGGGTTGGCTTGGTTGCAAGTTACAGCAACCATGAAAGAAGCTTGGAATCAATTCGTCGACTACTTATATCAACCGTGGCAAAAAGCGTCCGACTGGATTGCCGATACGATGATCTCGGCCTTTTATGGTTTGCAATCTGTGTGGGCTGATGTGGTCTTTCAGTTCGGCAACCTTTGGGACAAACTCACTTACGATATGACGAGTGCCTGGGATACCTTCGTCAGCTACGCCGAAGAAATCTGGCAAGGTTTTTCAAGCTTCTTTCAGCAGCTCTGGGCCGATGTTGTCGCAGTCGTCGACCGAGAAGCATCGAATAAGCTGACGCGAAGCATTACCGATCAAAAAACGGATCACGAAAACAAGCGTGGCGAACGCGAAAAAGCTCGCCAAGCGAAAGCCGATCAGAACGCAGCCAACTTTGGCCAAGAAGTTTTAAAGAATCAGCAAGCGATGGACGCCAAGAAGGCCGCGATCGATAAGAATCGAATCGGCATGCAACAAACAATCGCCAGCCAACACGGACTTCGCGATAAAGCTGCGGCTGGTCCTGATCCTGAGATCGAAGCCAAGAAGAAAGAGATCGCGGCTAAGAGTCAGGAGCTTACCGCTCTCTCCCAGCGAGCCAAAGACTTACCGCCGATTCCAGGGTTAACCCTTCCAGAAATTAAGGCACCCGAACTTGAGTTGTCGGCTAAAAGCATTTCGAAAGTTTCAGCGACTGGGATATTTTCGGGATTCGCTGTTCGCTCCTTGGGTGGCGACGTTGGCGGTGGTTCGCCCGCCGAACGGACTGCTCGAGCGACTGAAAAAACGGCCAAGAACACTGACGCGATCCGAAAGCAGGGAGCCGAGTTCACCACATGACCACGACCGTCATCGAAAGCTACGAATCGCAAGAGATCAGCCGCAACTATGACGAAGCGGTTCTAGAGCTTAAAGCTCATATCACCGGTAGTGAAGATACGGCCGTGGTCGAGCAGGACTTTTTTAGTTGGCTCACTACGCATCCGGCGACCGTCGGAGCTGGCCTGAAACAGACGAACGTCAAGCACCTTGGCGGCGGCATCCACGAAGCGACTGCAACCTATGTGGAAACTTCCGCCGAAATCGTTAAGACGGTTCGCTATCGAACGACGGGCCAAACTGCTCGCATCATCCAAGGCTATGGCACGGTATATTCCGCGGCTCTCACCGGTTCACCACCGAATTTTAACGGGCTCGTCGGCGTAACGCGCGACGGAGTAGAAGGGGTCGACGTCCCGATCCCGAGCTTTTCGTTCTCGATCGACTATCGCTTTAGTGCCGTCTCACAAGCATACCTTTATCTATGCCATCAATTGACTGGCTGCGTGAACAATGCACCCTACCTTGGCTTCGCGATCGGCGAGCTACTCTTTAACGGCATCGAAGGCGAAGTCGGTATGACGGCCGGTGGTGCGATTGTCTTATCGTCGTCGCCGATCAGCCTTAATTTCGAAGCTTCACCTAATCTATCGGGACTACAGGTCGGACCGTTTACGATTCCGTTCAAATTTGGCTGGGACTATCTGTGGCCAAGAACGGTCGAAGAAACCAGTAACGATGCCGTCATTCGCAAGACAACCTCTGTGCACATTGATCGCGTTTTACGTTGGGCCGATCTTTCCGCTCTGGGAGTATGAGCCATGCGACAACGCAAGCGGGCTGGCCAGCGACTGAGTCTCTCGGCATCCGATTGGAATGCGATGCTCGAAGCAACCGATATGCTTCTCGGTGGCAAGCAGAATCGTCGCGACAATACTCTTTCGGTTGCACGCGGCAACCAAGATGTTCTCGGCAAGAATACGACCGGTCAAACGCTGCCAGCCTTTTCGATTGTCGGACTAAGCAATACTGTTGCCCCGACACCTTCCGCCAATCTTCTAGAGTGGAAGCAACAGAACCATCAGTTCAACTTAGTCATACCTGCGATTCCCGATCACATTGGCAAATGGGGAGTTTTACAGGAACCGCTTGTTAACAATGCCGTGGGGCGAGTTCGCATCGCGGGAATCGCGATCGCGCATGTAACAGGCGATCCGCCCGACGACGGTTTTTCGTATTTCGTCGAGTGCAGCGACAATGATACCGCGACTCTCGAAATTCAGTATCGCGGGACAGCTCAAGTCCTGTGGAAAGACACCGGCAGCGACGAGGCCATTATCCGGATCGGCAACGCCTGGCGTTCGCATGCGATCCGAGCGACGCTCACAGACGGCAACGACTTCGAAGATGAAACCGCCAGCGATCCGCATACAGGCGGATCGATCATCGGCATCGACGCCATCTGGCACGGCGAGTCGACAGTCGACCTTTACAATCCGATGAAAATCAAATTATGGCAAGGCTGCGATATTTCAGCTCACTGGAACGTTACCGAAGAGCAATGGGAAATCAACGCCGCGACCAGTGACAAGGTCGTACACGGCATCCAGCGGAACGTCACACGATGTCGATTTGAAAAACTAGATGGAGCCGCCGGCTGGAACGATTGGAATCGCAACGCCAATATACCGTTTATTAAGGACGTATTCATGGAAGGGTGCGAACTGGTTTACAAGACCGCATGCAACGACATTATCCCGATTACCACGTTGGACTTCGTAAAATCGGTCAAGGTTGGATCGGGTGCCAACGCGTGCCAGCTTGTTTACACTACCTGCGAAACTTCGTGTGGTGAATGCACCTGGGAAGCAACTGGCACCACTCCACCGTTCACATGGGTCAAGGCAGGCGATTGTTCGGGCGACTGCACTTGCTCGCCGCCACCTAATCCGCCTGAAAGTTTGAATGAAACGGCGACCACCAATTGCTCTGGCGGCACCGGTACTCCGACCGAGCATCCGATTGTGAACATCGATTGGATCACGGGCGTTGCGATCAGCGGTTGCGACTTGACGGTTACGAAACGGTGCAGTAGCCCAGTCATAACAAGTCCGTTGAGTAACTTCGTGGTCTCGGTGGGTGCAAATGCATCGGCATTATATTACCAGCAATGTAACGGAACGATCGTTCCGATTATCGATATGGGGCCATGCCCGACGCCGGTTGTATGTGGAGAATGCCAATGGGAATATCAGCAAGTACCAGGACAAGGCACTGGAATTGGGCAGTGGGTTAAAACCTCTGATTGCTCCAACGAAGTCTGCACTTGTGAAGTGCCGAGCGGAACTCCGTCGATCGGCACGACGGCAACGACGACTTGTTCGGAGCCGCCCGCATAATGGCCCCACGTTTGCAAACCTACGATGGAAAACTACTCTATCTCGATGGCAAGTTGATATACGATGACGGATGTTGCTGCGCCAACTCTTGCGAGAACTGTGCATCATCATTCGAATCAATATGCACGGCGACGCTTAAGACGCCGTTCGGAAATATTGAATTTAAGACCGACTTTCCAACGCAGCCGCGAGTCCGTTGGAATACGGAGATTCGAAGCGGTGCCTGCTGGAAGGTCTACGAAGAGACACTCTATCAACATGGCTGCATCGGGAACTGTGAAGAATCATTCACACCCGATGCGCCGGATACGATTCTGATTTGTGATTTTGCGTATGAGCCGCCCGCCGATCCAGATGAGGACTGTCCGAGCTGTCCCTATTGCCCAGATCCGCCAGAAACCGGATTTATCGGCACAAAAACGTCCGAGTACTTCGGCCAGATGGCTCACGTCTTTCGACAGTTAGCTTCGTTTGGTGTGCTTCGCGTGCAGTATGAATATAACTGCGATACGCAAATCCTGTATCGCAAATTGTATTTCGAATACATCTATTCGCAGGACCTTTCCGGTTATTTTCGAGGCGACCTAATCTATCGAATCGACGTCGACTACCCAAACGAGTCGCCGCCTTGTGTCATACACACCGAAGAGATTCTCACCGTATTCAATAAGCATTTCGACGGCTGCGACTACTATCCTTTGATGCCCAATCGCCCTGGTCATCCCGTGGCAGTGGATCAAGAAACTTGGCAAGGCGTCGGTTCGATTCAAGGCGGACTGGACTATGGCATCTGCGGCAAGGTTGTGTATGCCGAAGATTGGACAGTCGTTTCCACGCCACCCTTTCAGGCCGATAGTAACTTAACGCCGAAAGTGACAGACATCCCACCTGATTTTATGGGGATTCATGACTGCGATGTTGTAATCGGTGAAAACCAGGCAATTCCCGTCGAGTACAAATGCGATGCTGATCATCGGCGTGCATTTATCGATTACGTGGCACCAGAGGAATTCAACTGTTGGGAATGCGGACCACCCGAAATTCCCTTTAAGCTAATCGACGGCGGTTGCCCTTATCCGCCTGAGGGCGTGATCTTCGTACTGGACGAACCCGTCCCCACCCAACCAGCCGACTTGGAAGACGAGCCCGATTTTACGCCGAACAGTTTTCTGCACGAGCTATCATTTACAACCAAGCCATACGCCGAGGACTGTCCTTTGCCATGAGCCACGATCATTGCCAGGGTCATTCGCAGTATAAGCAGGCCTGTTTCGCATGCCAGCGGATCAAGCAGATCCGAGAAGAAACACGATTCGCCAACCGACATCTTGGCCTGCCGGATAATTCTCAGCATTCATCCACGTTGGCCGTTACGCCGCCATCGAAGCCCGAGCAACGTCGAAAGTTAATTCCATGCCTCCATCGCGGCGACTACGTTGGCGAACTAGGCTGTTCCTGTGACGGTACCCGAGAAACCTATCGCTGCACAAAACTCGAACGCCCTGGACATCCTGGTGAAAAAGCCTTTTGCATTCAGGTTCTGACCAGCGAACCCTATTCGAGAATCGTCGCTCCGAAAACAAAGCAGCCCATGCATCGAATCAAGAACGGCGAAGTGATCCTTTGCAGGGAAATGCACACTGTGACCGTGAACGGCAGCGAGCAAATAATGGGCTGTCCAATGTACAACCCGATTGAAAGTTGAAATGCCGATGAACGTGGGCTACCATCTTGGCCATTTTCGAGAATTGCAACACTTGCAATCTGCTTCCGGTTTACATAACATTTCGTCTAAGAGCTTTTGAGACCTACCCGTCTCGGGCTCACGTGCCCCATTGGACTACCTGCCCCAGTCTGACGGGGTTTTTGTTTTGAGGATTCAGCGTGTCGGAGGTTCGAGTCCTCCCGAGGAAGGCTCCCGACATCGGTCGACAGCCACAAGAGCAACATTATGGAGGCTAGGTTAAAACGAGTTCTCGCGCACAATAGTCCGAAAGGTCGTGACAATCTGCAGGGGATTCCGCCACGCCGATTAAACGCAGAATTCTGCTTTTACACATTATGCATTGTACACATTATGTTGTCTTGGATCCAACCAATCTCTTTCGCAAATTCAAATGCCCCAATATTATCTCCAGCAACAAGAAATCGAACGATGCTCAGCTCTTGCGAAGACAATGCTAGGCCGTTTATTCGATAATCACGGAAAGCTTCCCATGCTAGTGGCACCCGGTTCGCGACAATCTGTTCCCCAATGACAACCGCATACTGCCGAATTTCATACTGGGCATGCGAGTCCATCCTCAACGCAAGAAAATGCATTAGGTTGTGCAAATCGATTTTCCAATAAGCTTCGGTGTGGGTTGATAAAGCCCGAATTTTGCGAGCTTGTTCGCGCGCAACCCCAAGCTCAATCCTCCGATGGTAGACTTCACGAATATGTTCGCGTGGTTTCCCATAACTACATGTACTCGGTCGGGCTGCCAATGCTTGTTGCCATGCAGTCCCAATGCTTTCTCAAGCCAATTAACGCACTTTTCGTAGCCCTCCTTCGATCCCAAAGTCGTAAAGTCACCACAAAAAAGAATGGCGTCAGAGTCATTTGCTTGCTGCTGTAACTTGATCAACACCGGCCGTAACGGATTAGTCGCAAGCTTGCGCAAAGGTGCTTGAAATCCCAGGATCTGACCGCATTTTTGGTGTCCCGGTGGTTTCATCTCGCAGGAATAATCTCGTCGAATAAAGATACTCAATGGCGTCTAATGCCAAGCGTGGCTATGAGAATCAATATTTGGTACGATGCAACAATGTTCATTAGAGTGATTACGGAAAATGCCTGAATCGGCTTTGTCGTCAATCCCGGATTCGAATTGAAATGTCCTGCATTCCTTCAACCACCAATACCAGCGTAGGATGTAAACAATGATTCATCTATTGGCCAATTCTTCGCGAATCTTGGTGTTTGTACTCGCAACGTATTTAGGAATCACGTCGACCGTCGGGCAGTCCCTGGAAGGTGATCGAAAAACTAAGAAGAGCAAGGTCGAAGCGACTTCCTTCGAGGGAAAATGGTCGTATCGTAGTTTTAGAAGCGATCCTGATCTCTCGGTTCCCGCCAACGATCTCTTGTTCGGAAGTGGAACTTTAGAAATAACAGTTTCGGCAACTGGACAAGTGACCGGAACATTGGGTGGCACCGGCTGGCAACTTAACCTACTGGGTACTGCAACAAATGGATCGCCGTCGACAATCCGATTTCAGGGAAAGGGAATCATTGGCGGTGAAGAATGGAGGTACGACTATCTCGGATATCAAGTTCCTGAAGGGCCAAACGGCGTCGATCAACGACCAGCCATCGTCGGTTCGATTGTCCGAGCGATTCCCCATTCCGGCGGTACTTCAACCGCTGGCTACGTTGCTCAATGGATTGCCGTGAAAGGCGATCTTGAATCCCATCTCGATTCACAGTCAATGCAACTCGAGGATTCTGGAGAGAAAAGACTTCGAGCGAAATACAAAAACGACCTGCTCAAAATGTACTTGAACGAGTACGGCGAAATGGTAGATCGACGCAAAAGCGAGGCGATTCTAGGTTCGAGCACTATTCCTGCAATTAAATCCAGTCTCAATCCGGAGACGATCAGTTCGGTCAACGGTAGACTCGATGCGACGCTACGAGTGCGATACGCGAACTTAAGCATCGGTAATGATACTGTTCGACTGCGTGTTTACAACGACAAGCTGGCTGGCCCTGTTTTGCGGGCAAACGCTGGAGACACGCTTTACATCACTCTGATTAACGAATTGCCTGTCGTACCCACGGCTGGACATGGAAATGGTCACCACGATTGGAACACGACCAACCTGCACTTTCATGGACTGCACGTATCTCCCAATGGTGTTCCAGGAGCGCAAAGCGATAATGTCTTTGTCTCGCTGAAGCCACTACCCACAAGCGATTCTAATTATCCTGCAACCGAGAACTATGAGGTAACGATTCCCGCCAATCACGTGGCAGGAACGTTTTGGTATCATGCTCACCGACATGGTTCCGTCGCTGGCCAAGTCTCTAGCGGCTTGGCTGGCGCACTGATTATCGAGCGAAAGGTCATTCAAGGTCAGGCCGACAAGCTGAATCTGGATTCAATTCCGGAGATTGCGGCGGCTGTCGAAGAGATTCTGCTCCTGCAACAGATTCCCTACATCTGGTCCAACACTTCGCAAGTTGGAACAGTAGAAACAGCTAATGCTGCGGCAATGTTTGGGCCAGGTGCGTGGAAGAACGACTTTAAACGCTATATCACTGTCAATGGGGAGAAGATTCCGACCATTAAGGTTGCGCCCGGCGAAATTCGCCGACTTAGATTCGTACACACGGGACAGCGAGAGCCTATTGCATTAACTGTTCAACCCGCGACCGCGAGCGGTACGAGCGATGGACGCCTGACAATGCACGAGATTGCAGTTGATGGTCTGCCGACTGGAAAGCTTGCTTCACGGAAACGACTTGAGCTTCATCCCGGTTATCGCTCAGATGTTTTGTTAGAAATTCCTGCAACAGCGTCAGGGGTCTACTATTTGACCGACGAAAATGCGCCAGCAGGCGTGGGTGAGCGTGGTGCGACCGAGCCTCTGAAGTGGGTGGCGAAGATTGAAGTAACGGGACAAATAGTGTCGGACGATCTTCCGTCCCCAACGGCGATTAGCGGCGTTGGATTGGATGACTTGCCAGCCAACCAAGCTAATCCTTTGCCGCAATATGCTTTCTATGGAATTTTCTTGCCCGACCTCAAATTTTTCATCTCAAAGCGCAACCTTGCAACGACGGATGAATCCGTTTCCCTGACCAATCCAGATGACCGGGATTTCAATGAATTAAATTCAGCGAGAGAAGTTCATTTGGATACGATCGATCGATGGTTTATTGGAAGTCGCAACGGCACAGCGACTGGTGGCAAACCCGGCATTACGCATCCGTTTCATATTCATACAAATCCCTTTCAGATTGTTCGTATTAAAACTTTTCAAGGAACCGATGTGACCGAGCAGGAGCTGGGGACGGGATACAAATCTTTGTGGCGCGATACGCTGGCCATGAAGCAAGGACTGACCTACGAGTTGCTTACGAAATACGAAGACTTCACCGGGTCGTTCGTCAACCATTGCCATATCCTGGATCACGAAGACAACGGCATGATGGAAAAGGTCACGATCATTGATCCCTCAAACCCATCATCTCCCGTGCCGCTGTCCGCTACACAACCCCTTGCGCAATGGAAAGGAAAAACCGCAAAGCCTTCAGTCACATTTTTCGTGAAAGGTTCATTTTGCCCACATTGCATGGAACAATTGAAGGAAATGGCAGAAACCCTCGCGGACAAGGGCTTAGATGTCTCGGTTGTAGCGGCTTCAACATTGGATGATCTCACCAATTTTCCGAAAGTTCCGTTCGAACTTATTGCTGACCCCCAATTAAAACTCTTTAAAAAGTTTGGTGCGTATAGAAACGGTGAGGCAAGGCACGCTGTCGTTGTTCGCTCCGCGAAGGGGGAAGAGTTGATGCTGCAAATTAGCGATTTCCCCCTAATGGATGCCAGTTCAATACTGACAGCTATAGCCGAGCAGTGACAAGTTTTTCGTCCCAAGTCAAACAGAGTAACTAAGACCTTAAGAGAAACAGATGGAGTAGTAACCATGTGCCGATTTTTTTTCGTGGCTTGGATGGGCGTCTCAATTGGGATGATGGTTCCCACCGCGGTCTTTGGTGATGTCCAGGTTGAAATTCATGTGAATGGCCGAGGGCCGGGCGGGGTGAACGACGTGACAGACGATTACGTAACGTGGAACACTACATTGTGTGAAGCACGCGTGACGGGGCTACCTGCGGGTAGCGGCCCGTTTTCCGCTTACATTATCAATGATCCCGCCGTCGATCAAATTGTCGCCGCGTCACTTCCTACTGCGATTCCAGCTCAAGGGGCGAATAACCCCGCGCGATATGCTGGTGGTCGTGTTTGTTTCGCAGAGGAGCCTGCGAGCGGTTGGCCAATCAACACGACCGCGACCATTGAGTCAATAACGCTTACTCTCCCTGCCAATGGCGACTTCGTAAAATTCCGCATCGCAGGGCAGTTTGGTCGACCTAGCTATAACGACAAGGACGCCAAATTGCGTGTGCATCAAAACGATTCGAACGGAGCCGTCGTGGGAACCCATTCCCTGATGGTGCGTGTCAGGAAAAACGCAAATCGCTTGCACGACTTTGAGGTCAAGCGATTCCTTGATGCGATGCGCGAGTATAAGGATGTAATGGCGAGCCGTAGCTTTGACGAGAACGCGAACATTCACAAACGTTCGTTTGATGGGGGAGACGAAGCTCATAGTGGCGGGAGTTATCAACCTTCGTTTCTTTCATGGCATCGAGCCTTCCTGTTGCAGATTGAACGCGATTTGCAGACTATCAACAACGGCGAGTTTCGAGCAGTGACATTGCCCTATTGGAATTGGGATGAAGCGACACCTAGGATTTGGGCGGACTGGTTTCTTGGCGCTCCAGCCGCTCACAATGTTTTCAGTGCAAGACCAATCCTATTTCACCCAGACAACCCGCTGGATGGATGGATTGCTCCATCGGGAGGTCAGATCGTGCGACGTGTCACCAGGATTTTTGACGTCAACCGCCGCCCGCCTGGAAATGGAGGCGTTTTCGTGCCAGCACTTAAACCGGACCCACTCGCAAGTCCGTCAATACTATTGTCGGTTGTCTACGGAAGTAACGCAGCCGGCGCATTGGATTTGGCTGGGCCTCTCGAAGGAAGCGTCCATAATCCTGCACACTCGCTCAATTGTGCTGGCGGACAGATTCAAAGCGGCGATTCCGCTGACGATCCACTCTTTTATCTGCTTCACTGCCAAATCGATCGCGAATGGGCGGCGTGGCAAAACTTCCGGAACCGCTTCGGAAAGAGTGCTGACGATTACGAGATGGGGGATGGTGCGAGTTATGTTCAGGGAACCTCGACATCACAATACGGATCGCATCTTGAGGACGAGCTTTGGCCTTGGGATCAAACCGGTGGTGCGAATGCAGATCCCTTGAAAACGCGTCCGACACCACTCGGAGGCCAGTTTGCCACCTCGCCCATTCGAAACATTTGGCCACCGGCCCAAGCGAAACCGAAGAACGAGGACATGATTGACTATGAGGGACGCGCGAACCCTGCGTTATCGCTCGGCTTCTGCTATGACGATGTACCGTTTCAGAGAGGCGTGGCGCTTGGCGCGACTGGACCGTTGTTCCGGGTTCGAGCAGGGGCGACTCAAACTGTGGGCAATGGATTCAACGTTACTGTTGAATCTATTGACGCCAGCGGAAACATTCAGACGGGCTTTGTTGGCCGAGTCAGGTTGGTGCAGGAAGGTGGAACTTTTGGAATAATGAGCCCCGCCAACGCTGGCGTTTTCATTAACGGCACAGCATCGATCGACGACGACTTCCATGATTTTGTGTCCGCCGACGCAGGAGTACATGAGTTCTCCGTCGTGGCACACACAACCGAGTTGATTCCACGATTCAAAGCGTTCGCGTTATCCGGCGGACTACAGGGCGAAAGTAACGCGATCACCGTCAATCCCTGATCACATGCAACCCAATCCACAGGAGACTACGAAATGAAATTCGAAATGCACTTGATGATGCCGATGTTGGTTGTAGCGATGTGCTCAATGCTTTCGCCCATGAATCGTGCCGCCCTAGGCCAAATCAGCGAGGATCTTCGCCAGAATCCACCGGCTCCAATGGAAGGAACTCGACAAGAAGCGATCAGCGTATTTCTCAAAGCTTCCAACGACCAACGTCAACGGTATGCCGCTGGTCTTCGTCTCGCAAGCCCTGACAAAGCCGAGTCCGAACAATTGGTGGCATTTGCTATGAATCCGCAGAACGATGCTGACTTAAGACTGCTCGCCTTTGCTGTCCATCGTTCTCCGAAGGGAATTTCGGAGAACATCTTGAAAATCGTGCGTGAGCCGACTGGTGAGCGGCCCGAATTTGTTGTCGAACTGGTCGACCTCGTGTCCCGATGGTTTTTTGTTAATCCGACATCGGATCTTGCCCGCGAGGGAACGCTCGCGTTGCGTTCAAGATTGCAAGACGAGAGTCCAAATGTTCGCATACACGCATTTGAAAGCCTGTTGTCGAATAACGATCTAAGAGCGGTCGAACTGGCTACGGCCCAGATCAAGGGAACCGGAAATCTCCTCGTTCCTGACTATATCGCGGTCAGTCTCCTGGAGCGAGCTGACCCGAAAGCACACATCTCGCTTTTTAGAGAACGGTTTGAGCGCGAAATCAAGTTGGATCAGCCGCCGCCCCAGACACTCGCCGCGTTGGTGTCGGCGTTGGCTATCGATCCGGACCTGCAACCCAGACTGATGGAACTTGTGGGCGCTAAAGGGACGGACCCGGTCGTTAAGCGAGCAGGCCTAGAGTCGCTTTCACTTCATCACGCGAAAGATTTCCCCACAGTCGCCTTGAATATCTTGAACGAAGCCAACGAAACGGCTGGCGTCCGTCAAGATGCGGCGCGATGTGCTTTGAGGTTTATTAACCGGGGCACAACGCAAGAGAAGGAGGCGTATGCACTTCCATTCGGTGAATCAATAAGCAAGGTTTTGGAATCAAACCCAGATGACGCTGCACCCCTTCAGAATCAGTTGCGCAAGATTCAATCGTCGCTCTACCAACAGTTCCCGCTCATCCAAGAGAAACTGAAATGACTTGGTTTCGAACTACAAAGCGACTGTCACTGGTGGGTACTTTCACTGTTTGCATCGCTGGGGCGATCATTCTCCCATTATCGCATCTTGGCGACAGGAAGCCTCGAAATGTTGCGGCGATGGCCAAAGATAGCGCAAGCCGAGCATCCTCCGGCAAAACGCGGCCTGTCGAGATTGAGAGCAATAATCGGAACAGGTCGGGAAATACTTCCGTGGGAAATGATAACGCCGCAGCGGCAGCTTCAAAAGGCAGGATTTCGTCTATCGAACGTAAGCTGCTTGAATTTGATGGTAAGTCAGACCACCACTCCATCGCCGAGTGTCTAACTGTGGTTCGGGGTTTAGGGGTGAACGCACAACCTCTGCAGGATACATTACTATCCTTAATTTCACATCGCGCCAAGATTTACGAGGGCCGAGTCAAGTCGGAAGTCATTCGCCTTAGAGCTTACGTCTTGCTTGCAATATCAGACACGGGAAACGCACACGCGGCCTTACCTGATGTGTGTGACTATGTAAGAAATGCGGACGACTACGGTCTTGCATATGAGGCCGGCGTTGGAGCTCGAGCTGCCGGTACTTTGGGACCTGCGGGACGTGAGTTACTCGATGATCTCGTCATATTGTTTTATCGCGAATTCAGTGAACCGGAGTTCTCACTGGATCGGTACTCACTGGAATTCCCAGCGCAGGAGGCGACTACTGCAAAACTGGAAATCATCAAAGCTTTCCAGCAAATCGGATTTAAGAATAATGAACGCGTTGAGAAGCTCCTACAAACGTGTGCATTGTCTGATAGTTCGAGTAGTAGTGCTTCACGACTTGCCGAGGCAGCCTCCAGAATCCTGCGGGACACCGCCAACCAACATAGCGGGGGAATGGTTCTAAATGAACCATTGAAACCTGAGACCAACCGAGCTTCAATTGACTTACATGGGAAGCTCGAAATCGACTACGTGGATCAGAACGGTCGAAGCGGGAAATTGGTCGACCTGATCGATCGCCCAACTGCGATCGTATTTTTTTACACAAGATGCACCAACAGTCAAAAATGTTCCGCCGCAGTGAGTCAAATTGCGCAACTGCAGCAGATGTTAAGTGATCAGGATGTGAGAGAGAACGTGCGTTTGCTTGGAATTACGTTTGAGCCAAAATCCGATGACGCCATACGCCTCAAAAACTATGGGCTTGGTCGAAATGTGCGATTCAACGATTCCACGCAGTTCCTGCGGTTAGATCCCGCTCAGCACGCGACCCTGATAACACTTCTCGAAGTTCCAGTCAGTTATAGCGACGGATGGGTTAATACCCACGGCATCCTGCTTGTGATCATTAATGAGAACCACCAACTTGTGGCAAGATACGAGTCAGTGGCCTGGGAGAATGCGGCGGTACTTCGCGAACTGGTAGCACTTGAGAACAGTCGATAGGACATAGGGTTGCAAGTTCGAGAGCTCTCAATTGGGACGTGATGGCAATGAATATCGAAAACATCGGCGTTGTAATTTTCGACGGCGTCGAACGACTGGATATTGAAGGACCGCTGGGTGTTCTCGGTTGGTCGAGCCGAGTCAGCGGTAATCCACTCAGCATTCGCATGCTCTCCAAGCATGGGCGACCTGTGAAGGACCATCTGATTGATCGTCAAATCGAGGTCGATGGAGCAACGACGACTGAAGCAGGTTTCGATTTGCTGTTGGTACCTGGTGGCGACCTACAGCAATTTGGTAATGATTTGGAGTTGGTTAGTGAGATTCGACGATTGGGCAGTGCGAGTCAGATTGTAGCATCGGTTTGCACTGGTGCATTTCTTGTGGCGCAGACTGGGCTTGCCGATGGAAAGTCGATGACAACACATTGGCAGACTCGCACACTCTTTCGCCAAAGGTTTCCAAGCATTACACTCAGCGAGCATCGCTTTGAATCGGACGGAAACCTTTGGTCGTCAGCCGGTATTTCTGCCGGAATTGATATGTCGCTGAGGCTGGTAGCTTCGCTGTGGGGAACGACTGTAGCTAAAACGGTTCAAGATTTCCTTGAGTACTTTCCTGAGCCGCCCTACGCGCGAGAGCAAAACCCGCAGAATCACCCCCCAACAGTATGAGAGTTTTATGATGCTCGATTTCCGTGCGACGCCGCCTGTTCAGCGTTATTATCCGGAGGCCATTCGCACTCGCGAATTTGTGCGGGCGTTCTTATGGTTCACAAAGTCTACCCTCGGCATCAGCGAAGAGCAGATTGCTTTTCTAACGAGCGTTTGCAGCGACGATATCAATTCCATCGATTTCCCCGATACTAAGATGATCGGTCCCTTCATTCTTGGTGGCCTCGACGGTTACCCCTTCGTTGGCAAGACAGGAATCGGTGCGTTCTCTCACCATATTCCAGATCACGGTGCGGCATTGTTGTTCATTGGGCCGCACGTCGGCATCACGAACGCTGGTGAGGTCGGCAGCATTGTCCGTCCTGGGCATTCGCATCCAACTTCCTGTTGTGGAGCAGATATGGCGGGATTGAACAAACTCCGGGCTGGGACGATCTCACCGAAGGACCCCTGCGACTTCGATCTGGAGGATTACCAGCAAGAGACGCTTGAACAGTTGATTTTGACGCACAAAGACGAGATTCTCGGCCTAGGGCTCGTTGACGAAGCTCGCCAGTTCATTCGTATGTCTGAGGTCCTATACCGTGAGGCGAAGCAGGCACTTTTTAGCTTGATGAAAGGCGCGAAGTTTGCAAGACCAACATTTGTGTTCGGTGGCATTTTGATCAACCAAGACGGCGGTCGATCTTCGAGCATCGCCCTGCGCGATCTCAATCGTGTGCTGGAGGGCGAGGTCGTAGATATGACGCATGAGTTTGTCCAACGCTGTAATGAAAAATTCAAGGAACTCGAAGAAGGGCATCTCGATGCGTTTCAGTGAGTCCTCGAATCGCATTTGGTAAGTGTTCTTCGGACAAAACATCCGGTTTAAGTAGAACGCTAGTTTAAAACGAGACTTGATCTTCGACCATAGGTTTCACGGGGATCTGGCTATGGATTCGTGATTGAATGCCTTGGGCGCCTGGGCGAAAAGTTGGTGATCTCCCACTGGAAGTTTGCCTGGGCACGTCTCCTACGCCTTCGCTTGCAACAAAAAACAATCGAGCTAGTTTTGAGGCGACGCTCAAAAAGGATCGACTTCTACTCAGTCACACTGGCAACGCAGCCGCAATTGGAGAGGCTGTGTATTTGGCGTTGATGATGATCCCAGAACGACAAAAAATTATCCGGAAATTTCGGGAAAAATAGTTGCACTTGTCAGTCGTAATTGCTACGTTGCAACGCCACGGGCTAAGTCCGAGGTAATCTGGCAGGCCTTCGTGTGAAACTTTGAGCAGAAATTTTACCATACAAGGGGTAGTCAATCATGAGGCGTTCGTGCAAACCATCCGCTTGCAACTGCAACCATTCCACAAGAAAACTTCCGAGTTCCGACACGCGTACTCCTCTTACGCCCCTCGACCTGTTTTCGGGGAGAAAGGTTGGGGGCGAGGGGCAAAATCGCAAGGCGCGTTCAAATCACAGACTATCTCTTCACCTCTCGAAACTTCGATTCGCCTTTCGCGAACTCCTCCGCAACGCACAGTCGTTACAGTCTCGTGATTCTAATCTCCCATTCGATCGATCCCCATTTTTTATTTCCCTGCCCAAAAAACGGAATAAGCCTCGGTCGCTCCACATAGAACCGCTTGAACCACGCTTAGTCTTCGCTTCGATTTGTCCCGATTTCGCAAGTACTATTCCAACGCCTTGTGAAGATCAATGTTCTTGCAGCGGAATAACGAGCAATGGTGGCCCCGCAAACCCTAACGCATCGTACGCCCCGTCGCTCTTCTCCACCAATCCCATCAACTATTTCAGTGGCATGCCGTCGGTGAAAAGCGTCGATCTTGAAAGCGATGGTTTTGGAACCTCGCTTTCCTTAACGCGGACTTGGTCCGGAATGAATAACGCAGGTATGGCTGGTAACGGCTGGGTTGATACTCAGTTACCCTATCTCGTTGTCTATAACATCGTCAGCGTAGATCCGAACGTGTACCAACTACCGGTGATCGGGTTCGTGCAAACTGGTCAGAATATTGTCCTTTTTGACGTGGATGTCGACAAGCAAAATGGACCATGGGCCAGTCGATTCTATCTAAAGCAAACTCTTGCGTACGATTCCACGACTGGTTACTTGACGGTCACCGATATCGGAGGAAATCGCTTCGTGTTCGCAGATTTACCTTTGTCTACCAGTCAGATTACCGGGGGCGGCGATACGGGCATCAGCGGAAAGCTACTTCAGCGCTTCGATGCCAGCGGATTCGTAACCGATTACAGTTACGATACAGCCGAGAGAGTCCAATCGGTTACGGAAACCGATCCATCATCTGGGAAATCACATCGTATAACGTATACGTACGCTGTCGTCGAAAATTCGCTTGGTGGGAATGGGAATCCGCTGAGCAGGACACTTCTGAGTAACGCCACGCTTTCGCGTCGAAACTCGAGTGTCGATCCATACGTTGCAGTTCGTACCGCAGTTTACGATTACTACACCGGTGAAGGAACGGATTCGGATTATGGCCGACTTGGCGATCTCAAAGTCGTAACCATTCGCGATGGTTCGATAACCGGAGCACTCATCGATCAAAAGTACTATCGTTATTACAAGCAATCGGGGTTAGAAATCGTACCATCGTCCTTCAACAACGAAAACAACGGTACCGACCCAACTTTTTCGCCAATCGAAGGCGACAATTCGGTTTGGAGCGGCTTGAAGATGGTCGTCGAAAACGAATCGTTCTCGCGGATGGCCGCTTCGATTCCTACGTTTCTAACCGCATCTGACGAAGCTCTCAAACCGTTCGTCAATAATTTCTACGAATACGAGCGATGGGGTGACTACAATTGGAACTTCCGCGACTATGGGAATTTCAATTTCGCGAATGAATATCACTATTACACGCGTTATCGAGTCACCACCGAAGTCTCACAGGGAGCCGGTTGTAGTTCGTGTAGCGGTGGCTTGGGCGTCTACAAGTTCGAATATCACGTCAATCAGGACGGGACCGGTTTGGGGAATGAAACATTCGAGCCAAACGTTTGGCGAATGCGAACGATCGAATATCTTCCTGATACGACGCCCGCTGACCTGTCGGACAACGATCGTAACGTTGTCTACACCAACGAGTATGGTCAGATTATTCTCAAGAACGTTGTCGAGACCGATAATAATACGAGAATTGCCGCGACGGTTTCGCGAAGTCAATCTAGTACTACCGTTACCGTGACGACCAATGCTCACGGTCTCTCGACGGGCAATCGTGTTGCATTTGACGGTGCCGAATATACCTACGTCGACGAATCGGGTGAAAACCTCCCAACAGAGCTCCGAAAAATGCCGACGTATAGCGGTGTCTATACAATAACGGTGCTGAACGCCAATCAGTTTTCCTACCAACTACCGCAAGTCCCGAACATTGCTGCGGTTCCAGATAATTCGACGATGCACTGGACGAAAGTCGACCACGAGTATCGCGATTACTATCGCTACAACGGTGCAGCCAATGGTGGCTTCAACGGCTATGGACAACTTGTTTTACACGCCTATCCTTCAGCCGTGAACGGGTACAGCGAATCAAATATCGGACTGGTAACTTCCAGTCTCGTTTCCACGGACGACAACGAATTCCTTTCCAATTCTACCGGAAAGATTGAAGTCTATACCTATTACGACTCAACGTCGACCGAAATCGAAACAACGGCCGGAGGCGTTTTCGGTTATCCGTTTGAAACGCGAATTAAAAACGGCGAACTCTCGGGTTCATCAACCTTACTCACCGGCGGTATTCTCACCAACACGAAAAACTACTTCGCAAAAACGGCGGGCGCCGCGACAGTTTACCGACTCGCCAACGATACCAAATACCGGAATATCGATGGAACAGGAGCGGAAACCACGAGTTATGCATATACCTATTTCACGGGAACCGCAGAAGTTCAATCGATCACGACATCACTTCCCGTCGTTGCAACCAATCAGAATGGTCCAGGAACCGCCGACGTCACTACTGTTTTCAACGATATCTACGGGCGGCCCATTTGGCGAAAGGATGCTGATGGTTTTATTCAATATACCCAATACGATGCCGATAGCGGAGGCGTCACCAAACGCATTCAGGATGTCGACACAAGCTTAACGGGAACGTTTTCTGGTCTACCATCCGGATGGACAACGCCGACGAATGGAGGATTGCATCTGACAACGGCGATGGTCGTCGATGGACTTGGCAGAACAACGAAAGTGACCGACCCCAACGGTAATGTCACCTACACCGTCTACAAAGACAGCAACCAAGAAATCCGCATCTATCGCGGCTGGAACGCGACCACTGGAACCACCACCGGCCCCATCGAAATCCAGCGGCAATATCGACCAATTGCAAACGCGATTGAAGGCGAACGCACAGTCTATAACGAATCGATGCTATTAGCAGCAGCGCCATCAACGTCCGGAAGTTCTGGAGCACTCTACCCAACCGGCAACGAAACAATCGTTACTGACAATATCCGCTCGCTTTCGCGAAACCTGACAAATGACGCCGGTCAAGTGATACAAGTAGATCGATACTTTTCACTTGCCGGATTGACCTATACTGCAGCCATCCCCACACTTGGCGAAGCATTTTATTATTCAAACTACGGGCGACTGCATTCAAGCTTTGTTGATTACGACGGACGCGGGCGTCTAAAGCGAATTCAAGATGGAGTCGGAACAATTACTCGTATTCTATACGATGCAAGGAACCTCCAAACCCAAACATGGATCGGTACCGACGACGAACCAGAAACGGGCTACTGGGCACCTAACAACAATTCCGAAGCCAACATGGTGCTCGTCTCGGAAAGCCAATACGACAACGACACCTTCACCGGAAATGGGCTTTTAACGAAGACGATAAAATTCCCGGGAAATGGTGCAGCGAATCGAGTCACCGAAATAGCTTACGACTGGCGAAACCGTCCTGTTGCCACAAAATTCGCCGTCGATCCAACGGAATTGGTCGATGATAATACGCATTTCATCAACTACCGAACGTTTGATAACGTCGATCGAGTGCTTGCGGATATGATGTACGACGGTGATGCCGTCTCGATTGCCGATTCTAATAGCGATGGCGTTCCTGACCAACCGAACGCGGCGCTCTTGAGACGACAAATCACGAATGAATACGATAATCAAGGGCGAGTGTTCCGAACGAACACCGCGACCGTCGATCCGACAACCGGTGCAGTTTCTACGAAATTGCTTACAACCGACACGTGGCGTAATCGGCGCGGGTATGTCGTCAAGTTTGATCCGTATCAGACCGTATCGACCGGTACACCGATCGAAAAATTGTCTTACGACGGAGCTGGGCGAATGACTCTCAGCTACAAAGTAGACGACAACAGCGAATCCTCTTGGTCTGACGCACAATCGGTCATCGGCGACACCGTAATCTCACAAACCGAGATGACGTACGACGCAGCCGGAAATTATATTATGACCCAACATCGCGATCGATTCGACGATTCTTCTGGCCTCGGCCAACTCCAAGGTCCCTCCGACTCGACGAACCCGTCGCGTTCGCAGTTCTCGACGATGTACTATGACTCTGCCAATCGACTGATCGACATGGTCAACGTCGGGACCAATGGGGGAACCGCCTACTCGCGCCCGGCAACCGTCCCGTCGCGTTCGGACACCGTTTTGGTGACTTCGACGCAGTACGACGATGCGGGACGTCTCGCCACAACGATCGATCCGAGAGGGATTGTCAATAAGAAAATATTTGACATGATCGGACGCACGACGCAAACGATTAAAAACTACCACGACGGAATTCCTGGTAATAACGAAAACATCACGGTCGAGTTCGCCTTTTACGGCGATAACAGTCAATTCAGCGTAAACGCGTCGGGGCAGACGACTGTGTTTTCTCGAAATGCGTCAACGGAACGAGGTGACGCGATCAACAGCAACAGTATTTTGGTTGCGACGTCGTACCCCGATAAAGAAACAGGGGAAGCCAGCGGAGATGAAGCAAAGTCGATGACCGTGAACGCGCTTGGGGAAACCATCAGCCTCACCGACGAAAACGGCTCGACTCATGTTTACGTCCATGACGTACTTGGCCGCATCGTTTCCGATACGGTCACCGTTTTGGGGACCAATGTCAACGGTGCCATTCGGCGAATTGGAACGACCTACAACACGCAAGGTCTCATCGATAAAATCACGACCTATAGCGACGTGTCTGGCTCGAATGTTGTGACGCAGATTCAGAGACTTTATAATGGTCTCGGACAAATGATTCGTGAATATCAGTCAGACAATGGATCGGTCAATACTTCGACAACACCGTCCGTTCAATATGTTTATTCACTGGCTGATCCAGCCAGCTCCAGCAACTTTAGTCGACTGACGAGTATCGTTTACCCCGATGGTCGCGTAATTTACTACAGCTATTCGAGTTCGACCGTCGATCAGGAGATCTCAAGATTAGGAAGAATCTATGATGCAAACGGCGATCTTGAGCGGTATGATTATCTTGGTCTCGATAAGATTATAAGAATGCGAAACGCATTTTCAGGGAGTACGATGCGAGTATTGGATTACGCTAAGCAAACCGGTGAGAGCAACGGCGAAGCTGGCGATAAGTACTTTGGCCTCGACCGCTTCAATCGAGTCGTTGATCAGCGTTGGATTGTCGATGGCATCGATATCGATCGCTACCAATATGGATACGACCGCGATGGTAATCGATTGTTCCGCGATAATCGGCTCAGCTCGAACAAGAGCGAACTGTACTCCTATGACCAACTGAATCGCGTCATATCAACCACGCTTGGCACGCTCAATTCGACCCGTACCGGAACGGTTGGAACGGTTGTCGGCTATCACGAATGGGAATTGGACCTGAATGGCAATATGACGAATTTTTATAACTATGGCGTCCAACAAGAACGAACGTACAATAAGCAAAATGAGTTGATCGGCATCGACAATGCGGAGCTAAATTACGATTCCAATGGGAACCTTATAACGTCAAGCCGCTACGACGCCTGGAACCGTGTCGTCGAGCAGTTGAGCACTACGCCTTCTCAAATTTATCGATACGACGGAACCGGCCGCCGGATTCGAGAAGGAAATCGCACCATATTCTACAACGACAAATGGCAAGCGATAGAAGAGCGGATTACCTCGACGAACACGCCAGTCGTTCAATACGTTTGGTCGACCGTCTACATCGACGCGATGATTCGCCGCGATCGTGACAGCGACAACAACGGCACGCTCGACGAGCAGTTGTACACCACCTACGACGCCAATTTTAATGTAACGAGCTTGGTAACCGCATCGGGTACCGTCGTCCAACATTTCCGATACGACACCTACGGTAAGCGAACGATATTAACACCGACGTGGACAACCACAACCGTCAACAGTTACGCCTTCTACCACGGGTTCGCCGGTGGCAAACAAGACGCCATCAGCGGCCGAGTCCACTTCAGAAACCGCGACTACGACACAAACCTGCAACGCTGGATAACGAGAGATCCGATCGGGTACGAGGGTAGCGAATGGAATCTTTATGAGTACGTAAGTGGCAATCCGTTGAATCGAGTTGATCCGAACGGTTTGATGGACAATCCCGCAGTAGATGGTCGCTCGAAAAATCCGTTTCGTGATCCGCCACCGCGTCCGTCGCCATCCAATAGCATATCCGACATTTGCAAAGCAATCCGAGCATCTGGATGTGGGGGCTGCGGTGCGAATTGTGAGACAGAAATGCAAGATTTGTTCGACAGAGTTAGGAACACGCCGCCAAGAGGATTTCCCAATCGCTGCAATAATTGGGTGTACGATTTCGGAATGAACGAGAATAGTCCCTGTTATTCGTTACAACCGGCGGCGTGGGAATACGGCGCAGGCGGAATACCAAACCCCCTTTCTAATGGAGCCGGTTTGGGGCATGTTGCGATAAAAGTAGTTCTTTGTGATGGAACGGTATTCTATGTCGATTCCGGTTGGTGGGGCACGAGCATTGGCTCGGGTGGAGGTAGCTTTTGGAGTCCGCACAATACTTGGCCCGTGTTTCCATTTATTCCTTAATCTCAAATCCCACGTTTTCGTATGAAGAGAACATTTAAACTTGCTATTTCAACAGGAGTGGGTGCGTTGTTGGGCTTTGGATCAGCAGGGATGCTATTCAAATTTGATGTCGCTCCGTCCGGCTGGCATCCGATTCCAGTTTGCATAATCAGCTTGGTTGCCGGCGGGCTTTTCGGCGCTTATATTGCGACCGCATTTAAATTGGGTCGGCGTTAGGGGGAACCAGTTGACGAGGGAACCCTGCAGATTGTCAGGACATCCGGAAGATTTATTTTCGAGTCTTCGACATTTTCGGCGAGTCGTTTGACAGTCGCATGATCGCGCGAGCAATTGGCCAGAATTATTGGCCGTTTGCTTGGCTACTGGATCATTGCTTTCTGAGGTAAAACTCGCTGGAGGGCCTTTGCTTGGCTGCTAGCTCAGCGCCGTTATTGAGACTCGGCATGCAAAAAATAATGATCTTGCGAGGGTACTCAAAATTGCGACCGCTGAAAACGACTTGCTGAAAACAGTGCGGCCGGAAAATAGAACTTTTAAGCGAAGCGAATAACCCATCGCGATGGGCAATTTCGATCTATCTGCTCCTCTCACCGAAAGCAACCCTATGTTTTTGGCCTGCTGGAGGGAACGCAATCGTCGTTAACCCAGACGGAGAGAGACTCGGAGATCGGAGAGATTTTGAGGTAAGATTCGGTTTATCGAAGGCCAAGGGGTAAAAGACAAAAGTCTCTGTTGTGAGATCGCGAGAGACAAAGGGAGTCGCGACCTCGTCGTAAGTTCTTACCAGCCTTGCCATTGTAACGAAAAAAGCCAACGCGGTGAGACGTTGGCTTTTTCTATAACCCTAGGGTAACAAATGTTTGCTACCGGAAAAACTAGTTGCGGAGGCCAGATTCGAACTGACGACCTCGATGTTATGAATCGGATTTTAACTCGCAGCGTCAATTTATCGATAAGGTTACTCCGCGATTGCACCCGTCTCGGGATCCTGGTCCAGTCGCGCAACTCAAGACCCCGGTCTGCTTGACCAACGAGGATGCGTGGAGCTGCTCCAAAGTCAAACGCAAAATCGACAAAGATGATGCCCTTAGGCTCGCTCGCATGCCACCACGGACGAAGCGTCGTCCATTTGTGTTCTAGGCCAATTGGCAGTTGAGCACAAATGATTGAATAGAAATCGCTGATCCGTTCACAGAGAGAGATTCGGCTTGTTGTCGTAGAAGTGCTACAACGCTCGCGTGCGAGCCACTACTAGCGGCGCTAATTCGGCGTACACGAACGTCAGCTCCGCAATCACATTGCCGGCAACACCCACGGGGCTAACGGCGAGCATTGTGAATGGCAGTCGAGTCGATCTGGCTTGGACCGATTGGTCGGGAATCGAGACCAGCTATTCCATTGAGCAGTGGGATAACGTTAGCAGCCAGTGGCACGAGGTCCAGACGTCGGCTGCCGACACCGAGAGCTTATCAGTCCACGGCATATTCGAGCCAACGATCCAGTACAAATTCCGTGTCAGGGCGTATGACGCTGATCTGGACATCCATTCTGCGCCGTCTAATGAGGCGACGGCCACCGCGCTCGGCTGGCCGGCCGCTCCAACGGACCTGACGATGACGCCGGTCTCGAATACGGAAATCGACTTGGTCTGGATCGACAAGGCCACGAACGAAAATGGCTACACCATCGAGCAGACCACCGATGGCGAGAACTGGACGCTGCTGACGCCTACGCCGCTGCCGGCAAACACGCAGTCCTATCAGGTCACTGGGCTGACAGACGGTTCGCTTTACGGCTACCGTGTGCATGCAGTCAACGCGGTCGGTGGTTCCGGCTACGCCGACAATGTTGATGCCACGCTGCCCACCGCCCCCGCGAACCTCCAGGCTACCGTCGTTTCTGGAACGGAAATCGACCTGACCTGGACCGCTGCTCCTTATGCCACCAGCTACACGATCTGGCAGAGGGCGGAATTTGATTCGGACTGGTCGCTCGTCACCAATTCAGTCCCTTCCAGTCAAACCAGCTATGCCGTTACCGGACTTGCGGCGGGCGGAGTCTATTATGCTTTCTGCGTGGCCCCCACCAATAGCACTGCTGGATCGGCGGTTGCCTACGTTGATCCGCCAACCGTGAATCTGCCTCCGAATGTTGCCACCCCCACTGTCGGTGCCAGCCCGGTAACCACGACCAATACAACGCTGAGCGTACAAGGCAGCGACGAACGGCCCGAGAGTACGCTCACGTATTCATGGTCGATCGTATCGGCCCCTAGCGCTGGTGGTGCTTACTTCAGTCTCAACGACAGCAACACTGCAAAAAATACGACCGTCACGTTTTATGCGGGGGGCAACTTCACGTTCCAAGTCACCGTTACAGATGCTGGTGGATTGTCCGCTGCTAGCAACGTCACTATAAATGTTCAACAGACCCTCACGGGCATCAACGTCACCCCCCACGATGCAGCAGTCTTAAAGGGCACGACTCGGCAATTTGCCGCTACCGCCGTTGACCAATTCGGCAACAATATGACCAATCAGACTTCGTTCACTTGGGCCGCCAACGGTGGCGTGGGTAGCATCAATGCCAGCGGACTCTACGCGGCGCCATCCAGCGGCAACGATAGTTCCTTTACTGTCAGTGCCTCATCCGGCGGAAAGACTGGCTCGGCGAATGTTGCTTTCAAGAAGGGCGACGGCAATAGCGAAGACGTTTCTCTTGTTTCGGACGCTCAGCCACCAGCAAACCCAGTATACACACCTAAATATGTTAATCTCAGCAGTTATCATGGGATCACACGAATTGTTGTCACCAATTTGGACCCGGCCGGGCTTGATTATGACGATTTCAGCTTTGATACGCCAAATGGTCACGTTGTTATTAACTTCAACGAACTGGCAGATGGAACAACTGTGGCCAACCAATATCAAAGCCAGGGTGCGACCTTCTTGGGTGGCATCGTAAGTCACTGGTGGTCAGACGATCTGCAAGTCGGCTCAGACCATGTTTATATGCCACCTGCTGGCTGGACCGGTCCTCTCGAAGTCCAATTCTCATTCCCTGTCGAAAACCTGCACTTCAAGATAACCGCAATTGATACCTCCGCACCAACAGCGTTCGCCACAGTCACGGTCTACAAGGACGCCCCAAGACTTCTCGAACTCACTGTCGCTGACCATAACAACACCGACAACAAAGCTACCGCAATCGACGCCGCGATTCGCGAGCTGTACGTGCCCGAGGACGAAACTAATCATTCCGCCGAGGTTGGCATCAGTACGCTTTTCGACCCGAGCCATGCCGCTAACAAAATCCATCTAAAGGTCCAACGCGACGATGGCTGGATCGTCGCTGACGATCAAGTCACCACACTCGACAAAATCTTACAGGTAACCGAGCAAGCAAGAGTGTTTACCATAACCGCCTGGCTTGACAAGAACGGAAACAACCAATTCGACTCAGGCGTTGACGAACAAGAGCAGATCAAGGTTCATGTCAAGAAGCCGTGGACATCGCAAGGAACTTGGACGGTAGGGAACGCCGCAATCGTCAAAGCCAACGCTGATGGAGCTTCGTTGCAGCAGTTGGCTCTGGACATTACGGGCAATGCAGCCGATGCCTCCTTATTGGGCAACATCGGCAAAATCACCAAGGACAAGCAGATCGACGTGACGGCACTGCTCAAGAAGTTGGAGGAGCGGACTCGAACGAATGTTGTTGCAGCCGCAGGTCCCGCTACTGCCAAGAATCTCATTTGGCGTGGAATCGGGTCTGGAGGAACGGGGAACGTGGCGACAGAGACTCAGATTAAGGCAGTTTTCCTGGGTGGAGGGCCGCCCACTCTGACAGGCAACTGTGCAACGATGACGATGCTGGAATTATCATACGGCTTGATAACCCAGCTTAACTCTGGCGAGTTTGATAAGCTCGGGATCAAGCCGCGGGACTTCTTCAGTTACTCCAGTTTACAGTGGCCACACACACCTGCATTGTCACCTTATATGACTAACAGGCAGGTTACCCTCTCTGGTCTACAACCTGGAGACTGGGCGCGGTTCTGGAACAACGGCAACTATAGGGTTGTGCAAGGAAATCGCGCGATGTTTGGCTCTGAAAATGTAATCGTGGTAGGCAACGGGTCAATGTACTTTGGCTGGTGCGAGAAGCCCCAGACACTCAGTTACACCGGTTGGTTACAACAATTGCGTGATGAATACAATAGGGGGCTTGGGTGGTGGGATAGGATTGGAACGAAGGACGTGGAGGGATATAGTGCGAATACTGCGGGTTTCATCAACATCCCCAAGATAGGTCAGATGATATTCAATTTGCGAACAGGCCAGGCACCTTGACACTGCGCCTCTTCGACGACAGAGAACTAACCCATGAACATATCGTTTCGTCAGCTTCTTACGCTTCAAGTCGTTCTGGTAGCGGCCGTAATACCGATTCAATCAGGGTGTGGGAATAAACAAGCCATGACTCAAGAATCGCACATAACATGGGATTCTCCCAAGATGTTCGAAATCAAAAGAGAATGGGATTCATTGCGTGATATCTATACAAAGTCGATGGAGAAACTTTCAGAAGCCAAGGAGTCTCGGGACACGCACAGAGAACTGGTGAGGATGCAAGGCGATCTCTTGAGAAAGAGGTTTTCCGATAACGATGTCCGCCAGTTGGCAGCGAATTGTGAATCATTGCCAGTTCATTGGAGAGACTGGAGCGAGTTCGACCGAGCAGTGGTACACTTCATGTTCGACGTGCTCGTGTATTTGCGGGACCGCGAAAGTCTTGTGACATTGCTCTCCACGCGATTTCCACTCCGTATCGGCAACTGGCCTATCGAGGAATCTCTGGCCCGAGAAGCAAGGTTAAACAATCCTATTTTGATTCTTGGGGAGGCTTATGCGAAGTGCCGGATTCCCGAAGTACGCCATGACATTGCAGCCGCAGTTCGCCGGGCCTTTGGCGGCCTTGGAATCACCGGAAAGGACGATGCAGATTTTGTCACGAACGCTTTGCAGTGGTATGGCAAAAACAAGCAGCATTTGGCGGTTAACACTGGGTATTGCGATGATATGTGGCCAATAGAACCTGAGGAAGGAGGCTTAGGACGTATATTCTATGAAGAAATATGGAGTCACGCGAAGCTCTTTACGACCATACGGAATAAGGGACAGCCAGTGAGCGGAACAAGTCAATCAGACCAACCGAAGTCCGAGACTTTAGGCAAGCCTGTGAATGAGGCATCTTCCCATCGCGAGAATAGCTGGCGGGCCGAAGACGAATTGGACCGGCTGAACGGTACGTGGGAAGTAATCGAAGTCATAGCGAGGACGGAGCCAATACCCGAAGCAAAGATCAAAGGCGTTCGGATGGTCTTCCACAAGGAAACGCTTGAGTGGATTGGTTCAGACGGGAAGAAAGAGGATGAGTTTCGTGTCCGGTTGGGTAGCCAGCAAGAGCCGTCAGCAATAGACCTCGTACAAACGCCTAGTTCCGCGATGAAGAAAGAGCAGGCCACTGGGTTGGTCCACGAACTGCAGGATGAAACTACCTCGGCCATCTATGAATTGAAAGGAGATACGTTACGGATTTGCCTTCCTCGGCATGGCGCGTGGCAAAGGCCAACTTCGTTCAAGACGGAAGAGGGGTCGGACACGAGCGTGATTACCTTGAGAAGAGTGAAGTAATAGCCTTGGAGGTAAGCGTACACGAGAACGATTGACTTTTTTGGCGCACGAGCGCATGGCAGGGGGTAGGTTTCTTGCGGTGTTGTTTTGCATTTCTGGCAATTCGCAAGGAGTTTCCTTACCGTGGCCCGTTCCGTCAATCCAAAACTCGTCCAGCTTTGGAAAGCTCGTCTCGATCAGTTTAACCGAAGTCAGCTCACCGTTCACCAGTTCTGTCAGTCCCTGAGATGCTCGACCACGAGCTTCTATCTCTGGAAACGAAAGCTTCAAGACGCCGCCGTGTCGGTGGATGGCAAGGCTGGAGTCAATACAACGCAGGCATCGTCCGATGGTGGTTTCATTCCAGTCATGGTCCGGCAGGATGTGGCTGGCGTTATCAAGATCGAACTAGCCGGTGGCACGACGATTCATCTGCCTGTCCAAGCTATCGAGGCTTTGCGACTGGTTCTCGATACTGACGGTATCGCCATTTGGATGAAGCGGCTCGAGCGAGGAAGCCTACAGCATCCACAACCGGCTAACGATGCCAAGCACCTGATAATCGATAACACGCAACTGAATCTATTGCTCACGGGCATTGCAGCAGATCGTGGTTGCAGATCGTGGGGCCATCCATCTTCTTGACGGGTTGGTTTGCGACGGGTACATTGTTTGGAAAAGAACTTTTACTTGGACTTTGTGTTCCGATGAGGTGATGTATGGCTCGGCAGAATAGGATGGATATTTTTGATCATGACGAGGTGGGGGTTTATCATTGCGTACAGAGAGCGGTGCGAAGGGCTTGGCTGTGTGGGCTTGATCCGCTGACTGGAAAATCGTTCGAACATCGACGGGAATGGATTCAGGAAAAACTCAAAGAGCTTGCAGAATCATTTGGAATCGATTGCCTTTCGTTTACGGTCATGGTCAACCATGTCCATGTGATTTTGCGGAATCGACCCGATGTCGTGGCGACTTGGTCGGATGAAGAAGTTGCCAAGCGATGGTGGCAGCTTTTTCCGCTACGTCGCGATAAGAATCATCAGCCAGCTGAGCCGACGGAATTCGAATTGACGATGTACCTACAGCCGAAAAGGCTGAAGGAATTTCGGAAGCGATTGGTCGATATCTCTTGGTGGATGCGAGCTTTGGCGGAACCGATTGCTCGTCGCGCGAACAAGGAAGATGTTTGTACTGGACGCTTTTGGGAAGGACGCTTCAAATGCCAGAAATTGACCGATGAAACTGCGATTTTGGCATGTAGTGCTTACGTCGATTTGAATCCAGTTCGAGCAGGTGCAGCAAAGACACCGGAGGAGAGTCGCTATACGTCGGCTTATGAACGAATTGCGGCTGAGCAGCGATCGCGAGGAATTTCGTCTGCTAAAGAAAAGAAGCCGATTCGAATGAGTCGAGCTCAACGTCGTGCGGTGCAGTCAAATCAACGAACGATGAAGTCGTCATTTCGCGGAGATGCATGGTTGGCTCCGATTGCGATCGACGAAAAATCGAGATCGTACAAAGGGGCGATGCCCAATCTCGATGGGAATCGAGCGAGTGACAAAGGATTTCTGGCGATGACTTTGGAGATGTATTTGAAGCTATTGGATTGGACGGGGCGGCAACTTCGAGCCGATCATAAACGAGGGCGTATCCCGGCGGAGCTTGAACCGATCTTAAATCGAATTGGACTATCGAGTGAAGTCTGGTGCGACGTCGTTAGTCGTTTCGGCAAGATCTTCAAACGCGTCGCCGGAACGCCTGAATCGTTGGCTCGGGAAGCCAAACGACGGATGCACGGCTACTACCAAACCTCCGACTCGCCACTAGCCAGTCCCGCCAGCTAGATTCTCCTAGCGGCTAGTCAATCGCAAGCAATCTCACCTCATCGGATTGCGGCAAGCAAGTTCGTGCGCTTTCGAGCCAAATCATTGAATCTGTCCGTCCATAGTCATACTAAATCGGACGGTATCCATCCGTAATCCAGCAAATTGATACGAATTCTTCATCGTAAAAATGATTCGCAGAATACAATCGACCGTCACAATTCTATGGATGGCCCTGCGTTGTGCTAACGGTTCGCCAGCCGATCTTCAGGCACTTGGCGATCGCCATCGACAAGTCTCGGCCGCTCTGATGTCGCTAACTGTCATGCTCTCGGATTCGGTGAAGGAAATGACTCCAGCCGAGCGTGGACGCGTGATGGGGGCGATCACCTGGGAAGTCGCTCAAACGCTTGCTGAGATCCTCTTCACCGGCGGAGTCGCATCGGTCGCGACGAAGGGTGCCAAGTTCGCTCACATCGCCGACAAACTCAACGACTTCGCCAAGTCCGCCAAGGGCTTTGGCAAAACCGCGGAATTAGCCTTGGCAAAACTCAAGGTCATCACCGGCGAGGTTGGCGAACTCCGGAAACTGCTGAACAAATTTGATGAGGCTACCGTCACCGCCGCACATGTGGTTTCTGAAGTTGCGGATACGCTTGAGAAATTTTGTTTTGCACCTGAAACGCTTGTCGCCACTCCCAACGGACGTAAAACGATTACATCAATCGTAAACGGCGACGAGGTTCTATCGTACGACGATTCGAGTGCTTCTTGGAAGGCGTCCAAGGTCACTCACTTTCATCGCAATCTGTTTACCGGGAAATTGGTGTCGATTTCATTAGGCGACAGTACCATCCAGGTAACAGGCAATCATCCGTTTTGGATCGTTGATGGTAAAGCCCTTGATTCTCGACCAGCCGTTACTCAGCTAAAGGGTGAGGAATTGAAGAGTCTCAAAGGTGGACGATGGATTGCGGCTGAAAACGTTCAAACTGGCGATTCGCTGGTTCTGCGCGCTGGCAAATTAATTCGAGTCGAGTCGATTGCTTGTGACGACGTTTTCGAGTTTGAAGTCTGCAATCTTACTGTCGAAGGATTGCAGAATTTTGCGGTTGGGTACGATGAGATTCTCACGCACAACGAAGGATTTTGCGGTGCGCTGACACAATACACACAGAATCTGGGTAAGAGAGCCGAGTTCGTCGCCGCTCGTAAACGGCTTGCCGAGCAATTCGGATACGGCGACAACATTGGGCGCATTCACGGTCACCACATCATTCAGAATCTGATTCCAAAGCAGATTCACGATGTGGTCGGTGGTCAGCGAATCGGCAGCTACGACAAAGTGGATTTGAACTGGAGTATTAGTCAGCAGAAGGCATGGTATATTAATGATCTGCACATAGTGGCCAAGAAGCACGGAATCGCAGAAAAAGCGGCGAACGAAACCGCAAAAGCTGGAAAGACGCTTTTAAATCTTACGCTTGCTCCAAACGGGAACGGAACTCATACGCTTGAAACGCAAAAAGAAGTTTGGGAGCGGCTGAATGACGTCCGAGATTCAGAAAGCCAGTTCAAAAAAGTTCTCGAAGAGATTGGCAAAGAGTTTTTGCAAGGGGCTTTACCACGACCATGAGTAACAATTTAGCAACTTCAGAGTTCGATGCAAAATTCGAGAAATTGATTGAAACCGGCGCAATTTCGGACCTAGCGCATTTTCTGCAACTGCATCCACGTGCAAACGAAACGAAATGCTTTGGAACTCAACCGTGGCTCAAAGTCGCTATTGCACATGAACGTCCGGAAATTGTCAAATTCCTGCTGGAAAATCGCTTTGACCCGAATGAAGATAATGGCCCGCCTGCGTTCGTTACGCCACTTGGATCGGCAATTTCAAGTGAATCTTTCGAAATTTTTAGAGCATTGCTAGAGTACGGAGCGAATGTCAACGGCGCCGCACCTGATCGTGCACGGTACCCGATTGCCGCCGTAACAAGTTCGAAGGATACGTTGAAGCTTATCAAGCTTCTCGAAAAGTACGGTGCCGATCTCGATAAAGACTACATGCACAACGGCTTCAAAAAGATGATCAACGCATTAAGTATGGCGCAGATTTTCGAGAAACAAGACGTAGGCGATTATTTGCGAAGTAAAGGGCTGAGAACCCCTGAAGAAAAAGCTGCGGCTTCGCAATCTGTTAAGCAGGACGCGCTACTGGCTCCGAAAGAACCAATGCACGAAGTTTTCGACTACTTCAACAAGATTGTGGGTACGCCGGAGCCGCTTTCGATCATCCAGATCGTTCCGACAGGGACTCCAATCTCGATTCACGCGATTCCATCGGCCCCAGATCGGCCTTATGTGACGTTGTTTACGACTGGCTTGTCGGATCATCGGATGAATGTTCCGGAAGGAGAAGATGACTGGGCACATGCGGAGCTTTACATACAGTTACCAGCCGGTTGGAAGTATAAAGAATACTCCGATCCGAATTGGGGATGGCCTCAACATTGGCTGCGTTCTATGGCTCAGCATCCGTCGCAGAACAATACATGGCTCGGCGGCCCGGTGGCTTTGGTGGCTAATGAAGATCCGCCAAGACCGCTAGCACCCAATACGACCTTTACAACCCTCTCGACGCTCGTCGATCGCTGCTTTACCAGTCGCGACGGTCATACGATCTAGCTGAACCGGGAGCAAAAGTCGAAGATGTTCAGCAATAGGCTGGCCATGCTGACTTGCGGACGACGCAGGAGTATATTGCGGATAAGCAAAAAGAGAGCCGAACAGGCTGCTCGACGGTGTCAGATTCGGTAGATATTATATGGTCGGAACCAGAAAGTAACTTCGGACCAAATTCTTCGGTGAAGACCATTACAACTTCGTTTGGAAGGTTGCTTACGTTTTCCGCCGAAAGCCGTCCAAATCGATAACGGTGATAATTGGTGGGATTACGAGTTCCAACAAGACGCTACCAGGTGAATAAATTGTTCGGCTGTTCCAAAACTCTGTTTCAACATTTGGAGATTCTAGAAATGAGATTTGTTTTTGCACTTCTGCTTGCTTGCTACTGCGTAAGAATTGCCTCCTCGCAGGAAGTCAAAACCATCCCGGAAAAATCAATTGTTACCAAGCTAGTGAGGTTGCACATCGTAGCAGGTGACTATGTCTCTACGTCGGTTATCGAGGTCAACGCAGATTTATTCGACAAACTACCTACTTCAAAGGAGGCCACACTTTCCGCAGCCACGTATCGATTAACCGCCGACCACAAAACATGTGAAGCATATAATTCCGTTGGTCACGCGCTAAAAGTATCGGACACCCAGATCGCAATCGTTTTAGACGAAAAAACCAAGGGCACCTCACATTTGCTTGCTGAAAACCTGAATACGGCAGATCCACTAAAGCGTCACGCTATTCTGTTATACCCGCCCAAACCAAATGATCCTACGCTCGCATTCGCTGGCCAAAGCGTGACGGACTTTTCTGCGGCAGTTCAGCCGCGGATTGACGATGGCGGCCTTGTTGCTTATCCAGTTGATGTAGGAGTTCGTCCTCTTGCGGTCACCTGCACGTGCAAGGCGTTCTTCGGTTGCACATCGGGTTGTTGTACTAGCCCTTCGTGCAACGTTGTTGTCGGTACCTGCCAAAGCAACTCCGATTGTAAGAAAGTAGACACGTTTTCGGATTGTTCTTGCAGACAATAGCCGAACCAAGCGATGCACGTGCGGATTGGAAATGGTTGAAGACAAGCGGGAATGAAAGACCTGGGATATTTTATTATTTCTCCATTTCGTGACGCGTTATTCCGACTACCTTTCCCAAAACTCGAAAGTCGCTGTCCGGCTGGATAACGATTGGTGAATATTTCTTATTAGCAGGCCGCAGCTCAATTAACTCGTCGGAGATAAAAAGCCGCTTCACGGTCGATTCGTCGTTCACGAGTGCAACAATGATCTGACCGTTTTCCGCGATCGGTTGTTGCCGTACGATCACAAAATCGCCATCGCGAATGCCAGCCTCGATCATGCTGTCGCCACTGAATTTGAGCGCGAAACATAGACCACGTTGGGTAATGTTTCGATTCACCATAACGATGCCAATTCGATTCTCGATAGCCAACATCATTCGCCCGGCCGTGACTTTCCCCAACAATGGAACGGGAACCTGAGTCTCGATCGATTGTTCTGGTTCCCGAATCACCGACAGGCTCCGTGCTTTGCGCGGCTCCCGGCGAACAAATCCCTTTCGTTCCAGCTGCCCGACTAGATTGTGGGCGCTGGCCGAAGTGATACCCAGCTTGGCTCCCAACTCCGACATCGTTGGAGGGTAGCCCATCCATTGGATAAATGCCGCGACTTACCTTCGACGACGATTTCGCCGTCGGCATTGCGTTTCACTTGTGGTTCGGATTTCTCTGCGACGAGTCGCTGATATTCGGCTTCGGTGAGCGGAGTAATTTCGTCGGTTTCAGTGTCGGTGCTAAAAACGGAGTCACCCGAAGCTCCGACGAGTGCTCGTTTGCGTTTCGATCGCTTGAGTCCTTCATCGGTGAACCAAACAAGCCGTCCACAAGGTCGATAACTTGGTGGGATTCTTGCAACCATATCGTTTCGGTTGACAAATCGAGCGTAGCGTCCGAGAAGCTTGTCGTCGATTCGGTCTGCGAGCGGTTGCCGCGCAACCATCGGTTGACCAAAAGTCATCACACCATCCAAGGCTCGGCCTGTTTGATCGAAATCGAACGCGCAGCAAACTGCGAGTGCGCCGCCGAGGCTGTGGCCGCAAGTCCAAACGTGCTTCGGTTTGCCTTTCTCGAGTGCGCGAAGGATCTGCGGCTTCATGGCAACGTAACTTGACCAAAACCCAGAGTGGACTTGCCCGCCTTCGATCGTCATCGGTGTACGACTAGCGTTGGTCCACCAATCGCCAAACTCACTTTCACTTCCACGGAAAGCTATAACCGCAACATCGTCGTCTACCACAACGTAGCCAAACATCGTTGCCGAGTTGAATGGAATCACTTCGTCGAAACCCAGTGATCGAAATGCTGGGTAGGCCTCAACAAACGGTAGATATGCCAATTTGCTTACTTCGCTAAGTACATCCGCGGCTGGCCAGTCTGCGGTCTCTTCGGAATCCCAAGGTAGCTGTAGCGATGCGAGTTTGGACTCGTCAATAATCGGCGGAATCCAATCCCCTCCTCGCTCGTCGTCCGATACATCTATTTGACCTGGCGTCGAGTTTAAAACCTTGTTGATGCCCATTGCAAATAGAACAAGTGGGACTAAGGTAACGACCATTAGCTTTCGATAATCCTCTCCTCGTCGCCACAGCCTAAACGTGAAAACAATGCCAACTAGGCTTGCTATCCCGATCAGTAAAAGGTTGGATGTGATAATCTTGTTGATGTCCATTGGCGAGTTCTTTTGCTAATTGTGACAGTTCACCAACACGTTGGCTGACTTGTCGCGATTTTTGAAAATCGGCCGTACCCAAGGCCGGTAGCGATGACGTTGGAGGCGGACGACGATAAGAGCCATTTTGGGCTCATTCGATGCCTTCGGGCGAGAGCGGTTCTTTTTGGTCCGTCGTTGGTGCCTTTTTCCTTGGTCTCCTTTCCCCAGGGAATTGAGAGTGCTCCACTTGTACTAAAGCATATTAACAACTGGTAGTGCTACGCATGTCGCTCAAAAATTGAAGCGTAAAATCTTTACAAAAGACGGGGCCCCCCCTTGCTCGACTTAAACTCCCAGTTTAACCTGCTCGCGGACACTTTGATTCCCAGCGAACCGACAGGTTCTTCCTTAGCCTTGATCTTCGGATGTTAGGCAAAGGACTAAATCGGTGCGGATTTTCCGTACCGCACAATTGCCACGACATAGTAACGTCTAGGCGACCATTGGACTGACTTCCATCCCACGGTGTGAGTCGGGGCAGGATGTTATGGAGTTTGTTAACGGCCACGTTGGTCGGATTCGAAACTCCAAAGTTCCTCACATGGGAGTCATGTTTATGAGCGGTAAAGCCCGTTTTGTTGTGTCCAGTAGGAAGTTGGAATTGGACGCGATCACTAATTTTTGGAGATCTATGCCAAAGCCATCAGAGTTACCTGGAACTTTGAGGAGGTCGTTGACCAGCCTTCGAAGAACTGCAGAAGAGTGTTTGTCAAAATCGCCACCGGACCTAAAAGGTGCGAGATCGGCGACTGCGGAAGCACTTTACTGGATGCGTTCCGACAAGAAAGGTTAGCGACTTCCTTAAAACATTACGAAGTAAATATGCGATTTCTCGGAAAAACAGCTAAACGAATCCGATTTAGTTTGGGTAAATCACAGGTTGTCATGGCAGAGGCACTTGGCATATCGGTCGTGCAACTAAGCAAAATAGAGAATGATCGTTCGATGCCGTCGCCGAGCTTGATCGCAAAGTATAGGGAGGTTGCGAACGTCGACTTATATGTAGTTGATTGGTGCGACGATCCCGATCTGATGAGCTTGCCGGAATCAATTCGAGCTGCGGCAAATCAGCTTAAGATGGCTTGGGCGAAAGAAATGGGAGGTCCTTGATAATTCAGAATGTCGAATAATAAACCATTTTGCTTGCATCGCATCCGGCAGCTCGCTTCACGGCTGGGGACCGATCAAAAACTTCTTGAGCGAGTGGCTGAAATGCTTGTGCGAGGTGAACGCGAAGAATTCATCAATCAATTTACAATAGTCGACCCTACCGGCAAACGGAAAAACCGCGATGTCCTCGCAATCAAAGGTGATTTACGATTCATCCAACGACGACTTCTGAACCGTCTTTTTGCTCCATCATTAGTTCCGTCTCAATCGAGTCATGGGTGCATACGCAATCGAAGCATTAAAACGAATGCAATCGAGCACGTAAACTCTCGCTTCACATACTCTACGGACATTGCCTCTTTCTATCCTTCAATTCATAACGACCGTGTTTTTAAATTCTTTCGACGATCGGGGTGTCATTTTTCGGTGGCTCGGATTTTGACGACATTGACGACGCTAGACCATCACTTGGCACTCGGTCAAATTACCAGTCCTATTTTAGCAGAAGCGATTTTCCATGATGTTGACCAAAGAATCGCTGCGGTATGTAAGAAAATGGAATTGGTCTATACTCGGTACGTCGATGATATTTGTATCTCTGGCAAGTTTGACCTATCAGAATCCGGCATTGCGGCAACAGCAAACTCGATCGTAAAAGAACATGGATTTCGCATTCGTTCTTCAAAAGACAAGTATAGCTCTATCGACGATGAATGCAGTATCACGGGCGTGAGGATAAGACGCGGAAGGCTGGACGTAATTCCCAATTATCTGAATGAACTCCTCGAGGACATCGCTGAAGCTCGCAGAATCGCGGCAGGCGATCTACCAACGCGACTCTTCTATACGAAAGAACAGCTATGGGGAAGAGTTCAGTTTGTTCGTTGGTTGAATGTTGGTCGAAGTCGCAGTCTCCTCGCGGCTTTTCGAAGTGTTAATTGGTCTGATCATCGAAGCGAGAGTCTTCTTCGCGGCTTGATTCGCACAAGACTACAATTTATTCCGGTGAATACTAATTGAAGAGAGCTTAAATTATTTAGCCGGAGCTCGATTGCTTGCGATTCTCAACAGTCATAATATTCTGGACGAAGGCAAGCGAGTCGAGGTCGTGGCCCAGATTTCCGAGCTATCTTTGAACACCCCTGACTCAGATTTTCTGAAGCAGCCGTTTTGAAATTGTTTCGGGATGAAGAGTACTATCAATTGCTCCTAAAAGTCTCTACGGAACTTGCTCCGAATGCTCTAGATGTCGGTGAACAGTGGAGGTCCGACTTCCCAGCCAGGGACGGCGATACACCTTCAAGCCATTTCGAGCCACTTGCAACGGCGTTTAGGCGTTACCGAAACTTGTTTGAGAAGGACAATTCGGAGACTGCCGCACTTTTTGGCGAAGCTTGTAACGCGATCGACGACAACGTCAGAGATATGGAGGAAAACTCTGCGGCGAGCTACCGCGAGTCATATTCCAAACCCATCAACTCTGAGTCGATTGCACGCGATGCACGTTCGATTTTTGACGGTGTCGACGAATAATTGAGCAGTGTTATCCAATCAGGTCCAGTTGAATGAATCGACCAATGGACCACAGGTCGAAGGCTGCAGCTAATCTTTAGTTGAACTCCCAATAAATGAATCCATTGTTCCGGAACTCTTTCCAACCCCACAAAAAAGGAGAGGATTAGGCAAACCAAAGAAGAAATTGAGCCATGATTTCTTGCGCCTACTGCCATAAGTTGTATCGGCCGACTCGGGAGCATATTGTTCCACGACGGTATAGCTTAACGCCTGGTAATTCTGAGACGTTTAAGCACAAACGGTTTGTTCTCTGGCGACGCACCAGTCGCAAGAGAATGAGTCGGACGTTGGCGGCGATCAAACTACCATTGCGGCGGCGTCGCCATTACACTGTAGGTGAAACAGGTCGTTGGTTGCCGAGTGTGATTCGCCGATGGCTGGGTTACTATGACGTTCCCGATAACATGCGTCGCCTCGATGAGTTCGTCTTCTCTGTCACTAAACTATGGCTTTATCGACTGCGTCGCCGCAGCCAGAAGGCCGAGTCGCATGGCCATGGGAACGAATGAACCGACTTGTTGATCTCTACCTGCCCTAGCCGAAAATCCTTCATCCATATCCCAAAGACAGATTTCGCGCTCGATTAGAGGCAAGAACCGCAGGAGGTAATGCTTCACGTACGGATCTGTGCGGGGGACCGCTGGCGGCAGCGGTCCCTACCGCGATCCCCGGCGCTGCCACTTAGTAGATTTCCCGCAACATTCTCGAATAGATTCTGACCAGTTTCAATGCGACATCCGCTCCTAGCGTAGCGGAAACTTCGTGAAACAGCGAAATGAAATGTCCCGGGTTACAGAAACCATCGGTATCACAAAGGAATCGAGTTACTAGCGATCCTCCCAACAGCCTCGACAAAACCCCATGCTCAATCGTAGCGTCTTCCCACGCAGATTCCGATATCCAAACAAAATTTCAGGAAAGAAGCTTTTGATGTGCTCCTCGCGATTCTGCCACGTTTGGTATCGCTCCGGATCAACGGTCCCACCAATATACAAATCGTTGTCGCCATTTGAAATATATGCCGCGACTTCATTTGTCAACCAATTGATCTCGCCAATTGCAAGTTGCGGCACAGCTTTCTTAATCGACTCTTGGTTGAGCAACATCGTTCGAACAGCATCCTCGAACGAAATTGTTTCGTGCGTTGCCAAAACTTGCAATAGTTCATCGAAATACTCTGGTTCCAGTTTGTTCAAAGATCACGTCGCTCGTTGCTTGCTAGGCGCGGTCGCTCGTCGCGTAGTCCCAAACAATGGTCAATCGTCGGCCTCCGTGGCCGATTAAGAGCCCATAAATTAACCCGACATTGCGCTTCGCACGCTAATTTTTTCGGATAATAACTGATGCAGTATCCGACAGTGAAACTTCCAACGGCGACTACTCCACAAGACGCTGCAGTACCGGCTGTAACCGGAATTCCAACGGCTGCCGCCGCTTCGCAAATAACGGTTGGTGAGAACTCGTCCAAAAAAATTCCAGAATCTCGTGAGACGATGCACGGCACAATTCAAGACAGGCGCGCTCAACGTGGACTCCTTACCCGAATGCGTCAAGAACTACGAAAAACAGAACGAAGAGAACGATACTTCCAATCAATACAACGGTTCCTTTTATCGCACCCGCATACAAAAAATACAATACATCTAAGAAAAGCATGATAAGGAAACCACAAATCGTACTCAGCCGGTCGTACTCAGATCTCATAATAGCAATTCCTAATTTAAAAGTCCTCCACCCCCCGCTTGCTGGAGTATCCATTGTTGCAGTTGTCGGCAAGCTAGAGGTGCAAGTTGAAAACATAATTTATCCACAACTAATTTCCCGCATCCCGCTCCACACGCGACCGTGATAGCGAATACGGCCGCTGGATCGTTCAATATTGCCGTCAAGTAGATTTTTACACAGTCCGTATAACAGTTCTTCCACGCATTCCCACCAATCGGCCATTGCTGACAAACGTCCGCACAATCCGCCGCAATATACGTAACCGTTCCAACGCAAACTGAACAACAGGCTACCACGATTCCACGCCTACCGAGTGGATCGGTTTTGATCGTAGGCATGGAATCAACGTATTCGTACAAATTAAACCGGGAACCTTTGTACCCGACAGGGTCTCTGGAGAGAGACTCCAATCGGATGCAACTTTCGTAAATCCAAAGACGTATCTCGATGCGATTGAACGACTTGCAAGCAGACTCTCGATGCGAATCGAGCGCAGAATTTCCGTGCGCGCGC
>Ga0163150_10000962_pt1 | contig 50844 bp, 42 predicted proteins | sample OliLakLV19P2IB_FD_148628 | JGI IMG/M metagenome (GOLD analysis project Ga0163150, IMG submission 148628) | Freshwater microbial mat bacterial communities from Lake Vanda, McMurdo Dry Valleys, Antarctica - Oligotrophic Lake LV.19.P2.IB | ecosystem: Environmental > Aquatic > Freshwater > Lake >... | reverse complement strand
CTAGTCGCACTCGTCTCTTCAGACATGGGTTCTCCTTTCTCAAACACTTACCCAGTCTGATTTACACGACGCGAGGGAATTTGTCCAGTACTTTTTTTCTCCCGTAGGTTATTTCTCAACGCGTACTTAGCTCGAGCCACGCTGCTTTCCGCTACGATTCCATTGGCTTCAACGAGACGTTTGGGCAATAATCCAAGCTGTACTTTGAACAATTGAGAGAAAGCCATGAGATCAAAGAAATCAGGAATGATTGCTGGCTTCTGTCAACAGTGTCATTCCGACGTTCAACTGGCCAATGGACTCTACTTCTGTCAGTGTGGCAGCGCCAGTGACAAGTCGTACTACTTCCCGCCGAGTTGGGCTTTCAAATTTGGTCCTGCTGCAGAGACACTCGTCAAGCGCGCGGCCAAGGCTGCGTCTGGCAAGCAGATTGGGTAACGCGTTCAGAGATTCAAAGGTGAATGCTCCGGCACTGGTAGTGCCGCTGTCGGAGGATGTGGCCGCAGCCGCGTTCGCCCGCGCGCAACAGCTGCGGCGGCTGATTCTCCCTACTCCAGCATCGGCTCCATCTCTTCTGCCTGACGAGGTGCCAGGTGATTGCCCATAATCATTCGGGCACAGGCGTTCCAGCGCAGCAAGGCGTCATCATTGCCTGATGGACGGACAGCTTCGGCTTCTTCATACCATCGCATCGCTTCATGCAACCACTCGTAGGCGTCAAAGGTCGCGCCGGGCGCGGCTTGCTGGAGTTGCGCCTTGGCGCGCCGCTCGCAGATCAGGCCGCGATAGTACTTCTGCTCGTAGGGATCCGCGAGACGGGCCAGCACTTCCTCGATCTGAGTCGACCCGATGGCGTAGCCCTTGCCGAACCGGTCCGTGAGCGCCAGCAGTAGAATGACAATGGCCTGCTGGTTGTCCGGGTCAACCTGCAGCACGTCGAGACAGATGCTCTGAGCTTCGCCTGGTTCGTTCAAGAGCCGATAGCGGGTAGCCTTTTCCAGAGCCGCGGGAACGGCATCTCGCGGCAAAAGTTTCAGTTCATACATAATGTCCTCCTCGGTTGAGTCTTGATACTGCTTTACCGTTGCTGCAAGGGTCGTCATCGAATCCGAAACCTTCTCAACAGCTTTCCGAGCGGGTCGTAGAAATCATCCACAACTCTTTCTTTAAGCGGGATGATGGCATTGTCAGTGATGCTGATGCTCTCCGGACAAATCTTGGTGCAGCACTTGGTGATGTTGCAATAACCCACGCCGTGAGCCTCCTTCAGCTCTTCGGTGCGGCTTTCAATGTCCAGTGGATGCATCTCGAGCGAAGCCACGTGTACCAGGAAACGAGGGCCGATGAAGGCGTCGTGCAGATGATGATCGCGGAGGACGTGGCAGACATCCTGGCAAAGAAAGCATTCGATACATTTGCGAAACTCCTGCACCCGGTCGATGTCCTGCTGCAACATGCGCCAGCTGCCATCGGGCGCGTCGGGCGGGCGCGGGTTGAACTTCTTGATCCTTTTCTTAACGCGAAAGTTCCACGAAACGTCGGTCACCAGGTCCTTGATCAATGGAAAAGCCTGCATCGGCTCCAGCGTCACAGGTTGATCAAGCGGAATGGTGTTTAGCCGTGTCATGCACATCAGCTTTGGTTTGCCGTTGATCTCAGCCGAGCAGGAACCGCATTTGCCCGCCTTGCAGTTCCAGCGCACTGCCAGATCGTTGGCTTGCTGGGCCTGAATGTTGTGAACTGCATCCAAAACCACCATGCCTTCGGATACGCTTGTTGTGTAATTGTGAAATTGTCCCTCGGTGGAAGTGCCACGCCAAATGCGGAAAGTTGCGCTGGCCATGAGTGAATCTCCTCAAGAAGCAGATTCTGTGCGGTACTGCTTTTCAAGCGCACCGACGTCGCTAATGCAGGCCTCACTTCATCTCTTCAATAATCTGCTGCAGCGAGTTCGACAGTTCTTTAACCGGCCTCGACTCGACACGCATGCTGCCATCGGGCTCTTTCGAAACCACGAGATTCAGCTTTCCAAAAGCCGGTTCCTTGGCGGGATAATCCTCGCGGAAATGAGCGCCACGGCTTTCCTGTCGCTCCAGCGCTGACCGGGTGATGGCTTCCGCCACAGTGAGCAGGTTTGGCAGATCCAAGGCTGTGTGCCAGCCGGTGTTGTACTCACGATTTCCCGAGACAGTGACCTCCTGCGCCCGCTTCCACAGTTCAGCGATGCCATTCAGAGCCTGCTGCATCTCGTCTGCCACGCGCACAATCCCAACCAGCCGTTGCATCATCTTCTGCAGATCCTGTTGAACCTGGTAGGGGCCTTCCGCTGGGGTTTGCGAATCGCCCTTGCGGTCGAAGGGTGACAGGGCCTGGCGAACGGCCCCTTCAACGCTTTCTGCATCGATATGGGCCGCCCCGTGTGCCTTGGAATACAGGGCCGCGCCTGCCCCGGCGCGTTTGCCAAACACCAGCAGGTCCGAGAGGGAGTTGCCCCCGAGGCGGTTGGCACCGTGCAATCCAGCGGCACACTCGCCCGCAGCAAAGAGGCCGGGCACGGTTGACATCTGCGAATCGGCATTCACGCGAATACCACCCATCATGTAGTGAGTTGTCGGGCCAACCTCCATCGGTTCCTGGGTGATGTCAATATCGGCCAGTTGCTTGAACTGGTGATACATGCTCGGCAGTTTTTTCTTGATGTGCTCGGCAGCCTTGGGAAGCCGCTGTCGAATCCAAGAGATGTCGAGAAAAACCCCGCCATGTGGAGTGCCTCGTCCCTCCTTGATCTCGCGCACGATGCACCGTGCCACGTGATCGCGGGTGAGCAGCTCCGGCGGCCGGCGTGCCTCTTTGTCTCCTTGCGTGTAGCGCCAGCCCTCTTCCTCGTTGTCGGCTGTCTGGTTGCGGTAGAGTTCAGGGATGTCGTCGAACATGAAGCGGCGCTTGTCTGTGTTGAGCAGGACGCCGCCTTCTCCCCGAACTCCCTCGGTCACCAGAATGCCCCGAACACTGGGTGGCCAAACCATTCCGGTCGGATGGAATTGGACAAACTCCATGTCAATCAGCTCGGCGCCAGCGTCGTACGCCATCGCGATCCCATCTCCGGTGTATTCCCAACTATTGCTGGTGATCTCGTAGGCTCGCCCGATGCCTCCCGTTGCCAGGACAACCGCCTGGGCTTGGAAAACCCGGAAACGGCCGCGCTCCCGGTCGTAGGCCAGAACTCCAGCGACGCGGTCACGGTCCTTCAGCAGAGTGACGACCGTGCATTCCATGTGCACATCGATGCCCTGGTGAATGCCATGGTCTTGAAGTGTACGGATCATCTCCAAGCCGGTGCGGTCACCCACATGCGCCAGCCGCGGATATTTGTGCCCGCCAAAGTTGCGCTGGAGAATGCGGCCGTCGTGTGTCCGGTCAAAGACCGCGCCCCACGACTCCAGCTCACGCACGCATTGCGGCGCCTCGTGGGCATGAAGTTCGGCCATTCGCCAGTTGTTCAGGTACTGGCCGCCCCGCATCGTGTCGGCGAAATGGACTTTCCAGTTGTCCCGCTCGTCAACATTGGCCAGAGCAGCCGCAATGCCGCCCTCCGCCATGACGGTGTGAGCTTTGCCCAAAAGTGATTTGCAAATGATTCCGACGGAGACTCCAGCTGCAGAAGCTTCAATGGCCGCGCGGAGTCCTGCGCCCCCAGCTCCGATCACCAAGACGTCGTGCTGGTGAGTTTCGTATTGTGCCATTCTAGATCAACCTCCAGTCTGACCAGAAACCCATGGAGCACATCCGGATGTAGAGATCGGAAAACGCCACCGAAAACAGGCTCATCCAGGCCCAGAGCATGTGCTTGCGATTCATGCAACTGAGGCAGCTGTACGTTTTCATTCGGAAAGGTTTTTTTGAAAGTTGATCCAGGCACCCCCCGGCCAGATGCCGCAACGAGTGGCAACTGAACGTGTAGCTTCCGAGCAGCGCGAGGTTGGTTGCCAGCACCAAAGTGCCGAGTCCGACGCCAAACCGAACTCTGCCCGTGGCGAGGTCTATGAACCACAGAGCGTTCCAGACATCCCAGGCAAGCACAATCAGGAACAACAAGGCCAGGTAGAGAAAATAGCGATGAACGTTTTGCAGAATCAGCGGAAAGGAACTCTCACCCCGGTAATGTTGCCGCGGTTCTCCGACTGCGCAGGAGGGCGGATCGGCCCAGAAGGCCTTGTAGTAGGCTCCGCGATAATAGTAGCAAGTGAGACGGAATCCTCCAGGAGCCCACAGAATTAGAAGGGCAGGAGAGTAAGGCAACCAGCCGGGCCACCAGTCGGGCGTTGGACCGAGCCAGCTGTGTGGGGAAGCGCCGAAGAGCTCCGGCGAATAAAAGGGAGAGAGGTATGGCCCCCAGGTGTAATGCTCACCCTGCAGTGCCGCCCACGTGGCGTAGACGACAAATGAAGACAACGTGGCAAACACCAGCAGTGGTTGCAGCCACCAGGCATCCCGCCGTGCCGTTTGGCCGAACTTGGGAACGGGAACCGTAACACCGGACATAAGCAGCTCCTGGTTGACACAGACTGGGTAAGGAACCCGTCGAGACTAGAGCGCACTGCGTATCCGAATACCTAGGCTAGGAATGAACGCAGAGAGTACATGACAGGGAGTCGAGAATCAAGGACAGCCCGAGAAAGTTGTGTCAAGCGGGTCGGGCTATGCCAAGCTCAATCGACAGCGGTTTCCTTGCGGTCCTGTCTGAGATAAGATTGCGGCTGTCTTTCTTCATTTTTCCAGCGCCAAGTTCAGGAGGTTTGACATGCGTTTCTCATCCCGTCGGGAATTCATTAAGTACTCAGCCATGGCGGCAGCGCCGGCCGGAGCTCTGATCAGACCCGGCATGGCTAAATCGAGTCCTAATGAGACGGTAAACGTGGCTGTGATGGGGATTCGAGGGCAGGGTGCATTCCATCTCAAGAACTATCCCAAGGTGCCAAACGTCAATGTAGCGGCGGTCTGCGACATTGATGAACGGCTGTTTCCGAAGGCTCTGGACGCGGTTGAGGCAGCCAGTGGGCGTCGGCCCAAGACCTATACCGACATCCGGCGTTTGCTGGAAGATAAGGACATCGACGCGGTTTCGATCGCTGCGCCCAACCACTGGCATGCACTCGCGACCATCTGGGCCTGCCAGGCCGGCAAAGACGTCTATGTGGAGAAGCCGGCTTGTTACAGTATCGAAGAGGGCCGCAGGATGGTGCAGGCTGCCAGCAAGCACGGGCGCGTTGTTCAGGTGGGCACCCATCATCGCTGCCGGCCGATCATGCGTTCCGCCGTGGAGTATCTGCACTCCGGCAAACTCGGGAAGATCTACATGATCAAGTGCGTTTGCTTTCGGCCGCGCGAGGACATTGGCCGAAAGCCCGACTCGGACGTGCCGACGGGTGTGCACTATGACCTGTTCCGGGGACCGTCGCCCATGATTCCATTCAACGAGAACCGCTTTCACTACAACTGGCATTGGTTCTGGGACACCGGCAACGGCGAAACGGGAAACAACGGCCCGCACATGGTTGATATGGCCCGGCACATCCTTAAGAAACGGGAACACCCCAAACGCGTCATGAGCATGGGCGGCGTGGATGTGTTTGCTGGAACCCAGGAGACGCCGAACTCGCAGCTTTCCTCGATGGAATACGCGGACGGGACGCGCGTCCAATTGGAGGTTCGCGGCCTGTACACCAATGCCGAAGACAAGATCACCATGGGGATGCTGGTGTACGGTTCGGAAGGCTGGATGCACCTGGGCTTTGACGAGTGGGCCACCTTCTTTGGCCGAAAGAACGAGCCGGGGGAGCATTGCAGCGAAGCAGAAGCCAATGCGCGTTCCGATGAGTTTCAAAAGTTCGGTAACGACGGCCCAATCCACTATGCCAATTTCATCGATGTAGTTCGCTCGCGCAAGACCGAGACCCTGCACACAACGATCGATGAAGGTCATTGGTCCGCCGCGATGTGTCACCTCAGCAACATTGCCTATCGCACCGGCCGGACCCTTGTGTTCGATAGCACCAGTGAGAGATTTGTAAACGACAAGGAGGCCGACCGCCTGCTGACACGACAGTATCGGGCCCCTTTCGTTGTACCCAACACGGTGTAAATTGGTTAATGGCAGCCGAACTCTCGAATTCGGTTCAGTCATGTCAGCCCCGCGAACGAGGGCGTGGGTTGACAACGCCTTTCGTCATGTCACTCGCCACGAGGACCTTTGGGGAATGTTTCATGCGTGCTGTGGCGCCACGTTAGATGAAAATATTCCCCATTAGTAAAGAGGGCGGCGCGAAGCGCCAGTGGGTTGTCCGTACAGTTTTCCAGCTCCCATCAAGACAACCCCCTGAAGGCTCCTCAACCGCGTGAAATTTTCCCAAGATTTCACCTTCACCTTCTTTCCTCCTTTAATAAGGGCGATTTTCACGGGAGAGCAATTGACAGCCAGGACCAGAGAAACCAGCGCCCTCGAAGACGTTCTGGCGGAGCGTACGGTCGAGGGCAGTCTTTACGAGAAGCTGCACGACAACCGGGTGCGATGCTTCGCGTGTGGTCATCGTTGCGTCATCCTTGATGGATTGCCGGGCATCTGCAAAGTTCGCTTCAACCGGGCAGGCACGCTTTACGTTCCTCAGGGGTATGTCGGAGCGCTGCAGTGCGATCCGGTCGAGAAGAAACCGTTCTTTCATGCCCTCCCCGGATCGCTGGCACTGAGTTTCGGAATGCTGGGCTGCGACTACCATTGTGCGTATTGTCAAAACTGGTTTACTTCACAAACCCTGCGCGACCCCAATTCCACTGCCTCCCCGCGTGATCTGACAGCAGACGATCTCGTTCACCTCGCCGGCCGCCATCAAGCCAGAATTATCGCCAGCACCTACAACGAGCCGCTCATCACCAGTGAGTGGGCCGTGGAAGTCTTCCGCGAAGCACGGCGGCAGGGACTCAAGACGGCCTACATCTCGAATGGGAATGGAACGCCTGAAGTGATCGACTATCTGCGCCCCTGGGTCGATCTGTATAAGGTGGACCTGAAGAGCTTTCGCGACCGAAACTATCGGAAACTCGGTGGCCGCCTCGACGGTGTGCTGGACACGATTCAGCGGCTTCATCAAAAAGGTTTCTGGCTGGAAGTTGTGACGTTGATTATTCCGGGCTTCAACGACTCCAGCGAAGAGCTCAGTGATATCGCTGCTTTTCTCGCCGGCATTTCTCCCGACATCCCCTGGCATGTGACGGCGTTCCACAAAGATTACCGGATGACCGAGCCAGACAGCACACCCATCTCCACGCTTGTTGGCGCTGGCGAAATCGGTAGATCTGCCGGTCTTCGCTACGTATATGCAGGGAATCTCCCGGGTCATGTTGGCGGTTGGGAAAACACCAACTGCCCTCACTGCAATACTCTCCTCATTGAACGTCACGGCTTCCGTGTTCGGCAGAACCGGCTGCGGAATGGCACTTGTCCCACCTGTCAGGCGGCCATCCCCGGAGTTTGGAACTAGATTCGCCACGGGTGAAGCTGCGAAAAAATGCGCTCATCGTTGTTCGCAGGAGGGCGCGGCTTTCGCCAATCCTGTCTGATCTAGGAGCTTGCGGTTGCATGGCTCAGCAAGAGCCTCGCCCCGCCTGAATTTTTCAGAGCACCCTGGGCGAAGTCCGTCCAGCGGTCTCTCCTCTCTCAGCAGTCTCACCGACACAGCCCGACCTCTGCTTTTGCCAGTTTTCCGGCTTCAGACATCGAATCGGCGCGTCGTGGCGAATCCCTCGTCCCGCTCGGTGGCTGAACCCAGAACGAGAGGTGTGCCTGGAAAGGCTTAGCTTCAGAGGGGCTGCCAGCTGGCTGGCAGCGCTGAGGACTCAGCTTCCCGAGAGATCGCGGTGATTCGTCCCCAAAAAGCTTCCTCGCTTGATCGGATCCTCTTCTTGGCTGTCTTCAGAGCTTGAAATTCTTTTTGACATCCGCCGCAGATTTGGAGTAAATTTTGCCAAATTTTTCTCTTGTCACTCGGTTTCTATGTCGGACGACAGCAGCAGGCCTGCTTCACGTACGGCGTCGGCGTGCCGGGCATTTGCAGGGCAAAGCTCTCCCCCGAGCGTGGCGTGGCTGCGTTCCCGAATCCATCGGGTTTGCTCACACTGGCCAACCGATCTTTCCAGTGATCTGGGCAGCCTTCGGTTCCGCTCTGAACATGCCCATTGGGTTTTGCTCCGTGGATGTGCCGACAGAGAGAGATTCCCTTTCAGCTCCGAGAAAAATCTCTTCATTGCATTCCGGCAGGAGGGCTGGGGCTCTCACGGAAGAGTAAGGAGACCTAATGTCCTACCGAATTTATGTTGGAAACCTGTCCTACCGTGCCTCCGAACAGGAATTGCAGGATCTGTTTGGCAGTGAGGGCAGCCGTGTGGAAGCCGTGAAAATTGTGAACGACTTCAACACCGGCAAGTCGCGTGGTTTTGGTTTTGTCGAGGTTGCCACGCGCGAAGAAATGGAAAAGGAAACAAAGCGCCTGAACGGGTTCCTGTTCAAGGGCCGGAATCTGGTAGTCGGCGAAGCCAAGGCCAATCTTGAAAAAGTCGAGAAACGCCGCGCGACTCACCCCTGACGATGCCTCTTCCTGGAGTCAGCAAAGGACTCGAGAGCTGGCTCCTGCCTCGCGGCACGGGCTGCCTTGGGCACGCAGAGGGTTTTGTAGTTGCTCGAAAGAGGCAAATCCTCGTTGCGCTGACTAGGGAAGTAACCTAGAATCCAACGCGCTTGACAGTCGGGGCGTAGCGCAGCCTGGTAGCGCACCTGCCTTGGGCGCAGGGGGTCGTAGGTTCAAATCCTATCGCCCCGACCAATCATCAATGACTTACAAGCCCACCAATTCTAATTGTTCGGCACTTTTCGGCAATTGAATTGGACTTCGCGGGATCCGGGCTATCATGGGGAACAAGAAACATCTGTACCGGAGGTCCTTCTGTGATCCGCCAGCTAGACCTTACGGAAGGGTGTTCGGACCCGCTGATGATACTTGGATCATTACGAATAGCGATCTAAAGGGGAGATACACTTTGAGACTCTAGAACTGATCCACCTGCAGTCGAGTGGGTAGGTTCAGAAACTGGGATGATGATGAAGAGCACCAATGGCTCTCGATCAAGTACGGAATTTCAAAGTCAGACTGATCTTGGGTTGGTGGGAGTTTTCTCACAAAGCCATTTACCGGCAAGCGCAGCAGGACTGCTTCCTAAATCGCCATCTCCGGGTAAACGCTCTGGGACTCGGCACCCGCTTTGAATTTCGGTAATAACAGCTTCTGACATAGACATTGCTTCTGTATCGCTGATCTGTGCCATCAATTGACTCTTGCTGTCTCCTGATTGTCCTTCCTCACAAACATCTCTGAGTACATCGACGCCAGCGCGTGGCGCGCTGACTCTGGAATGAGCTTCGTATAGATTCCCAGAGTAGTGGCAATGTTGGAGTGGCGCAGCACGGCTTGAGCTTCCTTTGGCTGACCGTGCCTCTGAAAGTGTGTGGCAAATGTCCGACGCAAGGCCTGGTAGGTAAGGCCTTCGACTCCATTTCTTTCCGCTACTGGTTTGAGAAAGCGCCGCAGATAGCTGCGCGGGTCCATAGGCCGACCGTGGTAGCGCGCTTCAAACACAAAATCCCTGGGCTCGGTGCGCGGGCAAAATTCCGGGTGGATCGTGATCTCTCCCTCGAGCTGCGGCGGAATAGGGATTAGCCCACGACTTGCTTCTGTCTTGGTGTCGCCGAGCTGATTCCGATAGACGGCCTCGTCGATGCGAATCAAGCCGGGTTGGATGTCTTCCCAGCGCAGGGCGAATAGCTCTCCGGGACGGAAACCGATCAGAACAAACAGCCGAAAGATCAACCGATCTCTGCTCTTCAGGTGCTGATCGAGTGTGGTGATTTCGTTTAGCAACAGGAACCGTTCACACGGCTTGTGCTCGATTTTCGGCATAGTCACCTTGCGGCAAGGGTTCCTTTCCAGAAAGTCTTGCTCGAGCGCTTCCAGGACCGCAGCCTTGAAATAGGTGAAGACCTTGTCGACCAGGCTCTCGGATTTGTTCCTGGCCAGCTTGTTGAGCAGGATCTGAATATCGAATCGATTGAGATCGCGCAGTTTGTTCCTGCTCTGTGGACTCACTCTTTTGTTCACACCTGCTCCTCCTAAGTTGGGATATGGACTCCAAGCTTCATGGCAGCCTCACCCAGACTCCAAATGAAGCGAAGAATCGGCAGCGCGACAGACCAGTGATTCGCTTGGCTGCCGGTGACCAAGAGAAAGCAGTGGCAGCATCAACGAGAATATTCAAATTCTGAGCACGGTGTTTGTTGTTTTCCATTTTGGGCAGCCGCTTCGATCCGGAAGGCATCGGCCCGGTTTGGTTGGCTGTGGTTGCCTTCATCGCACACTGATGCGGGGGCTTGGGATCAAAACCTCAATTCAGAACGCCTGGCCAATACTGAAGAAGAACCCACCCCGACTCTCTCCTGGCCTGGGATCCAGCTTCCAACCATAGTCTGCTCGCAGGAGGAAGAACGGCGTTCTCACGCGCAAGCCGATGCCGGCTGACTTACGGACCTCGAACGGATTGAAGTCTGACAGGGTCGCATAAACATTGCCAATGTCTAGGAAGCCCACACCGTCGAAGATGTGGACGATTGGGAAGCGGATTTCGTTGTTGGTCAAGAAGACAGCCTCGCCACCAATGGGGTCGCCAAAGAAATCGACCGGCCCCAACGCATTCTGGTGGAAACCACGAATCGTCGTTCCGCCGCCCGCGAAGAATCGCTCAGAGGGGATCACGATTTGATCACCCAATCCCTTGGCAAAACCTGCACGAACTCCGCTGGCATAGACGAATCGTGATTTCTTCAGTCCGCTGTTCCACGGGATCTCCCTCGGCTGCGACAAGGGCAGATATTTGAAGTATTGGCCGAAGTATTTCACGAACCGAACATCTGAACCCAGTAAGCGCGGGGCGAACTCGAACGCGTGCGATGTAAAGGAGCCGTGGGCGGCATCCAGCAAGTCATCGCGGGTGTCGCGAGCAAGAGTCCCAGTCAGCCGGGCGACCGGCAAGGTAATGTCGAAAGGAAACAGTGGATCGGGTTCTGTGTCGAACGTATGCGTCGTTTCAAATCGGTAGCCGTAGGACAAAATGAATTTGTTCTTCATTTCGGCTTGCTGCTGGAGGGAAAATCCCACCCGGTCCGTAATGAAGGACACGTTTTCTGGAGACTCTCTGAGCCTGAAGATGGTCGCGTTAGTCTTGAGGGGCAGGTCGCGGACGAAGGGCTGGCTGAAGTAGCCTCGAAGTTCCCGGGTTTGGCTGTCATAGCGCGTCCTCAAGCCCAGCAGCCTCGCACTTCCCAGGAAATTGCGAGTCGTCGCATCGACGATGATGCCCGGTCCACGTTCTGTATCGTAGAAACCGCCATAGCGCACCTGATACGGTTGAATCTCTCTCAACTTCACCGTGACTCGAACACGCTTCACCTTGCTTGTCTCGTCCCTGGCTGGCGCCGCCACAGCTTCTGTTTCCATGTCCACCAGCGAGAAGGTGCCCGTGTCGTACAGACCCTTGCGGGATCGGTGGATCTTCTCGAAGTCGAGAGGATCACCGATTGCGAATTTCAGCCGGCCGCGCACGAAGCCTTCACTGGTTCCATCGTTTCCCTCGATGCGGACCTCTTCGATAACCCCCTGTCTGTTTTCCATGATCTCGAAAACGACGTCCAGCAGGCCTTCCGTAGTTCGCTGGGGCTGGGCCCTCACCAGCACGTCGTTGTAACCTTTGCTCCAGTAGAGCTCCTCGAGGCGGGAGGTTGAGTCCACCAGCCGCTGTGGATGGTACGGCTCGGCAGAAGAAAAGGGGATGGAGGCACTAAGCTCCGTGTCTGAAAGAACCTGATTCCCGCGAAATTCCAGCTTGCCGACTTTGTAGAGAGTGCCTTCCTGAATCGGAATAACCACTTGACCCGATCCAGACTGGGCATCCAGCTCATATCGAACCGGTTGGATTTCCGCGTCCAGATAGCCCTCCTGCCGGTAGTAGGCCTTTAGAAAATCGGTAACCTTAGACGGGTCCAGGTAGATTGCTTTCTCGAGCTTCGCTGCCTCGATCTGCTTCTTCAGGCGGGAGGGTGCAATCGTGGAAGCCCCCTCCAGCACGAGCTCTACCGGCCGGTAGCGTGTGCCCGGTTCAATCTGAAAAACCACCTGTTTGTGGTCATCGGACTGGGTCTGGATGCTGTGAGTCACTTTCGGCTGGAGATAATCCTCCTCAAGAAGGGCCGCACGAATAATCTCGATGGATGCCTCGACGCGTTGGGCATCAAAGACTCCTTCTCTCCAGGCTTGCTCGATCTTTTCCCGAGTTTCTCCAGCGACTGTTTGCCCCTTGAAGATAAACTCGACTTTGGGGCCTGGGTTGATGTTCAGCTTTAGGGCGGTCTGGCTATTAGGGGCCTCCCGGTTGAGGCGAATCTTGACTTCCGGATGACCCTGCAGAGCGTAGAAATTCTGCACACGGTCCAGGCCGTTCTGAACCTTGAAGAAGTCGTAATCATCTCCAACCTTTAGCTTAAATCTGCCAGCCAGTTGCTTGTCTGAAAAGAGGGGCTTACCCAGAAACTCGACGTCCGTGATTCTCTTCTTGGCCTGAGAGCGGGCCGAGTTCATTCTTCCCGGTGCGGGCTGTCCTCCGAAACGGAGGTCGTGGCGAAAGTCCAATCGATAGGAGTTGTCGCTTTGCTTGGTAGCCTTGGCTTCAAATCTCCGGGTGACGTCATATTCAGCAGTCCAGATCTGGTCCTGGCTGTCGGTCAGGTCCATCGAGTAAATCAATCTCAGATTGCGAGTCACTTCCTGGCCGACCGTCAAGCGGGCGCCCGGGTCGGACTCGGCAGCGATGAGATTGGGTTCGATCCTCACTTGGCTCAGACCGAGACTCCGTTCGGCAGTCCGGGAGATGCGGCCCCCAACGCTCCCCGCCAGATAGGAAAGGACCTGCTCTTTGGCCACATTGAGCTCGGCCCCTCTAAATTCCTCCAGGGTCCTTCCGGTTAGAAGGAGCGAAACGATATCCGGTTCTGAAAGGTTCGGGTCGGAGGGAGAAGTCAGATTCGTGGTCAGATCTCCAAAGCTCCCGCTGACCTGCAGGTCGATGTCCTCGCCACCGGCTTGGGTCTTCGCGAGAATATCCAGCAAAGGCTCAATCTTGTTCTGACTGATGAAGTCAAGCGTGCCTCTTTCAATCAGATATTTCCTTTCACTCAGGTAGATCTCGCCGCCTTCTTCGAGCGTCATCCTGCCTGTGAGAGCCGGGCGATAGTAGGTGCCAACGAGCCTCAGATTCCCTTCTGCCGCCACCTTCGCCAGATTGTTGTCGACCAGGATTGGGTTGTCCGTGCTGATGGCGATGTCGTAGCGCACCCGAGACAGAAGAGCACTGCGTTCTCCGGCTAATTCGAGTGGTCCGTCCGCGGTCAGACGACGCAGAAATTCCCCTCCGAGTTCTACCCGATCCCGGTAGGTGCCCTCCAGGATACGGGCAGTTCCGGCAATGAGGATAGAATTCTCGGGGGACTGAATCTCGAGTTCCGCACTGACAGAGGTCTTCAACCCTTCAGGGATGTTGAGAAAGATCTCTTTCATCGAAATATCCAGATCGACCTCCTTTAGCGAAGTGCCGGAATAGTCGATCGTCCCACCCACCCTCAAATTGCCGCCGTTCAGGTTGCCCGTGAACTCTTCGACGCTGACGCGCCCCGGCGCAAGCCGAAACAGGAGGTCGAGATTCTCCGCCCGGATTTCGGGCGATCTGAGGCTGAACTGGCCTTGCCGGGTTTGTAGAAACCCGGAGAGCGCTGGAGAATCCCACTGCCCTCGGACTCCAAGCTGGATCTGGGTCTCGCCGCCGGCTCTAAGATCCTCGGCCATGAGCGTGAAAACGCCGGCGTCTAGAGCCGCCTTTACCTGTAAATCGATCGTTCTGGGTTGGCGAAGGTCTGCGCGACCCGTGGCCTTAACTTGAGTAGTGGGACCCGTCAGCTCCAGCTGATCGATTCGTGCCGAACCGTCCCGCACGGAAATCCGAGAAGGTTCCGCTTGGGCCACCACGTACTGCGCCACCTGGAAGCGCAGCTCATCAAAGACGACATTGGCGGAAAGAGCGGACAGATTGAGCCGAGGGGCCTCTCCCTCAATATGAACACTTACGGTGCCAGTCACTCCCCTGGGAAGCGTGTGGATCGCGTCCGCTTGAAGATCCCGAGCCTCCAGGGCAAACCGGGCAGGACCCGACTTTCGTTCCAGGTGAATGGGTAGCTTGCCGGGCAACAGTCCCAAAGGAAATTCCCCACTGGCCTGAATTTCACCGAGGGCCCATTGGCCTTGTGCACGGGTGACAACAAAGGAGCCCTTCTGAAGCTGGGCGGCGAGTCCGATCTCGGTGAAAGGCACGATCAGGGAGGGACTGTAGAAAAAGCCCTCTTTGAGCGACAGGTCAACTGACGGTGTCAGGCGGTCAAAACTGCCCTGGAGCGAGACGTTGAAGTCCAGCAACCCGCTGGCAAAGGCTTTTTCCTGTAACGGCACAAAAGCCAGCAGCGTGTCTATCTCGGCATTTCCGCTGACCTCCAAGATGCCTGGCGGATGGGTGGCGTCTACAGGTAGAAATCCACCCATTTGGATTCGGCTGTCCTCCGAAGCGAGCACGGCCTGTTCGACGTTGAGCACACCATCCTGGTAGGTCAGTCCCACCGTTCCCTGGTTACGGATTTGATGGTCAGTCGTGGAGAGTTCCAACTGGCTCACTTGTGCCGCCATCTCGCCTGCTTTCCAGTTGCTCAGCTCGCCTGAACCTTTCACGCTGGCGCTCAGCGTCCCGCCTAAGGGTTCTCCTTCAGCAACTCGTAAATCGAAAATGGAAAGGTCGAATTTGTTAACCGCCACATCGAACTCGGAGGGATAGGGTAGGCGAGTGCGAGCGCGGGCTGTCGAAACCAAATTGAAACGAGGGATCTTCAGTTCAAGGATTGCCTGTTCGTTCTCCAGATTCGCAGTGGCATTGACTGCACCGATCAGCTGGTTGCCTATATTAAGATCCGACACCTCGAGTTGGACCCTGAGCTGCGGATCGTCCAGATTGCCCTTGCCAACTGCTAAAAGATTGGCTATTCCATGCAGCGGAGAGGCTCCCGGCAGCAACAACTGATTGAACTTCATGTTGCTGATCTCTGCTTGCACAGCATATTCCTGCGACTCCAGGTGATAGTTCCCCTGAGCCTTCAGATATCCCTCGTTCTTCTGCGCTGGGTGTTTCTCGAGATGAAGCTCCGTCAGTTCGGCTCTACCCTCCACCCAGTGGGCTTTCAGCCTAAGGTTCCCCATCGATTCGCCATAAGCTTTCAAATCCGAAGCCAAGAGAGTCACGTCGGCTCGCGGCTCTTTGATCGTCCCGCCCAGATCAAACTCTGCCTGGTAGACGCCCTCCGCCGGAATGTTCTTACCCAGCTTGGCAAGGGTGGAACCGAGAGAGCCACTCTCAATCTGTCCCCGAAAATCCAAAGAGGGACTGCTGCTCTGCAACCCTAGCTCACCTTGAGCACGCAACCTCTGTCCGGCCCAAGTCAGATTCAAATCACGCACGGCGACCTTGGCGCGGTCAAGTTCGGTTTTGGTGACTAGCTGCAGATCCTGCACGCCGCCTAACTGTAGATCGAGGGTTTGCACGGAGGCCAGAAGTCGCGGATCCGAGGTCGTTCCCTGGACTGTTGCCTGAAAATTGACCGCTCCTCCCACTTTCAGCGGCAGCAGGGGATGCCGGCCGTCTCTGCCCAGAAACAACCCCAGGCTTTCAGCAAAGGGCGCGAGGCCAACGACACTCCCTGCCAGTTCCCCATCAAGGTGTCTCTGAGACCGAATGGAAACCTTTCCTTGCAAGCTTGCACCCAGTGCGGCGGCCGAGCCAATGGAGAGGGCAATTTTCTCGCCGGACGAGCGTAAGGAAAAAGACCCTGCCAGGGGAAGAACATCGGGGGCCGGTCGAGATCGCATGCTTGCGAGTTGAATATCGGCCTCTCCTGTCGGGGCAGCTCCGCTCTTCCAGCGCAGAGATACAGTGCCCGTTGCCTGGCTCGCGATTTCAATGGGCAAATCAATGAACCGGGTGATCGGCTGGATGTCCAGGTTTCGGACTTGTGCCTGGATTGAGTTACTGCCGTGGTCTCCAAGGAGGTCCAGAACAACCTTTCCGTCGATAGTTCCACCGCGAAGACGCGCCGACAAGTCCTCGAGTCGAAGCAACTTCGATTCCGCATCCCAGACAGCGCGAGTCTCGAAACCAATCTGGTCATAACCGGCTGCGGAGATCTGTTGTCCTCGAAGGAGACCGGAGATTCGTGTTGTACCTTGGGATCGCACGAGGGACATGTCGGCGCTAATCTGTCCCTCGTCCACGGGTCTGATGGGAAAATGCCGGGCAAGCCGCCCCAGGTCCAGACCTGTGTTGAATCTGAAGTCAAGGGCTGGATCTGCGAAATGGTCGAGCGATCCGGCTGCATCGACCTTGGCGCCTGCGGCGCTTAAGGCAAGGTTCCTCACCTGAAGCCGGTCGCTTCCCAGCACTGCCTCGAGTGCGATTTCTTCAATCGGAAATTGCTGTCCTTTGAAACTACCCTGGCCCTTTCGAAGTGTTTTGAAGCGGAGATGATGCTGTGCGGCCATCGCGTGCAAGGTCATCGTGAATTCCCACCGTGGAATCGCAAGCTGCAACCCGCTCTGCCGGTCTTCGAAAAGCACAGAGCCATCCTCGACCTTCAGCGAAGAGACCATTTGCCAGGCTGGTCGATCGGACGGCTGTCCCGGTTCGCCTGACGGAAGAGTGGGGAGATTGCTTCTGCCTTGCTCGTCAACCACAATCTGAATAGCGACATTTTTGAGTTGAACGTCCTGAACCACAAAAAGTCCCTGGATCAGGCCAGTCAGACTTAAATCTACACGGAGGTGATTCGCCTTGAAAAATGGAGGAAACTGAGGCGTGGCTGAAGATCGCAGGACAGGATCGTTCAGTGTTGCACTCAAGGTTAGAAGGTTGTAACGCAGCTCTGTGCTGTTCAGTTCCAGCCCCTGAGACCACAGAAACTCCTGCGCCTGCCGGAGGGCATAACGCTTTGCCGGCGGAGTGTGCAGCAAGGCGACAACAACGAAAATAAACAGCACCACTCCGGCTGCGAGAAAGCCTGCCAGTCGCCATCCGGACTGCATCTTCATAGGAGGCATAACCGCCCGTTGGAACTTCAAAGTGTGAAATGTCTATAGAGGGCTGTTCCCATCCCACTGCTTCCCATTTGATCGACGTACACGGGGCGGACACCGCGTAAACCCATTCCGAGGGTAAGCAGTCCGGTTTAGCGTGCTAGCCGGGAGCTGCTGCCCTTGGTATCCTTTGCTCGGATAGCCACGATCACCGCGGGTTTTGAGGTGGTCGTTGGCCGGCGCAAAAGCCACGGCCAGTAAAAAGCGCTGACCGTAGCTACCATGATAACGAGACCATAGTCGCCGTTTCGTTTCATCGGCTAACTTAACTAGCGAGCCGATCGGAGCACTGTTTTGACTTTTTGGGCTTCAGGTGCGTTGGGCGCCAGCTTCAAGAACGCTTGAAGATGCTCCAACATCTTGTCGGGCCGCTTGAGGGTGTTGTAGGCCAAGCCGGCATGATAGTGGGCATAGGCATAATCGGGCTTGAGTTCCAGCGCCTTCTCAAAGGCCTCCACCGCAGCTCTGTAGTCCTTGCGATGCGCTGCCAGCATGCCCCTAGAATAGTGAACTTCCGCATTATCGGGCTTGATCTGCTGAGCCTCGTCCAGAGCCGCCTGAGCCTTTTCCAACTCCTGTTGCCCCATATAGGCTCGAGCCAACCCGATCTTGACCTGATCCTGACTTGGAGTGAGTTCATTGGCTCGCTGAAAAGCGCTCTCGGCGTCCTTGAATTTTTCCAGCTCAAGCAGAGTCAGGCCCAGAAAGTAGGCTGCCTGGGCGTTCTCAGGTTCCTTCCGCGAAATTTCCCGGAAAACAAGTTCCGCTTCGGAATACTTTTTGGCGTCGTAGAGTTCCTGTCCTTTTTCGAACTCTTGCCCAAAGCCAGGTTCGCCAGCTCCAGCCGTCAAGGTTAAGACGAACAAGCAAGCAATCAGTTTCATTAACATCTGCATAACCTCCTTCGTCTGCCTGAGCAGCCGATTGCCGATTCCGCCACGACAAGACAAGACAAGTGGAGTCCGGCCTGCCAGTCGATCTTCTCGAGGATCAGCTTTTCGAGCTGCCGTGGGTCTTGAGCAAAATGCTTTGCACTTCGTCGACAACAGCAGCATCGCCTGTGGCCAACTTTGCTGTGATGGCGTCACGCAAATTGAGAATTTCCTGGAGATTTTGCCTGAGTCTCGAGTCTCCCAGCTGGTTCGTTGTTTGGCGAATCCCATCGAAGAGCTGTGTAGCAATCCCTCCGGCTACCGTGTAGTTCTTTTGGCTAACCTCCACATACAACAGAGCAGCCAAGTCGCGAAGCGCTGCCAGCCTGTTGTTGAATTCGCACGACGCCAGGTCCTGTTTGACCTTTTCAACTTCCACTTTCAAACGTGCGGCCTTGAAGTACTGAGGCAGAAAGCCAACCAAGAACACAACTACAACCAACACCAAGCTGATGACCATCTTTTTCATTCAACCCCCCCTTTCTTATACCGCGGCCCCACTCGTTAGTCTGCGGTGACCTTTGCCGCTGATCAAGCAGATTCGTGTCCGTTTTCTCCTTTGGTGCGAGCCGAGACTCCTGGAGTTTTCATCTCAGCAAAGACAAAGCACGGGGCGCACTTCAACGCGATCCACTGCCTGGGCTCTGGGCCTCTCGAGGACCGTGCCGTTCGGGAAGAGTAGCAACCGGTCACCGAAGATTGACGCTCGAAGGAGTGCGGATTGCATTGTGGGTCGGCTCAATCCGAAGTCCATACTTTCTTGCATAGACCTGGGTGAACTCTGCATCGAACAGGAAGACCTGCGCCGAATAGTAGACCCAGAGCAGAATCAGGACTAGAGAACCCGCCGTGCCGTACACTGATCGAAGCACGCTGCGCCCGACGTACATTCCAATCAAAGACTGTCCAGACGTAAATAGCAGTGACGTGATAGCGTCTCCTACCCAGACGTCGCGCCATCGGATCCTGACGTCCGGCAGAATCTTGTAAATCATCGCAAATGCCAAAGTGATGATTCCGAATGAAACACCAAAATTGATCAGTTGGAGGAGCGAAGAAGGAATGGGCAGGGAAAAATCACCGAAAAAACGGCTTAGTGCAGAAAGTAAGGCACTGGCTAGAAGTGAAACCACAAGTAACGATCCCACCATGAGAACCATCCCGAACGCGATCAGGCGAGTACGAATGAAGGCGATCTTCCAATTTGAGCCCGGGCTTTCCATCACATTCCACGTGGTATTGAGGGCACTCTTCAGCTCGGCAAACACCGCAGTGGCTCCGAACAGAAGTGTCACAATCCCAAGTAATGTTGCGATTGGAAAATTCCTCCTGAGCCTGTTGGCTTACAGCTAGAATAACGTTTGCACTGTCTGCGCCGGCGAATCGTCTGATCTGGCCAAGATCCTCGGTCTGCGCTGCTGACTGTCCAACGGAAAATGTTCCAATCGCCAGTACAATGAATAACAACGGAGCCATTGACAGATTGTGTAGAAGCTCAGGGATGCAGCGAGTCGCATGACATCGTCTCTCTGCCATTTTTCGAAAGCTTCTGCAATCAACTCCCACACAACTCCCACACAGGCCGTACTCTGTTTGCACCAAGTCTGATGAGGTTTACTGGGAAATGCAGGTGTCTAGAACTTTTGCTTCTGTTCACGGTGTCCCCAGGACTTGTCGGAGAACGGCAAAAACGCTCCGCTCGGCCAAGCCTGCAACCCGAGCAGGCAGAGTTTAGCGCGATTGATAAGTTTCAAAGTACGAGGGCATGCGCCGTTTGTAGTACCGGCTTCAGCCGGGCTGCCTGATGTGCTCATACTTATGCTCCCAATAGTAGGCCTGAAGGCACCGAATCCTCGTTGCGCTCACTGAGGAATTGATCTGCGCGCTTAACAGTCGGGCCCCAAGCACCGCAGTTTCGGCCCGGTTAACGGCAAATAGAGAAAACCCGGCTTGACTCCACGGCGAGCGCGGTGACGTTCACTTTCTCCAGAACGCGGGGGTTAGAATCACCAGGACCGTATAAAACTCCAGCCGTCCAGCCAACATACACCCGCTCAGTACCCACTTCGTGAAAGCGGGTAGTTGGCCGTAATGCTCGGCGGCGCCCACCGTCCCCAGACCGGGCCCTACATTGAACATGGTTGCAGCCACGGCGGAAATCGATGTGAGCACGTCCAATCCACCGGCTGCGAGCAACAAGCTGGCCACGAAATTCACCAGAAATGCCAGATACACCAGGTTGAGCAAACTTTGAATGGTGTTTTCCGGAATCACCTGATTCCCGAGGCGGATGGCGAACACGCCGCGCCACTCCACCATTCTCTTGAACTCTCCGATCAATTTGTAGTCGATGAGGTGGCGATCCTCTCTGACTCCGATCTGGTTGGGAAGACTTTAGGCGAGTTGAACTTTCGGCAGAACTATACGGTCACCGTTGTGGGCATTCGTCGTGGGAACGAGCGAATCTTGTCGCCGGGCCCTCAAGAACAGCTCATGTCGAATGACCGGCTTATTGTATTGGGTGACCGTCAGGCAGTGGAACGAATCAAGCCGGTCCTGTCGGAATGACCAGAATGGTGAGAGTCCCTCTGTCACAAGCGATGCGGGTGCCGCGTGATTCCGCCAGGGCGGGTAGGCGCCTCTTGGTCCGATTCGTCGTCAACAGGGATTTCGGTCGATTGAACGATCGAGCGCACTTCGGCTAAGGCCTCCTTGTCAGAAAGCACAAGCAGCCTGTCTTCGGGTTCAAGCACCGTGCCACCCCGCGGGACGAGGAAGTCGTCATTTCTGCTGAGCAGCACAATCAGGGCGGCCTTCGGCAAGTGCAGGTCAACAATCTGTTTGCCCACGATAGGAGAGCTTGGTGGGATGGAAAACTCAACGAGATCGCTTCGGCTGTCGGTTGTGGGCACAAACTCCAACGGATACTTCTGTCTTTTCGACACCGGTGCGGCCACCCGCAGCCACCTTGCCACGACCGGAATGGAAGTTCCCTGCAATAGCACCGACGTGAGAACGATAAAGAAGACTACATTGAAAATCATATCGGCCCTGGGAATTCCTGCAACCAGCGGAAACGTGGCCAGAATGATCGGCGCTGCTCCACGGAGCCCGACCCATGAAATCATGAGCTTTCTCCGAAAATTGAGCCGCGCAAAGGCCAGGCTGGCGAAAACACTCAAGGGACGAGCAACCAGCATTAAGAACAAAGCAACCAGAAAGCTAGCCACCGCAACCGAGGGCAGGCGCTTTGGAAACACGAGCAAACCCAGGGTCAGAAACATGGCAATCTGCATCAGCCAAGCCAGTCCGTCGTGAAAAAGGGTCAGACTCCTTTTGTGGATGAAGTCCTGGTTTCCCATCACGATACCAGCCACGTAAACGGCCAGAAACCCGCTTCCACCCATGAGCGCTGTGGATCCATAAATAAGGAGCACGCCTGAAATTGTCAGGACCGAATACAGCCCCTCATGTTCAAGCCGCGACCGGTTGATCGTGAAAATCATTGCCTTGCCAAGGCCATATCCCAGCAGTCCGCCCAGCCCCATTTGCCACAGGAACATGAGCGCCAAGCCCCAGACAGACGAGGCTGGATCCGCCAGAAGGCGAATCAGCCCCACAGTCAAAAACACAGCCATCGGGTCGTTGCTGCCCGATTCGAGTTCCAGCAATGGTTTCAACCGTCCTTTCAGACTGACGTTCCTCGATCTCAGAATGGAGAATACGGCCGCAGCATCGGTTGACGAGACGACGGCGCCCAGAAGCATGCCTTCGAGGATAGAAAACCCCAAAACGGCAGCGGCGAAGAGCCCGACCAGCAACGCAGTCAGCAGCACGCCCAGAGTTGACAGAGCGAGGCACTTCCAAAGCTCGGGCCGGATGGCTTCCCAGCGAGTTTCCAGCCCCCCGGCGAAGAGAATGAAGGCGAGCGCAACAACTCCCAGGGACTGAGCCAGTGGGGCGTTATCGAAGTGGATGCCGCCAGGTCCATCAGACCCGGCCAACATGCCGATCACAAGGAAGAGCAGGAGCGCAGGAACCCCCAACCGCCCGGAGGCTTTGCTGGCAATGACGCTCAGAAAGAGGAGGATTGACGCCCCAAGAAGAATGTATTCGATCGAAGTCATGATCCAGATTCAAAGCCAGTTCACACGATCCAACGAGAATTTCGCCGTCGTTTGACTGGCAGGGACGGACTAGCCGGCTTTCCGTAGCCGGGTGCGAGACGCACCGCACAAATCATTCAGCGTGTTGTGAATATCGTGCCCGCCGTTGTGTTTCTTGCGAAGGCCATGAGAGAGTGGGCCTCCCGTTGCGCCATCGCGTCGAAACTAGGAGGAACGACACGTCCCACCCGGCCAGCGGCATGGAACCGGGCAACTTTACCATGATTCATTCTGCACGCAGGGCTGCTTTGTCGGAAGTCACATGAGCCAGCGTGGATTCAAAGTCATTGAAAAACGATTCGGGTGTCGAGCCTTAGAGCGTTTAAAAAGCACCCTCTGGTTCGTAGTCCCGCCTTTTAGGCGGAAGCAGGTGCGATTTTTCCGGCTAAAGCCGGGACTCCAAAGGGTGTCGTGCCATGGAGGCGGGCTCTAACTTTGATGGGTCCAGGGCCTCACATTTTTCGAGTGTCTGAGACTACTTGATGGATGAGCGGTTCAAAGTCGGCAAGCGCACATCGGTTGCGAAGGTCAAACTCACTTTAACGCGCTCTCAGCCACATGACTTGGTAGGGAGCGAGAGCGATGTGCAGCTTTCCTTCTGCTGGAGAAATGGCAAAGTCGCTCAGGAGGTCGATCCACCTATTCCCATCCAGATCAGAATCTTCGATAGACAGTGTGAGGGCTTGCGCAGACCCTGTCACGTTGGTCAGGCACAAGACACGCAAGTGATCGCTCTCCGCTTGTCGGAGGACGGCAAAAACCGAGGGATTGATCGAAAGAACTCGCTGCCGGCTGTTGGGGTGAAAAGCTCTGCACTCGATGCGTTTCTCAATAAGGTAGTCGAAGCGGCGCGCGATCTTGTAGGCAGTAGTGGCCGGGTTGCTCAGCAACTCCAGCAACGCTTCCTCATGCACCCTCGGGCGGTTGATGCTCCGAGCCTCTTCCCCTGTGGCGATGGCTTCCTGATCGTTGCGACTGCCAACGAGGCTGGGAAGATAAATCCCTGGAACTCCCGCTAGAACCAGTGCGATGGAACGGGACGCGACAAAACGGTCGACTTGCAGCTCCAGGTCTTCGGTGCTGTCATCCGGGTTGAGGGCGCTGTACCAGGTGACGTTCATCTCGTACGGGCTCGGGCTTCCATCACTGGCCGTGCGATACGAGATCAGTCCGCCGTGCTGGCGCACTCGATCGATCATTGCATCGATCTGTTGAGGCGTCAGAAGATCTTTGGCGCCAAGCAGTCCGATGCCGTCGTGGGAGTCCAGAAAATTGAGAAACGTGGCGGTGTCGGCAACTTTGCTGAGCGTGGCAGCCCATCTGCCCAGCTCAGTGCAGTTGCCGGTCTGAAACGAGTGCAATACAAGGGGTGGCAAAGCAAAATTGTAGACCATTTGGGCTTCGTCGGTCCCGTCGCCCAAGTAGCTGATATTATCTTTATGCGGCACGTTGGTTTCTGTAACCAGCGCCACCTGGGGTGCGACGACATCCAAGACCGCCCGAAAGAATTTCACCAGGGTGTGGGTTTGCTGCAAGTGCGCGCAAGTCGTGCCTATTTCGCGCCAAAGGTAGGTAACGGCATCGAGGCGGATAATGTCGGCGCCGCGGCGGATATAGAACAGAAGAACCTTCAGCACCTGCAACAGCACTTCTGGATTCTTGAAGTTGAGATCAATTTGATCTGGCGAAAAGGTCGTCCATACATACGTTGGACCGCGAAGGGACTGAAACCCAGTCAGCAGGTCGGTGGTGCGTGGCCGGAGAATCAAGCTCAGGTGGTCCGGATCAATGGCTTGCTTGGTCGAAAACTTTACGAAGAAGTCCTGGTACTCGGGGTTGCCATCAAGAAATTCCTGAAACCAACGGCTCTTCGAGGAAACGTGATTGAAGACGCCATCGAACATGAGGCGGAAGCGAAGGCTCAGGCGGTCGATGTCGTCCCAAGTACCGACCTGCGGATCGATATGGGAAAAGTCAATGATTGAGAAGCCGCGATCGGACGAAGACGGGAAAAACGGAAGGATATGCACCGTGTTGATCGTCCGCCGGAGGAAGAGGCTCAAAACGTGATACAGCGTTTGGAGTCGCGTCGCTTCCGGATTGTGAATGGTGTCCGCATAGGTAATCGCGATGACATCTCGCTCGGTGAACCGATCAGCCGGATTGAACGTCCGCTCGTACGCAATCATGTCGACAGGCTTTCGGGCATAGTGGGCTTGCATGAGCCGCTCGACCTCTGAGAAGCAGTGGCGGGATCGTTCCTCACGGTAGAGGAGGACAAGCTTGTCCAGAATCTTTTGTTTCTGTTCCCCGTTCATCTGCAGCAGCGGGCGGGTATAGTCTGGCTCTTTGAGATGCAAGCGCAAGCTACCGTCCAGCGGCCTGCGCCAGAATTCTACGGTCTTCCTAAGATTCATGGCACCATCACCTTTATTGTTCTTCCTGGTTTTTTCCTTCGGTAGCACGACATCAGCAACGAGTCCGCTTCATCCTCTCTGACCTCAGCTCTCCGTCTCCGTCAGGGAAAATCGGAACCCAAGCGGGCGCGTTCTAAGAAAGGTCTGTCACAGGTTGACATGGCCTATGACGTACTTAAGACCGCCCGTGCACCGCTGCATGTCTCCGAGTTGCTGGCCCGCATCGAAAGCCGTTTTGGCCAGCCGGTGGATCGCGAAAGCCTGGTCTCCTCGCTTACCAAGAAAGTGGCGCGCGGGGATCGCTTCCTGCGCACCGACAAAAACACCTTTGCGCTGCGCCCGGAGGCCCGATGACCCTGCTGGCCGCGCTGCTGGAGATCCTGTCGGAATGGCGGGAGGCCTTTCCCCAGCAGCGCAGTTGGAAGAGGGCGGCGCGGCAGGCGCTGGGCTTTCTGGCGTGTTTGGGTCGACGCACCCTGTCGCGGATCGTGTGGACCAACGGGGGCCAACAGCGCAGCTGGAGCAGCGAGTACTTTTTGCACTCGCGCTGTGATTGGGAGCCACAGCGGTTGTTTGCCCCGATCCTGCGGCGCGGACTGGCGCGGTGTCCGGGGCGGCTGGTGGGGGTGGCGGTCGATGACACCCGGCTGCGCAAGACGGGCCGGTTGATCCGCCAGGCCTTTTATCAGCGCGACCCGCTGTCGCCGCCCTTTCATGTGAACCTGATGTTGGGGCTGCGTTTTCTGCAGGCCTCGCTGCTGGTGCCGCTGTATCGGCGGGCAGCGGTCAGCACACGCGCGGTGCCCATTGCCTTTGAGGAGGTCTCGCCGGTCAAGCGTCCGAAACGCAGGGCCAGCCCCGAGCAATGGCGGCAGTACCGGCAGGCGGTCAAACAACACAACCTGTCGCAATCTTTTGTGACGATGATGAGAACCCTGCGTCAGCAACTGGACCAGGCGGGCGAGGCGGCCAAGACTCTGGTGGTGGCCGGGGATGGCAGCTTTGCCAACCGGACTTGCTTTGCGGCCTACGTCGAACGGACCGAACTGATCGCCCGCACCCGCAAAGATGCGGTCTTGTGTTTTGGCGCTGAGGCGGGTTCGCATCGCTTTTATGCTCCGCACAAGTTTACTCCCGAGCAGGTTCGTCAGGATGAGAGCCAGCCCTGGCAGACGATTAAACTCTTCTACGGGGGCAAGCGCCGCAAGCTGCGTTACAAGCTACTGGGTCCGGTCTACTGGCAAGGCGGGGCTCGTCGGCGCCCACTGCGCTTGCTGGTGGTGGCCCCCACCCCGTATCGTAAGCGCCTCTCGGGCCGTCTCTACTACCGGCAACCCGCCTATCTGCTGACGACCGACCTCGACAGTTCAGCTCGCCCGTTGTTGCAGATCTACCTGGACCGCTGGCAGATTGAGGTCAACCACCGGGATGAGAAAGACACCCTGGGGGTGGGACAAGCCCAGTTGTGGAATCCAACCTCGGTGCCCAAGCAGCCCGGCTTGACCGTCGCCGCTTACAGTGCCCTGTTACTGGCGTCGCTGGAAGCCTTCGGTGCCGAACGTGGCCGGGCCTATGCCCCGTTACCCCGGTGGAGGCGGAAGGCAAAACGCCCGTCCTGTCTGGATCTGATCACGCTGCTGCGCCAGGAAATGGTCGAGCACCCCGAACTGTTGGCTCCGCTCGATCTGACCCTGACCGATCGCAGCCTCACCAGCGCTGCCGCTGCGTGATCAAAATGTAGAAACTCCAGGAACAGTGCCCACTTCCCTTGATAGGGAAGTGGGCACTGTTGGGGACTGGAGTATGTCTTGGGCCTCCCAAAGGATGAAGCGGGCCTCCACCCGGTAGCCATCACCCAGACGGTGCCACAGGTCTGGAGGAGCGGTGATGTCGACGATAACGAGCACACGCTGCTCCTCCACACCCAGAGCCGAGACTTCGGTGAACGCCCTGGGTTCCACAGAGCGAACTCTTGCGTCGAGCGGCTGATCTCCGCCTCAACGTTTGCCGCCAATGGCGTAGTTTCGTGACCATGTCCCTGATCCCTACGTGTGTTCGTCAGAGGAAGGAGAGCCGGAAGTAGCGGGCAGGAGATTCTACCCCTCTTGTAAAGGTTGCGCTTGCCGTGCCTGTTTCTCAAGGACTCCGGCCTCGCTGTGTAACCCGGCTTCCGCTTTCGTGGATACTGCATCGAGTTCTTCGGGCGGAGAATCACCAGGGAGAAGATGTTTTCCTGGCCTGGCCGCGTGCGTCTCCCCCGGTTTCCCGTCGAGCATGTTGACAGGGATACCCTGCGGGAAGACAACCTCCCGGGCCTCGTCGGGTATCGAGATGCCATGTTTCTGAAAGGCGCGTTTCACCAGCCGGATCACCGAAGACCGCACCTTCAACCAACTGTGTTCGCGACTATTGATCCAAAAGTAAACGCGAAGGTTGACGGTCGCCTTCCCCAGGCTGTCCGCTAGCTAAGCTAGCACCGAAGGCTCGGGATCCTTCAAAACGGCCGGGTGATTCGCTAGCACGTTACGCGCGATCTCCTTGCGCCTCGCTAATCGAATCGTGGTAGCCGATGCCGACGATAAAGTCTTCGCGCCGGTTGGAGTTGGTCGTGAAGTTGCGGAGATTGCTCTTGTAAACGCTGGCGTTGGGGATCTGCACGAGGTTGCCATCAAAAGTTATCAAGATGGTCGTGCGCACGTTCAACTGCTGCACATATCCGGTCACGCCGGAAACATCTACCAGGTCGCCCGTCTCGAATGGCCGCTGCATGCTCAGAAAAATGCTGGCGAGGAAGTTCTCAGTGATGTCCCGGAAGGCGATGCCCACGGCCAGACCAACCAGACCGGTGCCGCCCACCACTGTCAACGCCAGTTGGGTCAGGCCCGAGATTCTAAGAACGATGTAGGTGCCAAAGAGTAAGACGAGCACACCAATGCCATCCGCGAGCACATTGCGTAGGAGCTTCGCTCGAATCCGTTGACGAAGGAACGCTCGCGCTCCTCGTGTTGCCAGCAGGCCGACTCCCACCGACAGGGCCAGGATGAGCAGCCCAAAAACGAGCAAGGGAAGCGAGCGGATCATGTCACGCCATAGCGCCAACAGTCCGCTCCACGCCGGACCCAAGTCCCATAGTGACGGATCGGCCACCTCCATCCGGTTGGCCACGGCGACGACGTCCTGGGTGTTGCGCGCCAGATCCCCGGCCCATTTCTTAAGATCATCGGACGCGACCCGGCCCTTGAGGAATACGACTCCCTCCTCGACCCGGACTTCCGGGGCGACGAACCACTCCGTAGCATCCAGGACACTCTGGAGCCGCTGGCGGATTTCTTCATCGCGCGCGACGGGATTGACGTCCACCTTCGTGGGTGCCGGGGAAAGCTCTTCCTTGCCGGGAGCCGATAGTTTCTGCGGTTCGGCGGCTTTGCCGACTGGTTCCTGTGCCATAACCGTCGAGGTCAGCACGCTGCACACAGAAGCGAGCAATACCACCCGCAGAACTAGCCTATGGCACTTCGTGATTGGTCTCATTTTGCTCGCTTTCATTTTGTTCACGGCCCACCAGCAGCAGGAATAGATAACCGCCCAACGCGGCGATGAGCGATGCGAAGAGCACGCCGACTTTGGCGTCCTCCACCAAGACCTCCTCGGTGAAGGCCAGCTCGGCGATGAACAAAGCCACGGTGAAGCCCACGCCGCCGATCAATCCGGCACCTGTGATGTGCCGCCAGCTCAGGCCGCCGGGCAACACCGCCCAGCCCAGTCGCACTGCCAGCCAGGCAACACCGGTTGCGCCCACTGGCTTGCCGATCAGCAAGCCCGCCATCACTCCGAGTGTCACCGCACTGGTGAACGCTTGCCGGATGAAATCACCGGAAAGCGCCACGCCGGCATTGATCAGAGCAAAGACCGGCAGAACCAGATAACTCGACCAGGGATGAACCATGCGCTCCAGCCGCTCCAGCGGAGATTCCGTCTGGCGGGCCAGTTCCTCGATGCGTCCGAGGACGATCTCGCTTCGCTCCGATTCCTCCTTGTCCAGCGAGTCGCGCAGGTTCGGGAGCGCGTCCTGCACGGCCTCGAAGAATGCGCTCTTGCGCCCCAGAGGCTTCGCCGGAGTGATGACTCCCAGAATCACCCCGGCAATGGTGGCATGCACCCCCGATTTGAGCATCGCCGCCCAAAAGATCACCGCCGGAAACGCATAGGCCAGCGTCGAGCGAAAACCCAACCAGCGCATCGCGAGTATTAGCCCCAGGACTGCGATCGCCACACCCATCGCCGCGGTGGAAAAATCAGTGGTGTAATTGATCGCAATCACCAGGATTGAGCCGACATCGTCTGCGATCGCGAACGTAAGCAGGAACATCCGCAAATGCGAGGGCACTCGGTTGCCGAGTAGCGCGAGAATGGCCACGGCGAACGCAATGTCCGTCGCCATCGGAATGCCCCAGCCGGCCGCGCCATTTTCACCGACGTTCAAAACAAAATAAATCCCAGCAGGAACAATCATTCCGCCCAACGCCGCCGCCACAGGCAGGGCCGCCTTGCGCGATTCGGACAAGTCGCCATAGATCAGTTCACGTTTGATCTCCAACGCTACGACGAAAAAGAAAACGGCCATCAGCCCGTCGTTAATCCAGTGCTGCAAATCCAGAGAGAGGGCGAAGGTTCCGATTTGAAAGGCGACCGATGTATCACGGAGCGCGAAATACGACTGGCTCCACGGTGAGTTGGCCCACAGCAGAGCGACGATGGCGCAGACAAGGAGGAACGCGCCGCTGATCGTCTCATTGTGAATGAATCTTTCGGCTGGGAGCAGCACCTGCCGATTGAGATGCGAGCCCTCGGCACGGATCTGGCGCATCCCGCGCGTGCGCGCGGGACCGTGCGCTTTTGGTGATTCCGGCTTTTGCATGGCTGAATCCCTAGTGGGCTGGTCCGCGCTGCTTGCCCGATAGCGCTTCGAAGCCGGAGATGACGTCAAACAATTCCTCATCGATGCCGCTTTGGCGCAGACGATGGAATGTCCCGTTGAGGTCCTCCAGCAATTCGTCTATGTTTTTGTCGGCGCGTTGCATCGCCGCCAGGCGGCTCGCATTCTCGCTCGCGAGAGATTCGGCGCACGCCCGGAAGAGCGAAACGAAGAGATATTCGCGGATGAGCGCCCGCAAGGTCTCGGTGTCGCTGCCCATGACCTCGGGCAAGTTTTTCGTCGGCCAGGGAAGCTTGGCAAGCTCGCGACGCCAGATGCCGTCCAACGGCAGCAGGCGCTGACCGACGGGCTCATAGACCGCTCCGGATGTAGGGCGGTTGTAGAAGAGGTGAAGTTCGGTGGCTTCACCCTGGCCGCGGGGTGTCTCGCTTTCCACAAGGATCTGGTTGACCAGCGGGGTGATGGCCCTGACGGAGTTCGGCACCGTGAAGAGTCCCATCAGCGACAGGCCCGCGTCCGCCAAACGCGCATGAACGCGCTCACCGACCGCCCAGACCGTAGCTTTGTCCGTCAGAGCTCCCAGAGTCTTAGCCGCATAATTGGCCACCACATCATTGAACTGGCCCACCAATCCCTGGTCGGAACCGAACACAATGGCGCCGATCGCACTCGCACCGGTTGCTGCCTTTCGTTTTGCAATCACCGTCGCCGGCCCGTTTTCCCGGAAGCATACGCCCAACCCCAGTTCCACGGTTCGGTAGTAGTCGGCTAATGCGCGCACCGATTGCTCGTATTGCCCGATACTCGAGGCAGCCAAGGCTTTCATTGTGCGAACGACGGATTGGAGATCTCCGGCACTGATGATTTTTCGGCGCAGGCTCGGTACCGTGTCGCTCATCACTCCTCCGGGAGTCCCTGCCCAGGCGGAGGTGGGTCAGTCCGGCGACTCTTTTGATCGCGCTGTCGGCCGAGGGTGCTCTCGATCAATCGAGTCAACTTATCTGCAGCGCCGGCGACGGCTTCGTCCAAGGTCGCGGCCTGGTGAGTGACCGCGATGGGCCGGCGGCCCTCGAGGCGGGCTTCCATCATGCAACCCATCGCGTCATAGCCGGCCTTCTTGTCGCTGTTCTCATTGCTCAGGTGGACCTCCACTCGCGTGATGTGGCCGCTGATTCGACTTAGGGCACTCTCCACTACGTCACCGACCTGAGCGGCCAGCGCCTCGTGACCTTCGATGTTACGGTCGGTATTGATTTGGATCTGCATGGTGTTCTCCTGTTGTTGATTGTGGTTGGCTCAATACCGGTAGATGGCGGCCAGTCCCGTCTGCCCCGGCATCCGCTCGGCGGGAATGACCAGGACCTGGCCGCCCATCTTGTCGACTAACTCGCCCAGATCGTCGAGCAGGTCATCGACTTGCGGGTGGCCCAGATCGGCAATTTCGACCCGTCCCGTCGCGGGGTCGAGCCGACCGGCAATCTGGCGGTCAAATTCGATCAGCAGCGTCGCGACTCGCCCGGCGGCGGCCGCCTGAGCAACCTGCGACAGGTCGTCACTGCCCAGCCCTTTGGACTTCGCCACTGCGAACTGGTCGGCAAGTGCAGCCAGCCGCGCCTGATACTGCGGCGCGACGACTTTCCAAACGCGTTCCCGAAGTTCATCAATCGGCAGGTCAGCGGGATTGATCGTGAGTCCCTCCGCCATCAGAAACGGGTTATGGCTGACCCGGTGGAAAAGATGATGATGCTCCGGCAACGCCGCCAGGATCAGCGGCAGGTCTGACGGCCGGGAATGGTGCTCGAGCACCGCGCGGTCGATGGCACGGAAGAACCGCTCCGCATCGGCCTCCACTTGGTCCTGTTTCCCGCCGTCGCCGTGTCGCATGGGCGTGCTCCCCTGAGCGACCCCACCATAGGAGGCAACGGTCAGATGCGACTCGGTCAACTCATCGCCTAGCGCCTCGGTGATCGTCCGCGGGACTCCCGGAGCCGGATCGATCTCGTCAAGCGCGTCGCGGTTCCCCTCGAAGAGCTGGATCTTGCCGAGGCTCAGTCCCAGAACCTGATAGCGACCGACCGACTGCAGAAAGCGTCGCAAGGGCTTGGTATGAAAGCTGTCGGCCACAACGGCCAATTCGGCGACCGGCCGCTGAAGCCGGAACACTCGAAACAGGCTCGGCCCGCCCAGCACGGCCAATCCATCCAGCGTTTGGTTCCAGAAGGCATGATCGTGAGCGAGGGCTTCGAACGGTTCTAAAAGGAGCCGGGTCTTGACGGCTGAATACTTCTGCCGGAGCGCTGTCTCCAGCGCCTTTACCAGATTGCGAAACCGGATCGGGTCCTGCTGATTCTCGGGACGGCGCCGATGGGTCGGCTGGTAAAGCGAGAGACACGGCGGGGGGTGCACCGATGCCAACTCGGCCAGCGATTCGATGGTGAGCACATTCCTGTTCTGTGTCATTTCCTGTCTCCTGTTTCGTGATTCAGTCACGTCAAACGCTCAATAATCGCTAACAACATATGGCCAAATAAGCCACCTGGTTGAGCGGCGCCTTCCTCGTGTGGAGGACGAATTAGACGATCCCCGGCGCTGTTGATATTTCGGTTCAGGATCGCTGTTGTATCGCTCATAACTTCTCCTTGAGAGCAGCCTTGGCCTGGGATTTGACCTTCGTTTGGGCTTCCGGCTTGGACTCGGGTTCAGTCTCGGCCTTGGCATCGGGTTCGGATTCCGGCTTGGGTTGGAAGCGGGCGAGCGCTTTGCGGGCGATTTCGAGGATCGTTTCGCGATCCTCGTCGCTCAACTTCTCGGCGGTATCCAATCGCGCGCACACCTCTGCTGGAATCTCGGACGCAGCCTTGCGCACGGACTGCTCGGCGTCCGTCATCCCGTCAAGCGGCACGTCGTCGAAGAGTTCCGCGGTCAACGCCAGCAGGACGGCGATTTGTGCGGGCACAGACACCGGGGCGAATTCCGGCTGCTTGAGACAGGCGCGGATTCGCCGTCCATGCTCGATGATCTTTCGGGTGCCTTCATCCAGGCGGGCGCCGAACCGGGAAAAAGTTTCGAGTTCCTCAAACTGCGCGTAGTCGAGCTTGAGATCGCCCGCCACCACGCGGTAGGCCGCGCGTTGCGCCTTGCCGCCGACGCGCGAAACGGATTTCCCGACATCGACCGCCGGCAGCACACCCAATTCGAACAGCGACGGCGAGAGGTAGATCTGCCCATCCGTGATGGAAATCAGGTTCGTTGGAATATAAGCGGAGATGTCCTGCGCTTCGGTTTCGATGATGGGCAATGCGGTAAGGGAGCCACCGCCCAGTTCCTTGCGCAGGTGGGTGGCACGTTCGAGCAGCCGAGAGTGGATGTAGAAGATGTCGCCGGGAAACGCTTCGCGACCGGGTGGACGGCGCAATAAGAGAGAGAGTTCGCGGTAAGCCCGCGCGTGATGGGTGAGGTCGTCGTAAACAATCATCACATCTCGTCCCGCTTCCATGAAGAACTCCGCAATGCTGGTCGCGGCGTAAGGAGCGATGTAGGCAAGACCCGGTGGATCGTTGCCCTCGGTCACGACGAGGACGGTGTATTCCATCGCGCCCTCTTCCCGCAAGGTTGACACGGTCTTCGCGACGGCGGACGCCCGCTGGCCAATGGCACAATAGACGCACAAGAGATCCTTGCCGCGCTGGTTGAGGATGGTGTCGATCGCAATGGCGGTCTTGCCGGTCTGGCGGTCGCCGAGAATCAGCTCACGCTGGCCGCGTCCCACGGGAATGAGCGCATCGATGACTTTGAGGCCGGTCTGGAGAGGCACTGTGACTGGCGCGCGGTCCATGATGGGTGGGGCGGGGCGTTCGACGGGCAGGCGCTTGCTGGAGGCCACCGGGCCGTTGCCATCGAGCGGCCGCCCGAGCGGGTCGATGACCCGCCCCAGCAATCCGTCGCCCACAGCCACGTCCATGACGCGGCCCGTGCGCTCGACTTCATCGCCTGCGTGCAGATGCCAGTATTCGCCCAGCAGCACGACGCCGATTTCGTCCTCGTCTACGTTGAACGCGATGCCGAGCACATCGCCCGGAAACCTTACTAACTCCTCAAAGCCCACGCGGGGAAGGCCGGAAACCTTGGCGATGGCGGTAGCGACACTTGTGATCGTGCCCACCTCCCGTGGCCGCAGATGTGGCGTGAATGCTTCTCGCACCTGGCTGATTCCAGCAAACGCGCTGTCGAAAACGCTCTGGAGGCTCTCAGGTTCACTGTTCATTGGCTCTCCGTTTCGGGAGTGGGTTCTTCAGGTTTAGCCTCGGCTTTGGCTTGAGATTTGTCCTTTTCTTGCAGAAGTTCGTTGACGCTCTTCTCCAGCGATACCAGATAATCCGCGATGCTCCAGGCCACCTTTTGTCCATTCGTGATGAGTTCAATGCCGCTGATTCGGTCTGGCGCGGTCTCGAACCGGAGGTGGATTTCAGCCGAGAAGGTTTCGTTGAGCGCATTTTGGATCGTCGCGCGTTGCTTCGCAGGCAGCTCAAACGCGCTACGCACGAGCGCAGGATCGGCCGCTGTCTTAAGGGCCGCCGCGAGAACTGCTTTCGCCTGGCCATCCATCTCTCGCAAGCGGCGAGTGAACACCTCACCCAGGCGTTCTTCCAGACTCGTGGTGGCGAGATCCGTCAGCGCCTTTCGCGCGATGGCAAACACTTCCCGCTGGGTCCGGCGACTGATGGCTTGATTCAGGTTATGGGCGTCGTTTCTCAGTGTTTCCTGTCGCTTGGCACTCAAGGCATCGGCGGCCTTTTGCGCTTCGTCGAGTAGCCGAAGACGCTTGGCCTGCGCCTCGTCTGTCGCCTGGCTCAAGAGCCCGGCGCGCTGCTGGTCGAACTCCTCGTTCTTGTGCTGGAACTCGTCGCGTTCCTTTTGGGCTTCGGCCTTTTTCTTGTCGGCGTCCGCGAGTTCTGTGGCGATCCGCTTCTCTCGCTGATCGATCGCGTCAAGAATGGGTTTGTAAAGGAAACGCTTCATCAACCACACCAGGATGAGAAAGTTGAGCACCTGCGCAACGATGGTGAACCAATCGATCAACATAGGCTTACTTTCCTGTGGCTTGCGCGATGACGTGGTTCCAAAACGGGTTGGCAAAGATAAGAATCATCGAGACCACGAAGCAGTAGATCGCTGTGGATTCGATCATCGCCAAGCCCACGAACAAGGTCCGGGTGATGGTCGCGGAGGCATCAGGCTGTTGGGCCAGTGAACTCAGCGCGGTCGCGACCGCCTTCCCCTCGCCGAGCGCCGGAGCCATGGTGCCGAAACCGGTGGTGATGCCGGCGGTGACAATGGATGCCACCGCGATGATTGACATGCTATCCATACTGTCTCCTTTGGTTGTTTGCGTTGTTGTTTTAATGGTTGGGCTCTGCTTCCGGTGCGGATTCACGCTTGCCGGAGCGCGTGGCAGCCGCGATGTAAACCGCCGCCAGGATGCTGAAGATGTAGGCCTGCACCATGCCGGTGAGCAGTCCCAGCGCCGTCATGACGATCGGGAAGATGAAGGGCGTTATGGTGAGCAGGATGGCGATGATCATCGCTCCGCTCATCATGTTGCCGAACAAACGGACGGCCAGGGCCAGCGTGCGGGAAATTTCGCTGATGATATTAAACGGCAGCATGATGAACGTCGGTTTCACATAAGACTTGAGGTAGTTGCCCGCCCCTTGCTCCTCGATGCCGAAGAACGGCACAGCCACAAACACGCACAGCGCGAGTGCCGCCGTGGTCGAGAGCGAGCCCGTCGGCGGCTCGTAGCCGGGAATGACGGTGCAGAGGCTGGCTGCGGCAACAAACAGGAAAAGCGTGCCCAGAAAGCCAAGATATTTCTGCGCCTGACTCAGGCCCACCTCTTCAATTTGTTTCTCGATGCCGGTGACGACGATTTCCAAAAGGTTCTGCCAGCGGGAACGTTTCAGCCCGATGGAGAGTTCGCGTGTGATGAGCTTCGCACCCACTGCCAGCACCAGCATCAGCCCCCATGTGTATAAAATGGTGGCGTTGAGTTTGAAAAACCCCTGCTGCCAGAAGATGATTTCGTCGGGACTAAGGCGCATGGCCGGCCTCCGGGGCTGGGGAGTTGCGGTGTTGGACCGGCGGGCCGGCGAGCCGCGTCAGAACGAAACGCGCGATGACAAATCCGAGCAGACACGTCAGCAGCCTCTCCCAATGACCGCCCGAGACGAAATAAAACCCGGCCAGGATGATGCTTGTTCGCAGTAGGAGGCTGCCGAGAAACCAAAGCGCCGGCCGTTCGTGCACAACGCTGTTCCGCACCGTCCACCACAGGCCGCCGAAGAACATCAGACCGAGCAACACTCCCGCCACCAACGCCGGCGCCAGACTCACAGTTTCATTCATCATTATTCTCCTGTTCCTCGCGCATTTCCGTGTCTTCCTTGGTCACCCAAAGCCATGCATTCACACAGCCGATGATCAGGCCGACGACCAGCAGCATGAGAGCCCACGAATGGCGCCCTGGATAGCGCTTGTCCAACCAGATACCGAGCGCTGCGCCGAGCAGCGTCGGAATCGCGACCGACCAGCCAATCAGTCCCATCATACCCAGGCCAAACCAGACGCCCTGCGTCGAATGACGCCGCGCCTTGAGTTTGCGAGTTGCCTTTGCGCCGACCTGCCCGGCGAAGGTCGGCCTGTTTTTCGACGTTTTCCTGGTCGGCTCGTCATTCATGTTGAAAGGTCGCGAAGTGTCGCAGAAATCCAGTTTCCAATTTCGCCATTGCCGAGCGCGCGCTTTGCTCGTACTCGTCCAGGGTCAGGAACTCCTGTTCCACCGCATCGCGCAATTGGCTGAGGTCCGTTCCGCCCAGGGCTCGGCGCACGGAAACCAGCACGTCCGGTCCGGTCTTGACCAGCACCCCTTCATCCACGGCCACGTAGACCTCACCCTCCACCTCGGTTTCGTAGATCAGAATTCCTGGTGTGAGCGCCGCCACACAATCGAGTCGGTGTGGTAAGAGTCCAAACGAACCCTCGCGTGTTTCCGCGATAATGCGCGACACGCCAGTTTTCTCTGCAAAGATTTGGAAGGGAAGAAGAACCTTAAGATTCATGAGTGTCGGATATTGCATGTTCGACCTCCGGTTTAGATTTCGGTTCCGGCTTCGGCGGTTTGGACTTGGAATCGGCGGCAGATTTTAGGTCGGCCTTCACCGCAGGTTTGGCTCCGGGTTCGGCTTTGTCCTCTGGTTTGTCGGGCGAGGCCTTTTTCTTGGCCTCGTCAATGGCCCCAATCATATAGAGTGCGCTTTCCGGATAGTCTTTGAATTCATCGCGCAGGATTCGTTCGCAGCCATCGAGCGAGTCTTTGAGGCTGACGAGCCTTCCTTTGAGGCCAGTGAACTGCTCGGTCGTGAAAAAGGGCTGGGTGAGAAAGCGCTCCAACCGGCGGGAACGGGCGACCACCTTGCGGTCCTCCGGCGAAAGCTGCTCCAGGCCGAGCATGGCAATGATGTCCTTGAGTTCCGCGTATTGCGCGAGTGTCCGGCGGATTTCCTGAGCCAGGCCGTAATGCCGTTCGCCGACAATGCCCGGCGTGGCCATCTTGGAACTGGATTGTAGCGGGTCGATGGCCGGATAAAGACCTTCGCTCGCCCGCTTGCGCGAGAGTACGATGGAGGCGGAGAGATGCGAGAACGTATGTACCGCCGCCGGATCGGTGAAATCGTCTGCTGGTACATACACTGCCTGGATTGAGGTGATGGCGCCGGTATCCGTGTTGGCAATGCGCTCCTCCAAACGGGACAACTCGGTGCCCATCGTGGGCTGATAGCCCAAACGTGACGGCATTTGACCCATTAAGCCGGATACCTCCATGCCGGCCTGGATGAAACGGAAAATATTGTCGATGAGCAGCAGCACGTCCCGATGCTCGTCGTCCCGGAAATACTCTGCCATTGTCAGCGCCGCGTGGCCCACTCGAAAACGGCTGCCCGGCGGCTCGTTCATCTGGCCAAAGATCATCACCATGTTCGGCAGCACGCCGGCTTCCTTCATCTCTCGGTAAAGCTCCTCGCCTTCCCGACACCGCTCGCCGATGCCGCAGAAAATGCTTACGCCCTCGTGGTGCCCGATCATGTTGTGGATCATTTCTGTGAGCAACACCGTCTTGCCCACGCCCGCCCCGCCGAAAAGTCCCGCTTTGCCGCCACGCTCCAGTGGCACCAGCACGTCGATGACCTTGATTCCCGTCTCGAAGATCTCGGATTTGGTGGAACGTCGTGCCAAAGCTGGCGGAGCCCGATGCACAGAACGCCATTGGACATCTTTCGGCGCCGCTTCGCGGTCAATGGCGTTGCCAAATACGTCGAACATCCTCGAGAGGATGCCTTTGCCGACCGGCGCAGTTAACGGGCCGCCAGAGTCCACCACCGCCATGCCGCGAGCGAGGCCTTGGGTGGGCGTCAACGCAATTCCGCGCACATGCCGCGCATCCCGCTGCGCCAGTACCTCGATAACGATCTGTTTTCCCATCCCCGAGCGCAGCACTGAATAGATGGGCGGCAAATGCCTTTCGAACCGCACATCCACGACACTGCCGCGTACTGAGACGACCACGCCGAGATTCGATGAACTGGTGACGTTCTCCATGTGTGCTCCGGCCGATCTGCGTCAGTTTAGTTCAGGCACAGGCGTCTTCGCTGCCGGCAGTTCCTCTTTCTACGGTTGTCCCCGGGGTCCACTTCCAATTGCGAATCTCCGGCATATCTTGACCGTGCTTGTCGATGTACTGCTTGTGCTCGATGAGCTTGTCTTTGAGCTGCTGCTTCAGATAAATGCCCTTGTCGCCGGTCTGCGGCAGGCGGTCGATGGTGTCCATCACGAGGTGGAAGCGGTCCAAATCGTTGAGCACCGTCATGTCGAAGGGCGTGGTAATGGTGCCTTCTTCCTTGTAGCCGCGGACGTGGATGTTGTCGTGATTCGTGCGGCGGTAGGTCAACCGGTGGATCAACCACGGGTAGCCATGAAAGGCGAAGATGAGCGGCTTGTCCTTGGTGAAGATCTCGTCGAAATCCGTGTCGCTTAACCCGTGCGGGTGTTCGCGCTGTGGCTGCAGCTTCATCAGATCAATGACGTTGACCACGCGGATTTTCAGGTCTGGCAGATGCTCGCGCATGATGGAGACGGCGGCAAGCGTCTCCAGCGTAGGCACGTCGCCACAGCAAGCCATGACCACGTCGGGCGCAGCGCCCTGGTCGTTGCTGGCCCACTGCCAGATGCCGATGCCTTCGGTGCAATGTTTAACGGCGGCGTCCATCGTCAACCATTGCGGTGCCGGATGTTTGCCCGCGAGGACGAGGTTGACGTAATGGCGGCTGCGCAGGCAGTGGTCCATCACCGACAGCAGGCAGTTGGCATCCGGCGGCAGGTAAACCCGCACGACCTCGGCCTTCTTGTTCACAACGTGATCAATGAAACCGGGATCCTGGTGCGTGAAGCCGTTGTGATCCTGGCGCCAGACATGGGAGGCCAGCAGGTAGTTTAATGAGGCGATGTTTCGACGCCACGGCAGGCCCGACGTGACCTTCAGCCACTTGGCGTGCTGGTTGAACATCGAATCGATGATGTGGATAAATGCCTCGTAGCAATTGAATAGCCCATGCCGCCCGCTGAGCAGGTAACCCTCGAGCCAGCCTTCGCATTGGTGCTCGCTGAGCATCGAGTCCAGCACGCGTCCGGCGGGCGCGAGAAATTCGTCGTTCGGCACGGTCGCGGCGTCCCATTGACGTTCGGTCGTTTCAAAGAGGGCTGCCAGGCCGTTGGAGATCGTCTCGTCAGGGCCGAAGACCCGAAAATTGTGCTGTTCCTGGTTCAACTTCGCGACGTCGCGCAAAAAAGGTCCGAGCACACGTGTGTCGCCGACGCCGCGCACTCCTGGCGAAGGCACGGCTGCCGCGTAGTCGCGGAAATCCGGCATTCGCAGGTCGCGGAGCAACATGCCGCCGTTGGCGTGTGGATTCGCCCCCATGCGTCGTTCACCCTTGGGCGCCAGTTCGGCCAGTTCCGGTTTCAAGCGGCCCTGCTCATCGAAAAGTTCCTCCGGTCGGTAGCTCTGGAGCCAGTCTTCCAATAGCTTGAGGTGTTCGGGATGAGCATTCGGGTCAAGCGGCACCTGATGTGCCCGGAACGTACCCTCAACCTGTAAACCACCCACAAGCTTTGGTCCCGTCCAGCCCTTGGGTGACTTGAGGACGATCATCGGCCAGCGTGGACGTGTCAGATCGCCGTGGGTGCGGGCGTTCTGCCGAATACGTTTGATCTCCTCTACTGCGGTATCAAGCGCCGCCGCCATGGCCTCGTGCATCAGCGCGGGCTCGTGACCCTCGACGAAGATGGGCGTCCATCCGTAGCCGCGAAGCAATTGGTCCAATTCCTCGGGCTCGATGCGCGCGAGGAGGGTCGGGTTGGAAATCTTGTAGCCGTTGAGGTGCAGGATCGGCAGCACCGCGCCGTCGCTGGCCGGATTGAGAAATTGTTGGAATGCCACGCCGTAGCCAATGGTCCGGTTTCCGCCTCGCCATCGCCGACGACGCAGGCGACGACGAGATCGGGATTATCGAACACCGCCCCGAACGAATGGCTGAGCGAATATCCCAGCTCGCCGCCCTCGTGGATCGATCCCGGGCACTCGGGCGATGCGTGACTGGGAATTCCTCCGGGAAACGAAAACTGAAGAAAGAGCTTTTGCAGTCCGGCCTCATCCTGGCTGATGTTGGGATAGATCTCGCTGTAGGTGCCCTCGAGATACGTGTTGCCCACCACGGCCGGGCCACCGTGCCCAGGGCCGGAGACATAAATCATGTCGAGGTCATATTTGTTGATGACCCGGTTCAAATGCACATAGATGAAGTTCTGCCCGGGGGTCGTGCCCCAGTGTCCCAGCAGCATGTGCTTTACGTCCGCGAGCGTCAGCGGCCGCTTTAGCAGCGGATTGTCGTAGAGATAAATCTGGCCAACCGACAGATAGTTGGCAGCGCGCCAGTAGGCATCCAGATTGTGGAGCAGTTCCGGGGTAAGAGTTTTTGTCGTCATAATTCAATTCTCCTTCTGTTCAGCGCCATAATTGTCTCCGCCGGCGCTGAACGCCCTGCGGCCTGAGCGGCGCACAAGCAGGCGCCAAAGATGAAAATACAACCGGAAAGGTCAAGCCACAGCAGCAATGCCATGATCCCGCCGAATGCCCCATAGACCACGTTTAACGTGGCAAAGTTCTTGAGGTAGATTACGAACAGACCTTCGGCCGCCTGCAAGAGAACCGTGGAGCACAGGGCGGCGGCCCAGACTTCGGCAAAGCGTGTAGGCCGCCGCGGAGCCAGCCTGTAAAACAGGCTCAGACTGAGGAACACCACCAACAAAGGGATGACAAAACTCCCCAGGGCGTAGACCCAGGAACTAAACTCATTCACCAGCAAGAGCCAATCCTTCGCCAGTTTCACCAACACCGGCACCGCGATGCCCAGGAGGACCGCGCTGATTATGATGGCTAGAAACACCAGGCTTTTGAGCGGTAGCCGCCACCAATCCTGCGCCTCGATTCCCCAAGCGCAGTTGGTGGCGCGGATCAGTGCGGCGAAGAAGCCCATGGCTGCCCAACCAAGCATCAGAAATGCAACCACGCCCGCCTGCCCGCGCGCCTTTACCACACCGGCGATGGTGTCAAAAATGTAACTTTGCTTTTCACCGCCGATCGGAACGTAGGTTTCAACATAGGCAATGATCTCCGTTCCGGCCCGGTCCCGGTCGATAAAGGTCGAGGCAATGGTGACGAAGAGGATGATCAGAGGAAACAGCGAGAAGAACGCGTAGTGTGCGAACGCTCCCGCCCGCTGCGCCCCGTCTATCCGCGAAAACTTTTTCACGGCAACGCGGAGAATGGCCCAGACCCTGCGGATCTTTTGGTCAAACTGCCTTGGCATATTTATCTCGCTCGGCCTTTCTTTGCCGTCGGCCGTGCCGCACCACCTTGACCATCTCTAGAACCGACAGTGGGATGGCGCCCACGGCGAGAAGCAGGAAGCAATCGCCAAGCGGCATCGCTGACGTCTTCAGAAATCGGCCCAGAGTCTCGTTGTGCTGGCTCCAAACCTGGAGGCCGAAAGAAATGGCAACCACGAGGACAAGGTTGACGTTCGTGAATAAGGAGATGCCCCAGACCGGCTTGGTCTCACTGCGAGCGCCAAAAGAGCGCAGGAGTTCGGCGAAGACCAGCACGGCGAAGGCGTAGGTACGGGCCGTCTCCGTGGTTCCCGTCGTTAAGGCATGGAAGTAAACCGCGAACGCGACGCCCGCCGTAAGGAAGCCTGTGAAGGCCATCGTGCGGAGGAAGCTACGGTTCGCTATGCGCTCAGACCGGGGGCGTGGATGCCGTTTCATCACGTCGGGGTCAATGGGGTCGGTGGCGAGGCAGAGCGCGGGCAAGCCATCGGTAACGAGATTGATCCAAAGCAAGTGAATCGGCAGCAGCGGCGTTGGCAGACCGATGATGATGCAACCGGTCATGAGCAGGAGCTCACCGGTGTTACCCGCCAGCAGGTACTGGAGCGTTTTGCGGATGTTGTCATAAATGCCCCGACCCTCCTCTATGGCAGCGACGATCGTGGCGAAGTTGTCATCGGTGATGATCATGTCCGCCGCTTGCTTGGTGACTTCCGTTCCCGCTTTCCCCATGGCGATGCCGATGTCGGCGCCTTTGATGGCGGGGGCGTCATTGACGCCGTCACCGGTCATTGCCACGACGGCTTTATTGGCTTTCAATGCGCGAATGATGCGCAGCTTGTGCTCGGCGGTGACGCGGGCGTAGACAGCGACTTCGGGCGCGCGCAGTCGCAGCGCTTCTTCGGACATCTTGTCCAAGTCAACCCCCGCAAGAGCTTGGTCGTCGTCTGAAGCGAGACCGATTTCCCGCGCGATGGCGGTCGCGGTGCTGGGATGGTCACCGGTGATCATCACCACGCGGATACCTGCGGCGCGACACTTCGCGATAGCCTCTTTGCCTTCGGGCCGGGGTGGGTCATACATCCCCGTCAAACCGACGATCACGAGGTTGCGCTCGACCGCTTCTGCCGTAAGGTCGGTAGGCGAGGCGTCCTCCAGATCGCGATACGCCGAACCGAGCACACGCAGAGCCTGCTTCGCCATCAAGGAGCTTTGCGCCAGGATCCGCTCTCGGTCCTTTTCAGTCAGGGGGCGGATACCCGTGCTGGTGTAAAGGTAAGTGCAGCGTTCCAGCAACGCGCCGGGCGCGCCGTTCATGAAAGCGCGGAGCTTGCCGTTCGGCATCCGGCGGACAACCGAGCTCAGTTTGCGGTCGGAGTCGAAGGGGAATTCGTGCTCCTTCGGTAATTCCTGCTCGATGCGCTTCCGGTCGCCACCAGCTTTGGCGCCAGCTGCCAATAATGCGCCTTCGGTGGGATCGCCAACAGTTTTCCACGTGCCGTCCTCCTGAACAAGATGCGCGTTGTTGCAGCCGAGCAAAACGGTCGCGAGTTCGAGCAGCGGCGTGCGATGCGGCGCTTCCGGTTTCTTGCCTTCGAAGCGGACTTCGCCATCCGGCCCGTAACCTTCGCCGGTGACCTCGTAGCTTTGACCCGCGACGTAAAGCGCGCGCACGGTCATCTCGCCGACGGTCAAGGTGCCAGTCTTGTCCGTGCAGATGACACTGGTTGAGCCGAGCGTTTCGACGGCGGCCAGCTTGCGCACAAGCGCACGGCGGCGCGACATCCGCAGCACTCCCAGCGCGAGCGCAACCGTGACGACGGCGGGAAGCCCCTCCGGCACCGCCGCGACGGCGAGACTAACTGAGGTCATGAACAACTCGATGGGTTTGGTCCCTCGCAGCAACCCCAGCCCAAACAGCATCGCGACGATGCCTAACGCCGCCCAGACGAGCACCCGCCCGAAGGACTCAAGCTTTTTCTCCAGCGGAGTGCGCTCCTCCGTACCTGCCTCTTCAATCAGTCCCGCGATGCGGCCCAGCTCGGTCTTCATCGCGGTAGCCACAACCACGGCTTGGCCAGTGCCAGCAGCGACGCTGGTGCCCATGAACACCATGTTCTCGCGGTCGCCGAGCGGGACGTCTTCCCTCTCCAAAGTCGCGGGCTGCTTCGTCACCGCCTCCGACTCGCCGGTCAACGCGGACTCGATGCACTTGAGTGAAGCCGTTGTCAGGAGCCGGGCGTCGGCTGCGACCAAGTCACCGGCTTCCAACGCGAGGATGTCGCCCCCAACGACGCCCGCTGCAGGAATTGCCATGACGTTGCCATCGCGCCGCACCTTTGCTTGTGGCGCGGTCATCTTCTTGAGCGCCGCGATGGACTTCTCCGCGTTGAACTCCTGATAGAAGCCGATGACGGCGTTGAGGATGACGATGGCGAGGATGGCGATGGCGTCCAGCCGCTCGCCCAGCACGCCGGAGATGACACCGGCCGCGATGAGAATCCAGATGATGAGGCTCTTGAACTGGCCGAGAAAGATCTGCAGCGGGCTGATGCGCTTGCCTTCCTCCAATTCGTTCGGGCCGTTTGCTGCGAGCCGTTGTGCGGCTTCCTGCGCCGAAAGTCCGGTCGCGGAACCGAGATGTGCCAGCACTTCCTCGGCAGACCGGTTGTGCCAGGCTCCGAAATTGGGATGTTCGGCGATGGGGGATGGCTGGGTCATCTGTCGCAACGCACTCACAGCCTCACTTTCCGCAGTCGCAAGGCGTTGCTGATGACCGAGACAGAACTCAGGCTCATCGCGGCGCCGGCAATGATCGGGCTGAGCAGCAAGCCGAAGAACGGGTAAAGTACCCCTGCCGCCACCGGAATGCCCAGCGCGTTGTAAAGAAAGGCGAAGAACAGGTTCTGCCGGATGTTTCGCATCGTGGCCCGACTGAGGCGGATGGCTTTGGCGATGCCGCGGAGATCTCCTTTCACGAGAGTGATGCCCGCGCTTTGCATGGCCACGTCGGTGCCAGTGCCCATGGCAATGCCGACTTCCGCTTCGCTGAGGGCGGGTGCATCGTTGATGCCGTCTCCGGCCATCGCCACGCGTTTGCCTTCCGTACGCAGCTTTTTAACGTGGGCCACTTTTCCGGCGGGTTCAATCTCTGCTTCCACCGCATCGAGGCCGAGTTGCCTGGCCACTGCGGCAGCGGTGCGACGGTTGTCACCGGTGAGCATGACGAGCTTCAATCCGAGCTCGTGAAGTTCTTTGATAGCTTCGGCGGTGGTGGATTTGATGGGGTCGGCAACGGCGAGAATTCCGGCCGGCTTCCCATCAATGGCGACAAACATCGCGGTCTTGCCCTCTTCTTGAAGTTTCACCGCCGAGGCTTCAAACGGCTCCAAGCCAGGGATCTTTTCATTCCGCAGGAAATCCGGTTTACCGACCAGCACCGCGTGACCGGCGATGTTGCCGAGCACACCACCCGCCGTTACCGAGCGAAAGTCCTTCACGGCCTCGAAAATGATTCCACGCTCCTTCGCGCCCCGCACAATCGCGGCGGCGAGCGGGTGTTCGCTGTTCTGCTCCAATGAGGCAGCGAGATGCAGAAACTCCTTCGTGTCGAAACCATGGCTGGGCAGCACATCCATGAGCTTCGGTTTGCCCTCCGTGAGAGTGCCCGTTTTGTCCACGACGAGCGTGGTGACCTTTTCCAACCGTTCGAGCGCCTCGGCGTTTTTCACGAGCACGCCGAGTTGCGCGCCGCGTCCGACGCCAACCATGATGGACATGGGCGTAGCCAGACCGAGTGCGCACGGGCAGGCAATGATGAGCACCGCGACGGCGTTGACGATTCCGTGTGCGAGCTTGGGTTCCGGCCCCAGCCACATCCAGACAGCGAAGGTAATCACCGATACCGCCAGCACCACCGGCACGAAGATGGCCGCGACCTTGTCGGCGAGACCTTGAATCGGCGCGCGGCTGCGCTGGGCTTCGGCAACCATGTTCACGATCTGCCCGAGCAACGTGTCGCGACCGACCCGCTCGGCGCGCATGACGAAACTTCCGGGGCCATTGACGGTGCCGCCCGTCACCTTGTCGCCGACAGTCTTTTCCACCGGGAGCGGTTCGCCGGTGATCATAGCCTCTTCCACGCTGGAGTGACCTTCGACCACCGCGCCATCAACGGGCACCTTGTCACCGGGAACCACGCGCAACAAGTCGCCAACTTTCACCTGGTCGAGCGGGACTTCATGATCGCCACCCGGTGCGACTTGTCGCGCCGTGGGCGGTGCGAGGCTGAGCAACGCTTTGATGGCGCTGCCCGTGCGGCTGCGGGCACGGAGTTCTAGCACCTGACCGAGGAGCACCAGCACCACGATCACCGCTGCGGCCTCAAAGTAGATGGCGACCTGGCCCTCGTGCTGCATCGTGTGCGGAAATAGGCCGGGCATGAGCATCGCCACGGCGCTAAAGCCGAATGCCGCGCCGACGCCGATGGCGATCAGCGTGAACATGTTCAAGTGACGCGTCACGATGGAGCGCCAGCCCCGGCGGAAGAACGGCCACCCTGCCCACCAGACTACGGTCGTGGTGAGTGCAAATTGCAGCCAGCGTGAGGCCTCGCCATTCACCCAGGGCTGTCTGCCCAGCGCCGGGACCAAGTGAGCCATTGCCAGGACAAACACCGGCAACGTCAGCGCAGCGCCGATCCAGAGGCGCTTCGTCATGTCATGCAGCTCGGCGTTGTCCTCGTCATCCGCACTCGCTGTCACCGTCTTCGGCTCCAGCGTCATGCCGCACTTGGGGCAATCGCCAGGATGATCCTGCTGCACTTCCGGGTGCATCGGACACGTGTAAATCGCGTTGCCCTGAGGCTTCTCTTCGCGCTTCGAAGTAGCAGGTGTTGACAGAAACTTCTGCCGGCAGTGCTCACCGCAAAAGTAGGCTGTCTGTCCGTCACGCTCCGCGTGAAGAGCGGACATTTCGTCCACCGTCATGCCGCAGATCGGGTCGATGGCCATAAGGGTTCCAGTCGGGAGTTTCGTTTAGCCACGGTCAGCGCTTCTTGCTGGCCGTGGGCTTTTCGTTACCAACTGGCCACGACCACCGTAGACCTCGCGGTGATCGTGGCTACCATTACTGGGATATCAAGGGCGCCGCACTTCGCTAGTCAGTTGGTTCGGTGTTCAGTGACTTTCGTTATGACACTCCTTTCTGGCCGATAAAATAACGTTTGATTCCGAGGGCTTCGTTCGTCATTTGGATGGATTCCTGTCCGTCCTTGACGATGCCGGAAAGCGCGCGGATCGCATCGATGTTCTCGGGAATGGCAATGGATTGGTTGTCTACCTGATACGTGTAATAGCATTCAGTGCCATTTACGGTGAGCACGTCTTCCCACAGGGCAACTTCCCACATGTCGCCTCGGGGCCGCCCAAGATCGCGCATCAACTCGATGGTGCTGTTGAGCGCCACGATTCCTTCGCTCATACGTATGAACGCGATGCGAGGCGCCTGGCGGAATGCGTCCAGTACCTCTTCTCGGCTGGCGGGACGTGTCAGTTCGACCACCCAATAATGATTGTGACACTGCGTATGAGCAGCCTTCGCGGCGATGGTAACGAGGTCCAGTTCCGGCCGCACCGTCTGGGCGTCCGGCCCTTGATGGCTGGGAATATGGGCCTCTGGAACTATCGTGTTCATAATACCGCCGGAGTCGGACTCCCATGGGTCAGTCGCCCGGCGGATCAGCACCCCGCGCGCCTTGTTTAGCAGATTCGCATCCTGTAACGCCCCCAGCGTGCGCACGATGCTGGTGGTGTTGCAGGACACCACGCGCGTCACGTCGCGACCGAGTGCGGTCGAGTAGTTTGCTTGCGCAACGAAAGAATGTCCCGTTACGCTGTGCTTTTCGCCACCCTGGATGATCGCCTTAACGCCTGCCTCTTTGTATCCTTCGAGATTCTTCGCCGCGATCCCTTTGGGCGTACAATCGACCATCACATCGGTGTTGCCAATCAGGTTCTTCAGCACGCCGGCGACAGGAAGGCCCGCATCCTTCATGTCAGTCTCCTTGTCTGGTCGGGATGCGTATATGGGAATGTCCAACCCCACCGCAACCTTGATTCGATAGTCACTGGTGATGTCGCTAACACCCACCAGTTCCATATCCGGCTGCACGCGAACCGCATCCGCAACACGCTTGCCGATGACCCCATATCCATTGACTCCGACTCTTACTTTATTGGTTTTCATGACTGATCCTTGAGAATGTTTCCCTTGTATCGGTTTTGGTGTTGAGGCTCATCGAGAGGCCTAGGCCCGCCCCCTCCCTCAAAAGGCGCGCGGTTCGGTCGTGCTGTTTGGCCTTCCCGGGATAGAGAGCGATGAGGCTGATGGATGTGGCGTCTTGCTTCCACATGTCCACGAACACCCCAAAGTGCGGAAGTACCTTCCGCTATGCGCTAACTTGGACCGCGCTTTGAGACGGCTTGGTGTGGGTATCGATAGCTGCCTTCGGGGCGTCCTTCGGCACCGCACTTTGGGCTTTTGACCGGCTCTCATCACTGACTACGCGGCCATCTACAAGCTGTAGAACCCGGTCAACCTCACCGATCATGCGCTCGTCGTGAGTCACGACCAAAACCGCCGTGCCTTGTTCCGTGCTCAGCTTCCGCAAAAAGCGCATCACACTGAGACCGCGGTCGGTATCCAGAGACGCAGTCGGCTCATCCGCCAGAATCATAGCCGGACGGTTGGCCAATGCCCGCGCGATGGCCACGCGCTGCCTCTCGCCTCCGGAAAGCCGTTCCGGAAGTTCATGCGCGCGGTCTGTTACTTCCAAATACTCAAGCAACTCGGCCGCACGGGAATGCGCCTGTTGACCGGTTACGCCCACCAGATCCATCGGCAGTGTGATGTTCTCCTCCGCCGTGAGAAACGGAATCAGGTTGGAAAACTGAAAGATGAACCCGATCTTCTCACGGCGAAGCCGTTGGAAATCCCGATCGCTCCCGCTGTAAATGTTGTCTCCGTCGAGGATCAACTCTCCCTCCGTCGGTACGGTGACAAGTCCCAGGATCATCAAGAGTGTGGTTTTGCCCGATCCGCTCGGCCCCATGATGGCGAGCAACTCGCCCTTACTGACGGCCAGGTCGATGCCTTTGAGCGCTTCGACTTTTGCCCGCCCTTCGCCATACGTTTTAACGAGCTTTTTCCCTTCGATCGCACGTTCCATATTCTGGTACTCAGGTCCCCAGGACGATCCGCGGATCGACCTTCATGGCGCGCCGCACGGCCACCAAGCTGGCTAGGATTGAAACGAAAGTGATGATCACGAGCATCTGCCCCATATCCCCCACCGTGGCCGAAACTCTTCTGGGGAAGTAAGGTTCGCTGGCAAACTCGAGCATGGCCCCGAACACGGTGCCCAAAAGCCCCATGAGCACGGCCTGTTGAATGATCATGCTGTAAATGCGCCGCGTCTGCGTGCCGAGCAGTTTCAGCACTGCGATATCCTTGATTTTGTCCAGGGTGAACGTATAGGTAATGAGTCCGATAATGACTCCGGCGATGATGAGCAAGAGCAGGCGGAACAGCGACAACTGCATGAGGATGAGCCGGTTGGCGCCCATCAGTTGCATGTTGACTTGCCGCGCCGCCGTATACACTTCGAGGTGTTTCCAGTGTCCGATCTCGTTTGCCACTTCCTCAATGGAAACTCCGGGCTCGACCTTCACCGCAATGGCGTTGATCATGTGAAGATTCGCCGACAATGCCGAGGGCTCGCGCGCCAACGGCTGAGTCGGCTGAGGGGTCACGGTTGCCGCGCCTCCCAACTGGGCTCCGGTGCGCCTTCGGATGTTGCGCAATAAATCCGCATCTGGCTCGAAGAGGATATTTTGCGCATCCGCAAGCCTGGCGTAGATTATGGGGTCGGCATTGAATCCAACCATGTTCTTCGTCAGGCCGACCACTGTATAGTCGAAACCGCGCAGGCGTATGATTTCGCCGACCTGCAACCCCGTTTGCAAGTCGGCCACAAGTTCATAATGACTGGCTTCGATTTCACGCCCCGCCACGATCATCGGCGGTCCGCCGATGTGATCCGGCTCATATCCAATCAAAAGGAACCGTAGTTCACTCGCCATGTCGATCCAATGCGGTTCGACCATTGTTTGCGTACCGAACCTCGCGTTCCGATACATGAACCGCATCAGACCGGACGGACGCATAGGATGGTCGACGTGGTTCCAGGCCATAACCAGAGGGCTCGCCTCAGCCACCCCATGCATGGACTGAATGGCATGGTAATAGTCATGGGGAAGTCTTGATGCCTCAACGAATGGACCGAGCCAGCCTTTCTGAACCACCCAAAGATCGGCGCCGGTTGCGCTGATGATGGTGGAGGAATCCAGAATAACGCCGCGAATAATGCCGCCGAGCGTAAACACCACCATCAGCAGGAGACTGACTCCCAGCGTCGAGCTGATGAACTTGAAAAGGTGGTAACGCGCATCTTTAAGTGCGAGGTTCATTGAGTCTCCTGCTACATCTTCATCGCCGGGTTGGGCGCTTTGGCGGGCGCAATCTGGGTGGTGCGGACCTTCTGTCCTGGCTCGATTCCCATGGGTTGCGTCAGGACCCACTCGCCGGGTTTAAGGTCTCCGGTAACCGCAACGGCCTGCGATCGCGGGCTGCTGGCCAGAGGTTCGACCTTAACCTGGCGAACTGTATTGTTCGCGTCGGCCACGAGCACAAATTGCCCGTCACCCATCGGCATCACCGATGTCTTTGGCACGACCAAGGCATTCTTCGTATGGCTCACCTGTACATAAACATCCGCCCAATGGCCGATTTGCAGTTCAGCCGGCGGTAGCGGGAAGGAGATTTTCGACCGTCATCTCCTCGGCGGCGGGATCGGCCACCGAGACTACAGTTTCCCCGGAAACAATCGCGTTGCCCGAACGCTTGGGTCGATCGGTTACGATGCCGCTCACATAGGTGAAGATCTTCGTCTGGGAGAGATTGAAT
>Ga0163150_10000959_pt1 | contig 50962 bp, 43 predicted proteins | sample OliLakLV19P2IB_FD_148628 | JGI IMG/M metagenome (GOLD analysis project Ga0163150, IMG submission 148628) | Freshwater microbial mat bacterial communities from Lake Vanda, McMurdo Dry Valleys, Antarctica - Oligotrophic Lake LV.19.P2.IB | ecosystem: Environmental > Aquatic > Freshwater > Lake >... | reverse complement strand
GACACACACACACACACACACACTCTCTCTCTCTCTCTAAAACCGGGTAAAATCATCGCGGGACGCGGAAGCGAAGGGAGCCGTTCTCACAGAACGGCGCGGCTTCTCAATGCTGAGCGCGCTCCGGACCCGTGAACGGTTACCGGAGTGAGTCTTCCGCTCCTTGGAGCGACTCACTCCCTCCTTTGATCGGATCATCCGTTTCAAGGACGGAATGACACATTCCAGCTAAAAACCGGCCGTAAACGACTCAAATGTGAATTCAATTACTGGAGTTTTAGTGGTTCTTCCCATGCGATTCCTGTGCATTTCTTGGTTTCTTTGCGTTTTGAATAATTGCATCGGCACCGATTCGGGGGCCATTCAAGATGTAGAACAATCGCCAATCGTCTTGACTGCTGAACTTGGCCAAACGGACGACCGTTATCCGGGACTTTCAAGATCTTCCTATCCTCTTGCCATTATCGAGAGCGATGCACTGCGTGCCGGGCGAGTCCATCACCTAGTACTTAAGTTGAAAAATGTTACCAGGAATGATATCACGTTCAAGAAAATAACGGTGGGGTGCGCTTGCACCGATGTAAAGATTGATTCAAATGTATTTAAGGTGGAATCTGAGACTATTGTCCGAGTACGTTTCACCGCTCCCAAGAGCAATGAGCAGTCCTCGATCAATGTGCGAATTTCATTTTATGGCGACGATGACGCAAATAGGGCAACTCCTGTTGCAGACGTAAGGCTGGTTGTTCCCGTTGCCGGGAATCTTTCGATCGACACTGGTTCGACCAACTTGGAGCTAACAGACGACGGATTAAGTGTTTTTGAATTCCCTGTTAGGTTTACCTTGCCGGTTAAATTTGAAAACTTAATCGCCACCAAATCGCTTGAGTTCCGAGATCTTTCACTGCAATTGGATTCGGCGGATGGAAGAGTCCGAATGGTATTAAAAGCCGCAGCTGCAATGATACCTCCGGAAGGACTGACAGGCCGAATCGATATAAAAGATACAGTGAATGATATTTCGACCGGCATCCAGCTTACTGTGTCGCCCAGGAAAAAGATTTCCGTGACTCCGCAAGTGTTACTGTTTCGGTATGATGAGGAACTGCCCGGCAAAAGCAAAGCTATGGCTTTGTTACGAGTGAATCCTTCCAGTGAGCACCCGGATTCCCGATCGATCGAGAGTCTTTCGTGTCATTTGGGCGAAGAACGTTTAAAGGTTGAGGTTGTTGAGATAGGGTCTGGAATTTACCGTGCGGATATTGTGGTTGCAGACACGTTGCTTGACTCCGTTGAGGAATCTGGAGGCAACAGACAAATAATTTGGCAGGTCCAAATAACAGGTGAAGTCGGTGTGTCAGTTGTAAAGACGTTTTTTCATGGAGCGTTGAAATGAGCTTGCGATCTACAGTTTTCATGGGGTTAGGCGACAGATTGTCGTTTTATGTGATACTGGCGTGTATCAGTACTGGGGCAGCGATCCCTGGTGTGGCGTGCGAAATGGATACGGGATCATCTGTCGATGATTGTTTTTATACAGTGAGTATGGAATGTGACGACTACTTGCCTCCAGAGCTTTGGGATATTGGATGCGGTTTCTTTAATGAATGCGTATGGATTGCGTTTCTGGAAAGATTTGAGTGCGAGCATTACGAATCGATTATGACACCCGGGGGCACCTATTTCGGAACATTTCCATTTGACACGGAGGAATTGGAATTGGAGGGCAATGAATATACCGCCGCCAACCAGGTCTATTGCATTTTGTATACAGAATGTGTTTGCCCCCCTGAAGGTCTGGGCTATTCGTGCGATCCCGGTGAAACGGACTATGATCCTGATCAATGGACCGTTTCCGAATGGGGAATCGGGGGTGTTTGTGTCCAAACGCAGGGAGGTTAATGACTGATTTGTTTGTAATAACGACAGTGTTCAGGAATTCTATTTCGAGCTTGATATGAAAATATTTTCGAGTCGCCTGTTGTCGGCAATTGCCTTCTGCGTTGCTTTGCCGTATCCATTTGAGGGCATTGCAAGTGCAGGAATCGTCCAAAATAGTCACGGTGCAATCGACCTCGATTCTCCTGACTTGATTGCAAGTTCCAAGGTAGCGGATTTGGATTCTCGAGGTAGGGGCTGGTTAGAAAATGTCACGGTATATGGCGAGGCCTGGGAGTCGGGTGATTTCTTGGTGAGGGTCCGAAGCACTTTTGACTCGGTGAATCGACCAGGACAGAAAATGAATCTGAATGGTGCCGTTATTGAAAAAACTGAATTTCATCGAGTAGTATTCGATTACAAGACTGAGCGATTTTGCGTGCTGAGTTATAAACAGGGGTCAACTTTGGATTTGGAACGACAGGCTAACGGATTGAACCCAAAGTTGGAGTTAGAGTCAATTTATGGGGTTTGTCTCGGTGGCGATGGCGTGATTCGAAAAAGAGCTTTTCCCAAGGGAATTGTTCAAATGCCCAAAAATGTTTGGTCGATTGGGGGGCGTGAAGCTGTAGCGGCTGTTGAGTTTCCCGATTTTCGGGGATTGGCTGTTACGGGGCGTTTTGGCCGTGGCGGTTTTTTGGATTCAAAGAAATGGATTGAAAATCGGGCAGAAAAGTGGTCCGTGCGTTCCGTAAAAGAAATCAATTCGGATCGTGCCGAAGTGAAATTGGGTTCTACATCTGATAAATCAGGAGAATCTGTCGAGACTTGGTTATTTGACACGGTAAGTCTTGTTCCTGTCGCCCGTAAAAACGAAAACGACTCGACGAAGGATGGTTCGCTTAAGAAAGTGGTAACGCTAAAGGCGGAACTAGGATGGCAAGAAATTTCGGGAATATTTGTCTTGGCGTCATATCATAGAGAATCTAATTATGGAAATGCTTCGATTAATCAAAAAAGACATAGCGGTTTCGATAATTTGGCAGTCGATTTTCACTGGTTTCGTTTGAATGAGGAGGTTGGCGGGGAGTTTTTCGACGGAAGTCTACTTGCGAGTATGGACGCCTTTATGGCCAATGTCGATCCTAAACGTGCCGGGGCAACGACATTAATAGAGACTTTGGAGTAACGTGAGCGGAGTATGTACGGAGCGGATTGACGGTTCGTGAATTTTGTCGAAACGAAGGGCTTTCCGGGCCCTCGTTTTATTCCTGGCGGAAAAAAATCGTTCGGCGGGGCCGAGAGCTTCCGGCAGGTTTTCCGGAATTGGTGCCGGTCAGGGTGACTCCAAATCCCGCACCAGAAGTTGCTGGAGCGGATTCGGGTTGGCACTAGGGAGCTTTCGGCCGAATTTACGATGTGCCAGACACGCCAGACCCATCACCATTCTGGTTTGAGATTGATTTGACTGGGGAAAACATCTCTGTAAGTACGATTGCCTTGACCTTTTTCCGCAGAACTGAGTGGGTGTTTGCGAGTGAAGTGCAATTTGTCCCGGTGCCCGAACCTGCTTGTTCGGTTGTTTTCATGTTCTTCAGTTTATGCGGCTTTCGGCGAAGGATGCGCTAGAAGTTCCTCGCGAGCATACGTTGCCTGGTTTGGCCGGAAGATCGAAGAGCCAAACGACAAACGGCAAAACGACGGTGACATTTTGATCGTCCACGAAAACGACTTCCGGGACGCCTGCGAAGACTACGGACGAACAGACGACTGAATGCTACTGGCTTGCCGGGCCGCTGCTGTTCTTGATGCGAAGGCGAGCCTGTTGCGGTTGCCTGCCAGTTCCATATTCGAATGGCGTCAGGGACCGAAAGGGCATTTTCGTGCCGGATCAGAGAACACTTCGCAGTATTTCTGCCTGGCTTGATTGATGTCCGATTCAAACAGGAAAATAATGTCTATCGTTAGCACGGCCTGTTTTTTGCGATTCTGCGGCTTTTAAGGAACCGGATCGGCTTTTTGCCCGTCCTGATTGCTGTGGTTGATACTGTTCCATCGAGGGAGGATTCCATGACGATGATTTTTGTTCTGGCAGTGACTATACACCTGGTCCATTTTTCCCCGGCGACGGGTGAAGAAATGGTTAACCTGGGCACCGTTGAAGTCGGCGAGTATCAAGGCCAGATTCTGTTTCAATATCCCGGGGACGAAGGGAAGAGCTACCGGATCGATGTGGCAATTTCCAAACCGAATGGGACGGAGCCGATCGATTCCGGGCGGTTTGATGTCTGATTGCTCGCCCGGAACGGAGGGTCGGTGGCAATGCGGGAACGCCCCCATCCCGGCGCGTTAATCGATGTGAACAGTGCGGGAACAACAGCCGTTGCCATTTACTTCTTTGCGCCGGATGTTGAGCGGCAGGACCTGGTGGGCGTGGTCGTTGCCGTGGATGGTGAACTGACCGTGCTCAAAATTCCACCGGCGAAGGAAAAATCTGAGGGGGGAAGGTAGCCCTGGATTTCGCCGGATCGAGATTGAATCCTGCCGGCTTGTACGGCGGTTCTTTCGGTTTTTAACTACAGCGTGTAGTTGGAAGCCGAAAGATCCGGTGTGCAAGCCACCGGGATTTGATGGCGGTGGTGTTTCTTCTGTAGCTGGAAACCGGGGGAACCGGCGTGCAAGCCACCGGGATCTAAGCTTTTTCGGGAGACGCGTTTTGCGTTATGGGGAGCGTGTGAAATGTACTTTCTTGCAGTGGCCGGAGCGGGGATCGAACCCGCACGGAGGTTACCCTCCACAGGATTTTAAGTCCTGTGCGTCTGCCAGTTTCGCCACCCGGCCAGGTTCCAGAAAGCGGCATTTCATCCGGTGAGTATTGCCTGACCCGCCCGGATTTGAAAGGCATAGGGCGCGAGGGCCAATTGGCAGGAGTGGAGTTTGCGGATAGCGTTGGCGGGGAAGTTCTGTCGGAACATCGGGCAGTTTCCGTAAATCGCTGGAATAACGGGTTGAGTCTGAATGGGAACGGGATTTTTGCCGGCTCGCGGCTCTTTCATGCTGGACACGATTGTCGTCGGCATGGTTCTGGTTTGCATCATTATGATCGCCAGTATCTCCATCGTCCGGTTTCGCAAGAACCACCGGCTGCACCGGGCCATTCAGACCGGGTTGGCGATTTTCCTGTTGATTGCCGTGGCCGGATTTGAAATTGACCTGAACTGGTTTACCAAATGGCGGGAATTGGCCGAGCCCAGCCCGTACTACGCCGGCGGATGGGTGCACCGGGTCCTGTGGATTCACCTGTTGTTTGCTATACCGACCCCATTGATTTGGGCTGGGGTGATCGTGATGGCCTGGCGGAATTACGAGGACGGCTATGCGACCGAAGAAATCAAACGGAAGCACCGGATTTCGGGCCGGATTGCTGCAGGAATGATGCTGATGACTGCAATCACCGGCTGGGTTTTCTACTGGACGGCCTTTGTCGCCTGAAAGATGGAAGTACCGGCTATTGCGCCGGCGCGTTGGCTTTGTCCCCCAACTCGGCAGTCAGATTGATAATCTGGCCGTTGCGGTCTATCTCGATCCCGATTTTCTCGCCAGGCTGTTTCTGGCTGACCACCAGCTTCAGGTCATTGAACGTATTGATTTCAATTCCGTCCAATTTCCGGATCAGGTCACCCGGCTGAACTCCTGCCAGGTCGGCTGCACTGCCGGCCACGACTTCGCTGATCCGGCAGGTGAATCCGGGCAAATCGCCAATCAGGGTTGGACTGCGGACACCCAGAAATGAATTGCCCGACGAGTCGACGGTCAATTGCGGGCGAGTGGATTTGAAGGCCCGGTATTCACTCAAGTCGAACTTGCAGTTCTGCAGGAACAGTATCGACAAAAACGGAGGTTCCTTGAGCAGGTCAAACGTTCCAAAGTCAACGTGGGTACTTTCCAGAGTCAGCTGTCGCAGGGCCTGCAACCGGACAATGCCGGTCAAATCGATCGACCCGTCGGGTGGCGCGATCAAACGCAGCTGCGACAGTTCGGGTAACTGGGCGGCAGCGTCCAGCCATCCCGCATCAATTTTGTTCAGGTCCAGAACGAGCGTATTTAAGCGGGGCATGTCGGCCAGATGAGCGACGGTTTGGGAGTCCACGGCGCTGTCGAGAATGGACAGCACGCGCAGTTCGGGAATTCGGGAAACGGCGACCAGTTCCCGTGCGAGGACTTCGGCGCGGGATTTGAATTCAACTGAGTTGAGACCTGAAACAGCGGAGACGTCGGCCATTTGCTCCAGCGTGCCGGTCCAATTCGGACCAAAGGTTGCCGTCAAAGGGGGCTGATAACTGTTCATCTGAAAACTGTTAAACCTGCCGAACTGATCCGGGAACGGCTGGTCGTTTACACCAAACGGATTGTTGGTGCGGGCCTGGAAAGTCGTTCTTCCACCTTCCACAGCTGCCGGATCAGATTCTCCGGCCTGCAGGGACGAGATCGCGATCCTGCGGTTGGAGTCGAAATCGGACTGGAAAATATCGTCCAGCATTTCCTGTTTTTCGGCGATCGTTACCGGTATGGCCGTTCTCCCGGTTTCGATTGCCGGATCGATCATGCCCGTGGGTTCCGGTTCGTCTATTTGCAGAGGGACCGGGTTGCCCCCCAGGATCACTACACCGCCGCGTACGTTGACCCGGTTGTCCCGCATCAGCATCATGGCATCCAGGTTGTTGACATTCCCCATCGCATTGAAGCTGTTGTCCGAAGCAATTTCTGCTCCTGCATCACGAAGCCGTTGCGCGGCCCGTTCACTTTTTCCGGTTTGCCATTTTCGATGAAGTACAGCTATTTGTCCCGGACCGTACTGGTAACCGCCAAGTACCCGCAGCGCGGCGGCGATCCGGTAGAATCCTTCCTCTTCGGTTTCCGTGGACAACTGCTCAAGGATTTTCAGGATCCGCCAGCGTTGTTCCGTTGAGCCGCTCAGGTAGGCTGTTGCCAATTCATCGATCGCGCTAATTCCGGCCTGGGACAGATCGGCCGAAGCCTGTTCGCGAACCGGGAAATGCCGGTCATCGAGCCGGGCGATCCGTTTGCCGATTTCCTGTTCGCTGGCAGGGGGAACCGGATCCTGACCGCGCAGAAAAACAGGGGTGCACAAAATAAATGTGCACGCCAGCAATCGCGGAATGGTTCGAAATGTGTTCATCAACAGGGTCAGGTCCTGGCTGGAAATCGGCCTTGCCAGCGATAGTAAAGTCAAAGGCGGTGGCAGGTCGAGTGCAGTCCGATTGGGTGCCAGCATTATCCAAATAGTCATCCCGACAGGAAAATCCTGCCTGTTTTCTCTAAATCCTACCGTTGTCGGGTCCGATAACCAAATACAGGCAATCCCGAACCAGGCCCAGGAATATGCTGCGGGAACATCAAAACCCCGTGGCGGAGCGAGCAGAATGCAAATTGAAACCAGCCGTTTTGGCCAGATGGACATTGAACCGGACGATATCCTGTTTTTTCGGCAGGGAATTTTCGGATTTGAAAAATGCAGGTATTGGGTGCTGCTGGCGGATGCCGGCAACAAGGCCGTGGCATGGCTGCAGAGCATCCAAAAGCCGGAATTGGCGGTTCCGGTCGTGGCACCGCGACGGTTTTTGTCCGATTATCAGGTTCGCATGGATCCGGCGGATGTCCGGGTTCTGGACCTCCAGTCGGCTGATCAGGCCTTTGTCCTGGCAATCGTGGGGCGGGACAATGACTCGCTTACTTTGAATCTGCGGGCACCGCTGGTGATCAATCTTGACCAGAAAACCGGGATGCAGCTGATCACTACAGACGCCCAGCCGTTGCAATATGATCTGGCAGCACTGCCCATTTCTCTCCGAAGATCGGCCTGATGAGGGGGTCGCCGGACCTTGAAAAATCATACCGGGCAGGACCCGAATTTCCGTTTTCGGCAAACCGGCGGAACCTCTGAAGCAGACAGATTTCCCTGTCACAATCCTGCTGGCGGCAACAGCTCCGGGCTGCGAGGGACTTTCTGCGGCCAGGGATGATGAGCCCAAAGTCCGGAGAATCTGTTTTTTGGGACCCCAAAAAACCGGATTGACCGACAGACCCGGCAAGGTATGGCCATTTCTAACCACGTTGGAGGGTACAGCCGATATCCTGCAATATCCGGTTGTCCAGCGTGATCTTTCCCGCGGGGATTGCAGCGCGTTGATGCCCAAAACGTTTAGCCCATTTTCAATCCAAACCAGTTCCCGTTTGCCATCGGGAATGACTGATCCTGGACTGTTGCCGCAGCAGGATAAGTTCAACCAGAGGATAACGTCATGCTAGTCCTGTCGCGACACCGTGATGAAAGCATCATGATTGGTGATGACGTAATGATAACGGTCGTCGATATACGGGGTGACAAAGTCAGGTTGGGCATCGACGCACCTCCGGAGATTCCGGTCCATCGCCAGGAGATCTACGACGCGATCAAACGCGAAAACCGCAATGCGACCAGGCTGGGTCCCAATGAGACCCGCGACATTGGCAAATAGGTTCCCTATCATCTGAAAACGGGATTGGCTGGAATATGTGGAAGTCATTTTTTCTGGCGTTGGGTTTTTTTCTGCTGATCCTTGGCGGCCAGACGCTGGTCATCGAGAAGTTCGCCATGGCCAGTGGCCGAAACGTGCCGAAAATCGTTTCGAGTGTAACAGACGGGATATCCAATCCTGCCTGGACGCCGCCTGATATTGCCGGCACCAGGCAGTCCGTTCGTCGGCGCGAGATCCGGACCCGGGAATGGATGCCGTGGAGTCTGTTGGCTGCAGGAGCCATAACCGTGCTGTACACTCTTTCGTTGCCCCAGAGAAACGGCAACCAGAGTTGACGCTATAACCGTCACAGGCGTTGCGATCTCGTGTATTTCCTGGCAGTTTGCGCCGTCCAGTGTCTGTTCGAATGAATCGTGACTGTGCAGAATAGAGGGACACCACGTCGCTGGACCATGAAGTTACAGCCTGAATCGCGTCTAGCGGGAAACCCTGATTGCATGTCTGAATCCCGACCACGTCCGATGAATCTCCGGGACACAGTCGCTGCGCGAAAGAGCCGCGACGAAGTCCGGCCTGGTGATCCCGATACCACTGAAGAATCATTTGGGTGGATTGGCTGGCCGGGACGGATCGCCCTGATCGTTGCGATTACGGTTTCGCCGTGGATGATTGGGTCAGTGCACAACTGGGCGCTTCAGATTCTGGCCTGGCTGGTGGCGATCGCGGCGGGCAGCTGGTGGCTGGAGATGGCCATTATCCGCAACCGAAAGCCGGTGATGCCCTGGGTAGCACTGTTCCTGTTGGCGGGAATAGTCCTGGGCCTTTTCCAGATCATGCCGTTGCCGGAAGGACTTGCGAAAGTTCTTGCCGGACCACAAAACGAAATCTATTCGGAATGGAGTTCGGTTGCGATCATTGGCATGCCTGACGCAGCAAAAATCAGCGTCGATCCGGATGCAACGTTGAAACAGGTGTTGTTGCTGGTAGTCTGTGTTACCGGGCTGGTCTGTGGTGGAGGGTTGTTCCGTCGAAAAAACGAACTGGTGTTGTTGATGGCTGCCATTAGCGTCAACGCCGTTGCATTGGCATTTTTCGGTCTGTTACAAAAGTTCACGGGTGCACGCCAGCTGTTCTGGACAATAGAGTTGACCCAGGGTGGTTCCCTTTTTGCGTCGTTTGTGAACCGGAACAACGCGGCCGGATACCTGCTGTTGGGCCTGGCTGCGACGGTGGGACTGATCAATTACTTCTGGATTCGCGACGCAACTGGTGGCCCCACGACGATGATCAGTCGCGAGATTCCGGTTTGGCGACAGATTGGAACGTGGCTGCAGATTACCCTTTCCGAGCTGACGGCTTCGAAACTGGCGGTATCGATTGCCGGCGTGTTTATTGCTGCGGCAATCATGACGACCTTGTCACGCGGTGGCGTGATCGCGCTGTTTTGCGGTGCCTTGGCCACGATGCTGTTTTACGGGATGGCCCGAAAACCCCAGGCAGGCGGATTGCTGGTTTTTCCGCTGGCCCTGGCGGTAATCCTGATGAGCGGGTGGATCGGGTATAGTGATGAATTGATGAAGAGATTTTCCGCTGCCGAAGTGTTGCAGGCGGATGTGTCCACCGACCAGGGACGGTTGCGCAGCTGGTCCGAAACGTTGCAGTCGTTCCCGGATATGGGTTGGCTGGGATCGGGACTGGGCAGTTACCCATCCATGCACCGGATCAACAGTACGATGACCGAACAGCATATTTTCGAATATGCCGAGAACCAGTTTGTCCAGTCGGTGGTGGATGGTGGATTGGTCGCAGCGATGTTATTGCTGGTGACCGTGTGGCTGGTGTTGTACTACGGCCTGTTTTTGATTTATCGCGGATCTTCGGGGCTGACGATCGCAACGGGCACAATGTGCATATTTTTGTTATCCTCGCAGGCAGCGGCATCCATTTTTGATTTCGGCTGGTACATTCCCGCCAATGCGCTGACCTTGTCGGTAATGGTAGGTGCCATAGGTTTCCAGGCGCACTCACTGGCTGGCCGGCTGCGCAAAAAGACGCCTTTACAAATCGGGCTGCCGGGGCTGGTAATCAAAGGATTGTCGCTGGCACTGTTTTCCGGTGTTATATTGGCGGCAGTTGTATTCCAGCGGCAGGCCCGGCTGGACCAGGCCAGGATTCGAAATGTGCACCAACTGTTGCCTGCCGAGCTGGATTTGGCGGCGACGGAAAAGCAAATCGAAGAGATGACCGCGCTGGTTCGTGAAGTGCGCGGTTCCAGGGCTGTCGATGCAAAATATTTGGGCGAGTTGTGGCTGCGGCGGGGCCGTCTGGAATACTGGAACAAGCTTCGTGAGGGGGTCCCGATAGCGCAGCTGTCTGCGGAACGCAGGGATCAGGTCGAAGAAAATCTTTGGGTTCAAACGACTCCGGACCGGATTCTGGAGCAGGCCCGGTTTCTTGGCGTGCGGGGAGCCAGCAGCCTGGCAGCCGAATTTTTGGCACTTGATTTTTTGAATACCGATTTCCCGACGGCTGCCGGTTACCTGCAGAAAGCCGCCAAAACCAGGCCTCTGGATCCGGAACGACAGGTGCTGTTGGCGCAGATCCAGTTGATCCTGGGGAATGACCAGATTGGATTCCGGATGCTGGAAGCGGCAACCCGGATGACCCCCGGCAGTTTTTCCATCCACCGTCAAGCTGCCCATGCCATGCTCGTCTGTGGCGCTAAAGAACAGGCAACACCCCATTTGCGAAAAATGCTGGAATTGAAACCGGACGAATTGATGCGTACGGCCAGTTTCATCAAGGGTGCGACCAGTCGCTTGCCCCGACCCCTGAACGATCAGCAAATAGTACGGGAAGTGCTGCCGGACAACGCACTGTTGTTATTCCGGTTTGCGAGCGATTATGTTCCGGAAGCGGGCGAATTGCGGGAGGAACTACTGAAAAAAGCGGCCGAGTTGCTCAAGGACGTGGCCGTCTCGGACCACGACCAGATGCTTTTGAAGGCCAACGTGATCCTGGCTTCTGGCGACGTCGAGAATGGAATCGACTGTTTGCGGACAGCGTTGACGAGTGACCCAAATGACCGGACTACGCGAGAGCGGCTGGCCGTGTTGCTGATGCAACAGGGCCAACTGGATGAAGCCCTGGAACAGGCGAAAAGGCTTCTGGAAGTCAACAGCCGGCACCAGCCCTATATCGACTTGCACCGGAAAATAGAGAATGAACTTGATGAACGGCGCAAGCCAGGCTTTTTTTGACCGGGTTTGACAGTTGAACCACTGCGGCGATGGCTGCGTACCATCGCAAAAAAGAACTGTTTGGATTTTGAATGTTTTACCCACTGATCATTGCGTTTGTACTTGCCTTTGCGATGACGCTGGCGGGCGTCCCGTTGGCGGGTTATTTTGCCCGGCGATTGGGACTGGTTGACAAGCCTGACCAGAACCGCAAGCTGCATCGGGAACCGATTCCGCTGGTTGGCGGTGTCGTGGTGTTTTTCGTAACCGTTGCCGTTTCATTTTTTGTTATTTATTTTTTTGATTTGCAGATTTACGGGTCAGACGCCAGGGAACTGCTGGTATTGCTGGCCGCATCGCTGGTGATTCTGCTGGTTGGAGTTGTTGACGACCGCTTCAATATTCGAGGCCGGCAAAAGCTGTTTGGCCAGATTGTGGCAGTGACCATTCTGATTCTGGGTGGTTACCAGTTTGAGCAGATCCAGTTCGCGGGCTTTGTCGTACCGTTCGGGATCTTTTCGGCGCTGATTGTCTATTTCTGGTGCCTGGCTGCGATCAACTCGGTCAATCTGCTGGATGGGGCAGACGGTTTTGCCTCGACGGTTGGAATCATTACCTGTGGCTCGCTGGCCGCCATGGCGATCCATTACGAATTTTATATCGACGCCGTCATTCTGATTGCCATGGCCAGTGCCCTGCTTGGTTTTTTGCGGTTCAATTTCCCTCCGGCAAAGGCCTATTTGGGCGATGCCGGCAGTATGCTGATCGGTCTGATCATTGCTGCGATCGCCATTCGCTGTACGTTCAAACAGGGGGTGGCTTATGCCGTATTTGCTCCGGTGGCGCTGCTGGCAATTCCCCTGATTGACACGTCCGCAGCTGTGATTCGCCGCCGGTTTACCGGGCGCAGCATTTACATGGAAGATCGCGGGCACCTGCACCACATCATGGCCCGTAACGGTTTGTCGCCGGTTGCCAGCCTGATCTGGGTCGCGGCCCTTTGCCTGATGTCAGCGATGGGCGGTGCCCTTTCGATCATCACCAGCCAGGCGGAATACGCAGTGGCCTCAATCTTTATGGTTTTGGCTGTGATGATTTTTGGAAAGGTCTTTGCGGTGGCCGAATTCAACCTGGTCTCCCGCAAAGTGAAGGGTGTGGTCCGGTCGATGCTGATGATGCGGAGCAGCAGGGAGCAGGACAACATCCAGCAATCGGGAGTCCAGTTGCAGGGCCAAAGGGACTGGAAGGAAATGTGGACGCGGTTAAGGGAGTTTGCCGCCGAGTGTGAGCTGAACGATATTATGCTGGACGTCAATGCGCCGTGGCTTCACGAAAGTTACCATGCGGAATGGAAACGAAAGGGTGTTGGCGGCGGAATGTCGAACCAGTGGCGTGTCGAGATTCCCATGATCGTGGATGGCAAGGTGTTTGCCCGAGTCGTAGTTCATGCACCCAGGCTGGGACGTTATACCCATCACGAAGTGGTCGGCAACCTGATGAAAATTACAGCGGACCTCGAATCGGCTTGCGCCGGGATGGGATCTGCGATTACCAATCCGTCGGCCAATTCCCGTTCCGGTTCGGAGCAGGATGACGTAACTCTTCCCGCAGGGAGCGGTCGCAACCTGCATTAGGATTCTGCCTTTAAAGCGATCTGGCGCATTCGGGTTTTCATGGAATGCGGGTGATGGCACCGGAAAGCGTTTGCCGGTGTCCGCAATTCACCATAGCCAGTCCCCGAATGATTCTGCCCAGCCTGTTCTCAAAAGTCGGGCCTCGTTTGGGATAGGCAGATTTCCGCTGGAGCGGATAACATGCACGGGTGAACCGGCCGGAGCGACTGGCCAGCGGGTTCACGCTTGCGAACGGAGTCTTTGGCGGGGAAGTGTCATGAGTCCCGATACGGTTTTTGTCGTCGTTTGTCCTTCTTGCCATTCGCAGTCCAACAGGAGCATTCTCTATCTGGGTTTGTCTGTCCGGTGCAACCGGTGCCACCTGGAATTTCGAGCCATCGATTCGCACTCGGAAAGTGCCTCGGCCGAAGACCCGGTTGGGATTTGGTTGACCTACAGCACCAGTTACGAATGCACGGATACCCCCCGTCCCCCGTCCCCCCGCTGAATGCTGAAACGCCGGTAGGGTGATCTTCCGAACCCGCGACCGGAGAATGGATTGGGCAAAACTGCGCTGAAATGTCCCAGGCGGACGATGGAAACGGCTGTTTTCCCCGTCGCAAAAAGTGCCTGTTGGGCAAAACCGCGATTTTCGGGTAACTTTGATGGACCGGGCAGCATTTCACCGACAACAAACCAGAGGTTGTGGATGTTTCACGCTGGCCGCCTCAGGCCTCTTCGGCGCAATACACCGCGCCGGTTTTGATCCCTGTCCGTTTTCGGGAAAGATCACGTTGCAATCCGGAGTCCAATCCATGAATCCCAGTTTTTTCTACAAGTCCGCCATTACGGTTTTGGTGTTGATGGGTATCCTGCTGTGCGGCCATTCAGTTGCATCGGCCCACACAATATTCAAACAGCAGTTGCAAAAAAAATACCCGGGCCTGTCGATCAAATGCGAGGTCTGTCACATCAAGGGGAAGGAAAAAACGGAGGCCAACGATTTTGGCAAGTTGTTTGTCGAGGAACTGGTGGAGCACGATCTGATTGACAAATGGAAGGCGCTGGAGGGAGACAAGAAGGAAGCGTTTGAACAGGAAACGATGGCTCCGGTTTTCGACAAGGCCTTTGAAAAGATCAAGTTGCTGAAGAACGACGAATGCAAGGTATGGCACGACATTTTTGATGCCGGTGAAATGGAAAACACCAAACTGAAGCGGGGCAAAACGAAGGGGACGGAAGGCCTGGGCGAGGAAAACGCAGGCGGCGATGACGATGACGACGCGGATGACGGAGAAAAGAAAGACGCGGAAAAGAAGGACGGGGACAAAAAAGACAGTGAAAAGAAGAAAGACGGGGACAAAATGGTGATTCGTTTTGTGACGGGCGGCGGTGTTTGGGACGGTACAGGGTCCAAAGTCTGACTTTGGCACATCCTGTTTCCAACTCGCCCAGTGAACCCGCGGGATTGTGTCTGGTCCTGCCCTCAGGCAATTGACATTCCCCCCTGCCCCGTTTTAGAATTCGACGCACACAGTTGTCCGTTCCAGAACCGACAGGATCTGCGGACGGCAAACAGAAATCGGGCGATTAGCTCAGTTGGCTAGAGCGCTTCGTTTACACCGAAGATGTCGGGGGTTCGAGTCCCTCATCGCCCACTTTTCGTTTTCACTTGCAGCCGGTTGCATCAATACCGTGCTTTCCTGCATCGGCTTTTCTTTCGTGCAGACCTTTGCACTGCTTTGTGCAACTGCGTCCCGACCACAGGTTTTTCTGGCAGTTCTTTGTAGCAAGCCGGACAAAAAGAACAGGTTGTGAATGGCCCCTTTCGATTTTTCCGCTGACAAGTACGTTTCGCCGAACAGTCCGGTTTCATGGTTTGCCCGTTGTTTTCCCAGCCTGGTTTTTTTTACGAGTTTTTTGGGAGTTGTTTACTCTGCTGCTACGCTGGCCAAACGTGGGAAATATGATGGTCAGGCCTGGGCCCGTAGCAGTTGGGACGTGTTTCGGGCACTGGAACGGGCAGGTGTGCGGTTTGAGATCAGCGGCATTCAGAATTTGGTGCAGCTTCAATCGCCTTGCGTGCTGATTGGCAATCACATGAGCACCATGGAAACTGTTGTACTGCCTGGAATTGTTCGTCCGAACCGAGACGTTACTTTCGTCGTCAAGACCAGCCTGCTTTCGGTGCCCGTCTTCAAGCATGTCATACGGTCACGAGATCCGATTGTGGTCGGGCGAACCGATCCTCGCATGGATTTGAAGAGCATGATCGAGGGTGGAATTCAGCGACTCGAAAACGGAGTGTCCGTTATCATTTTCCCCCAGGGCGAACGGACTCCGGTGTTCGATCCAAAGGAATTCAACTCCATAGGAGTAAAACTTGCCGTGCGCGCGAAAGTACCGGTCCTTCCCGTGGCCCTGAAGACTGATGCCTGGGGAATCGGAAAAATAGTGTCTGATTTTGGACGAATTGATCCAACTCGCACGGTCAGAATCTCGTTTGGCAAGCCTCTGGACGTACAGGGCCGGGGAGCTGAAGAACAGAAAGCGATCGTCGAATTCATCGGTGAAAAACTGAAATCCTGGCAGGACCCGGACAAGCTCGCAAATACATGATCGGCTGCCGTCCGGCGGCCCATTCAACAGCCTGTTGGACTCTGGTTGCACCCTTCGCCACGCCGCTTTGGTATGATCGACTGGCTCATGACCGGGCAGAGTTTTCTGTTTCGATCAGGTTGGTTTTTCATCGCCATCCATGGAGCCGCTTCCAATGCAACAGTCGTGTAATTCACTCCCGCTTTTGGCAATTTCATTCACGGTTTGTTTTGTGTTGACGCTCAACTATGCGGCGGCACAATCAAAGGAATCGAAAACAAAAGATTACGGAGACGTTGCGGCGCGGATACTTGCGTCGGGACAGGCGGGGAATGATTCCTGGATAAAGTTGCAGGAGTTGTGCGATGACATTGGGAACCGGTTGAGCGGCTCGGAATCGCTGGAGAAGGCGATCGAATGGGCGCAGAAGTCGATGAAGGCCGATGGCCAGGAAAACGTTCGGGCCGAAAAGGTCATGGTCACGAAATGGGTGAGGGGCAAGGAGTCCTGTGAGCTGGTCGAGCCGAGGCCTCTGAATATTGCGATGTTGGGACTGGGCGGTTCGGTCGGTACTCCGCCGGAAGGGATCACTGCCGAGATTGTCGTTGTTGCGAACAAGGAAGAACTGGATGCGTTGCCCCTGGAGGCCGTTGAGGGGAAAATCGTTGTGTTCAATTGCGTTATGCCCAAATTCACCGACGCAATCGGCTCGGGTTACGGTGCGACGGTGCAGTACCGGAGCAACGGTGCCAAATGGGCTGCAGAAAAGGGGGCGGTGGCGGCTCTGGTCCGGTCGATTACAGCGACGTCCTTGCAGACGCCGCACACGGGCGCGATGCGCTATGGGACGGCGGAGACAAAGATACCAGTTGCGGCGATCACAATTGAAGCTGCAGAATTGTTGAAACGGTTTCAGGCTCGTGGCAAAAAAACTGTTGTGAGGTTGAAAATGGAGGCTGCCACCGTAGGGGAGGCTCCTTCGGCGAATGTACTGGCCGAAATTGTTGGCAGCGAATCGCCAGGAGAGATCGTCGTGATCGGCGGACACATCGATTCATGGGATGTTGGCCAGGGAGCCCATGACGACGGAGCGGGATGCGTCGCAGCGATGGAGGCGCTGAATATCCTGCGCAAACTGGATCTGCGGCCACGCCGTACGATTCGGGTCGTGCTTTGGACCAACGAGGAAAACGGCGTTGCAGGCGGACGCGACTATGTTGGACGGCACCAGAACGAAGTTCACGTAGCGGGGATCGAATCGGACTCGGGCGGGTTCGCGCCAAGCGGACTGGATGTGGAATTGCAGGATGACCGCAAAGAAGATCTGGCCGCCGAACAGCTTTCGGAGATTCTCCAATATCTTCGCCCGATTAACGCAACGGTGGGAAAGAAAGGATATTCTGGAGTGGATGTAAGTTTGCTGAAAATTCTGGGAACACCCTGTCTGGGACTGCGCGTTGATGGATCGAGGTACTTTGACACCCACCACACGTGGGCCGATACGGTGGACAAAGTCGATCCCGATGAACTGACCAATTGCTCGATTACGCTGGCGGTTGCCGCATACATTCTGGCCGACATGCCCGGCCGGTTGGGGGAGATTGAAGATTGAAGATTTGAGATTTGAGATTTGAGATTGACGATTTGAGATTTGAGATTGGCTTGAACGCGATTGTCCTGGATATCTTTGAAGTTGAGGCGAGTTGGGCCATGGCGGGGCTGGACGTTAATGATCCCGATTTCTTTTTTTCTGTTTGTGCACTTGCAACGTCAGGGTAATGGTTCATGCGGGATCGATTGAAAGCACTGGAACGGTTGGCCAGGCCGCTAGAGCCGGTTCCAGCGTTGCGCGCCGAATGGGATCGTGAATTGCAGTCGTACGCGCATGAATTCATCGATAGCCTTCCAGGGGGAAAAGCGTTTTGTTCCGGCGGTGACCAGGCGGCAGGCATTCTGGAGTTGCCAGTTGAAGGAAAGCCGAAAGAGATGGCCCGGTTGTTGGAGGTATTAAAGGAGAATCTTCCGACGGCAGGGATCAATCCGGCTTCGGGCGGGCATCTGGGATACATTCCGGGGGGCGGAATCTATCCGTGTGCGTTGGGTGATTATCTGGCCGCAGTAACGAACGAGTATGCCGGGATCTTTTTTGCCGGGCCGGCGGCGGTGCGGATCGAGAACATGCTGGTCCGCTGGATGTGCGAGCTGGTGGGCTACCCTGCGGAAGCGTTTGGCAATCTGACCAGCGGCGGGTCGATTGCCAACCTGATCGCTTTTGTTACGGCCCGCGACGCCAAAGGAATCACTTCGGAGAGAGTCCGGCGTTCGGTCATCTATCTGACGGGCCAGGTGCACCATTGTGTTCACAAGGCGATCCGGATTGGCGGGTTGGTCGAAGCGATTGTCCGGACTGTTCCGATGGACAGCCGGTTCCGGATGGACGCTGGTGCATTGAAGCAAATGGTTGCCGATGATTTGGCTAACGGGTTGAACCCGTTTTTGGTGGTCGCTTCGGCAGGGACGACCGATACCGGTGCCATGGATCCGCTGGACAGTATCGCGGATGTTTGTGAGACGAACGGTCTGTGGTTTCATGTCGATGCCGCTTACGGCGGATTTTTTCTGCTGGCTGATGTGGAAAATCCGGATGGAACTTCGGTCCGCGACATGTTTCGCGGAATGGACCGTTCGGATTCGCTGGCCATCGATCCGCACAAAGGGCTGTTTTTGGCCTACGGGTTGGGCGCGGTGCTGATTCGCAACATCCAGGCTCAGATGGATTCCCATTATTATCGGGCCAACTATATGCAGGACACTTTTTCTACGGACGAAGAATACAGTCCGGCGGATTTGTCACCCGAGTTGACCCGGCATTGGCGGGGACTGCGGATGTGGTTGCCGCTGCAGCTGCTTGGGACTGAGCCGTTCAAGGCGGCGTTGGAGGAAAAGATTCTGCTCTGCAGGTATTTCTACCGGGAGATCCAGTCGCTTGGTTTTGAAGTTGGTCCGTTCCCCGATTTGTCGGTTTGCATGTACCGTTTCGTGCCGGAACGCGGTGACGCCAACCGGTTCAATGCCCGGCTGGTTGAATTCGTTCAGCGGGACGGGCGAATATTTGTTTCCTCAACATCGATTGACGGGGTTTACTGGATTCGCCTGGCGGTTCTCTGTTTTCGGACTCACCTGCAGGAAACAGATTTGCTGCTGGGGATTTTTGCGGACGCGCTGTCCTTTGTTTCAGAAACACCGGAACCGGAAATCGCCAACTGACTACCTGTTTTAGTCTTTGCCGGATTCCGGAGGGGTTGCGTCGTCACCGGTTTCCGGCAGCTCGAAAGATGCCGGGCGAACACCATGGTCCTCCAGATCTTCTTCGACTTCGGGTTGTCGCCGGGCAAACACATATGGGCTCTTAAGCGGAATCCGGTCAAAGACCGGGGTCGATTGGGGGGCCGCTTTGGGTATCGCCGAACCGGCAAAACGGGGTCTGTCGAAGATGTTGCCCCGGACATAAGGCCCGGCTCCCAAAACCCAGGTCGCCCGGGCGTTGGTTTCACTGCGCAATGTGCCGGATTGCCAGATTGCCTCGTGGGTTTCGCGATCGTAGGCAAACACGGCGACTTTCGAGATGCCGGCCAGTACGTTGGAACGGCCAACCGACAATTCCGGTAATGGAGGGAGTGTTGGACCGGTACCGATTGCCGACGACAGCGCCGATACGCCATTCGAGGCCGGCAAGCCGTAAACAACATCATGTCCGTTGGTGGCGAGAGCTCCTATTCTCGCTTCGACAATGATCTCGGCCGTATTCCGGTTTTCCTGAAGCAGGCAGCCGGCGGCGAGCATTTTTTGACGTAAGGCACTGGCTACGTAGTCTCCACCGATGATCCCCTGTCCCGTAACCGGGCGCAAGGCCGATGCGTCCAGGTAGACGGTCATGTTGGAAAGCGGCGAGAAATCGATTTGGTTTATGGAGTTATCAACTGCCTCGCTCAATAGCAACTGTTCCGTAGCGGTCCGTTGGGTTGTCGATCCGCAGCCGGCGGCGAACAGCATGCCCGACAATAATACGAGGAACCAGGGCACCAATCTGGACGGCGCATTATGCCGGGCAGTTCGATTGCGGGACCGGACTTTGGATTGATCGTTAGTGGGTAACAACACAGTCGTGTTAACGCGATGCCAGGAAATGGTGAAGCTGGGACTGATGCGGGTGTCGGATTAAATAGGAATCGGAACCGGCAATCAACGCCAATGCGTGGATTGGACAACGAAAAACCGGCTCGCAAAAAAAAGAGGAAGTGCTAGCTGGATCGATGTAACTCCATGTAGATTCCCAACTTGCGCCAATCCAATCAATCTTGACGGGACCCCCAGCTTCCCTATAATTCGTGCGGCCCGGCAAGATCGGCAATTTCGGAAACCGAGGTTGTGATTCCAGGATCGAGGATTTGGCTGGGCAGGCTGGTTCAGGCAGGAATCCGGGACCAGACAAGTGTAGAGAAAAACGTAACCGGTTTCGACGAGCGGCTGGCAGCCACTTCGGCATCACATCAGAGGTATCTGCCGCACGCCGGACCATCACCATGGAGACGGTGGTTTCATGAGTTCCAAGACGGTATTTACAACAGGCGAGGCTGCCAAAATCTGCAAGGTCAGCCAGCAGACAATCATCCGTTGTTTTGACAATGGATCGCTGAAGGGATTCCGTGTACCAGGAAGCCGGTTCCGGCGTATTCCCCGGGAGCAGCTGTTTTCCTTTATGCGCGACAACGGGATCCCCACCGATGCCCTGGAGAGCAGCCGCCGCAAGGTGCTGATCGTGGATGATGACGAGAGTCTGGTTGAGTTGATGGCCGACGCTTTCCAGGAGGACAAGCGTTTTGACGTCAAAACTGCCAACAATGGTTTTGATGCCGGGATGCTGGTCAAGGAGTTCCGGCCGGATATCGTTGTCCTGGACCTGATGCTGCCGGATATCAATGGCAAGGAAGTTTGCCAGCGGGTCCGTATGGATCCGACGATGGAGATGGTCAAGATCATCTGCATCTCGGGAATGGTCGAGCCGGACAAGGTAGCCGAGCTGAAGGCGGCAGGTGCCAACGACTTTATGCAAAAGCCGTTTACCGTTGACCGGCTGGTAGCACGTGCCTGCGAAATCCTGGAAATGGAAAGCGCGGCAACCGGAACCTGATTCACGACCGGGGTGGATGTATTGGGAACGGCGGGTGAATATGCCCTCCGTTTTCTATTCGCAGCCCGGTTTTGATGAATTACAGCCAGATTGTCGTTCCTCATTCACGTGGTGAACGAACGGCATGACCGGCTGGGGCCGGAACTGCGAATGGGCACACCGGTAATCATTGGCGTAACATGCCGATTTCGAATTCAGGCGAACCAGCACCAACGCGGGGAACGGGCAATTGTTTCTCAGGCTTTCCGGACCGGCAGGAAATGGCACGTGGCTTCCAGTTGGGGACTGGATTGTCTGGCAAAATGCCCTGATCCGCCGAAATCCCGGCGACACGGCCTCGTGGAACGATTCCCTGGCTGGTCGTCCTTGTTTGCTGGCAACGATGCTGCTCTGGTTTCACGCGAGCCATTCCCGAGCCGCCACTTCGCTGGTTGAGCTCCGGGACTGGCTGAAAGCCGTCGATTGGGACCGCCGGGCAGGAAACGCGAAAGTTCTGGAGCCGGCCCGCAATGCAATTCTCCAGCAAGAGCTGGTCCGTCTTCGCGAAAAGGGGACACGGAAGACAGATTTTTCGCGCAGGAATTCCGATCGCCGGGCGTTTCGGGAGCTCAGGCGGGCGCTGGCAATTGTTGCCGGACTGGCAACGAAAAAGAAACGTCGCAAGCTGGCCCGGAAAATTGTCAGCAAAAAGTTGTTGTTGGAACTGGTCAGGGATATCGACCGGCGAAACGCGGGCGGATTTTGGAACATGCCGGATTCGCGAATCTGGGACGGAACTGAAACTGTCTGGTTAAGCGGGCTGGTCGAACAGGGTTTGCAGCTGGAAAAACTGCAACGGGAATTTGACGACAGGTTGTTGCAGGAGAAACTGGCTTCCTTGCGACAACTGGCTTACGGAGCCAGCCACGAGATCAACAACCCGTTGGCCAATATTGCCATGCGGGCCCAGTCGTTGCAGCGGCACGAGCAGAGTGAATCACGGCTGAAAAGTCTGCGTACGATTTATGACCAGGCGATGCGTGCCCACCACATGATCACGGATTTGATGCTGTTCGCGAAACCACCGGCCGTGCATCGACAGCCGACCGATGTGGTGAAACTGGTATCGGAAATCATTGGTGAAACTGCTGCCCGGTACCCGGACCGAAAATTCCGGATGGCACTGGTTCGACCGGTCCGAAACCTGCATTCAACGGTGGATCCCGAGCAGATTGCCGAGCTGGTTGCGGCACTGATCCAGAATTCCATTGATGCATTTGTGAATCCGGGTGAAATCAGCCTTGCTGTTGACTGGAACAGTCAGAACGATTTGGTCATTCGGGTCGGCGACAACGGTCCGGGGATCGATGGCGAAACGGCCCGGCACATGTTTGATCCGTTTTTTTCCGGTCGCGAAGCGGGACGGGGGTTGGGATTTGGCCTGTCCAAGGCCTGGACGATTGCCCAACAGCATGGCGGCGAACTTCGCTGTGTTTCGACTGAACCTGGCAATACGCTGTTTGAAGCGACCATTCCGGCGGCTGGACCTGGAGAAAAGGGCTCGACGATCGACCGGAAATCCAGGCAAGCCGGTCAATCCGCCGCGTGAACCGGCCGGTTTTCACCGGCCGGATAATCCTGGCATGGCTGACGGCGTTTCGTTACCAGGGTAATCTCCTTTTGTTGGCGCAGTAAAACCGATCAGGGAACAGGGACAACAGGATGAAATCCGGGCAGCCAAACGACACGACAGATGATTCAGTCCTTTCCGTTATTCCGCTATGGTCAGCCCTGGTTCCGGTTTTGGTACTGATCGTCCTGCTGGTTTGCAATGTCGACATATTTGGTGATGGTGCAACGTATGGTGCCAACCAGATTGCGTTGCTGATGGCGGCCGCAACGGCGGTTGGGCTGGGCAAGTGGTTGGGGACGCCGTTGGGTGAATCAGTCGATGCGATCACGGCGAGCATTGCATCGAGCCTGAAAGCGATTCTGATTCTGTTGATCATTGGCGGCCTGATCGGAACCTGGATGATCAGCGGGATTGTACCAGCCATGGTTTTTTACGGCCTGCAGATACTCAGTCCGTCGGCCTTCCTGATTATGGCTGTGCTGATCAGCTCGATTGTCGCGTTGGCCACAGGCAGCAGCTGGACCACGGCTGGCACGGTCGGAGTGGCGTTGCTGGAAATAGGACGGGCCATGGGTTTCGACCCTTCGATTGTCGCCGGCGCGATTATTTCTGGCGCGTATTTCGGCGACAAAATTTCGCCGCTGTCGGATACAACCAATCTTGCTCCGGCGATGGCTGGAACCGATTTGTACACGCATATCCGTTACATGTTGTGGACCACGATTCCGTCGTACACCATCACGCTGCTCCTGATGGGTTGGTTGAACTACCAGAATGCGCCGGCGGCCAGTGAAGTTGCTTCGACAGCGATCAGCCAGATTATTGACCGGGAGTTCAATATTTCACCCTGGCTGTTTGTTGTGCCCGGAATTGTGATTGTGATGGTTGCCCGGCGGATTGACCCGGTCGTCTCGCTGTTCGTTGCCATGCTGTTGGGTGCGGTCGTGGCCATTTGTTTTCAACCTTCGATTGTCAACCGGCTGGGTTCGGCGACCGGAGACAATGCAACGGTGATTGTATCGGCCGACGAGTGGAACCAGGCAGAACCAAAACCGGAAGGCTCTTTCCGCGACAGCTATCCCGTTCGGGCCTACACGGCGGCCATCAAGTCGATGGCGCTGACGACATCCTTTTCAACTGGGGACTCGCATGCCGACGATTTGTTGGGTGGCAAGGGGATGGAAGGCATGTTGAATACGATCTGGTTGATTCTGTGCGCGATGTGTTTTGGCGGAGCGATGGAAGCCAGTGGTTTTCTGCAACGGATTACACAACCTCTGGTGAATGTTGCCCGCTCAACCGGAGCACTGATTGCCACCACAGCAGCCAGTTGCATTTTTGTGAACATAACTGCCTCGGATCAGTATATTGCGATCGTGGTTCCGGGCAGGATGTTTCGAAAGACTTATGCCGAACGCGGATTGGCGCCACAGAACCTGAGCCGGACACTTGAGGACAGCGGAACCGTGACCAGCGTTCTGGTTCCGTGGAATACCTGCGGCGCCGCCATGTTTGGATTTTTGGGCGTGGCGACCATCAGTTATGCCCCCTACGCCGTATTCTGCTGGATCAGCCCGGTCATAACGGTTTTGGTCGCCATGTTTGGAATCGGAATTGCAAGGTTGGAGCCTGCTGACAGCAAGCTTGGGTAGCCCGTGTTTTCGGCTTTCAGTTGCCATTTGGCTGTGGCCGATCGGATGGGAAAAGCCGCTGAAGTGGTCGTTTCGGGACTGTTTTTCGCGTCAATGCGTTGCCGTTCAGGCGGCGATTGTCTTGCCATTTTTTTCCCGATCACTCTGGATTCTGCTGGCACCAGTTGGTACATGAAAACCGGACTGGCGCAGCGTGCGTACAGCCAGTCTGGAAAACGGCATTGGGCCCGTGTTGGTAATGCGTTCAATTTGAGAACCTGGCAGGTGCGTTCATGAAAAATTCCATGGCTTGTTCCCTTTTGCTTTCCGTTTGTATGGCCGGAATGCTGGGCGCCCAGACCAATCGTGCGGCGTCGATGGAGTATCTGCAATCCAGTTCGCCGTTAAGATCTGGCGGTTCAGTAACGGCGTACTCAACTCCAGGAACCGGGGTTCAAACCAGTATCACTGCGAACGTCTCGTCCAACGCTCCAGGCGGTTCCGGCCCGGGTTCTGTGATTCAGAATCAATCATCGGCAGCCGGCAATACCTGGATTCCGACGGATGCCCGAATCGCCGCAAACCCGCTTGCCGGAATATCGGGGAATCCGCCGTCACCACCTGCCAACGGATTTGACCCTTACACATCCACGTTGCCCCCTCAAATTCAACTTCCAACTCTGGGGTTTACCCAAAACAGCAGTTATCGGCCTGGACTGTTCCGGAATTCGTGGGGACAGCAACTGCCGGGATTGCCGCCGATCGAGGCGCCGGCCGCAAGTTTGGCTCCCCAAATCAATCCGCCGTTGGGGTCTGGAATCGCCCCGCCGTCGTTGCAGTTTCCGGGATCCAGTTCACCGTTGCTTTCCGGCCAGATCCCGCCAGGTGTCCGGTATCAGAACATGCCGCCAGGAGTGTATTACGGCAAAGGGGTGTTTGGTCAGCCCAAAGCCTATGTCGATGGTCAGCCGGGCCGCAATCTGTTGCGCTTCATTTTCCCCTAGCAGATTGAACGTTCGACTTGCCCGGTTGTCCGGTCAACTATTGCTCACACGGATTGGTTCCAGAAACCAAACCGGACTTGTGGCAGAACGGGCAGGTCCGGGGCTCGACATGTTCATCCGGTTCCATTTCGTCGTTGCGGTATCCAATCGTCTCACGCAATCCGCAATCGCTGCATTTCAGTTCCCACGCATCAATCACCAGTTCATCTCTTTCGAAATGGTTGTACCGGCAGGTCATCGGACAGGGATCGTCGCGATCGGGGTGCGGACATTTGCCGGAAGTAATTCTGGTGGGACGTGACATAACGTAATTATCACGCTCCGCGTGATTTCGGGTGTTGGTATTGAATGACATCACGACGGAGCGTGATGACTACATTGGTGATGACTACATTGGTAAAGGCCACGCTTCGTTATTTGCCGATGAACCAGGGCATCAGGTTCCAGCCCTCATCGAAAGCCAGTTGGCTGGCGGTCGCGTTCACTTCATCATAACACTGAAATGCGTCAGGCCCGATTCCCGATCCGGCGACGACAAACGGGACATCGCCGTGGGTATGGGTTTTGGTCCGGAGAAAAGTCGGATGATCGGGGGTGACCAGCATTTTCCATTCATCGCCAGAAGCCTCCAGGGCGGCAATGACCGGTCCAACAATATCGCGATCAATCGACTCCATAGCTGCGATTTTTTGAGCTGTGTTCCCTTCGTGGGACGCTTCGTCGGTCGCTTCGATGTGCACTACAACCAGGTCAAAATTTCCGATCGCATCCACTGCATACTTTCCCTTGGCAGCGTAATCGGTATCGGTGTAGCCGGTGGCACCAGGGACCACGATGTTTTCCCAGCCGACCAGCTTTGCCAGGCCGCGAAGTAGATCGACGGCAGATATCATGGCCCCCTGGACACCATGAAGTTTTTTGAAGGATTCCAACCGGGGTCTCTTGCCCAGTCCCCATAACCACATGTTGGTTGCCGGCAACTGGCCGGCCGAGACCCGTTCCCGATTGGCTGGATGGTTGGCAAACCAGTCGATACTGGCCGACATCAGGTCACTCAGGATTCCGCTTCCTGGACCACGCGGAAAATCGTCGCCAACCGGCCGGTCGGTAAGGTCGTGGGGAGGAGTGCCGCGTGTGTCGCTGGTAAATGGGGCCGGTCGTCCAGAGGCTGTACGCCAGACGGCGAGGTTTCGATAACTGACTCCGGCGAAAAACTCCAGCGGCAAATCGGGGGGCAGGTTCTTTTGGGCGGTGGCCAGCAGCGATTTCGCCTGATCACTGGAAATATGGCCGGCCGTAAAACTTTTCATCACCTGGTCCTGGATCGTCACCAGGTTGCAGCGAATGACCCAGTCGTCATCCCCCAGTGGGATCTCCTGCGCGGCGGCCTCGATTGGGGCCCTGCCCGTAAAGTGCCGGTTGGGGTCGTAACCGAGCAAGCTCAAATTCGCGACGTCGGATCCGGCTACCAGATGTTTGGGAGTATGGTTGGCCCGTCCGACTACGCCCCGTTTTGCCAGTGAGTCCAGATTCGGGATTCTGGCAGCCTGCAATGGCGTTCGATTGTCGAGATCGGCTTGGGGTTCGTCAGCGACTCCGTCCGGAATGACGATTGCATATTTCACGAATTGGGCTTTCTGTCAGTCAAGGATTTTCAAATGTTCCACAGTTTGATAACCGGCTGGCAGGTCGCGAATGCGCCGCAATGCCGACTGGATTTTTTGCGGTTCCGACTCGTGGGTCAGGATAATCAACGGAATATTCCCCTCGGAGTTCCGGTCGTCATCATGTTGGTAGACCGACGCGATGGAAATCCCTTCTTCACCCAGCACCCCGGCAATTGCGGCCAGGACACCCACCCGGTCGGGTACGGAGAACCGCAAATAATATCGTACCGGCAAGGTATCCAGCTCCGATACCGGTAGTGGCGACGCAGTGCCGGACCAAAGCTTGAGGTTTCTAAACGTGATCGCGGCGCGCCCGGTCGCGATATCGATCATGTCCGCGACGACAGCCGAAGCGGTCGGCATCTGCCCTGCCCCCTGGCCGTGAAAGAACACACGTCCGACGGCGTCGCCAACAACACTGATCGCATTATAGTTTTCGCGAACTTCCGCCAGGGGGGTTCCTTTGCGGATCAGCATCGGAGCAACGCTCAACTGCAGCCGGTTTTCCCGGGTTTCGCCGTCGGCAATCAGCTTGATCCGGTATCCCAGGTTGCTGGCGTACCGGAAATCCGCCAATTGCAACGAGTCGATTCCCCGGCGCGGAATCTGGTCCCAGCGAACCGCGCTGCCGAACGCCAGGTGAGCCAGGATCGAGAGCTTCTGGGCTGCATCGGTGCCATCCACATCCATCGCCGGATCAGCTTCGGCATAGCCCAACCTTTGTGCAGCCGCCACCGCATCCTGGTATTTCGTTCCATTCTGGTCCATGTCGGACAGGATGTAGTTGGAAGTGCCGTTGAGGATTCCGCGAATCGATGTGATTCCGTTGGCGGACAGACACTGGCTGATGTTCGCGATAATCGGAATGCCACCTGCAACCGAAGCTTCGAAGGAGATCGTCCGCCCCAGCTCTCTTGCCCGGTCGAACAGTTCGGGCCCATGCTCGGCCAGCAGCGCCTTGTTCGCGGTCACCACATCCTTGCCGCTCTCGAGCAATTGCAACATGATCGTCCGGGCCGGTTCGATCCCACCCATCAGCTGGGCGACAATGGTCACTTTCCTGTCTGCCAGCAGCCTGTCGAGATCGTCGGTCAGGATTCCGGCTGGTAGATCGACATTTCGCGACTTTTTCAAATCCCGAACGACAATGTGGTTTAGCCACAGTATCCTTCCCGCATGCCGCGCCGTCCGGTCACCATGGTCCAGCAACAACCGCGCCGCCCCAGTTCCAACCGTTCCCAACCCCACAAGAGCCACAAACGTCTTTTCAGATTGTCCCATTGTCTTCCGGAAATTCGAGTCTCTACCCAAACTGCACAGGCAACATCTTATCGTTATCGACAGGACGTAGCATAGGCAGCCAGTCAGAAGGCTATCTGATCAAAGTTGACCGATTGGCAATCCAGTCGCCGATACTTTGCAGTGCCCCGGAATTGAAGGTTTCCGGAATCGACACGTATTCATCCATCGAACCGGTTTCACATTTCTGGAACAGGTGGTTGAGGCCGTCGAGTTCGACGAATTCGACATCCTTGTTGCCCCCTTCCGCCAACGCTTTTTTGATTTCGGGCATGTTCAGGTCGGGGAGCACCTGCAGATCTTTCGAGCCGACGATGACAAGTACCGGACATTGGATTTTCGAAAGGGCCGGGCGTGGATCGTAGCCGAGAAAGAACCGCATCCAGTTGCTTTGCAGTCGTGACTGTTGACCCTGAATGGCGGCGCGAATGTTTTTGGCAGCTTCGTCGCGGTCGGTTTCGGGAAGCAGTCCGAGAACTGAATCTACGGCCCCGTCGAGGCCGGCGGAGATGTCTTCGTCCGGACCTGCATTCAAGACCACATCCATCGCCGCGCGGCTCAACGCCTGCTGGATCGCAATTTCCGCTTCGGCTATACCCTTCTCACGCAGCATTGCTTCCGATTGGGTCAACGAAATCTCAACGCCGTCCACACCGGTCGCCGCCATCAATACGACAAACGCGATATCGTCGCTCGATCCGGCGACCATCGGGGCAACCAGTCCCCCTTCGCTGTGGCCGGCCAGCCCGATTTCTTTGGGATTGATCCTCGTATGGGTTTTGAGGAATTCGACGGCGGCTGATGTGTCGCGAGCAAAATCTTCGGTTGTGGCCGGACCAAACTGGCCCGTCGAATCGCCGAAGCCCCGGTCGTCGTAGCGAAGGACTGCGATGCCGCGACGCGAAAGGTAATCGGCCAGGACCAGAAATGGTTTGTGCTCCATCAGGGATTCGTCCTGGTCCTGGGGGCCCGATCCGCTGATCAGGACCACAACCGGATGACGGCCAGGCGTTTTCGGAATCGTCAATGTTCCCGCAAGAGTCACGTCGTCCGCTGTGTTTTCGAATTTCACCTCTTCCGAATCGTAAGGGAATGGCGCGACCGGTCGTTGCGGGCGGTTTTCCCAAACGTTGACGGTGCGGTATTCCGTAGCCTGTCTTTTGAGCGTCAACGGCAACGTATTGCCCCCCTGGCTCCAGGTTCCATCCGCCAAGTCGCCAGTTTCGTCCAGCGTCCCGCGATAGCTCAATTTGATTGATTCAACATCGAACCGGATTTGAACAAGGTCAGCGGAAGCTCGACGCCACCCTGGTTGAAGACCCCTTCTGCGGTCGCCCCATCATCGGCCAGTTTTCCAGTGAATTTGGCGCCGATTTGCGGTATCGAAAAAACCATCTTCCCGGCCCCGAGACTGATTTCGGTCGCTGGAAGTTTTGCGTTTCCCTGATCCAGACTGCGCAGTTCGCCGGACAGTTTGCCATCGATGGATGTGATATCCACTTCAATTCGCAATTGGGTGCCACCAGCATTCAGGGTCCCTGACCATGTTGCCGTTTGGGCCTCCTGGCCGGCAGCAATTGGCAAAAAGAATGTGACCAACAGGCAACAGGTCATCAAAAATGTTCTAATCACAATGGTTCTCCCCGCAGAATGCCACTGCAGCTGCGACCGCTGGTACCGGTTGAAGCTGTAATCCCTGTTCAGGAACAGATCGGATCGAGACTGGTAACAGACCTTGAATCCAAATTGAAATCCCAAAGGTGACGTTTGCACACACTGGAAGACCTTGGCTGCACAACCAACATTGAAGTGATCCGGAAATATGTTTCCCTCGACGGGAAATTCGTGATCGATGCGGGTTGCGGTGACCTGACATTTACCCGGCCGCTGGTGGAACACGGGGCCCGTGTACTTGCGATTGACCCGGATCCGGTTCAGGCCGGGCGGAACAGGGCTGCCGAACCGGTTGCGGATCTGGAATTCTTCGAGACCGGAGCGGACCGCTTGCCGGTCCACCCGAACACCGTCGATGGGGTCTTTTTCTCCTATTCGCTGCATCATATTCCGGCGGAATACTATCCGCAGGTTTTTGAGGAAGTTGTACGGGTCCTTAAACCGGACGGATTCCTGGTTGTCATCGAACCGATGGACTGTCCGTTAAATGAAGTGATGAAGCTGTTTCACAACGAGGATGAAGTCCGCGCCGCCGCGCAACAGGCACTGAAAGAACTGGCCGCGCCCCTGTTCCAGTCGGCTCGCGTGGTCAAATACCACAATTACTCCCAATACGAATCGTGGGACACCTTTGTCGCCCATTTCTCAAGCCGCTCGTTCAACACGCTTTACACGGAATCCGATGTGCGCGGGCCGGAAGTGCGGGAAGCCTTTGAACGGCTTGGCGGACCCGAACACCGGTTCCAGTCGCCGAAACAGGTCATGATTCTGCAAGGGCCGAAGGTCCGGTAACGGCTGCCTCCCAAAAGTTGAACTGTTTCAGGCAGGCAGGTTGCCGAAGTCCTGGCCCGGTTGGTCAGTCGGCCTTCCAGACATTGTCCGATGGATCGCGGTCGGGGAATCGCCCTCGCGGATCCAGCGTGATTCCGGTAATTTTCCGTTCTCCGAAATCAAACTTTGCCTCGAAGGTTCGGTCCCCTTCAAACCAGACATCGACCGGCCAGGTAATGATCACCGAGCCGTCATCCTGGACCACGGCATTGTCAGCTTCTTTCAGCGCCGGTCCGTCGGCTGTGAACTCGACCTTCAGCACTACCGGTGAAGGCATTTGGCCTTCCTGTTTGACCGTTACAGTCACAGCGGAACCGGATTTCGTCACTCCAGCGATCGATCCATCGACGGAATCGGTTGTCCACAGCCAGTAGTACCAGAACCATCCGAGGTCCCTGTCGAGCGATTTGTTCATGGAATGAACAAAATCCCAGGGCGAGGGATGTTTGAAAGCCCAAGCTTCGGTGTATTCGCGCATCGCACGCTGGACCTCGTCATCCCCGACAATTCCGCCCAGCATGGAAAGCATCAGGGTCGCTTTGCTGTAGGCCTGGAAACCATACATCGAACCGCTGTTGTTGGACGGCCACATCATGGTCGGCTCGTCCAGATTGCCGCTGTTCCGGCCATAACTTTGCCCGCGGCCATCGTAATTGGCGACTTGCCCGCGCGAATCGGCGCTGGAGAGGGAGTTCATATAGACATTCAATCCCTCGTCCATCCATCCGTACCAGGTTTCGTTGGTCCCCAGCATCATCGGCCACCACTGATGACCGATTTCATGATCAGCCGCACCCTGATTCGAATTGACAACCATCGGATATTCCATTCCGGCGCTCGGTCCATCCTGAAGTGTTAACTGCGGAAAGGGATAGGGAATCCAGAGTTTGGAATAATACTCCAGGGCGTGTCGGCTGATCGTTCCGGCCCGCGCGAACATGTTGGCGCGGTCCGGCAAGTAGACCATATGGACCGGAATCGGGCCTTTTCCCGGAATGGTTGCCCGGGTCGCTCGCCAAACATAGTTTTCGGCGGTGGCCCAGGCAAAATCGTTGACCTGATCAGCGACGAAATGCCAAACCAGGCGTTCCCCGTCGGCTGTTGCTTTGCCGGGACCGGTTTCGTCCGGACCGACGATCGTGATTTCATCGTCGGAATCAAGAACTGTTGCCAGCCGCTGACGGGCGGTCGGCGTGAGCACTTCCTCCGGGTTTTGCAACAGGCCAGTACCCGACACGATCCAGCCGGCTGGCACGTCGATGCGTACATCAAAGCGTCCAAAGTTGTTATAGAACTCGGCAGGACCGAGATACACGCTGGTGTCCCAACCGCTGAGGTCATCGTATTTGGCCAGGCGTGGGAACCACTGGGTCGGCTGGAACAGCGTTTCGCCCCAGCGCTGTGTCATCCGGTGTCCAGCGCCATTCGGGCCGCCGGGCAGGGCAGTGTGCCAGTCGATTTCCAGCGTTGCCGTCGCGCCTGCCGCGATTGGCTCGGCAAGCGAAATCGTTGCGACAGTCTGGTCCAACCCGCGTACCGAGTTGGCACGGTTGCCTCCGGCGTTACCCGGCCCCTGCCCTCTTCCCCGTCCCCGGCCCGCTCGCTGGGCAGAGAGATCAATTTCATTTCCGTTAACCGCAATCCGAGCGACTACCATTCCATCGGTTGCCTCGGCAGGGATGGAAGGCCCACGTTGGGCCAGTGGACGGAAGATATTGTGATCCAGCCGCAATACAATCTGGTTCAGCTCATCAGGGCTGGTATTGTGAACCAGGATTTTTTCGCTTCCGGTCAGCGTATGGGTTGCCGGATCGAGACTTACGTTGATTTCAAAATCGGTTTGCAATTGCCAGTAGTTCGGTCCCGGCCGACCACTCAGGTCGCGTGTTCCCGCTTCGTATGCGCGACGGATGGGATTCGGCATCGGCAAATCGCGGCGGATCGCACGATTGGGGGTTTCGATTGTCGCCCCGGATTGATGCAGTGACTTTTCGGAGACATCAGTCGCCGGCGACTGGGCAACGACCGGGAAAAACGGAAACGCGAAAAACGCAAAAAACAGAAACAATGCGGTGTAAACTGGTAATCTGAATCTTCCCTGCCGGCAAGTGAGGGGTGGGTTCAGAATTTGGCTGGTGGTCATTGCAATGCTCACGTGATTTGGTGACCCATAACTTTCGCGAATAACTTTCGCGAATCAAGTATACCAGAACCGTTTTTTGGCAGTACAGTTTTTGACCGGGCCATGCGATCAGCCAAAGATACCGGCGCCGAACATGCAATGGCTGCAAACCGGAACCATATTCATACATTGCCAAGTCAGCGATTAATACCCGTTAACCGACCGGTTCCGAAACTGCGGTGTGTATGCCGAAATTTTCAGCCTCGCGTTTGGAGACATTTGAGCGATACCTGGCATTGGAAACGGCGCGAAAAAAAAAGACCGGCCATTTTCAATAAATGACCAGTCCCAAAACTTATTCAACGCTGAAAATCACTGCCAGGCCCGGACGACTTCTTGAACATCTGGCCGAACGAACAATTCGTCCAGGACGTCAGGTCAACCCTGCTTGTTCTTTTTTTCCTTTTGTGCTTTTCGTTTTTCCATTGGGGTCAGCTTTGCTTTTTTCTTCGGCTCGCGCTGTCCCTTGTCTTTGCTTCCCTTGTCACCCATGTCCAGGTCTCCGATATCGAAAGTATGCCAAATGACTGAGAAGTTCGGCCGTTATTACTGGGCAAGCTGGACGTTTTCGGCACAAGGCCCTTTTTGTCCGCGTGCTTCGGTAAAGGTGACTTTTTGCCCTTCAGAAAGTTCGTCGAAACGTACGCCCTGAAGACTCGAGGAGTGAAAGAACAGATCTTTGTCTCTCCCAACGTCGATAAATCCGAAACCTTTGTCTGTGAGCCGTTTGATAGAACCTTCAGCCATTAACCAATTCCCAAAAAAGTGTTTGTTGCAGCGTCTACGAGATACGGATTGTCCGGGCTATTCGGCTGCCGCAGATATCGTACCAAAAAAACCGGAAACATGGTGCGCCAAATGGGAAAGAACTGGAAAACCCGTCATTTAAACCGGTCCGGTCGTAGCCTCTCAGCGTTCATCAAATCGCCAACATGGTGTTTTTCCCCGAAAGATAACACATCTACGGCAACAGTCGTCTCAAACAATCGTACGTTCTGCCCAGGGGCGCAAGCCTGCTTCGTCTGCATCCACCCGTTGCCACAATCACTCACCGATCTCGAATCATCCCTTCATCCCCTCATCCCCTCAAATGGAAAGTTCGAGGAGGTTCTTATGCTCCGCTAATTGAGGCGAAGCATTTCCAGCCTTTTCACCCAGGGTAAAGAGGGGATTGCAAACAGTCCAACATCTCAATGGCAACATCCTGAAAAGAGAAGTGTTTCCAGTCTGGAATTCGTATCCACTGCTTGAAAAGCAACTGCGTTTTACAAAAATGGTCCGTGCGGCCCCGCCTTTAGTGGTTATGATCGTCATGGCTGTCGTGGTCGTGGTGAATCTCGCCTTTGTAGGCTTTGCCGCCAATCGTTATGGAAAGTTTTGGCGCTGCGGCTTCGTCGTCCAAGTGAGCTGCCAGTTCGGCATCGGCCAACGTGAAACGGGATGATTTGCCGGACGGATCGCCAGCGTCAGGGCTGGCGGGCACCTTGAACTGTTCGGGCTTGCCATCGTGCATCACATTGATGGTCAACCCGGTTGCATCGATCGGTACGGCTTTTTTTGCCGCAGAATCGAGAATGTAAATGGTGACGGATTTGTCATCGTGAACAAACTCGGCGTGAAACTCATCGTCCCCCAACTCGATCAAGGCCCCATGATGCGGCCCTTCGGATGGATGGGCATGAGTATCGACAGTAGCTGGCGGCGCGCCACTCATTTTGACGCTTTCGCCGCCCGGGTTTGACGCAGACGATGTTGGCTCGGGTGTGCAGCCCGCGGACATGCACAAAATGGCCAAAGCTGCAATGGAAAAGTAAAGTTTGGACATGGAATTCTTCCTTTGAAAAAATTGTAGAAACAACAAATGACGGAATCAGTCTGAATGTTTGGTTTCAAAACCGTTTTGTTTCAACCACGCAACCCATTGTTCTGCCGTTGCATGATCGGCCAGGTGAATATCGCGCCAGGTTGGGGCACGGAAATAAAAGCCGGAATGGTCTTTGTGCTGGTCGATGCGGACTTCGCAACCCACCCGTTTTAGCTGTTCGATGAATTGGGTTTCTTCGGGCGAACCATTGCCGTGCAGATTCTTCCATTCCAGCATTCGGAACCCGACTGCTTCAGGACCTTCTGCAAATACCGGATCTGTGTGACTGTGAGAGACGTCAAATCCTGACGACGCCAACCATTGTCCCCACTGATCGGCGAGTTCGTGGCTGGCGATATCCAATGAACGCCACGCGGCACATCGGTAGGACACATCAATATGCCCTGCGTGATTGTCCTGCTTGACCTCACAACCGAGTTTCTGAACGGTTTCAGCGTGTTGGGCTGCGACATTCGGATCATCGAAATGCATCGACTTCCATTCAGGGAGAAAAAAGGCCAGGGATTCGCCGGAGTGCACATGCTCGGCACCTTCGTCATGATCGTGGCCTGCATGACTGTCATGGGAATGGTCGTGTACGGCTCCGGTTTGTCGTATTTGGGCGAACACCTGGTTGCTGGACAATGTCGTTGGCAGGCCAACGACAACTGAAATAATCAGGACGTTGAATGAAAATTTGCGACTCATGGCTTTCTCCTTAAAACACGAATCAAGAAACGAAATATTGGAAGCAAAAATGTCGGTTAGAATTAATGACTGCTTCCGGTCATTAACGAAGCTTGAGGTACATGTACGGTTTGGTTACTGGTTTGGTTTTTTGCATCCAGTTCCTCCAGCGGAATTTCCGTGCTTGATTCACGAACAACCCCTTCTGCCGCCTTGACTCCAAACTTCCAGAACAGTGCAGGGCGAACCAGGAAATCGAGCATTGTCGAGCTGATCAGCCCGCCCAGAATCACGGTTGCCACCGGGTAAAGGATTTCCTTGCCAGCTTCACCCGCAGCAAGGACCAGGGGCACAAGTCCGATACCAGACGTTAACGCTGTCATTAAAACCGGAGCCAGTCTCTCCTGGCCGGCCCGAACAATCATTGATTTTGAAAACGTTTCGCCCTCATGCTCCACCAGATGCAAATAGTGCTGAAGCAACAGGATTCCGTTTCGCGAGGCGATTCCGGCCAGCGAAATGAAGCCGACCATAGCGGCAATCGTCAGTGTCTGGCCGGTCACAACCAAGGCGGCCACGGCACCGATGAACGCCATCGGCAGGGCAGCCATGACCTGAATCGAAAGATTCACCGAACGGAAAAGCGTGTACAGAACCATGAAGACGCCGATTAGCGAAATCAGAAACAGTATTCCGATGACACGACTGGCCGATTGCTGACTCTCGAATTGTCCGCCGTACTCAACGAAGTATCCCGTTGGCAACGACTCAACTACGGGCTTAATCGCAGATTGAATGTCCGAAACTACATCGACCACGCCCCGGTCTGCAACATTGCACTGAATGACAACCCGGCGGCGCACGTTCTCACGGTTGACCACGTTGGGGCCGCCTGCCTCATAGAAATTCGCCAGTCCCGAAAGCGGTACCGTCCCTCCTTCGGGAAGCTGTACCGACAATCGCTTCAACTCTTCGATATCCTCGCGATAATCATCTTTCAGGCGAACCAACAGGTCAAATGTCCGCATGCCGTCGAGGATTTCAGAAACAACCTTTCCGTTCATCGCGGTCTGGATATAGTCATTCACGCTTTCGACGGTCAATCCGTACTGCAACAGCCGGTCGCGATCCAGTTCGACCCGGAGTTGCGGTATGATAACCTGTGGTTCGACCAGGGCATCGGTCACACCTGCGACAGTTTCCATTTCGATCTTGATGATGTCAGCCTTTTGCCGAAGCAGGTCAAGGTCGTCGCCATAAACCTTGATGCCGATCTGTGCTTTGACGCCCGACAGCATGTGCGAGATCAAGTGCGCAATCGGTTGCTCGACGGCGGTGACAATGCCGGGTATGTGTTCCATCGACTCGCGAATTTCTTTCAATTGTTCTTCGCGGGAACGGGGCGAATGTGGATCGAGTTCAATAATCATTTCGGACATGTTTACGCCTTCGGCGTGTTCATCCAGTTCGGCTCGTCCGGTTCGGCGGGCGAATCGTTGAACGTCCCCGATTTCCTTTAGAGATTCCTCAACGCTGCGGGAAATTGCCGTCGATGCGGCCAACGAAGTTCCGGGGGGCAGAACGACGTTCAGCTGGATTGTTCCTTCGTTAAATGGCGGCAAAAAGTCCTTTTCCAGTCGCGAAAGAAAAACGCCAGCGAGTGCAACCAGGAACAGTGTCACAGTGATGTTGATTCCGGGCGTAGCCAGACTGAATCTGATCACTTTCCCACCAATCCATTTCAGGCCACGCAGCACGAATCCGTCGCTTTCATGCCCTTTTCCTTTGGCCAGTCCAATCAACCAATACGAAAGAACTGGCGTAACAGTTAACGAGACGACCAGCGACGACAGAATCGAAACGATGTACGCAACACCCAGTGGTGCAAAAAGCTTCCCTTCCATTCCGCCCAATGCAAACAGCGGAATGAAAACGGTGATGACGATCAATGTGCCAAAGACAATCGAGCGTCGAACCTCCGTGCTTGCCCGGAAGACTACAAGAAGCGGGTTGAGAGGGTTGCCTGCAGAGCGGTTCTCCTTCAAACGTCGAAAAATATTCTCGACATCGACAATCGCGTCATCAACCAATTCGCCCATCGCCACCGCGATTCCACCCAGCGTCATCGTATTGATGGACAGGCCAAATATCGCAAATACGATTGCGGTCATGACCAGCGAAAGCGGAATCGCGGTCAGGGTAATGAATGTCGTTCGCAAGTTGAGCAAAAACACAAAGAGGATGATGACGACCAGGATCCCGCCGTCGCGAAGTGCTTCGACTACATTTTCAATTGCCCGGTCGATAAATGATTTTTGCGAATAAACCGTGGAGATCTGCCTTCCCGCCGGTAGCGCCGGTTTCAACTCTTCGATCGCCTTGAATATATCGTCGGTTACCTTGCGGGTATCCGCACCGGGTTGTTTGTTGATGGTCAGCACGACTGCCGGACCGCCACTCCACAAGTCCGCTTCCCCTTTTTTGTTCAATCGTACAAAAGCCGAACTGTCACCCCTTTTGACCTGTGCGCCCTCCACAACCTCCGCTACCTGGGAAAGCAGGACCGGTCGTCCGTCCCGGATTTTGACTGGTACCTTGCGCAATTCTTCAATCGACTTGAGTCTGCCAAGAGACCGGACAAGCAATTCGTTCGGTCCCTGCCGGTCCAGATAGCCACCGGTACCATTTTCATTGCTGGCAGTAACTGAAGTTTCAACATCGTTCAATGTCACACCGAAACGCAACATGGCATCGGGATCCACCAAAACCTGAAACTGTTTGCGCTGGCCACCCATTGTGAAGACCTGCGACACGCCGGGAATTGTCAGCAATCGCTGGCGGACTACCCAGTCGGCCGTCGTTCTCAATTCCATCGGATCGGTCGCCGGGTCATCGCTCCACATTCCCAACATCAGGATTTGACCCATGATGGAGGAAATTGGAGCAAGCTGTGGCGCAATTCCTTTGGGCAAACGGTCCTGGACCATCTGCATTCGTTCGGCCACAATCTGACGGTCGGTATAAACGTCAGTGCCATAAGCGAACTCGACGTAGATCACGGAAATCCCGACACCCGATGAGCTGCGAACCGCTTCGACACCATTGGCGCCGTTCATGGTCGTTTCAATCGGAAACGTAATCAGCGACTCGACTTCTTCCGGAGCCATCCCCGGCGCTTCGGTCATGATTACGACACGAGGACGATTCAAATCCGGGAAGACATCGATCGGCATGACCAGAATCTGCCACGTCCCATATCCGGTCAGGAACAGGGCAAAGGCGACCACCATCAGTCGTTGTCTCAGCGCAAATCGTATGACAGCGTTTAACATTTGGGATTTTTGATTGGAGATTGTAGATCTTTAGATACAGACTGGAATTTTCGGATTCTGGATTCAGTTTGGAGGTGACGGGCTTTTGCTGGCGGTTTTTCTTGAGGCGATCATGATGGCGGTAATTTGATTGGCTTCGTCAAGCAGGTCTTCAACTCTGGATGAAGGAAGCAGGTCGCCTTCGAGATGAGTTCGAGCCAGTAGCAGGTTTCGTCGGCTTCCTCAATTACTGTTTGCAGTCTTGAAATAAATTCCCATTTTGGAACGTCCACGACATGCCGCCCGATAGTTTGCTCCAACCGATGTCGCACAGCGAACAATTTGTTTGGCGACAACCAAACCCGTAGTCGATTTCGGCAATGCCTCGATCATCTTCATTATTCGCAAGGCAAATGTCTTGGTTCGCTTCTTTAACTCACCATCATCCATTTGAAATTCTCCGATCAACAATCTTCAATCTGCAATACTTAGTGGTTGTGGCCGGCATGTGGATCGACTGCGCCACCCGACTTGTTCTTGACGGCCATTTGCATCTGATGAGCCGACTTCATCGCAACGATATCACCCGGAAAAATTGATCCGTCGTTGGCAATCACGACGGATGCCTGGTCCCGATGTTGAACGTGGACAGGAACCCGGTCAAAGTGCGTTCCGTTTTGTTGAAACACAAACCAGTCAGCACCGTCTTTGACGACCGCATCCACGGGCAAAACAATTTGATCCTCCCATTGCTCGACAGGCACCATGATTTCCAGTCGCTGGCCGACGCGATACTTCCATGAGATGAACCGCTGCGATTCGGAGTTGGTCTCGTCCCGAACGACTTCATTCGGAAGTTCAACAAAAAACGAAAGTGTTCGAGAGGCCGGGTCGATTGAATTGCCAACAAAAACCAGTTTGAGGCCGTTCAGCGTCTTTTGACCGCCGGAATCCGGAAATACTGCCGATGCTGTCCAGTTCTTGTTCAATGCCTGGCTCAGGTCGGAAGCATTTTGTTCGAATGCCTTCCCTTCTATAAACAATTGAGCGAAATCGGAAAGTGAACAAAGTTTTTCCCCGGCGACCACGGACTGGCCTTTGTGGACCTGAAGGTCAGCAATTACCAACCTTTTTTCCGGTTCTTGTTTCTCACTCGCTTGCGGATCCGGCACAATGAATGCAGCAGTATGAATTGGGATTTGACTGAGTCGCAACTCTTCGTCCTTGCCGTGGGTGTCTATATCGGGAGCGACTACTTTCAACTCGCCAAGAAGTTTGCCGTCGACTCCTATTGCGTCGATTTGGCGATCAGACAACCCGTGCAGGCGAAGTCCTTCGCGTTGGGACTTTATCAGCGCTTCCAGTTTTTCCTTGGCATAGCGGCGTTCCAGCAACGATTTGCCGGAAATGGCTCCGGATTGGGTAGCTTGTTCCAGCCTGACAATCTCCCGATTCTCAACTTCAAGCTCACTGATTGTTTTCAGGTACTGGGTCTGAGACTCAACCAGGTCTTCATAGGTCAGCCGGATTTCAAACAACAAATCGCCTGGGGCTACCGATTCTCCGGTCACCGCGTGAACGTGGGTTACGATGCCGTTCAGTGGCGACGTGACGATGACTTCAGAGCGGCCTGGCTTTGGAACCACGACGGCCGGAACGGTAATCGATCGATGATAAGTCGTCAGTTCGACCGGCCTGAGCCAGTCCGACGTCAATCCAAGGTTTCGCATTGCCTGGGGAGACAAATCCAGAGAAAGCACGGCAGAGGCACCGGCCGCTGGGGCGTGATTATGCCCGTCATCGGCCGGTTCACCCCCGGCAACCGCCTTCGCCCGTTGGGCATTCATTGTGTTGTCAATCCAGGTCGAAAGTGGAGGCCACCACCTGGACCATGTCACGCCAAGTGCAACCAAAAAGGCGATGCCGAATCCCAGTCGAATCCAGTTCCATGGCAACTTTGGGAATTTCCACTTCATACGACCACTCCAACTATGTGACAATGTTTTTCTGATTGGGATACCGCACCCTTTTTGGGTTGGATATCAGCCAAAAATCCGTCGGCCAAATCATGCCGCATCGGGGTTTCATGCAATCCTTTGAGGATCGCAAATTCAGCGATCAAACGCCAACAGCGAGGATTGAGCCACTGAAAGGAGGAATGCGCTGAACGACTCAGGCAAACGGTTCAGTGAAATGCGACGCATGACTGGATTCAGCCAGGCGAGAGAGAAGGGCGGCTATATCTGCCAGGATTGCAGGGCAGCGCAAAGTGACTGGGATGTATCCCATCGCAAACGTGAAGTATTTCGACGCTGCCAACTGAATGAAGAAGTATCTGCGTCCGGTTTTTGCGATTGAAACTGCCAAATCGCAACTACGCACGTCAGAGTATCAGGCAAAACGTTCGAATCAGAACTGGAACTTACAAAAGAACAACGACCTTCGTCGCATCCGCCGGACCTGCACGGCTGATCGGACGGGCAGTCATCGTTGGCTGAGGCTACGAACTGTTCTGAACTGAAAACTTCGCCACTGACCGCATGGTCATGACTCGCCACTGAATCGTGGCAACAGGCAAGATTCGACCCGGACGCTACTTGACAAGCTGTTGAGCTGCAGCATCCCTGATGACTGTCGTGTTGGTGATGCCCGCAACATCCAAATACCGCATGCGCGACAAACGCGGCGAGATTTAGTATGGAGGCAAATTTCAAAAACACGATTCAAATTCCTTGATTTTTTTTGCGACTCGGGTGTTCGCAATTGTTTTCAATTACCGTTATCGGGTCAATGCCGCGAATAAATGCAGGCAAAAAGTTATGCCGGTCGCTGCCGAATCGGCAACCGTAGTTTTCCGCTCCAGCACTGTGACAGCAGTCTCCGCCCTGGATGCCTCCAATTGGAGACAAGCTCTTCGCCGCCATCACTTGTCAGTTGCCGTATTCCACATTCTTGAACGCTTTGCCCTATTTGATACGGCAACAATCATGCCATGGCAACAAGAACTGCGATGATCCGTGTTCCGCATTGGTTTTTTGTGGAAACGATGGCAATGTTGGGTAATAGTGTATTCAATTCGGTTCCATGTGCAGTCGAATTGATGCCGTCACCAACTCATCAAGAAACGAGCTATGCTGGATCTTCGAATGACGACAAAACGTATTGTTGGTTGGACGCACCTTGGGTCCCTGGTCAATTCCAGATCTATTGTTGGCTAAAAGTCAGTCCGCGCAGGCTGTCGTCGCCGCTTTCGTCAATCAACGGCTCAAAAGCACCGGTCAGCACGTTGCCATCAATCCGTGCCTTTGCCTGGGCCAGTTGAGTCTGGGCAATAACGTATTGAAGACTGGAATCAAACCAGGTGCGTCGCGCCACCAAAACCTGAACGAAATTGGTTTCGCCCGCTTTGTAGGCAATTTCTGCCAACTCCATGGCTTGACTTGCGCTTGGCAAGATTTCATCGGCATATTGCCGTACTGCAGCCAATGCCGAATCGTAGTCTTTCGAAACTGCACCGATTCTGGCTTTGATAGAGTTTTCAATTCGCAGGGCATCCATCACGGCACGACAATGCCCGGCACGTGCTGCGGCGATGTTTCCCTGGTTCTTGTTGAAAACAGGAATCGGCGCACCAACTTGCAAATTGATCATTCCGGAGCCAGTGGCATTGTCGACACCGGCAGCAAGCTGAGCGGTAACATTGGGGATAGCCTGCACACCCTGACGTCGAAGATTGGCTTCGGCCCGGCAGATTCGGGCTTGAGCCGCACCGTATTCCGGACTTGACGAAACAATTGCCGCCGCCAAAACGTTCCAGTCAAGTCGTTCGACTTGATTGGGTAATTCTCCGTCCAGTCGAGTTGGTACCAGGTCGGGAGTTCCCGTTAACGCAGCAAGTTCACGCCAGGCTGATTCAAAGGCAACTCGTGCCTGTCGTTCCGCCAGGTCAATTTCGCTTTTCTGAATTGTGGATTGAAGAACATCGACTTCCGAGCCTTCCAGGGCCTCCCTTCGCAGCTTGGCAATTTCAAGGCCTTTTTCCGCTACGCTTCGAAACTCCGATATCAGTTCAGCCCGTGTCTGTGCCCCGAGTGCGTCGTAGAATTTGGAACGGACGTCGGTTACCACTCGCAATCGTTGGGCATCAAGTTCCATCAGCTGTGCCCGCAACGTCTCATTCAAAACCTGGCGGTTCAATTCCAGTTTTCCACCGCGGACAAACTCCTGCTCAATAAATGCCGTGTGTTGGTCGGTTGCACGATCTGCAAGTTGCATGCCCTGATATCCAACCGTCGGGTTTGGGCGCAAGCCAACCTGGGTTCGAAATCCGTCGGCCTTCTGTGTGGTCGCTGCCAAAGCCTGAATCGTAGGATTGTTCTCCATTGCCAGCGACTCGAAATCAGCCAGCGACATCAATTGCAATGATTGATCTGATACGGCAGAGATGATGGGAATTGCACTGGCCGTTGTGACCGCTGGTCGGGGTGCTCGCCCGGTTTCCTGCCAGGCAACTTTGGTGACGACCGGCGAAGTCACCATGTTCGCCATGTTTTGCTGGTTGGCAGTGGAATCGGAATTTGCAACAGCAGTGGAATAGGGGGCTGCAACAGTCGCAGTTTCCCGCGGCCGGTGTACGGTGCGGCAACCGGCAGTTATTACCGCGAGCAGCAGCAAAGTTGCAACCCAGTCGGTTTTCATCCCCTAAGATCCTGGTGGTGATTCTGGAAAAATACATAACAACGATACTGAGTCTGGTATCGGCTATTCCGATTTCAACGTCCATTTGGGCCTAATTTATGCCGTTCGTAACGGTTAGGTCGATTTCAACGGCCGGCAAGGCAAGCTTTTCTGAACCGTTACCCAGGGCTTAACCCGGAAAAGCGGCGTTGTGCGTGAGCATGTTCATGATGACGGTACGGTTCACAAAGGTGCCGACGAAGAAGGCCACACATATGGCGAAGGGCCGCTTGCCGGGGTTGTCGCCGACTGGGGTGGCGGCAAGTTCCACGTCGAATTCACGGTCGACCACGCCAAGCAGGAGGCGGTTGTCTACATCCTTGGCGACGACGAGAAGACTGCCAGCCCGATCGACGCGGCAGAAGTTACGCTTCCATCAAGGATCCTGCGTTTACAGTCGCACTCAAAGCCAGCCCGCAAGAAGGCGATCCGGAAGGCAAAGCCTCACGCTTTGTGGGCAATCACGCTAACCTGGGCATTGTCAAAGAATACGAAGGCTCCCTGTCGGGCGCTGTCGATGGCACACCTTATTCGGGAATCTTCCACGGTTTTCTCTGGATAGTCGTCAGTGTTCACCGGGTCGCGACGATTGACTTTGATTTCAGAAAACGCGCGACCCTGTGCACACATTGATATTTCACGTTCAGTCGTCGTCCATTGTTCCACAGATTACGTATCGTGTGCCGCTGAAGAAAGCAAGTCCACAAGTAGAGCACGTTCCTCGAGGATCAGGGTTCAATGGCCCACCCCCGACACCATATGGCCCCCTCGCTATTCGCAAGAAACCATCGTCAGAGAGGACTTCGTAAAGCGGTGTGAGTTTTACAGGTTCGCCATCATTGATTCGGTTGGGATAATTGACGGTAAATTCAACAAGAGGTCGAAGAGTTTTACGATCCTCGTCAGTGAGTTTGTCGGGTTCAATGCGTTCAAGTGTGTTTAGTGCGACCGAAAGCTGTCGGCGTGAGACAGCCTTGTCTACAACTTCTTGCGCCTCTGCCTTTTTGTTTTGAGGCAATTGCAATTGCAAAGCGATTAGTGGCGAAGGTTTGAATGCGACATTGGATTTCCGACTGTTGCAAGGAGCACATGTTGGAAGCCAATTCTCGAATCCGTTGACATCAAATTCGGAAGGCAGGTTTAACTGCGTTTTGACCAATTCGAGTGCCGGTGTCCCAATTAAGGAATCGGGAATAACGTGATCTACTTGCATAGACTTCAGATCGACAGGGCAAGTGCACATGTAACAACGCTCACCATGCACAGTCCAAACTGCGTGCCGCTCAAAAGGTGAGAACTGTTTTTTAGGCACTGATCCAAAACTTCAGGGTTGGGAAAACTTCCGAATTGACCGAACCGACGGACAACGTTGCAGTACGATTGTTTCAAAGACCTGATGCATCGGCAATACCGCCGAATCAGGCCATATGGCAAACCGATTTCGGGTTCGCTAGATTGTTGATCCTCCCGGAACAACGTTGACAATTCGAGCAAAACGCCGGGGCAGGTGCGCGCCAGTGGCCACTTTGAAGAACTTCTATTTGCGTCCAATGAATCGGTATCCGATTCTCTTTTCGCCAGCCGGTGAGCTACGATGGTTCAGTCTAATGCATATTGGTGAACTCAGCCTGCAGGCAGCGAACAGAATCGTTCGAGTTTGGCCGGCATTATTGAATCAATGAACGAGGAACGCGCGTGTAATGCCATTTCGCGAGACCATCATGTCAAACCCGTTCTTTGATCATCCGATTCTGAATTCCCCTTACGAATGCCCTCGGCGGCATTGGGATCTGGACGCGGATGGGCAGCCTACCCAGAAAATCGCTGATGATCGCCGCAAGGCGCAATTCATTACGCCGATTCCCAAACCCAAGAAGCGGAAGAAAAGCCCGCAGCAGGAAATCGTCTTTGACGAAGGTGCTGGGCTTTCCACCGGCAAACAAAAATACGACTTGACCTCGCTCATCAACGAAGTTCGCGGGGACGTCGATCGTTGGCGGGCGATTCCGAATCCCAATGATTGGCAGGTAACCCCTGAGACCGCCCGGCTCCTTCAGTATTGGCGGCATCACGATTTTGCCGGGGTTCGCCCCTTCTTCTGCCAGGTGGAGGCGATTGAAACAGCCATCTGGCTGTCTGAAGTTGCCGCCAATACGAAGAACGGCAAGAAACTCCTTGAACACCTCACCAACGCCAACCGGGACGCCAACCCCGAACTCTCCCGTCTCGCGCTCAAACTTGCCACGGGTGCCGGCAAGACGACCGTGATGGCCATGCTGATCGCCTGGCAAACGATCAACGCCGTTCGCCGGCCCGGCAGCAAGAAGTTCACTCGCGGTTTCCTGATCGTTGCACCCGGTCTGACAATCAAAGACCGGTTGCGGGTCCTACAGCCGAACGACCCCGACAGCTACTACAAGAACCGCGAACTGGTTCCCAGCGACATGCTGGAGGATCTTGGGCGAGCCAAGATAGTCATCACCAACTATCACGCCTTCAAAATGCGGGAACGAGTCGATCTGTCCAAGGGAGGTCGAGACCTGTTGAAAGGGCGGCTCGGCGACGATCTCAACACGCTGGAGACCGAAGGCCAGATGTTACAGCGCGTCATGCCCGACCTGATGGGCATGAAAAACATCCTGGCCATCAACGACGAAGCCCACCACTGTTACCGCGAAAAGCCTGACGAACCGGATGACGACGATCTCAAGGGAGACGAGCGAAAGGAAGCCGAAAAGAACAACGAAGCCGCTCGTCTTTGGATTTCCGGTCTCGAATCCGTCAACCGCAAGATTGGCCTGACCCGAGTCATGGACCTGTCCGCCACTCCGTTTTTCCTCAAGGGTTCCGGATACGCCGAAGGCACGTTGTTTCCCTGGACGATGTGTGATTTCTCGCTGATGGACGCCATCGAATGCGGGATCGTCAAATTGCCCCGCGTCCCGATTGCCGAGAACATTCCTGGCAACGAAATGCCCATGTTTCGCAACCTTTGGGAAAACATCCGCCAGGACATGCCCAAGAAGGGTCGCGGCAAGGGTGTCGAACTGGACCCGCTGAAAATCCCAACCCGCTTGCAAACCGCCCTCCAGGCTCTCTACGGGCATTACGAGAAGACATTCAAACTTTGGGAGAAAGCCGGAATCGCGGTCCCGCCCTGTTTCATCGTCGTTTGTCAAAACACCGCGATCTCCAAATTGATCTACGACTACATCTCCGGGTTCAACCGCACCAATGAGGATGGCTCAACCACATTGGAAAACGGACGACTTGCCCTGTTCCGGAACTTCGACGAATCGACCGGCAACTCGCTTCCCCGTCCCAACACGCTGTTGATCGACAGCGAACAACTCGAAGCCGGTGACGCACTCGACGACAATTTCCGCAAAATGGCATCTGACGAAATCGAACGGTTTCGCCGCGAGATCGTTGAACGGACCGGCGATGCACGGGCCGGCGACAATATCACGGATCAGGAACTGCTTCGCGAAGTCATGAACACGGTTGGAAAGCCTAACCAGCTTGGCGGTGCCATTCGCTGCGTCGTATCTGTTTCAATGCTCACCGAAGGCTGGGACGCCAACACCGTCACTCACGTTTTGGGTGTCCGGGCCTTCGGAACGCAATTGCTTTGCGAGCAAGTTATCGGTCGCGCCCTCCGTCGCCAGTCCTACGACCTGAACGAAGAAGGACTGTTCAACGTCGAGTACGCCGACGTATTCGGCATTCCGTTCGACTTCACAGCCAAACCGGTTGTTGCCCCACCACAGCCGCCTCGCGAAACGATTCAGGTCAGAGCAGTCCGACCGGAACGCGACGCCCTCGAAATTCGTTTTCCCCGCGTCGAAGGATACCGGATCGAACTCCCCGAAGAACGGTTGAGCGCGGAGTTCAATGACGACTCGGTCTTGACCCTTACTCCCGGTTTGGTCGGTCCTTCGGTCACTCAAAACTCCGGCATCATCGGCGAAGTCGTCAATCTGAACCTCGAACACCTCGGCGACATGCGTCCCTCGACACTGGTGTTCCACCTGACCCAGCGACTGCTGTACACCAAATGGCGCGACCCGGGCGAAGAACCGAAACTCCATTTGTTTGGCCAATTGAAACGAATCACCAAGGAATGGCTCGACACCTGCGTCGTTTGCAAGGGCGAGACCTACCCCGCCCTGCTCATGTACCAGGAACTGGCCGACATGGCATGCAACCGGATCACCGCAGGGATCACGCGAAAATTCCTGGGTGAACGTCCGATCAAGGCACTCCTCGATCCATTTAACCCGACCGGATCGTCCAACCACGTTCGATTCAACACCAGCAAGCGGGATCGGTGGGAAACCAGTTCCAGCCACTGCCACGTCAACTGGGTTGTTCTGGACAGTGACTGGGAAGGCGAATTCTGCCGGGTTGCCGAATCGCACCCACAAGTCCGCGCGTATGTGAAAAACCACGGTTTGAATTTTGAAGTTCCCTACCGATACGGCAGTGAAACGCGCAAGTACCGTCCCGACTTTATCGTTCTGATCGACGACGGACACGAACCGAATGCCGACGCCACTCCCAACCTGCTTCAACTGGTAGTCGAGATCAAAGGCTATCGCGCCGAGGACGCCAAGGAAAAGAAATCCACGATGGAAACCTATTGGGTCCCCGGCGTAAACCACATCGGAAAGTATGGACGATGGGCGTTCGCCGAGTTCTGCGACGTCTATGAAATCGAATCCGACTTCAAGGCTAAAGTCGAAAAAGAATTCATCAAGATGATTGACTCAGTTACCGCGACGGCAGGAGCAATCGCGTAAGTCCACTTCGTTTAACCGTCAGCCGCAGGCGTACGAACCATTTTGTTGACATCGACAAAATGGTCCACCACTAACCACTAACTAACAGCCACAAATCACCGCCCCATGGCCGAACGATTGCAGTTGCGAATATTTATCAGTTCTGTGCAGAAGGAGCTGGCCAGCGAACGGCTGGCTCTGCAGATCCTACTTACCACGGACCCGTTTCTGCAACAGCATACGCGACCTGTGCTGTTCGAGCGCGAGCCGCAAGCTCTGCGTCCAGATTCTCAAGCGTATCTGAAGCTGCTGGATAAATGTCAGTTGATCGTTCTGATCCTGGGTAAGTCATACGGAAATCGGTACGGTGATTTTTCCGCGACACATCATGAATATCGTCGGTCGCAAGAGTTACAACTGCCGACGCTCGTTTGCGTTCCCGGTGACAACAAATTGAAGCGGGAAGACGCAGTAATCGAATTTCTCAAGGAAGTGAAGGACGACGGACATACCTACGATCGTTTCTCGACGAACGAAGAATTGCAACAGTACGCGCGCAATCGTCTCATCAAGCACATTCGAGATAGTTATCACATCGAGCCTACTCGTGATGAAGATACAATTGGCAAAGGCACTATCGAGTTCGCTTCGGCATTCGAGCGCCAAAGATTACTTGATTGGTCGATTGATACCATGGTACCCAATCGAGCGAAACAACTCGCTACAGCGTCTGCCAACTCTGATCGAAAATCCCTTGCAGCCAAAGATCAATTGCGCGAGCTTCGAAATCGCGGTTACGTCTGGCTCGACGATGCTGGTCAACTGAAACTGACTGCAGCGGGACTACTATTGCTGGGACGTGATCCATCGGCTTGTTTCGCACATTGTCGCGTTCAACTCGATGCGTTCTCCGGTATTTCGAAAGATGCGAAGGCGATCGATCACGAAACCGCGGTCGGGGATATTGCTTCCGTTGTTGATCAAGCTTTAACGTTCATCGACCGCAATATTCGGCATCCCCTCAGAATTGTTGGTTTAAAACGCATCGAGGTCGCCGAGTATCCCGAGGAGGCGATCCGTGAGGCGATCGTAAACGCTTTGGCTCATCGCGATTACGAAGATGCAACGCGACATGTGGTCATCGAGGTGTTCAAGAATCGAATCGTGGTCTCCAGTCCCGGCGGTCCGCCAGGTAACGCCAAGATGGCTGTCATTCGTCGCGGAACTGGGAAGTCGCGAGCCAGGAATCCGCTGATTGCTCAAGGCTTGCGTTTCATGGAACTCATGGAGGAACGCGGAACGGGCATTCTGCGGATGAGAGCAGCCATGTTGACGCACGGCCTCGATGCACCGCGTCTCGCGTACGAGGACGACTATTTCGTGGTGTCACTCCCTGGCCCAGGTGACAACATAGATCGGGTTCGGGTACCAGCAACATCAGATGACAAATCACTTGCACATCTCTCCGAACGTCAGCAACGAATTGTCCAGCAGGCAATCGGTGATGGATCCGTTACCGCCAGTTGGTGCGTCGAAAATCTGAAAGTTTCAAGGAACACGGCGTTTTTGGAATTGAACAAGCTATTGGAGCTTGAGTTCCTGAAGAAAGTAGGCCAAGGACGCGGCACAAAATACCTGCCCGTGGAGGTGATTCGATGAGAATTTGCGCTCGATTTGCGCTCGATTTTCCATCAATTTGCGCTCGATTATCGGGGATGTTGCGCTTCATTTGCGCTTCATTCTTAAAAGTCTTGCGCCTCATTGCGCTCGATTTTTGGCAAGTTTGCGCTCGATGCGACTCGAAATCCTTACTGATCGAAGCGGTAGGACATCGAGCATTTTGTGCACGATTTACGCCCGATTTTTCCGGTCTTTGCGCCCGATCCACTGCTTCTCGCGAAGCCCGATTTTCCAACGATCATGTCCGGGTAACTCATCTGCAACAGAGCGATTTTCGCCTATTCGGACACATACCCGGACATTGTGTCCTGGTAACCGGTCGCGAAACATCGATTTCGACCTATCCGGACATGCCCAACCAGCCACTGGCCGCCGCCGGACCATTTTCCCGACCTCGGCAAAATGGTCTCAACTAGCCACTAACAACCAAGCAGTCCCCCATGGCCAAGAAAAAAGCAGCCAAGAAAAAGAAGACTGTCGAAACGCTGACCCATGATGCGGACAAGCGGCGGAATATTCCGACCGCTGAGGTTCAGCCGATTGTTCAGCCGGAACAGTTGAAACCGGTTCGGGTCGAATTTGAGCGGCGGAATCGCGATCTCGATCCACAGCTTGTTTGGCGGGGCAAAGACGAACAGGACTGGTCTGACCTGGTCGTTCACGCGCCACCACTCTATATCCAGGAGAAAGTCCACCCCAAAGTCCTGATCGACGACCTGCTGCGCCAGACCAAGGCAGCCAGGGACGCATCGGATCGCGAGACCGTCGGACTACAGCTCGACCTGTTTGCCGACTTCAACGGCGTACCGGAAGGAGACGCCAAGACCGAGTTCTACCAGCACGACCAGAACTGGTCCAACCGCATGATCCTCGGCGACTCCCTGCAAGTCATGGCCAGCCTGGCCGAGCGCGAGGGCCTGCGCGGCAAGGTGCAGTGCATCTAC
>Ga0163150_10000957_pt1 | contig 50998 bp, 54 predicted proteins | sample OliLakLV19P2IB_FD_148628 | JGI IMG/M metagenome (GOLD analysis project Ga0163150, IMG submission 148628) | Freshwater microbial mat bacterial communities from Lake Vanda, McMurdo Dry Valleys, Antarctica - Oligotrophic Lake LV.19.P2.IB | ecosystem: Environmental > Aquatic > Freshwater > Lake >... | reverse complement strand
CAGAAGGGGTCTGTCCTTGGCTCCGAAGGAGACGGTGACTGACCCCAGCGGGTCTTTTTTTTGGATCGCAATTGGTGACGCGAAAGCATCGGAGCAAACACAAAAAATTGCTCAGGGCGCGGGAGTTCCCATCGTTAATCTTTGCGGAAAATTGTCGCTTGGAATGTTGGCCGCGCTTTTTGAGAAAGCGGAACTCATCATTTCAAATGACTCAGGCCCGGCGCATATTGCGGCTGCCGTGGGCGCTCCGACAGTTTCTATTTTTGGACGCTGGCAGCCCGGGCTCAATGCGGAACGTTGGAGTCCGCTCGGTACAAAGACAGCGATTGTTATGCCGCAAATTGAAGCCATTTCCGTGGAAGAAAGAAAATTCACCTATATCGATAAAATTACGGTTGAACAGGTTTTAGACGCTGTTCAAAAGGTGTTAGCTTGATTCGCCGCGTTTTAGTTGTTCAGCCGTATGGTTTGGGCGATATGCTTTTTATTACGCCTGTTTTGCGCGCCCTGAGGCTTATTCCCAGCGTTGAACGTGTTGACCTGTTGATTGGTTCTCGCACCCAAGAAATTATTGCTTCGAATCCTCATGTGAATGATATTTATGTGATTGATAAAGACAAAATGCATAAAAACTCGCGACAGGAAAATATAAGTTTTCTTAAGAGCCTTGGAAAAAGTTTGAAACCGCATCGATATGATTTACTCATCGATTATTCCATTCGTGGTGAATATGCATTTTTTAGTCAATTCTTTCTGGGGGTTTCAAAGCGTGCGGGTTATGCCTATAAAAAACGCGGCTTCTTTCATAACATTCGCGTGCCGATTTCCAATGGTTTTGAAGGCAAACATGTTGTTGATTTTGCCTGCGATTTAGCGGAGGCGGCCGGCGTGCCTGTCAAAGAACGTTTTGTAGAATTCTTTTTTTCCGAAAATCAGCAAGTAACTTTGAAATCAGTTTTAAATCCCATCTTGCCCGAAAATTATTTGGCGGTGAGCCTGGGCGGCGGCGAATCCTGGGGTAAAGACGCGCATCTCAAACGCTGGCCTGTGGCGCGCTTTGTTGAACTTTTGAAATACTTAATGCAAAAAACAGGCGCACAAAAAATAGTTTTGGTTGGAAGCACCGGTGAAAAAGAACTCGCGGAAGAATTTTTAAAGTCAGGCCTTTCTACAGATAACTGGGTTGGAAAACTTTCAATTACCGAAACGGCCTGGTTGCTTAAAAAATCAAAACTGTTTCTGGGTAATGACGGTGGCCTTCTGCATTTAGCCCGCGCCGTCTTTAAACCCGTGATCGGAATTTATGGCCCGGCGGATCCAAAAGTGTACGGGCCTTACGGAAATAGTGATCAGGGATCAGCTGTCAGTTGTCAGCAGTCGGTAGCGATATATAAACCGCCCGCTGACGGCAAGCCACGCTATTTTAAGTTTCGCTACAATCCCAATGATACGAGTTTGCAGGATTTGAGTGTGGAGGAGGCGGTTAGACAAATCGAAGATTCCGGCTTGTTTTAGTCTCTTTCCCGCGGTATGCTTATTGTGTACACAAATGAGAGGTGTTTATGGCTGCGATTAGTTTGATGAGGCACGGAAAGTATATCGGCGTGCGTGATTTACGCGCGAATTTGGCGAAAGTGATACAAAGCAAGGACGCTTATTTTGTAACCGATCATGGCAAGCCATTACGAGCCGTTTTGAATTATGAAACCTTGCTGGAATTGCTTGATCTTGTGGATGAACTGAAAGACCGCGAATTAATCCGCGCCGTTAAGGAGAGTCGGGCAGAATACGGAAAAGGGGGCTGGGTTTCCGTATCAAAGCTCAAGAAAAAACTGAAGAACAAATGATTCGTTACGAAGTTGGTTTTGCCAGCGAGCGCGCTGAAAAAGAATTTTTTAGAATCCTCTCGAAAATGCCCGCCAAAGAACGCACACGGATTTTGGATTGGTTTGATAAGCTTGCCATGGATCCAAGACCTGACGGAAAAAGTTTTAAGCCGCTTAAGGGTGAAATGACCTTTTTTCAACACCTTGCCCAGCATCGTATACGTGAAGGCCATTGGCGCATTTTTTATGATATTGATGATGCTGCTCGACGAGTCATTCTGTTAGCCATTAGGCACAGGCGGGAGGCGTATGATTGAAACTAATTTGAGTGCGGAAGAGGCGATGAGGATTGTGGAGGAAATGTGGAAAAAGTAACCATTTGGATTAAAAATCATTTTAATGAAGCTTCATCTTTTCTTGCTGCAATTTTTATATTGGGTGCAGTTATTTATGTTTTTGCAGGGCAGCCTGTTGCTGCCGGCGCCTTTAGTTTGTCTGCAGCAATTTCAATTTTATCGTTGGTTCAAAAAATGGAATCAGATAGAAAGAACAGGGAGCTTTCCTTGGGTGTTTCATCGCCAATGGCAAAAGTCGTGTTTGAAAAATACGCGTTATTTTGTGAGGAGTATTTGAATGCATTAAATGAGGCAATAGCAAGTTTGATGAGAGAGGGACCTCAAATGAAAGCGGTTGGAGAGGTTTTGATAAAGCTGCAAGACTCGCGACGTAAATATGAAATTTGGATCGAAGATGAAACCGTAGAAGTAATAGGCCGACTTGAAACTGGATTATTAGAAATCTGGAAAAAAGAAAATAGTCTAAAAAATACGCCAGTCGGAGATGAAAGAGCAAAGTTAGTTAATGAAGTTTATGATCTTTTTAGTCGCGTTCTTGGTTTAGCTATGCAAAATGGACAAATAGATGAATCAATCGCAATTAAAACAATTAAAGATGAAATTAAAAAAAGATTAGGTGTCGCAAACATTCACAAGCTTCGAAGAAATTTTATTTGACATTTAAAGTCATGTTTGTTAATAGCGTAGTTTGATCTTTTAAAACCCGAGGGCTTGGTCCCTTCCATTTGTTCTCTTGCTACAAAATAAGAAACCATCGGGGTCAGTCCCCGTTGCTACGCACAAGGACAGACCCCCTGCGCTCCCTTCAAGTCCTCTCCAGGGCATAAAATAAAAAACCCGGCATTGAGCCGGGTTTGATTTTATGCCCTGGAGAGGACTTGAACCTCCACGCCTTGCGGCACACGCTTCTGAGACGTGCCTGTCTGCCAGTTTCAGCACCAGGGCTAAAAATCGGTGAATAAATGAATGGCAGAGTGCGTATAATAACAAATTATCACTGGCCTTTAAATCATTCAATTTTAGAGAGGAAATCTGAAAATTTATGGATACTACTGGAAAAAATTTTAAATATGGCGTCATTTTTGTTACGGGTCTTCTGATTTGTTTTTCGCTCATTTCGATGGCGAAAATTGTTTCGAATGCGGCGATTTCGATTAAGCAGAAGGGCAGCGTTCAAGTTAAGGGCTTTGCGACGCAAGAAATTACGTCCAATCTCGGTATTTTTCAGGCGCGCATCCAAGCTTCCAATGCAGATTTGAAGCTCGCTTATGATCAGCTTGCGATTGATAAAGCCAATGTCGCGGAGTTCCTGAAGAAAAATAATGTTGAGGCGTCCATCTTGAGCTGGGGCGCCGTCAATATCGATGAAAAAAATGTTGTGAATGAAAGCGGGCACTCGCTCAATCAGGTTTATGAATATATCCTGACGCAGGAATTTAAGTTTCAAACCGAAAATGTCGCGCAAGTTCAATTGCTTGCCGCAGCCATATCTGATTTGATGAAAGACGGCGTGCGTCTCACAACCTATGCGCCCGTTTATTTATACACGGATCTTGAGAATCTCAAAGTTGAAATGATTGGGAATGCTACGGAAAACGCAAAAAAACGCGCGAAAATTATTTCTGAAAAAGGAAAGTTTAAACTGGGCAATGTGTCGCAAGTGCGCGTGGGTGTTTTTCAAATTACGCCTTTGCACTCCACCGATGTTTCTGATTATGGCGTGAATGACACGACAACGATTCAAAAAGAAATCAAATGCGTCGTGGACATTGATTATTTTGTGAAGTGAGGAGTCAGGTTAAACGTCAAAGATTTAAACTAAAATCCATACCTTGAAGCCCAAAGGCGACTGATGCTTTTTTGACTTTAAGTTGTTAATCGGGATTTAATGAGATTGCCGCGGGTCGATATGATTCCTCGCAATGACCGGAATGTGGCCTAATGTATTGATGGTCGAAGCTTGGGTTTGTCGTTATAATACCGCCCGTTATTTTAACCCGTCATTGAGTAGGAGAATTTCATGAGAAAGCGTTTTTTGAATTTGTTTGGCGCACTTTTTTGCGTTGTTTTGTTGACGGGCTGTAATGAAGAAGCCGCGATCAAAAAAGCGACGCCCAAAGAAGCTGACGCGATGGCGCGTGAGTTTATTAATTTGCTGAATAAGAAAAATGCCGATCGAGCTGAAAAGTTAATTGAACCGACAATTCGTGCTGAAGCGAAGCCCAAGCTTGTAGCTTTGGTTGATTTGCTTTCTAAGGAAACACCTAAAGAAGTTAAGATTATTGGCGTGCGAGCCCGCAAAAAAGACGCTCAAAAATTGATTCAACTTAATTATCAAATCTATTATGAAAAAGCTTGGATTGTGGCGTCTCTTGCCATTATTGAAGGACCTAAAGAGCGTTTTATTTTTAGCGTTCGTATGGATCCTTTGAAGGCACCTCTGGAACAGCTTTATGCGTTCAGACTTGCGGGCAGAACCATTGTTCACTACGTCACGCTTTTATTTTCAATCGTTGTGCCTTTGTTTATTCTTTATGCGCTGATTCAATGTATCCGGACAGTCCCGGGAAAAATCAAATGGGTGTGGGCTCCGTTTATTATTTTGGGCTTCGTTACTTTCCATTTAGATTGGACCACCGGACGAGCTTTTATTCAGCTGATTTCGACGCTTATTTTTGGCGTGATGTTTGCGAAGCAAAAATACGGGCCGTTGATTATTTCGGTGAGTCTTCCGATTGGGGCGATTGCATTTCTCATTATGCAATTCATCAAATCAAAAAAGTCAACGCCGGCATTGTCATAAACTGTTGACTCATTCCTTCGAGCCGCGAGCCACGGACCACGACGAACAAAAAGCGGCGTGGCTTGCGGCTCGTGGCTCCCAGTCGCCTCTGGGACTCTACGTTCACATTCCTTTCTGCCTTAAAAAATGCCACTACTGTGATTTTGTTATTACGACAAAACGTGCCCCTGCGGATCGAGCACGATTTTTAGCGGTACTTGAAGCAGAGATTCACCACGCTCGCGAAAAATACGGGCGTTTAAAATTTTCGACATTCTATCTGGGTGGAGGAACTCCTTCTGCGCTTGAACCAGTAGAATTCGAAGCTGTTTATGCGATGATTCACAAAAATTTTGATTTCGAAGAAGGCTATGAGTTTTCTGTCGAGGTGAATCCGGGTGATGTGAGCGTGAACAAAATAAAAGCCTATCAAGCTGCAGGTGTGAATCGCGTGAGTCTCGGTGTTCAAGCGTTTCAAGAACACTTGCTTCAAGACATGAACCGTCCGCACGGAGCGCATGAAATCGAGCAAACAGTTTGTCTCCTCAGAGAAGCGGGGCTTTCCAATATCAGCATGGACATCATTTTAAACTTACCCGGACAGTCTGTTTCTGATGTTGAAGAAACCTTGCGGCGCATTCTTTTGCTCGGGGCCAATCAGGTTTCGGTCTATGATTTAGATGTTCATGACAAGACAGCTTATGGGCTGAGGCGCCGCGAGGGAAGGCTCAAGCTTAGCAGCGAAGAGGATCACGCACGCATGGCGGAAACGGTGACGCGAACTTTAGAATCGGCTGGACTGATGCATTATGAGCTCACCAATTATGCGCGGCCCGGCTGGGAATCGCGCCACAATCTGATCTATTGGCGCAATCAACCTTATTTAGGTTTGGGGCCCGGGGCGTTTTCTTATTTGAATCAAGTCCGCTATCAATTTGCAGATTCGGTGGAAAGCTATTTAAAGAAAGTTGGCGAGAAAGATTGGACTCATATTGCAGAGGACTGTCTGACTCCGGAAGAAATCGAAAAAGAGACGCTTTTGACTGGCATCCGCTTGCACGAGGGAATTGACCTGCGGCGGCTCAATTTGCTTAGAAATAAGGTTGAGCAAGTGGTGACGCTATGGGTACAAGAAGGTATGTTGGAAAAAGACGGATTTAGGTTAAAATTTACACCGCAAGGCAAACCTGTTGCAGAAATAATGTTAAGAAAATTAGCTCAAATTTAAGAGCGAGGAATATTGATGGCAGCTAAAATTTTAGCTTTTGCAGGCAGCGCACGAAAAGATTCGTGGAATAAAAAATTAATTCAGATTGCCTCGGAGGGTGCGTGCGAAAAAGGCGCAGAAGTGACCGTGATTGATTTAAAAGATTTTCCGCTCCCTATCTTCGACCAAGATTTGGAATCAGCATCTGGATTGCCTGAAAATGCAAAAAAAATAAAAAAACTTTTCATTGAACATGACGGGCTTTTATTAGCTTGTCCCGAATATAATAGTTCGATTACACCGCTGCTTAAAAATGTTATCGATTGGGTTTCGCGTGCGGAAACCAAAGAAGAAAAACCGCTCTCTGCTTATCAGGGTAAAGCGGCAGCATTACTTGCGGCGTCGCCAGGAGGCTTGGGCGGTTTGCGTGGGCTCGTGACTGTCCGTTCGATTCTTGGGAATATCGGCGTCATTGTTTTGCCCGAACAAATGGCTGTTTCCAAAGCGCACGAAGCTTTTGATGCAACCGGAAAATTAAAAGACCCCAAACAAGAAGTTGCGGTTAAAAAAATCGGCGCCAATCTGGCTGATTTTCTGACACGTGGTGTCATTCCCGCGAAGGCGGGAATCCCGATCTAGATTCCTGATTTCCCTCCGAAGGCGGATCCGTCCTTCGGCGGACGCAGGAATGATAGAATGAGCCGGCATAATCATTTCGAAGGAGTTTGCAAATGACAGTCGAAGTTAAGCCTGAAAATCAAGTTAAACCAAAAACAATTTATCTTAAAGATTATCGCAAGCCCGATTATCAAATCGAGCAGGTTGATTTAGAATTTAAAATTGAATCCGACACTTCGGTATGGGTTAAGTCGAACCTTAAAATGTGCCGTGGTGAAACGAATACAAAGAGTGCGCCGCTCGTTTTAAACGGAACCCATCTCCAGTTGGTCGAAGTGCGTTTGAACGGCGCTGTGATTGCCCCCGATCAATATAAGCTTACAGATAAGGATTTAACACTTACCGGTTTACCGCAGGCTTTTGAATTTGGCACGACCGTTAAAATTAATCCCCGTGAAAATTTGGCCTTGGAAGGAGTTTATGCCGCCGGTAAAGTACTTTGCACGCAATGTGAAGCGGAAGGTTTTCGCCGCATTACTTATTTTTTAGATCGGCCTGATGTTATGTCCAAATACCGCGTTGCGATTATTGCCGATCCTAAAATTTATCCCGTTTTGCTTTCGAATGGAAATTTAATTAAAGATGAAAATCTCGCCGAAGGCCTCAAGCGCGTTACTTTTGATGATCCCTTTCCAAAGCCGAGCTATCTTTTTGCACTTGTGGCCGGAAATTTAAATTTTATTCGCGACACTTTTAAAACGAAGTCGGGCCGCAAAGTGAATCTTGAAATTTATGCTGAGCCTGGGCAAGAATCCAAATGTCAGCATGCGCTTGTTTCATTGGTTAAGTCCATGAAGTGGGACGAAGACACTTTTGGGCTCGAATGTGATTTAGATGATTACAAAGTAGTTGCCGTGGATGCATTTAACTCCGGCGCGATGGAAAATAAAGGGCTCAACATTTTTAACTCGCAATATGTGCTCGCTCAACCTGAAACCGCGACGGATGGCGATTACCAAAACATCGAAGGCGTCATTGCGCATGAGTATTTCCATAACTGGACGGGAAATCGCGTCACTTGCCGTGATTGGTTCCAGCTCACCCTCAAAGAAGGTTTGACCGTTTTTCGTGACGAAGAATTTTCATCCGACATGAATGATCGCTCGGTAAAGCGAATCTCGGATGTGCGCGTTTTGCGCGACGCCCAATTTCCCGAAGACGCGGGACCGAATGCACATCCGGTGCGGCCGCAGTCATATATTCAAATTCGAAATTTTTATACGGCAACGGTATATAACAAGGGCGCGGAAGTCATTCGCATGATTCAGACACTGATCGGCGTGGGTGCTTTTCGAAAAGGCATCACAAAATATTTTGAGCTTTATGATGGGCAAGCTGTCACAACGGATGATTTTATCACTGCCATGGAGCTCGCTTCAGGAAAAGATTTAGGGCCATTTCGGCGCAGTTGGTACGCGCAAGCGGGCACGCCGACTTTAAAAATCAATACAAGTTATGATGCTGCAAAACAAACTTACACATTAAATATTGAGCAGATTCCCGCAAAGAATGTGAAACGAGACTGTGATAATCAAGGTCCGCCACAGCCTTTTATTATGCCGCTTGCAGTGGGATTTTTAGATCAACGGGGCGATGCGATCGCAGGGGTCTGTCCTCACGCAGTGGGGACTGACTCCCATGGTTCCGTTATCTTAGAAATCAAAGATTGGAAGCACACGTTCGAATTTAAAAACATTTCCGAAAAGCCAGTGCCATCTTTGTTGAGAGACTTTTCCGCTCCCGTTTATTTGGATTACTCCTATTCCGAAGCAGATCTTGCGCATCTTGCGGCTTATGACACCGATGACTTTGTGCGTTATGACTCAGGCCAGAAATTAGCTGAGATTGTGCTCAGGCAAAGAATTGCCCTGCAGCAAAAGGGACAGAGCGATCGCTCTGCCCCGAATGAAGCTCTCTCCGAAAAAGTTTTCTTTCATGCCTTTTCAAAATTACTTCATGATCAAAAACTTCGCTCAGCATTTAAATCTGAAGCATTGATTTTACCCAGCCTGACGTCGCTATTGGAACGAATGGAATTTTGTGATTATGACGCTGTGTTTTTAGCGCGTGAATCACTTTTAACAGATCTCGCAGCGAAGAATGAATCGAGCTGGATTGATTTGTATCAGCGGCATTCGAAACCCACAAAGTATGAGATTACGTCTCGAGCCATGGGCGAACGAGCGCTGAAAAACCGCGCGTTGGCGGCTTTAGTGCAACTTGAAAAGCCGGAATACTATGAGTTGGCAAAGAAACAAGTTCAAACTGCAACCAATATGACGGATGAAATTGCGGCGCTCAGTATTTTGGTGAATTCACGCGCTTCACAAAAAGAAGAAGCTCTCGATAATTTTTATAAAAAGTGGCAGCATGAATTTTTAGTGATTAACAAATGGTTGATTGTGCAAGCCAGCTCGAAAGAAGCGCGCGTGATTGACCGTGTTAAAAAACTAGCGACGAGCCCGGTGTATCAGCCTAAAAACCCAAATATGATTCGCGCTTTGTACGGAGTTTTTGCGCGTAATTTACCACGGTTTAATGCGAAAAATGGTGAAGGTTATCATCTGATTGCCGATCAAATTATTTTTATCGATGGGTTTAACTCCCAGATTGCAGGGCGTATGATTCCGGTTTTTGGACATTATAAGAAACTCGACTCCGCGCGCAAGGTTCTGATGAAAGCCGCACTCGAAAAGATTTTAAATCGCAAGGATTGTTCGCCCGATGTTTATGAAATGGTCTCAAAAACATTAGCAGACAAATGAAAGCTTATAGCCTAAAGCCAATAGCCTGCGGCTGGATGGTTATTCGTTTTCAATTTTGTCGGACAATTGGGCTGTGGGCTATCTGCTACTTGCTATTAGCTTCAGCCGCGTCGGCGGCGATTGTCTCCCAACCCGTTGATTACTCAGAAAATGGCCAAGCTCTTCAGGGCGTGCTTTATTACGATGATGCCGTTAAAACAAAACAGCCAGGCGTAATTGTGGTTCACGAATGGAAAGGACTCGGCGATTATGCCAAAAAACGTGCAGAAATGGTCGCTAAGCTGGGTGATGTGACTTTTGCGGCGGATATGTATGGCCAAGGCGTTTTTGCCGAGACGCACGAAAAAGCAGCCGCGCTTTCGAGCATTTATTTTAAAGATCGCTTGCGAATGCGTGCACGAGCTCAAGCCGCTTATGATGCTTTTTTAAAGACCGGAAAAGTGGATGAAACAAAGGTTGCGGCAATGGGCTATTACTTTGGTGGAACGACCGTTTTAGAGATGGCGCGGAGTGGAATGCCGCTTAAAGGCGTGGCAAGTTTTCATGGAGTTTTAGTGACACCAACGCCTGCCGAAAAAGGGAAGATACAAGCTTCGATTTTGGTGATGACCGGCGCAGATGACAAAATGGTCCTGGCGCAAGATATTCAAAACTTTCAAACCGAAATGAATACTGCTGATGCAAAATTTGTTGTGCGCAGTTTTAACGGCGCGATGCATGGCTTTACGGTTTGGGACGCCAATATGCCGGAGAAGGGCATCCAATATAATAAGTCTGCGGATAAGCAATCATGGAAAATGCTTGAAAAATTTCTAGCAGAAATTTTTAAGGTCAAAAGTTAAAGGTTAAATCTAAAAACCATAACTTGAAAATAAAAATTGTCCGAACAGTTTGAAACTTTGCACCTATAATTTTAACCTTTAACGTTTAAGTTATCAATGTATGCTTGATTCCATCATTCTCGAAACATCAAATAATCCCGACGCCGCCATCATTTGGCTGCACGGCCTCGGTGCCAATGGCCATGATTTTGAATCGATTGTCCCCGAACTCAATCTTCCCAAAAATTTAAATATACGGTTTATTTTTCCGCATGCGCCGACTATGCCGGTTACGGTTAACGGTGGTTATGTGATGCCGGCGTGGTATGACATTGCGGGCCACGGTATTTCTTTTGCCTCTGGGACTTCGTCTCAACCGGCTGGCGAAGATGAGCAGGGTATGCGTCGCTCGCAAAACCAAATCAATGAACTCATTGAAGCTGAAAAGAAAAAGGGGATTGCTGCCAACCGAATTATTTTGGCAGGCTTTTCACAGGGCGGTGCGATGACTTTGTTTGCGGGCCTACGTTATCCGCAGCGATTAGCGGGGCTGATGGTGCTGTCGGCCTATTTACCCTTACCGGACAAGCTAACCGCTGAAATGGCCGAATCTAACGCAAAAACAAGCGTGTTTATGGCTCATGGAAAGCAAGACGGAGTTGTTCCGTTCGAAGGCGCCCGAATTTCCAAAGAGTTTCTTCTCAAACGTGGCATCCCTGTTGAGTGGCATGAATACGCAATGCAACACTCCATTCACCCGCAAGAGATTCGCGATATTTCAGTCTGGTTGCAGAAAATATTAGAAGAAGTATCATAAGCATTCGTAAGCGTTGAATTGAGATGAGATTAGGGTGGTTTCGTCGCTCCGCTCAATTTTTTTATGTTTTCAAAGACGGAGTTGTTCTGCGGAAAAGATTTTACGACTACCGATGAAATAACTTCCATCCATTTTATGAGGTTGTTATGAGTCATAAATTTTGGCATTCATTAGATATACCGGCTGTCATTCAAGAGGTAGCTAGTGACGCGCGACATGGCTTAAGTGCTTTGGAGGCATCACTCAGACAGGCTCAGCATGGTCCCAATGAATTGAGTCCAGGGAAAAAGCGCGGGCCGCTCCGGATGCTTTTGGGGCAATTCACAGATTTTATGATTGTGGTGCTCTTGATTGCCGCCGTGGTTTCAGCGCTTCTCGGTGACTTCAAAGATGCCATCGTGATTTTGGCCATCCTGATCTTAAACGCAATTATTGGATTTGTTCAAGAGTATCGAGCTGAGAAGGCCATGGAAGCTCTTAAAGCTATGGCCGCGCCGTCAGCAATTGTGATTCGGGAGGGGAAGACCGCAGTGATTAACGCGCGTGAAATCGTTCCGGGTGACGTGGTGCTTCTTGAGGCGGGGCGCATCGTGCCATCCGATTTGCGGCTTATCGAATCCGCTCGTTTGAATGTGGACGAATCGGCTTTGACTGGGGAGTCGGTTCCTGTCGAAAAAATAACGGATCCTGTGGACGGAGATTTAATCCCGCTTGGGGACAGAAGAAACATGGCTTACAAAGGAACGGTTGTCACCTATGGCCGTGGCAGCGGAGTGGTTGTTGCCACCGGAATGAAGACTGAGTTCGGGAAGATTGCCACAATGCTTCAAGAGACAGTCGAGGTAAAAACTCCCTTGCAAAAGCGTTTGACCCATTTAGGCAAGCGGTTGTCTGTCGCGGCATTACTCATCTGTGCCGCTGTCTTTATCTCAGGCCTTATGCGCGGAGAAGCCGTTCTGCTTATGTTTATGACAGCAGTCAGTCTGGCCGTCGCCGCGATCCCGGAGTCTCTCCCTGCTGTCGTGACTATCTCGCTCGCAATGGGTGCAAAAAAAATCGCTCAGAAAAAGGCTTTGGTGCGAAAACTTCCGGCGGTTGAGACATTGGGTTCCGTCACTTATATTTGCACTGATAAGACGGGAACCCTGACACTCAATCGTATGCGAGCGGAAGAGTTTTATTGTGACGGTGTTACTGGGAAAGAGCCTCAGCAGCAAGGAGCATGGAATAATTTTCTGATGGCCATGGCGCTTTGCAATGATACTTCCCTCGATGCCAAGGATATGGTTGTGGGAGACCCGACCGAGACAGCTATTTTTGAAGCGGCCGTTCGGGGAGGCGTTAAGAAAAGTGAAATTGAAAAGTCTTATCCTCGCGTGCTTGAAATTCCATTCGATTCTGACCGTAAGCGCATGACGACTTTCCATAAAAGCCCCGAGGGTCATTTTGTTTCTTTTACAAAAGGTGCTGTGGATGCCATAAACCGCGATTCCAAGAATCTGGTTGTTGCAGAAAAAATGGCGGGCGAAGGGTTACGCGTGCTTGCCTTTGGCATGAAAAAATGGAACGAGCTTCCATCCGACCTTAATGCCGAGTCGGTCGAGCAAAATCTCACCTTTCTCGGCCTCGTAGGGTTAATGGATCCGCCACGAGAAGAGGCACGTTTAGCGGTTGATAAATGCAAGAGCGCAGGGATAGCTCCCGTCATGATTACAGGAGACCACCCGGGCACAGCCCGAGCTGTTGCTGAACGCTTGGGGATATTGGAAAAAGGTGATGAGGTCATGACGGGCACAGAGTTGGCGACAATTTCTTTAGAGGAGTTTAAAAAGCGGGTTAAAAACATTCGCGTTTATGCGAGAGTTTCACCGGATCAAAAACTCAAAATAGTGACAGCCTTACAGGACCAAGGTGAGTTTGTCGCGATGACGGGTGACGGCGTTAATGACGCGCCCGCGCTGAAGAAGGCTGATATCGGAGTTGCCATGGGCATCACAGGCACGGATGTCGCCAAGGAAGCCAGCTCAATGATCCTTCTCGACGATAATTTTGCGACAATCGTTCGTGCGGTTGAAGAGGGAAGGCGGATTTATGACAACATGCGCAGGTTCATTCGTTATGCTGTGACGACCAACAGCGCGGAGGTGTGGATTATTTTTTTTGCGCCATTTTTCGGTCTTCCCATCCCGTTCCTTCCCATTCACATTTTATGGATCAATCTTTTGACGGATGGTCTGCCGGGCTTGGCGCTTGCCGCAGAACCCGCTGAAAAAAATGTGATGCATCGTCCGCCGCGACTCCCGCGCGAAGGTGTGTTTGCCCAAGGGTTGGGGCTACATGTGATATGGGTGGGGTTTTTCATGGCCGTCATTGTCATTGGATCTGAGGCTTGGTTGATCAATCGGGGAGTTAGTAACTGGCGGTCTATTTTGTTTACAATCCTCTGTGTGTCGCAACTCGCACACGTGCTTGCAATCCGATCCGAATCCGAATCGCTTTTTACTCAGGGGCTTTTTTCAAACAAACCACTTTTATTGACAGTGATCCTGACTTTTTTTCTTCAGATGTGCACTCTCTATATTCCGGTATTTAATGATATCTTTAAAACCGAACCGTTGACGATTGTAGAGTTATCATGGGCGATTGGAATTTCATGCGCCATTTTCTTTGCGGTCGAGGTTGAGAAATGGCTAAAACGAAGACGGATAGCCAATTCAAAAAAATAATTTGTTTGTCGAGCGGCTCGCTGCGCCAAAGCGTTAGCACGGCGAGCAGGTGGCGATCAAACGCCAAGTTTGATGGAACGCCGTAGATGACACATCCGCCGAAGCCAGCTGCGGCTCGAGCGGCAAGCCTGTCCGGCGGTGAGGACATAAAAGGGGTGTGAGGAACCGAGCTTACCAAAGATTGTCTTTACGCGAGCCTTTGTTCCTATTTACACGGACTTGCTTTTCCCACGGATCATCTTCGAGAGCTTCTTCGTCTTTCAACTCTTCTTCATCCTGGTTTCGTTTCAGTCGGCTAAACAACTACACAAATGATTTGACAAGATTATTATTTTCATTAAGATCTAGTCTTAATTCAATAAAGATTTATTCTTAATAGGATTTATTCGACATACTTATGACGCATGCTTATCCCGATAAACGAATTTGGAATTTAGACTATTTGACCATCGACATGGTTTTAGCAGGCTCATTTGAGTGGCGTGAGCTAGCAAACGTGTTGAGCCAAGCAGGGCTTAATTTGTGCGCTCGGAAATTGGAATGCCAAGATAGTTTGTATGTTTTTCAAATGGCGCACGAGGTTTGTCATTCAGAGAATCGGCTTTCCACAGCGTTGGAGAATTTAATATCGACGCGCTATTTTGATTGGATTGATTTTGTCCGAGAGACTGAGAGTGAACAAGTTTATCAGTATGCCTGCGGATTTAAGTTTGAAAAAAAATCAAAAACCTGTGGTCTTATTTGGGCGCTGGCAACTGATTTGCGTGAGCCGTTCTCTCAGCTAGTGAGAAAGCTGCATCAACGATTTCAGATGGAACAAATTGCGCGATTGGGCGCGGCAATATGAGTCAACACAACCCAAGCCGCGCGCTTTAAAATCCTGTCAAAGGATTGCTTGAGAAAGCTGATGGGGTGATTCATTCAAGCGACCTGTTCGGTGAGCATGGATTGGTGCTTATTCAGCATGGCAACGAGCGGTATCAATTGAAAAAACTCGGTACAATCGATTGATTTTAAATAAATGAAAGAAGAGGAAAAAGAAATGTTTCCGATCAAGCCTTCAGCTTTTATTTTCTGGGCAGCCATTTTTTCGGTGGCAGCCATTTTTTTAGGATTTGGCATGGGGGCTATTTTTGGTGCCGCTGAAGAAAAATTGAAGAAGAATTTAGATGTTTCGGCGTCAGTTGTTTTCGAAACAGTTTATAAAAATGATGCCACCGCAAAGGATGCGGTTGTCAAAAAATCGTGGGATTACTTTAAGCGCGCGCACATGCATTGGGGTGCTATTGGCTCAGCGGGTTTAGGCTGTATTATCATTCTGACTTTGTTTTGCCGCGCTTGCTTTTCAGTCAATGTGTCTGCGCTTTTGTTGGGGCTTGGAGCTTTAATTTATCCGTTGTTTTGGCTTTTGGCAGGGATTTATGCGCCTTCGCTAGGGAGTACGGGTGCCGCCAAGGAAATGTTCAAGTGGATTGGCTTGCCCGGTTCTGTATTTTGTATTTCGGGCGCAGCAGGAACACTTTTTTGTTTGATCCGGTCTCAGTTTTTGAATTTTGACCAGAATCTAAAGCGGTTGTGATTAGCCAGGGAACCGTAAAATCCCCAGGCATTATTTTAATAGCTAACGTGGAGAAATGAATATGAATTTTAATTTTAAAAGAATGGCGGCATGGATACTCATTGTATTCATTTCGGTTCCCATGAGTTCTGTCCAAGCAGCTCAGACCGTTATCACTCAAAACGAAGTGGAAGTGACCGCGCCGCGCGAGCCCCAAAGACAGGACAAAAATTTTTTGCCGGATGTCCAGGGGACCAAAATTTATTCAGGCAAAAAGACTTCCCTCATTCAATTGGCGGATGCCCCAAAAATTAATAACAACAATTTTCGTCAGGCCATGGCTAAGATCCCGGGGCTTTTACTTTCTGAAGAAGCAACCCCCCTTTTTTCGGTAGGCTATCGCGGTCTAGACCCTCATCGCGCGCAGTTTGTGCAAGTGATGAAAGACGGAGTTCCAATTCATGCTGACATGTTTGGCTATCCTGAGGCTTATTATGTTCCTCCGCTTGATTCAGTTGACGCGATTGAGTTTGTACGCGGAGGAGCAGGCTTGATGTTTGGTCCACAGCCTGGCGGTGCGCTTAACTTTGTAACCCATCAATCGGCAACCGACACGAAGGCTCGGCTGAGCAGTTCTAATAGTTTTGGAAGTCATAATTTATTTTCAACTTACGAAGCTTTGACTGGAACGGTGGGACCTGTGGGTTATTACGGCTTTATTCACGAGCGCCAAGGGGATGGTTTTCGAACCATGAATAGTGACTTCGAAGTGCTTAGTTCAGGTGTGAAATTAACTTTGAATCAAACAGGGGATTCTCGGTTGACAGCAGCCTTTGATCAATATGCGGAGCAGCACGGAGAGCCAGGTGGAATAACGCGCGCCCAGTTTGATCAAGATCCCGAGCTTGCGACACGGGCGCATGATCTATTTCGCTTAGAGCGGTATTATGGAAATATTCGCTATGAAAAGGAACTCGACGAAGATACCCAGCTAGATCTTTTAGTTTATGGAGGGCATTATCGACGCTGGAGCAAAAGACAAAATGGAGGCGGGTTTGGAACGATTCCAACTGCGAATACCAATAGCATTGAAGAACAGGATTTTTATAACTTAGGCTTGGAGCAGCGGCTTAAGCACAGCTACGAAGCTCTGGGAGGCGAGAATGATTTCTCGATCGGCACGCACACGTTTATGTCGCATTCACCGCGCGTGGATATGACCGGAAACAGTTCTCAGGCAGATTCGGGAGCGATTACAGCCGTGACGGTACGCGATACTTGGTACTTTTCACCTTTTATTGAAAACCGGTTTAAGTGGGGCAATTTTTCGATCACACCCGGCGTTCGTCTTGAAAATATATGGCAACGTTTGAATGAAAAAATTAAAACGACACGGGCTCCCAACAAAACAAAGACCTATGACTTTGCGCCGCTCTTTGGTGTGGGAATGACTTATGAAATCGTCAAAGGGATTGAAGCTTACGCGAATATTTCACAATCTTATCGTCCCAAGGTTTTTACCCAGGCGATTCCCACCGGTGCCGCCCAAATCATTAATGACGATCTCGAAGAAGGGAAAGGAGTGCAGTATGATTTTGGTTTCAGAGGCAAGAGGCATCCTTTCTGGAATTGGGATATTGATTATTTTTTGATGAGTTTTACTAATCAGATTGGAAATTCAGGCAATACGGTGACCAATGGTGGACGGACGCATTATCACGGCATCGAAATGTTTCAGGAGTTTGATGTCATGGGCGCTTGGGATTATCTTAAAGACACACAGCACGCTGAAAAATATGGAAATTTAGCGCCATTTTTTACGGCAACTTTACTTAATGCAGAATATTCAGCCGGACCTTTTGAAGGTCGTCAGCCTCAATACGCTCCCAAGTACAATGCCCGCGTCGGTGTTAACTATCGCTGGCGAGACCGCGCTAAAATAAGTTTTCTTGGAACTTTTCTAGGAGATCATAACGCTAGCGATAATACCGCATCCAATTTCAATATTCCGTCTTATAAGGTTTGGGATTTGACGGCGGAGGTCGATTTGTTGAAAAACGTAAAAGATGTTTTTGATTTAAGCTTGTTCGGCGGAATTAATAATATTTTTGATGAAAAATATTTCGCGCGAGTACGTTCTGACGGAATTGATCCGGCGGATGGTCGTAATCTTTATGGTGGCGTAAAAATTAATCTGGGGTAAAACATGTTTTGGGGACAAAATTTAGTTCAGCTTTTTCTTAAGGGTGGTTTTGCGATGTGGCCACTCTTACTTTGTTCTTTAGTTGGTACAGCGATTGTGGTTGAGCGATGTCTTTTCTTTTTTAAAATAAGATTGGACTACGTTTCATTTACCAAAAAACTCAAACAAGATTTGCAGCAAAACCGAGAAGCGCAAGTTTTAGAAAATTGTGAGAAGTCACTGCACCCGATTGCAAAAATAACAGCGGTTTATTTAAAATACCGGAATCAGGACGCTCTCCGTAATGATGTTATTAAACGCGAAGGGTCTTTAGCGCTTGAGCTTGTTGAAGCGCGGTTGCGCGAATTGGCAACGGTAACGCATATCGCGCCCTTGCTTGGGTTGCTTGGAACGGTGACCGGTTTAGTAGGAGCCTTTCACACCATTGAGTTAATGGGTGGCCAAGTTCAGCCTGGGGACCTTGCTGCGGGTATTTGGGAAGCCTTAATTACAACCGTTTATGGTTTGGTGATCGCGATTCCCTGTATGGCGGCTTATCATGGTTTTGAAAAAGCGGCGGACAGTATTGCGCGCCGGATGCAGTTTCTTGTTTCCGAACTGGATGAATTTTTCGGTAAGCATTCTTCATCCGATTTTCACGCTGAAAATGTTGAAGAAACAGAGAACCAAATGAAAACCATCGGATAACTTTGTCATGGAATTTATTCGGCCTAAAAAAATTGGTTTAAGTATTGACATGACACCTATGATTGATATTGTGTTTCAACTGCTGATTTTTTTTATGCTTTCTTCATCGTTTTTGACACCTTCTCTGAAAATGAATTTACCCAAAGCAGAATCAAATCAGTCGCCTGAGCCGCAACAAATTATTGTATCGATCGACCAATCCGGACAATTTTTTATAAACCAGCAACAAGTTTCCCAAGAAAAGCTTCGTGAAAAAATCATGCCGCTTATCCGCGCATCAGAAAAAAAGGCGGTCTTTGTTCGAGGTGACGCGGATATGCCGTATAAGTATTTTGTGACTGCAATGGATGCAGCGCGTAAGTCCGGAGCAACACAAGTAAATGTGATGCATGACCCAGAGCAGGCGGGTTGATATGGAGCAAGCCGGAACTTTTCCGAATGGACTCCTTCGAAACGGAGTCATTTTTTCGGTTGTAATTCATGGTGTTATCATTGCCTCCAGCTTTGGTTTGATTTCACTTCAGCCGCAGTATGGTGTGACGCAAGCACCCGCGAGTGTTGAAGTTCAGCTGGTTGAAGAAAACCCAGAACCTATTCCTCAAATTAAAACAGAAGAGGTTTTGACCGCAGTTCCTGAATCAGAAACATTCGAAGTGATTAAAAAAGAAGAAGCAAAACCGGTTCCTGAAATTAAAAAACAAAAAACAGCACCTCTTGTTTCACAAACCGGAGCAACCCATCAAGAGGCCAAAGCTTATTTAGAAAATCCAGCGCCTGTTTACCCGGAAAAAGCCCGGCTGAGAGGTTGGGAAGGGCTTGTGGTTTTAGATGTTACTGTGAGTGAAATAGGACGAGTCACGCAGGTTGATTTACAAGTTTCCGCTGGACATAAAGTTTTAGATGAGGCCGCAATCAAAGCTGTTAAGGGCTGGCGTTTCAAACCCGCGGGTCTTGGGGACGTTACTTTTACAAGCACTATTCGAATCCCTGTCCGTTTCAGGCTCACCGACTATTACCAGACAAGCGACTGAGACTAAAAAATGAATGAAAAAATCTTCGCTGCTTTAAGATGTTCCGGTATTTAATGATATCTTTAAAACCGAACCGTTGACGATTGTAGAGTTATCATGGGCGATTGGAATTTCATGCGCCATTTTCTTTTCGGTCGAGGTTGAGAAATGGCTAAAACGAAGACGGATAGCCAATTCAAAAAAATAATTTGTTTGTCGAGCGGCTCGCTGCGCCAAAGCGTTAGCACGGCGAGCAGGTGGCGATCAAACGCCAAGTTTGATGGAACGCCGTAGACGACACATCCGCCGAAGCCGGCTGCGGCTCGAGCGGCAAGCCTGTCCGGCGGTGAGGACATAAAAGGGGTGTGAGGAACCGAGCTTACCAAAGATTGTCTTTACGCGAGCCTTTGCTTTTATTCATGCGGACTTGTTTTTCCCAAGGATCATCTTCGAGAGCTTCTTCGTCTTTCAACTCTTCTTCATCCTCGGTTTCTTCGTCGTCGTCAAGATGATCATCAAGCTTTTCGAGGTTTTCGTCTTCTAAATCATCCTCTTTGAGATCGTCTTCAATCTCTTCGGGTTCTTTGTCTTCAAAATCGTCGTCTTCGCGTCCTAATAACATGTCAGGTCCTCCTAAATAAGAACTTACCTGAAAAAATGAGTTTGTAAAGCCTTTGCCCTGAAATTTTTTTGGCCGAAATGGAAGTATGCAATTTTAGATCCAAAAATTAAGCGTGATATTTTTGAGAGGGAGTTTTCGATTGAGTGGTTTCTATATATTGATGCGGAGTACGTTTAATCCAGCTATCCGCTTCGACTTTTGAGCCCCAGGTGCGTGTTGCAAAATCATTCATGGTCATGCCAATCATCACGGCGAGACAAACAAAAGCACCGGCAACAAAAAGCTTGGTAATCCCGGGAGACTCTTTCAGATGCATAAAAAAAAGCATGACGAGCACGGCTTTGATAATGGCGATGGTCATTGCGATGACCGTGTTAAAAGATCCAAAGTCGACAAATGCCGCAAAGACCGTAACGGCAGTGAGAACAAGCAAGGCTGAGAAAATAATCAGGTAAATACCAATGCCACCATGATGGGCTGAGCTGTCGTGACTCATGCATGCCTCCCAATCAGATAAAGCAGAGGAAAGAGAAAGATCCAAACAATATCAACGAAATGCCAATAAAGCCCGAACATATCAATCGGATTATTGTATTCAGAGGTGTAGTGACCGCGCATATTCTGAATCAAAATGATCACCAAAATCACAGCGCCAATAACCATGTGTAAAGCGTGCAATCCCGTGAGCGTGAAATAAAGCGAGTAAAAAATACGAATGCCGGGCCCTTCGAAACCATGAAAGTGAAAGGTGTCATTGGGTACTAAGTGATTTATAAACTTATCGTGATACTCAATAGCTTTAACCCCAAGAAATACGCAACCCAGAAGCAAAGTCAAAAAGAGGTAAAGAGATGTAAGATTTTTTTTACCAATGCGTGCTGAATGCACCGCTAAAACCATGGTGAATGAACTCGAAATGAGCACGGCAGTATTGAGACAGCCAAGAAAAATACTTAAATGGTGACTGCCGGCGGCGAAGGCCTGAGTGTACATTTCACGGTAAATGGCATACGCCAAAAAGACACCGCCGAAGAAAAGAATTTCGGTGATGAGAAAACTCCACATCGCTAAAGATACAGCCTCATATTGCTGTTTAAAATTGGCGAAATGATGTTGGAGCGGACTAGCCGTTTTTAAATCATGACCGCTCATCAGTGGTCTCCCTTTGAGGGATTGGGGGCATACGCATAAGCTTCTTCAGTGACAGTTGGCGTGATATCAAAGTTATGTGTCGGCGGAGGCGATGGAATGGTCCATTCCAAACCTTTGGCACCCCATGGATTAGCTGGGGCATCTTTGCCATATTTCAAAGACCAGAGCATATTTACGATCGGCAGCAAGAATGAAATTCCTAAAACAAATGCCCCTGCGGTGGAAAGAATATTGAAAATTTGAAATTCTTCGGCATAGCTATGATAACGGCGCGGCATCCCTAAATAGCCTGCGATAAACTGGGGAAAAAAAGTCAGGTTAAAACCAACGAAAATCATGACTGCGGCAATGCGACCCAGTGCTTCGTTATACATTTTTCCAGACATTTTCGGCCACCAGTAATGCATTCCCCCGAGATAACCCATAACCGTTCCGCCAACCATGATGTAATGAAAGTGAGCGACAACAAAGTAAGTATCATGCACATGCACATCAATTGCGAGTGTTGCGAGAAAAAGTCCTGTAAGTCCACCGACCATAAAAAGTCCAAAGAACCCCAAGACATAAATCATGGGAGTTTCAAAAGTAATCGAACCTTTATAAAAAGTTGCTGTCCAATTGAAGACTTTGACTGCCGAAGGAATACCGACCAAGAAAGTTAAAATCGAAAAGACAATACCGGCATACATCGATTGGCTTGAAACAAACAAGTGATGCCCCCAAACAAAGAAGCCCAAAAGTGCAATCGCAAGACTGGATCCGGCAATAAACTCATATCCAAAAGGACGCTTCTTTGTGAAGGCGGCAACGAGTTCACTGATGATGCCCATCGAAGGCAAAATCATAATATAAACCGCAGGGTGAGAATAAAACCAAAACAAATGTTGGAACAAAACAGGGTCTCCGCCGAGGCGAGGATCAAAAAACCCAAAATGAAAAGCCCGCTCAAGAACCATGAGAAGAAGGGTCACCGCAATAACAGGTGTGCCGAGGAGCAGTATGATGGAAGTCGCATAATGAGCCCAAACAAACAAAGGCAAACGAAACCAAGTCATGCCTGGCGCACGCATTTTGTGAATGGTTACAATAAAGTTAAGACCGGTCAAAATGGAAGAGAAGCCTGCAATAAAGGCACCCATGGCCGCCAAGATTACGGCTGAATTCGAATAGGTCGAGCTGTAAGGCGTATAAAATGTCCAACCTGTATCAACACCACCCATGATCAAGCAGGCCACTGCAAAGAGTCCGCCAATAATGTAAAGATACCAGCTCAAAAGATTAATGCGCGGCAAGGCAAGATCCTTAGCGCCAATCATGATCGGCAAAATAAAGTTACCGATAATGGCGGGAATACCCGGAATCATGAAGAAGAAAACCATGATCACGCCATGCAAAGTAAAAATGCGGTTGTAAATATCGGCTGAGAAAAGGTCGCCCTTAGGGGTAAGCAATTCAAGGCGTAATAAGATGGCGAAAATTCCGCCAATGACAAAAAACGCGGTCACTGCTCCAAGATAAAGCAAAGCAATGCGTTTATGGTCAACTGTGAGAAGCCACGATTTGATGGTGTGACCGTTCGTCAGATAATTTTTTTCAGTAGATTCTGCCATGCTCATTTTCCTTGTCATCCTCGCGAAAGCGGGGATCCATTCTGGTTCCCGGGTCGCGTCCTTCGCCTTCGCGAACGAGTTATCCGGGACGGTCGATTTAAAATCAATTTTTTTGATCGGTCAGGTTTTTAATATATTCCACGACTGCCAAAATTTGCTCTTCATTGACTTGGCCTTTGTAAGTCGGCATCAAGGCCTGATAGCCGCCCGTAATTTTTTCATTGGGGCTCAAGATCGATTCGCGAATATAGTTTGCATCCGCTTTGATTTTTTGGCCGCCATCCAAAGTCACTTCGCTTCCAAAAAGACCATTTAGGTTAGGGCCCATTGCACCTGAGACGGCACTATGACAAGAGATACATTTTAAATCGTGAAAAAGTTTTTTACCTTGAGCCACGAAAGGCACACCAGCCACAATTGGGGCTGCAGCGAGAGCGGGTGTTGATTGCGATTCGACAATGGTTGAGGGTGAAGCCGTCGCCACAGCAGCTGTTGGGGCAGTTGTTATTTTCTCGTCTGAAACATGCGAAGCAAGCCACTTGTCGAACTCATCTTGAGGCAGGACATGAACCCAGCCGCCCATTTTAGAGTGTTCCGTGCCGCAATATTCCGCGCAAAAAAGGTGGTATTTTCCGGGCTTAGTTGCTTTAAATCCCATAAAAGTATATTTACCGGGAACAACATCAGCTTTGAATCGGAATGCTGGAACATAAAAACTGTGGATCACATCTTCTGAAGTCATCGTCAATTTAATCGACTTGCCGACCGGAACAGTAAGCTCATTCATTTCACGCGGACCTTCGCCGTGCTGAATTTTCCACATCCATTGCTTTCCCACGACAAAAATTTCTTTGGCATCTGCGGGGATGTGGACTTGTTTGACATAAACAAAAGTTCCCCAGGCAAACATAACCAAGGTTAAAAGAAGCGGAATCCCGGTCCAAATCAACTCAAGCAAAAGATTGCCATGAATCGCTTCAGGCGCCCGATCATCTTTCTTGCGATATTTGATAGACAAAAAGACTGTAAGGGCAACAACAAGCAGCGTGAAAAATCCGCTGACCCAGAGCATGAAAATATAGATAGCATCAACGGACGAAGAAAATGTGGCAGCTTGTTCAGGAAAAAAACTAAATGAACTCATAGGACCTTTTTTTCGATGGGCGGATCAATGCGCCCTTTTCCAGTTTTTTCGTCTCTCAAGCATTTCCAAATAAAGAGAGCCATCAAAAAGACAGTTAAGCCTCCTAGAATTTTAAGAATAAGATCAACCGCCATGCTGTACTTTCCTTTGGACGGGTTATAATGATAGCAAACCAAAAGAATTTGCTCCCAAAAAGATCCAACCTTTCCTTTGGCTGTTTCAATCAAAGCCAGCTTGACGTCGCGGGGATTGAAATCAATGCCGCTCATATAGCGTGCGATTTGTCCTTCAGGGCTTAAGAAAATCAGCATGGCGGAGTGCACAAACTCTCCCGAAGCGGGATCTTTCTCAAATTGAAATCCAATGCTTTGAGATAATTTTTTTATGTTTTTTTCATCACCATTTAAAAAAGTGATGTTTCTGATTTGTTTGTTTTCGCCCAAGTTTTGAAGAAAATCATTCTTCTTTGATGCCGCGGCAGTGGGAGTGTCCTCAGGGTCAATCGAATAGACAACGAGGTCATAGGCCGCAGACTCGGTAAGATCAAGTTGCTTGAGTCCTTTGGCGAGACCTTTCAAAACCAATTGGCATAGCATGGGGCAGGAATAGTAAACAGGCACCAAGATAACAGGTTTATCTTTAAAAAACTGATTCAGCAAAACTTTTTCACCGGCGCTTGTTGTCCATGCCGTATCTAATGCCGCTAAACTGCCAAGCTTTTGTTTAACAGTTGATTTTTTGAGCATGTCATCAGCAGTTTCTGCGAATGCAGAAACGTTGCAAAGAGCAGATAGCAAAAAGCTAACAGCCAAAATCTTGAAAAACAATTTACCGCTGCTAACAAAGCTACAAGCTAGGGGCTGTGAGCTATAGGTTTTTCTCATGATTTTCTCACCGCAAAGCCAGCTTCAAGAGCGTTGCTCATGACAGTATTGATTTTTTCATGATCCTGGTTTTCGCTTGTCTGAGAGTTCATCTTATGAATCTCTTGGCTTGGAAACACCTCAAGCACAACATTGGGAGCGATGATTGAAGCTGCGATTTGCGTTGGTTGAGCGGTAATCTTCCATAAATAATGCGTGAGCGGAATCATCAGGATCGAGCAAACCACCATGACAGCCATCATCCAAGCAAGCGATTGGGTCACGGCAGGTGTGTTGGTATCACGTTTTTCAAAAAGAATTTCGGGATGTTCTTTGCTCATGCGTGATGGTCCTCTTCATGCCAAATCGGATCCTGTTTGAATGTCACAGGATTATTTGACAAATATTTGCAAACGAACCCAAGCCAAATTCCTCCGATAGCAATCCAAACGGCAAGATCAATCCATGAAAATGAAATATGGGGGATGTGAGTTGGTTTAACATGCCAAATGAGCTCGACCCAACGCATGACTAAAATCAAACAAGCCACTTTGATCAGTCGGCTGGCCTTGCGTTTGATTTGGCGCATGAGCAGCAAGAAAAACGGCAAAATAAAATGCAGCACAAAAATTGCGACAGCGATCCATTCCCAACCGCCGGTTGAGCGATGGATATACCAAGGCGCTTCTTCTTGAAGATTGGCAGACCAGATAATAATGAGCTGCGAAACCGAAGTGTAAGCCCAAAGCATAATCGTTGCGAATTGCAAACTGCCCAAGTCATGCATGCGATCAATCGAGAAAGTTTTTTCCATCGGGCCATTTTTGCGACTGAAGAAAACACCAAAAAGAATTGAAACCGCCAGTGATGACATCGCAAAGTGAATCATAAAAATGGCGCCATAAATCGTTGAAAACCAATGCGGTTCAATCGACATGACCCAGTCGATGATGGCAAACGTAATTGTGAGAGCATAGATAATGAGACCGCCGCCGCCCCAGCCAGAAAGTTTTTTAGCAATCGAAAGAGAAGGATCATTGTCTTGGATGTCAGAGTGTTTGCGAAGTTTTGCAGCGACCAAAATCCAGATCACAAAATAAAGCACAAAGCGCACCCAGAAAAAAGGCATATTCAAAAAGAGAGCTTTGGCTTGCAGAACGGGGTCATGCGCCACATGTTCAACATGAGTCCATTCATAAAGCGAATGCATGCAGAGCCCGATTGGAATAAAAAGCACCATGCAAACCGGCAGTGCTTTTAGAAAGTTTTCTTGAATGCGGCGAATCGCAAAACCCCAACCACCCAAAGTGAGATGATGAATCATGATCAGCGGAAATGAACCCACCGTGATACCAAACCAAAAAAGCCACGCGGGCAAATAAGCAAAAGCGAATTCTTTCGGCTGAGTGAAGTAGCCTAAAGCCGATAGCCCAAAGCCAATTGCACCTACAATGAAAGCGATCTTTGAGATTTTATTTAAAGATTGATTTGATTCTGTCATAAAATCCGTCATATTTATTGGGGCGTCTGCGTTTCTGTTAAATGCGATTTTGTTTCTAACTTCTGAAGTGTTTGCACATAAGCTGCAACCGCCCAACGATCTTCAGGTGTTAATTCTGCTTTGAAATTTGCCATAACTCCAAAGCCTTCCGTCATCACATGAAAGAAATAACCCGCGGGCATTTTCTTAAGACGCTCGTCTTGATAAGCGGGTGGAACTTTATAACCACGGCGAACCACCATGCCATCTCCGGCGCCGGTTGCACCGTGGCAAACCATGCAATAGATGTTGAAACGATCGCGACCACGCTCAAGCACTTGCTGAGTGACCGGAAAAGGATACTCCGCTGAAAAACCACCTGCTGTATCGGTGCCTTCATAAAGAAGCTTGTCAGCGCGCAAAAAGCCGCGCGGAACCGTTCCTTCGACAGGCGTACGCGCCGTGCTGCCATCTTCAAAAAAAGGAGTCGTCTCGTAAGGCTTATAACGGTTGCCATCACGCATGTTGTCACAAGCGGATAGCAATACTACCAAGCCTAATAGAAGCCAAATTGTATTTTTTCTAGTAAACATTATTTCCAGCTCAAAGCTTATGGGTTAAAGGTTAAAACCGTAACCCAAAGTCCAAAATTATCCGGACAGTTTTTAGCTTTAACCTTTAAATTTAAACCCGAAGTTTATCCTTAAGGATAAACTTCGCTGACTTCTTTCGGATTAAAACTTTTTAGAAACGAATTTGTTTTTTCGATATCAAAAATTTTATCTTCCGCGGCAATGCACAGAAAAAAACCATCACGTGTTGCGCGCTCAAAATTTTTTGCATTAAAAACCGGATGATAAGGTCTTGGAAAACCGTTTGCTCCGAGCATGCTTAAAAAAGCCGAAAAAGCAGCAAATAAAATGGTTAATTCAAAAGTAATCGGAATAAAAGAAGGCCAGCTAAAAAGAGGTCGACCACCAATATTCATCGGATAATTGACCACGCTTGCAAACCACTGCATGCCGAGACCTATGCAGCAACCGATGATTCCGCCAAAAAGAACCGCCGCGGGAATGCGTGTTTTAGTTACACCTAAATGCTCGTGCAAGTGATGAATGGGAAAAGGGCTGTAAGCTTCCATCGTCCGATAGCCGGTTTCATAAGCTTTCTTCGTTGCGTTTGACAATTCTTTCGGGCTGTCAAACTCTGCAATTAAACCGTAAAGTGAATTGTCAGTGTTTGTCTGCGTCATGAATGTTTTGAGGCTGTTGGCTCTGGGCTATTAGCTTTGGGCTTAATGAGAGTTTGCACTTCAAAAATAGAAATCATCGGTAATACGCGGATGAAGAGAATCAAAAGTGTGAAGAAAAGTCCGAGCGAACCAATAAACGTTGTGATGTCCCAAACTTTCGGAAAATACATCGCCCACGATGACGGCATGAAGTCCCGATGAAGACTGATAACAATAATGACGAAACGTTCAAGCCACATACCGATATTGACCACAATTGAAATCACCCAAAGCCAAACTAAGTTTTGGCGCACGCTCTTAATCCAAAAAAGTTGAGGGATGATAACGTTGCATAAAATCAAAGCCCAGTAAAAAGCGCAATAAGGTCCGGCGAAACGGTTCAAGGTCATAAAGCGTTCATATTGGTTGCCGCTGTACCAAGCAATAAAAACTTCCATCAAGTAACCATAGGCGACAATGAGACCCGTTGCGATAATAACCTTGGCCATATTGTCGAGATGCTTCATCGTAATAATGTCTTCAATGCCAAACCATTTACGGATGGGAACACAAAGCGTGATGACCATCGCGAATCCCGAGAAAACGGCACCCGCAACAAAGTAAGGCGGGAACACAGTTGTATGCCAACCGGGAATAACGGAAACAGCGAAGTCCAAACTCACAACCGTATGAACCGAAAGAACAAGCGGAGCGGCTAAACCGGCAAGCAGCAAGCAGGCCGTTTCATAACGGAACCAATGATGCGCCGACCCGCGCCAACCCATTGCCAAAGCACCATAAATTCTTTTTTTCCAAAGTTCTTTGGCCCGATCACGCATTGCAGCCAAATCAGGAATAAGACCGGTGTACCAAAAAAGAAGAGATACTGTTGCATAGGTTGAAATTGCGAAAACGTCCCACAAAAGAGGACTGCGGAATTGCGGCCAAAGCCACATGGTGTTGGGTAAAGGAAAAAGCCAGTAAGCGCGGTCAATACGTCCCACGTGAATAAGAGGAAATATTCCCGCGCAGGCAACGGCAAAAAGTGTCATCGCTTCCGAGAAGCGGCTAATCGACATACGCCACTTTTGTTTAAGCAAAAGAAGCACAGCTGAAATAAATGTTCCGGCGTGCGCGATACCGACCCACCAAACGAAGTTGATAATATCAAAAGCCCAGCCGACAGGGTTATTGTTTCCCCAAATACCGACACCTTTTTTAATCAGCCAAAAAATAGAAATGAAAAGTGTGAGCAGCCCTGAAAGGGCAATTGCCAAAGCAATGAGCCAGCCTTTTTGAATGGGGCGCGTTAAGACAATATCGGTGATTTTGTCGTTAACCGTGCCGTGCGTATAGTCGGCTCCGAGTATTGACTCGTCGTAGATTTTTTCTTCTTTAGTTTCGTTTGCCATAATAATTAATGATGCCCTGAAGCCGGTTGAGTCGAAGACTCAGGGGCCAGAAGAAGCTCCGGGTTCGGATTTTTTACTTTCGCTAGATAAGTCAAGCGAGGCTGAGTGTTAAGCTCATTCAAGAGACCGTAGTTGAGCGGTAAAGCTTTCCACTTCGAAACCTCACTGTCCTTGTCCTTTAAATTACCAAAAGCAATGGCGCTGGTCGGACAAGCTGTTTGACAAGCCGTTTTTACTTCGCCGTCGTGAATCAGGCGACTTTCTTTTTTAGCAGTAATGCGTGCTTGGCTGATGCGTTGAACGCAGAAAGTACATTTTTCCATGATACCGCGATTGCGCACAGTGACATCAGGGTTATGCATTAACTTTAAAGCTTCAACATGCTTGTCGCGATCTGTGTAAGCAAGGAAGTTGAAACGACGTACTTTGTAAGGACAGTTGTTGGCGCAATAACGCGTACCAATGCAACGGTTATAAGCCATTTCATTCAAACCTTCATCGCTGTGAGTCGTCGCACCCACCGGACAAACCGGTTCACAAGGAGCATTTTCACAGTGCATACACATCACGGGCTGCTGATGTGACTCCGCATTGTCAGGCGTACCTTCATAATAATGGTCAATGCGCACCCAATGCATTTCGCGGCCGTTCAAGACTTCATTTTTGCCGACAATCGTAATATTGTTTTCCGAGTTACAAGCGACAACGCAAGCATTGCAGCCAATGCACGAATTTAAATTAATGGCCATGCCCCAAGCGTAATCATCCGAACCTTTGTGCGCGCCGTAAAGAGTGGCCTTCGGCATTGCATGTTCCATATGAGCTGCGAACTCGGGATCTTTTTTAAAAGTATCAAGCGATGCGCTGCGAATTTGCGCGCGGCCTTCCATGCTTTGATGTAATTGAGTAGAAGCAAGTTTTGCAACGGAGCCGGTTTTGCGAATTTCAACTTTAGGAATCCAGAAAGGGGAAGCCAGCGTTTGAATTTTATAAGCGTTAAAGCCAATGCCTTTTCCAATTTGTCCGCCTTGAGGACGGCCATAACCGAGTGAGAGCGAAATGTTGCCCGATGTTTGTCCAGGCACAATCCAAACCGGAACCACAATGCTCGCCAGGCCATTTCCAATTTCAATCATGTCACCATTTTGAACCTGAAGCTTTTGCGCTGACTCAGGGCTTAACATCGCCGCATTATCCCAGGTCAATTTAGTAAAAGGTTTCGGGAGTTCTTGAAGCCAACCATTGTTTGCAAATTGTCCATCCCAAACTGTTTCGTCGGGCCGCAAGGTCATTTCCCATTCAGACTCCGAAACTGTGCCATTGAGGTCATGCGCTTCCCAATCTGATTTTGCAGTTAGATTTTTATTAGCAAAAGCAGAGCCGCCAATAAAACCGTCATGAAGCGCCTTGCGCCAACCACTGTCAAAGTCGATTCCGAGTTTATCTTTCCAGTAATCTTTGACAGCGTTCTCGGAAGATTTATAAATTTTGGGTGTGAGCTGAGAAATCAGGATATGCTCGGATACGCCATCATAAAGAGGATTGATGAGCGGTTGAATCATGGTCGTTGTTCCGTCCGATGCGCGCCCGTCTGAAAAATGTTCAAGGAAATGGGTCGCAGGAATATGCCAATGACTTGCGGCAGCTGTTTCGTCTGCGTGCAAACCATGATGAACGACGAATGGAACAGATTCTAAAAGACGAGTAAAAGGTAAATCTCCCGGAGTGGCATAACCCGGATTTGCACCAAGAATAAATAAAGCAGTTACTTTTTTATCACGCATATCCACAGAGAGTTCAGTTAAAGACGGACCATGCAATGTAGGGTCTTGCTCCGTTGGCTCAATCCAGCGCACTGTTTTTCCGGTATTTTGGAGTTGATCGTTCATCGCATAAGCAAGGGCTTGGATGCGTGGCGGCATGGTTTCGCCCGCAATCACAAGAGATTTTCCGGCTGCTGAACGCAGATCTTTTGCGGCGACATCAAGCCAATGTTGCTCTTCTGTTGAAAGCTTAATGTTGGAGGTGGGCTGGATATTATTGACGCCCACTCGCTGCGCTAAACTTTCTGCAACAGCAATCATCTTTGAAACCTTGGCACGCAAAACGTGATCTGCTGCAGCGCCCGTGAGAGTGGGTTCGGCTTCCACAGCATAAAGACGATTCATACCTTTGTTTTCATGAGCCTTGCGGCCTTGTGTAAATTCGCGCGCATAACGCAAACTGCCGGGAAGATTAATCAAAAAATTGGAGCCCAAAGATAAAATCACATTCGCTTTGCTAAAATCATAAACCGGATCAGTATATTCGCCGAAAGCCGCTTTTTGCGCGCGACGCGCATCATCAACATGAGTGGGATCATAACGATGCCACTTGGCTTTTGGAAAACGCGTGAGCACCTGCCGAATCTGCGCGCCAAGCGTTGGAGAAGTAATGGTTCCGGTGAGAATTCTTAATCCCTCGCCGCCGTTCGTTTCCCATTCTTTGATTCTGGCACTGACTGCATTTGTAAAATCTTTCCAGTTTCCGGCTTGCCCTGATTTTAAAACAATTTTTGAACGATCGGGATCATAAAGACCCAAGACAGAAGCTTGGTGAAAAAGGCTGGTTGCACCAAGGCTGTCGATGTGCTCGGGATTGCCTTCGATTTTTGTCGGACGCCCCATATGCGTTTCAACCAAAAGACCGGTGGTGTGGCGATTGAATGGCATGCCGGTTGCGTAAAACAGTGGTTTGCCTGGAATAATTTCTTCCGGCATTTTGACATAAGGAACAATTTTTTCTTTGGGCGATGAGCAACCAGGCATGGCGGCCAAAAGCAAAGAGGCGCCCATGAGCTTTAAAAAGTCACGACGAGCTTCGGGGCTTTCGCTTTGAGAAGATCCATTGGGAAATTCTTCTTTGAGATAAGACATGAATTCAGGTGTTTCGGCGACCTCTTCAAGGCTGCGCCATAAATTCTTGCCTGTTTTCTCACCGAGTTTCTTTTTTATCCAATCAAAATTCATATTCAATCCAGTTTTAAGTGGTAAGCATTAAGGATTAAGTAAATCCCAATTTTACGAACCGCTTATTTTAATTTCTTGCTGCTTATCTATGACAGGCCGTACAGTTTTGCACGGTCTTTACATTATATTTTTTCGAAAGTTCTTTTTGCATCTCGGTAATATTTTCAGGTTTTTTCCAATGCATATTAAAGACTTCTTCCTTAGGGCTCAAGTTTTTCTCAGGATGACGATGACATTCCAAGCACCATTGCATATGCAGTGTATTCTTCTTGCTCACCAGAGGCATTTCATTAACTTGTCCGTGGCATTGTAAGCAGCTAATGCCTTTTGCTAAATGAACGCTGTGATTAAAGTAAACGTGATCGGGAAGATCATGCACGCGCCACCAATTCAGTGGTTTGCCGGTGCGCCAGCTTTCACGAACGGGCTCCAGCGCGGGAGATTCTTTCCATATAATATTGTGACATTTCATGCAGGTCGATGTGGCGGGGATGCCGGCAAATGAAGATTTTTCAGCCGAAGTGTGGCAAAAACGGCAATCCATGCCAAGCCCCTCAACGTGATGCTTATGGCTGAATGGCACGGGTTGTTCAACGGCTATTCCGACCTTCGTGTAAAAAGAAGAGCGGGCCAAAAAGTAGCCCAGAGACAAAATCCCGATGACCGTAAAAACGGCCAGAAAAATGGACAGTCTTGCCATCGTGTTGGCAGACGGCGGAAATATTTGTTTCATTGAATTTAAAAAAAAATGTTATGATTTCTGTCTCGCGGGTGCCGTAAGTAAAAACACTAGCGCGGTTCGCAAAACAGACATTAGGGAAAGGGTGCATTCTACACAATTTCCTTTTTTTTACGAATACAAAATAAAATATTTTTGAGTTGAGAGTCAGATTAAATCTGAATTAAAAGTTAGCTTTAAATTTGATCTTAAGTCATGTCATTCCGCAGGAGGAATATTTATGAGCATGCCCGGACCCATGGAACTAGTGCTGATTTTTCTTGTGATTTTGTTGCTCTTTGGGGCAAAGCGTATTCCCGAAATTTTGAAGTCTTTTGGCGAGGGCGTCAAAGAGTTCAAAAAGGGTATGTCTAACTTGAATGATTCGAATACAAATCAGAATAATCAGAGTCATTCAAATCAGTCAAATTCTCAGAATCAGCCTCATTCACAGCAAAATACTGAAAAAAAGCAATAATTTCGTTCGTTTTGCAGGCAAAGCAGAGGAAAAAGGTGTGAATTTAAAATTCCCACCTTTTTCTTGTTTTTAGACATAAGTATTGTCTCTAATCCCAAAAAATAGGTAAATTTGATACTAAAGTGGCTCAAAATATACTAGAAGCGATAAAAAGTCGGATTTTGATTCTGGATGGTGCTATGGGCACCATGATTCAGCGTTATAAGCTTACCGAGGATGACTATCGTGGAACGTCCTATAAAAATCACCCCAGCCCCCTCAAAGGGAATAATGATGCTTTAAGCGTTTCCAAGCCGGAAGTCATTGAAGCTATTCATCTTGAGTATCTTGAAGCCGGCGCAGATATCATCGAAACCAACACTTTTAATGCTACGCGTATTTCGATGGCTGATTATGGCTTTGAAGGTGAGGTTCGTCGCCTTAATTTAGAGTCGGCTCGCATTGCCCGTCGAGCTGCCGACAAGATCACTGCTCAAAATCCGAATAAACCGCGCTTTGTCGCAGGTGCCGTTGGCCCGACGAGTAAAACTGCGTCGCTTTCGCCGAAAGTTAGCGATCCGGCTTATCGCGCGGTGACTTTTGATGATTTAGTCAGTTCTTATTCGGAACAAATCGAAGCTTTGATCGAAGGCGGCGTCGATTTTATTTTGATCGAAACTGTTTTTGATACGCTGAATTCGAAAGCTGCAATTTTTGCCGCCCAAAAAACTTTTCAGAAAATGGGCAAGACGTTGCCGCTTTCAGTGAGTGGAACGATTACTGACAAAAGTGGTCGCACCCTTTCGGGACAAACCACGGAAGCTTTTTGGAATTCGATTTCACATGGCGATTTATTTTCCGCTGGGCTTAATTGTGCTCTGGGTGCGGCGGAACTTGAGCAATATGTCAAAGAAATGGCGCGCGTTGCAAAATGTTTTGTTTCCGTTTATCCCAACGCCGGTTTGCCGAATCAGTTTGGCGAATACGATGAGCTTGCTGAACAAACCGCCGCGCTGATTAAGCCATGGGCTGAAAAAGGCTATATCAATATGATTGGCGGCTGTTGCGGCACGACGCCGGATCACATTCGCGCGATGGCGAAAGCGGTAGAAGGTTTTAAACCGCGCTCACTTCCGCAGTCCGATCATCTCACGCATTTGAGCGGACTTGAGCCTGTGACCCTGCGTCCTGAAATTACATTTGTGAATATTGGGAAGAAGCGCTTAAAATCGCCAAGCAGCAAGTTGAAGCGGGCGCGATGATTATTGATATCAATATGGATGAAGGCTTGCTTGATTCCGAAGCGTTGATGACGCAATTCATGAATCTCGTCGCTTCAGAACCTGAAATTTCAAAAGTTCCGATCATGGTGGATTCATCCAAGTGGTCGGTCATTGAAGCGGGTCTTAAATGTATGCAAGGCCGCGGCATTGTGAATTCGATTTCTCTGAAAGAAGGCGAGGCCGAACTCATTCGTCGCGCGAAACTCATTCGCAGCTACGGCGCCGCGATGGTGCTCATGGCATTTGATGAAAAAGGCCAAGCGGATACATTTGAAAAGCGCACTGCGATTTTAACGCGCTCATTTAAAATTTTGACTCAGCAGGCGAATATTGCGCCCGAAGATATTTTCTTTGATCCGAATGTATTGCCGATCGGTACGGGCTTGGAAGAGCATTGCAATTATGCAGTTGATTTTATTGAGACCTGCAAATTTTTAAAACAGCTTTCGCCTCAGAGCCATATCACGGGCGGCATTAGCAACTTATCTTTTGGTTTTCGCGGCAAAAATGAAATCCGCGAAGCGATTCACGCCGTTTTTCTTTATCACGCCATCAAAGCGGGACTTGATTCCGGCATTGTGAATCCGGGGCTTTTGCGCGTTTACAGTGACGTTCCCAAGGACTTACTCGAGCTATCGGAAGATTTGGTTTTGAATCGTAATCCAAATGCCACCGAAGCACTTTTGAAATATGCCGAGACTCATTCCGAAGAAAAAAAAGATCCCGCCAAAGTTTTGGAGTGGCGCACCAAGCCCGCGAAGGAGCGTCTCACGCATGCGCTTGTCAACGGAATCGCAGATTTTGTAGAGCCTGATCTCGATGAAGTGATTCCACTTTATCCGACAGCGTTAGAAATTATCGAAGGCCCGCTCATGGACGGTATGAAAATCGTGGGCGACTTGTTTGGTGAAGGAAAAATGTTTTTGCCGCAGGTCGTGAAATCTGCGCGCGTCATGAAAAAAGCCGTCGCGCATTTAACGCCTTTGATTGAAGCGCAAAAGAAGGTCGGCTCTACGATTGGTAAAATTATTATGGCCACCGTCAAAGGTGACGTGCATGACATCGGTAAAAATATTGTTGGCGTCGTTCTGGCTTGTAACGGCTATGACATTGTTGATCTCGGCGTGATGGTGCCGCTTGAAAAAATTTTGGAAGAAGCGAAAAAACAAAAAGCCGATATCATCGGTTTGTCAGGGCTGATTACGCCGTCACTTGATGAAATGGTCTATGTCGCGCAGGAAATGGAATCGCGCAAACTTAAAACACCGTTGTTGATTGGTGGTGCAACCACGAGTGAACGTCACACCGCAGTGAAAATTGATCCAATGTATTCCGGAGCAGTGATTCATGTGACCGATGCATCCCGCAGCGTAGGAGTTTGTCAGGAATTACTCAGTGAAGCTCGCCGCGATGCGTATGCTGCAACTTTCAAAACTAAATACGCCAAGCTACGCGATGATTTTGAAAAAAATCGCGGCAAGATCCAATTACTTTCAATTGACGGTGCTCGCAAAAACGGATTTCGTTGGACGTCGGGGACTGACCTCGGTGGGTCTGTCCCCAGTGTTCTTACGAAGCCCTCCTGGCTTGGCGTCAAAAGTTTTCACGATTGGGATCTTGCCGAAATCCGCAAATATATTGATTGGATGCCTTTCTTTCAAACTTGGGAAATGAACGCCAAGTTTCCGGATATCTTTGCGCATGCAAAGTTTGGCAAAGAAGCCAAAAAACTTTATGACGATGCGCAAGTGATGCTTGATCAAATGGTCAAAGAAAAATGGGTGAGCGCACATGCGTCAATCGGATTGTTCCGTGCAGCGCGCGAAGGCGACGACATCGAGATTTTTGACGATGAGAAGAAGCACCATCCGATTGAAACTTTCTGCACATTGCGTCAGCAGGGAACTGTGAAAGGGTTGCCTAATCTCGCACTCGCGGATTTTATCGCGCCGAAAGAATCAAAAGTCGATGATTACATGGGCTTCTTTGTTTCGACCGCAGGCGTCGGAATTGAAAAGCATGTCGCGCGTTTTGAAAAAGATCATGATGATTACAGCTCCATTCTTGTGAAGGCTCTCGCCGATCGTTTCGCCGAAGCTTTTGCGGAATTATTGCATATGAAAACTCGCCGTGAATGGTGGGGCTATGCAAAAGATGAAAAATTATCGCCCGATGATTTGCATCAGGAAGCGTACCAAGGCATTCGCCCCGCGCCCGGTTATCCCGCCTGTCCCGATCACACTGAAAAAGCCAAACTCTTCAAACTGCTCGACGCCGAAAAAAATACCGGCATAACACTCACCGAAAATTTCGCAATGTGGCCCGCGTCTTCTGTTTCTGGATTTTATTTCGCGCATCCCGATTCGAAATATTTTGCGGTTGGAAAAATCGGCCGCGATCAGTTGGCCGATTATGCAAGGCGCAAAGGGATGCCAGTTAAAGAGCTCGAGCGTTGGCTATCTCCTTATCTCGTTGATTGACGGGGTCTGTCCTTCATGCGCAGCAGCGGGGGCTGACCCCAATGGTTTCTTGTTTGTCATTGCGAGCGTAGCGAAGCAATCTGTCATTCTCGCGTAGGCGGGAATCCAGGTCTTGTCATTCCTGTGAAAGCAGGAATCTTGGTTTGACTCAAATTAAAATTCTTAGTCTGCTCAAACAGCTGCGTCCTTACGGCGCAGAACAGTCTCGCCCGATTTTGTTTTGAGACGAGACACAGCGCTGAGTATTGTTTTTAAATGGCAATAGCCATTTAAATTAGGTTGAAGCGCTAGTCGCATACTAAGAATTTTAATTTGAGAGTCTCGCGCAAAAGGGGTGTGGAGGCTGTGAAACGGAGAAACACCTTGGCAGGTCTGCAAGGCGTTTCCGGTTATACGGTCTGCCCGCGATTCCACGTGAATCGCAAATAGAACAAATTTTATGAAAAGGGAATTATAAATTGTTTATATCTACTGCTACATCAACAATTGACGAAGAGAAAAGAAAAAAGCAAGAGAACGCACTTTTTCATTACACAGATGAATCAGGGCTTTATGGAATTTTAGAAACTCAAACTTTATGGATGACACATTTTGCATACCTGAATGACAACAAAGAAGTTAAACATTTTTTAGAAGATTTATCAACAGGCTTTCCTGGTTTTTTCTTTGAGCTTTTCAAATTGTATAGGCTTTCCGAATTTACAGAGCTTTTCGAGAAACAAGCAACCAATCCAGAGAGAGATAAAGAATTGCAGCAGCTATCGAAGGAAATGGATAATTTTTTAGAAACAGCTGCCCCATTTATTGTTAGCTTCTGTAAGCATGATCCAGGCTCGTACGCCTTTTTGAATGGTGATTTAAGTATGTGGCGTGCTTATGGGCAAACAGGGGGTTACGCATTGGTTCTTTCTGAGGCGGGGTTAAAGAAAATTATAGAAAATGAACAAGACGTGTTTCATTATCTTAAAGACCCCGCAATATTTAGAATCGAATATGACTTACATGAAAAACCTTCTACATGGATTGATGAAAAGATAAAGAGAATTTTAGTAAAAAATAAAGATTGTGCTGTTGAAGAAAAGAAAACCATGCAAAAAATTCATTTTACAGAAGAAGCATATAAATATAAGCATGAGGCCTTTGCTCAAGAAAATGAAACGCGAATAGCGGCTTGGATTAAAATTTCCAAAGAACAGAAAAGAGGTTTTGAGGATTTAAGGCCCAAAGAAATTAATTTTAGATGTACCGATAAAATCCCATATTTAATATTTAATGAAACACCGTTTGGCGAATTGCCCATAGAAAAAATTATTGTTGGGCCACACCCATTACAAAATGATCGAGAGAAAAAACTAAAAGACTGGCTAAACATGAATGGTCGGAAAATTGAAGTCGCTAAATCAAATACACCTTTGGTGGTTCGGGTTAAATAAATGAAAAAAGTGAAGCGCGCGGCGGATGTGATTTGGTTGATAATTCAGGAGAGCGCCCGAGCGTCATTGCCAGTCAAGCTGGCGGTGTTTTGAGTGTGAATAAATCAATGTTGTATGAAGGATTGAAAAAAAAGTATGCGTAAAGTTAAATCAAAAGTTCAAGTTTTTCCCAATCCTATCAAAGTTTTAAAAGCCGCTGTTCGTGAAGCTTATCGTGATCATAAAAAAGCCGGAATCGATCCCGTTATTTGGAAAAACGGCCGCGTTGTCCGTTTGAAACTAAGCAAGAAAAAAGCCGCTTAAAATCTTTTTTTGTCAGTTTGAATTAGTCTGCGTAAAATCCCATTCTGCCCGCGGCGCCAGCGCTAGCGCGGCGAGCGTTTTGGTTTTTCCTCTTCGATCATGATCTGTCTAATTGCGTCAAACACTGCTTTAAATTGATGATCATACTTTGATTCCATTTGTTGGATTTTCTGCCAAAGATCCTTATGCGTAGAAAGCATGTGCCTGATTTTCACAAAAGCGCGCATAATTTCGATATTCACTTGAATGGCTTGTTTGATTTAAGAACGGATGAAAGCATAGCAACGCCTTGCTCGGTAAAAGCGTAGGGTAGATATTTTCGGTGCTGTCCGCGGCCGGAATTCTTTAAGGTCACAATTTGTGACCTTAAAGAATGGGACTCTTCTGAGTTGAGCCGAAATATAAAATCTTCCGGGAAACGGTCAGAGTTTCTCTTGACCGCTTGATTGAGTTGTTTTGCGCTAACGCTATAGAGCGTTGCCAGATCCCGGTCGAGCATGACTCTTTGCCCACGGAATAGGTAGATTTTTGATTCGATTGTATTGCTGAGCGCTTTGACCATGTGCGGATTATTTATAATTACTAAGGCAATAGACCATGGGCTGAAGACTATAGACTGTCATTTCCGCTCCTCCAAAGGACGGATTCGTCCGAACGGCGAAGAAGGCGGGAATCTAGATCTGTTCAAGGTCACAAATTGTGACCTTAGAGATGATCGAAGGCAGTCACAAAATGCGCCCACCCAAAATCTATTCTCCGCAAAGTTAAAGACGTGGTTTAAAATTTCTCTCGGGGTCTGTCCTTGTGTTGAGTCTTTCGACATGGCTCAGGATAGACTCGGTCGAAGTCGAAATGTTCGTATCAATCTTCGTATTTTTTAAACATCGGGCTGCTAAGTAAGTGGCTGTCAGTCTTGGGAAAGGTATTATGAAAGAAATTCTGATCGCGATTGAAGAAATGCTTAAAAGCTCGGCAAATTATTTACCGCTAGAACTCTCCTCCTTTTTGGGCGGGCTTGTGGAAGAAGTTATCGCACCGATTCCTTCGCCGTTTGTGATGGCGGCGGTCGGGACGGCAGCATTCGCTCAGGGAAAAACTTTTCTCGCGCTTGTCTGGCTTGCGCTGGTGGGGTCGGCCGGTAAAACGATTGGGGCATGGTTTATTTATTTTGTCGCTGACAAAATGGAAGACATTTTGATTCCTCGATTCGGAAAGTTTCTGGGAGTGTCTCATGAAGATGTTGAGGGGATCGGAAAAAAGCTGAAAGGAAACTGGAAGGACGGACTCATCCTTTTTATTTTACGGGCATTGCCGATTGTTCCCAGCTCGCCTGTTTCGGCGGTTTGCGGTTTAATCAAAGTGAAATTAAAAATGTATTTAGCAGCGACTTTTTTTGGAAATATTCTTCGTAACCTTTTTTATATTTATGTCGGCTATGCCGGTCTTTCCGCGTATGAATCGATGCTGAACGGGATGGATAATATCGAGTCGCTAGTGCAAATCGCTATTTTTGGAGCGCTTGCGCTTTGCGTGGTTTGGATTTATTGGAAGCGACATCAGAAAACGGCAACGGGACGCCGTCCGACGGGAAAGAGTTAAGTTAAATCAGAACGCATAAATCAGATTTAAGAGCTTGATGGTCTTTGAGTTATGGTTTTGAGATTTTAGTTTTAAGTTCGAGTATATTCGGGGCGAAAAATCAGCAAGTGGTTTGAAATTCGGGGTCTGTCCTTGTCGCCGGAGGCGGCGGGGACTGACCCCAGTGGTTCCCGGGATCGATCGGGAATCCAGTTTTTGAACCCGGCACTTTACATGTACTGAGCCCCTCGACTCCGCTCAGGATAAGCTCTGTCGAAGTAGAAATGTTCTGAACTGTGAGTTCGGTAATTCGTCTTCAGTCGTTGGTCTGCCGTCTTAGTGGGAGTATAATTTCTGCGTAGAGTTAACCCCTCCCCGCCGGATGGTGTCCCGTTTTCGTTTTCGCAATAGAGGCAATGTGAAAAAAGTAACTTTCGAGAAATATCTTTTTATATCCGGCCTTGTGCTTTTAACCGGCATGTTGGGATGGGTTAACTATTTACTCGGATATGAGATTTCGTTTTCGATTTTTTATTGGGTTCCGATTCTTTTGGCCGCATGGTTTCAAGGGTGGCTTCCGGCGACGGGGATTGCCGTAATGAGTGCTTTCTTCTGGTATAACGCGGATATGTCGCGAGGCCACTACTATTCACACAACATTATTCCAATTTGGAATGTTTCGATGCGCTTTGCCATGTTTGTGATAGTTATTTATTTTGCGGCACGGCTTTGCCGTGAGCTAAAAAGCGAAAAAGAAATGGCGCGCAAAGATGATCTGACAGGAGTTTTTAATTTTCGACATCTTTCTGAGGTAATGGCAATAGAAATTAACCGTTCTGTTCGTTTTAAACACTCTGTTGCACTTGCTTATATTGATTTGGATAACTTTAAAAGGGCTAATGATGAGTTTGGTCATGATCAAGGCGATCTTATTTTGGCGGCGGTCGGGGGAGTTCTTCAGCGAAATGTTCGTGGCTGCGACTCGGTGGCACGGCTTGGCGGCGATGAGTTTGTTGTTTTCTTTCCTGTAACAGATGAAGCGCAGGCTCATGCTGTTGCTTCAAAATTGATCAATTTATTGAAAGATGAAGTTAGAATTAAAGCACCGTTTATCTCTTTCAGTATCGGGGTTGCAGTCTACCCTCATCCGCTTTGTAATTCGAGCGATATGATTAAACAGGCTGACAAATTGATGTATAAAGTAAAAATGAGCGGAAAAAATAACTTTATGGTTGAGGTTGTTAACCTATGAAGAAAAACAGCGCTTTCCAAATGACGGGAAACGCAGCAGAAACTGGACGCGGTCCGACGGGGAAGGGTTAGAAATAAATGAATTCAAAAATAATCCACGAAACGACGGCGTTGGCGTTCGAAGGAAAGATCAGCTTTGGCGAAGTGGTGATGAAGTTGATTAAAATCGGCATGGAACGTTGTCACGCAGATTTAGCCACTCTGCAAAAGACTTTCTATTTTAAAAGCGGTGAAACACATACTGAGAAGCTGGTGTTAGAGAATGCGCCGGATATTGCCGAAGAGTTTGATGCGGCGTGCGTGAGCGCTGCGATCAAGCTTTCGCAGGGTGGTAAAATCATTTACACGCAATTTCTTGAAATCGTCATGCGGTCCGGCTGTGCGCATTACGATGTTTATATCGACGACAAGCAGGTGATTTATTTCGGCCGTAAAGGCGGCTTCCGTGTCGAGAAATTTCCGCAACCCAAATGAAGGATAAAAGCTCAATGAAACTAATCCGTTACTTTGCAAAAAATTTGATCGTCGTTTTGGGCGTTGTGTTGATCTGGCGCGGGATTTGGCATATTTTAGACCAAGTCGATGAAAGAATTTTCGGCAACAACACAATGATTACAGCGGTGGGCGGAATTGTTCTGGGACTACTTTTGCTTTATCTCCCGGATAAGGATTTAAAAGAAATAGAAAAGCTTTAGGATCAGAAATCAGAGCATTTCCCCTAAAGGATTCTCTTCGGTATAAAAGAGCCGGGTTGAAACAAGGAAGGAAAAAATGCTGTCATTCCCTAAAAAGATGAGCTGGTGCAGAGCTGGCATGTTATCAATCTGATAAAGTTCAGAATGACATGGTGATCAGCGAAAAAAAGTTGGATAAAAGGAAATATGGATTTTGATGAACTGAAACGAATCAATGACACGATCAAGGCGGTTAGGCAGGCGCAGCAAATTCAACAGCTTTTGAAGTTGAGTGCACTTTTGAAGCAAATTAAGGACATGCACGATCATCAGAATATGATCAGGCAGTTTGTGGAAGAAAATAAGGATGATTTTTGGCGCGGAGAAAAACCTTCCGAGCAGGAGCTTGAAATTTTGCGTGAGCAAACGGGATACGATAAAAAAATTTGGGAAGAAATTGTGCAGGAGCTTTTGAAACAGTCGCCCAAGGCGGAGTAATTTTTTTTTAAGGAGAAACAAAATGCAAATAGCTGAAAAATTGAAACTAATTTTTGTTTTTGTGATTGGTTTAGCGATGGTTTCGAACATTGCTTCAGCTCGGCCGGCTTGGCTTGACCGCAGGCCAAATGAAGTTCAAAGGCAGGATGTTTTAAAAAAGTCGGCTGAAACCTTGGAGAAGCTTTATGCGGCTGAGTCTCACGCCAAAGCCGCGATTGAAAAAGCCTATGGTTATGCGACTTTCAATGATTTCAGCACAAAAATAGTATTCCTTGGAAGCGCGTCCGGCCGCGGAGTTGCGGTGAATAATAAAACGGGGCAAAAGACTTTTATGAATATGTATGAGGCTCAGGCGGGCCTCGGACTCGGTGTGAAGTCCTACATATTGGTTTGGGTTTTTGATAATGAGTCGGCGTTTAATAGTTTTGTGAATTCAGGTTGGGAGTTAGGCGCGCAGGCCGCTGCGGCCGCGAAAGCGGGCAGTAACGGCGGCGCACTTGAGGGCGCACTGCAAATATCCCCGGGAGTTTATGTCTATCAACTGACCGGTTCAGGTTTGGCCGTGGAGCTTACCGCCAAGGGCACAAAGTATTACAGAGATAACGACCTCAACAATGTTAAATAAGCGCGTTGTTTTGGCCGTATAATGCGGAATATCTGCTGCCTTAACAATCTACCCAAAATAGTCTAAAATGGGTGCGCCCGATTCGTCTCTAAAGCTGTAAGGATCCTATGCGCTTGCAAACCATTCATCAGAAAATAATGCTGCGTGCCGTAAGCGTAAGTTTTTTCGGCAACATTCTTTTATTTGCCATTAAATTAACGGCGCTTTTAATGGTGCGTTCGCTCGCGATCGCGACGGACCTTGGTATCACTGTGGTGGGGCTGATTGTTTCCGCCGTGCTTTATTACTCCATTAAACTTGCCAGCCGTCCTGCGGATATGTTGCACAATTATGGTTACGGAAAAGTTGAGCATGTATGCGAAGCGCTAGAAGGCGTGGTTTTAATTGGCATTGCGCTTGTGATGACAGTGCAGGCTGTCGGACATGTCGTGCATCCGCATGCCGCGGCAGCGAATCCTTGGGTAGGTTTTTGGTTCAGCGTCGTCGGCTGTGTGGTTAATTTTATTGGCGCGTTTTGGATTTTAGCTTTAGCAAAAAAATGCCGATCTCCCGCGGTTCAAGCTGAGGGCTTGCATTACAAGCTCGAAGGTTTTATTTCACTGACTGTTTCGGTTTCTTTTTTGGCTGCCGCGATTTTGGCGCTGACGTCGCTTGCGCCTTGGGCGGTTTATCTTGATCCGGCCGCGACGCTTATCGTTGCAGTTTTAATCACCTGGCCGTCATTCAAATTAGCGCAGCACGCATTTTTAAAACTGCTGGATGTTTCGCTTGAAGAAAGCGGGAAGATTGAATTAATGGGGAATCTCGCGCAATTCATGGACCGTACTTGCGAGTTTCGTGATGTGCGCAGCCGCACCGCCGGCAGAACGACTTTCGTTGAATTGAAATTGGTTTTACCTAAAGTGCTTTCATTCGTGAAGGCCAATGAATTTGCCTCGAAGGTGGGGCTTGATTTACAGAAAAGCATTCCACACAGCGAAACTTCCGTGAAAGCCGTTCCTTGCATGGAAGACTGCACTTATCTCACCGAAGGCAAACCCTGCCCATACCTGGCTCCGCTGCAAAAAGATTAAATAGCAGCCCTGGCAGCGTAGTATTTGATCTTTAGCCATGCTCATACCTTGCCGATCTCTTAAGCAGGAAGGCTCATTAACCAGGGGAGGTAGCATGAACGGACAAACTTGCATCTTGTGCAGAGTTTTCGGGATCATCGCGATAATCGGGTTACTGAATTTGGGAATTGAGGGCGCGCTCCGTGTCAATTATCTGGAGCGTTTTTTGGGAGAAGCCACCGTTATCACACGTGTCATTTATGTGGTGATGGGCTTAGTGGGGCTTATGTCTCTCGTCAAGTATTTTGGGATGTCTTGCCCCGGCTGTTGTAAGAAGTAAGAAGTTTTAAAAAAAGACGAGCTGTTTTTAGCTCGTCTTTTTCTTTTTTTAGAGAGCCCTCAAGCAATTGCTATAAACGCCGTAGTTTAAACGATCAACGCAAAGGCTACCTAGGCCGGGGATGGACTGTGATGGGCATAACACCGAAAAAAATATTGGCAATTGATGACGAGCTTGAAATTCTCATCGCCGTTCGTGAAAGTCTTGAAGCGGAAGGTTATGACGTTCGCACGGCAAATAATGGCGTGAAGGGGCTCGAAATTGCGGCGGAATTTCAGCCCGATATGATTTTCTTAGATGTCAAGATGCCGCAAATGGATGGATTTCAATTTCTCCAAAGAATGGATGCTGATCCCGCGCTGAGTCGAATTCCGGTGTGTATGGTTACTGGTCACGGAGACATCGACAATATCTTTAAAGCCCAGGCGTCTCGCCGCGTGCGTGATTTTGTGATTAAGCCCTTCCAGGCCATTGATTTGATTGATCTCATGAATCGCCACGCATACTAGTGCTTCGTCAAGGCTGAAATGGTCTACGACCACGCGTGTTGGGTCCAACATTTCATATCAATACTCAGCGCTGTGGTTTGTCGCCCAACAATTAACTCGTGACAAACCATTAGATCAAACCAGTTGAGCTGATGATCGAATGATATTCACCCTGCCCGCTGCGACTCTTGCAAAACTTGACGTTAAAGACATTCCTTTTCATTTCGCGACTTTAATATGAATTTTCGCTATGATTCCATTCTCAGAATTGCTTCTTAAAAAAATAGTTGGATGAATTAACCTTGAATAAGTGTGTGACACAAAAAGCTTTTAAGATTTTGGCACTGTTATTTTTAGGCGGACTACTTGCCTTGATAGGGGTAGGTTTAATTAACGTTGCGGTTGATAAGCCCATTGAAGTTCATCCGGAAAGATTAAGCGGCAAGTCGCCCCTTTTTAAGAATGCGGCACCTATCATCCAAGAGAGTTGTCTGAACTGCCATTCGGCGCATGCTCAGTTGCCGTGGTACGCCTCGTTTCCTCTCGCAAAACAAAAGATCGAGAATAATATTGCAGAGGGCCGGGAAGAAATTGATTTAGAGAAGGTTCTTTTTACACCCGGGAAGGTGCCGTCTGCTAAAGCAATGCATCATATTCAATCTGAAATTGAAAAAAATGCGATGCCGCCGCGTGAATATAAAGCTCTGCATTGGAAAGCAGTTATTTCCAAAAAAGAAAAGCAGGCTATTTTAAATTGGATCCGTGAAGAGCAGAATGTAAAACTGTCTAATTAGAACGAGACGCCAAAGGAGTGCGCCTGTGATGAGTCAGCCAAAATTAGAAAATCGCCCCGAACAACCCTATGTTGGAATTTGCGCACGAGTCATGATGAAAGAATTGGGCGTGGTATTGCCGCCTCTGCATAATCAATTGATGGATTGGATGGAAGCGCAGGGCATTGAACCCGTTGGCCCGCCATTTTTTCGTTATCTTGTGATTGATATGGAAAAAGGTTTTGATATGGAAGTCGGTGTTCCGGTTGCAAGTGTTGTTGAGGTTCAAGCGAATATTCGTTCAGGTGTTCTGCCGGCAGGCGCTTATGCGACGCTCGTTCATACGGGACATTATTCGGGGCTCCGCGAAGCGACACAAACTCTGCTGGAATGGGCTCTTGAAAATGGAATCGAGTGGCATGTTGCGATTGCGGGCGGCAGTGAAGCATGGGAAGCACGTCTTGAAATTTATCGGAATGTTGGCCTTGAAAAAGATCCTGAAAAATGGGAAACAGAATTGGCTTTTTTAACTGCAGACTAATGCGCAAAAGGAGTTATTTTGATTTACTCAAAAACATATAAAAATGGACTCAGATTATTCTCATGAAAAAATATCCGCATCTGGAAGTTAGAGTTTCGAGCATTCATCACCGTGGCGTGTTTGCCGCGCGAGATATTAAAAAAGGCGAGCGTTTGATCGAATACACAGGTCGAAGATTAACGGCTGCGCAGGCTGACCGGAGCCAGTCGGATTATCTTTTTCAGCTGACGCCTAAAATATTTATCGACGGAAAAAATACGGCGCGCTATTTTAATCATTCTTGTTATCCCAACTGTGAAGTTGAGATTGTACGCGGACAAATTTGGGTTAAGGCGTATCTCAATATTAAGCGCGGTGAAGAGCTCGTCTATAGCTATAGCTACAGCCTCGAGGAGTCCAAAGATTATCCTTGTCTTTGCAAGGCCAGAAAATGCGCCGGCTATATTTTGGATCAATATTATTGGCCCCAGCTTAAAAAAATTCAAAAGAAACAAAAAGCTCAAAAAGAAAAGTCTCTCGCAAAAGTAAATTCCTAAGAAAGCCAACCGATCAACTTAAAAGCAGGTTTTTATGATTCTGGTAAAAGGTTATGCCCTTCGCAGTCCCAAGTCTAAGCTCGCCCCGTTTGAATTCAGGCGCCGTGATCCACGCGATCAAGATGTGGTGATTGATATTCAATATTGCGGAATTTGTCACTCGGATGTTCATCAGGCGCGCAATGAATGGGGCGGATCCAAGTTTCCCATGGTGCCAGGCCATGAAATTACAGGCGTCGTGCTCCGTGTCGGGGGAAAAGTCAAAAAATTTAAAGTGGGTGACAGAGTGGGTGTGGGCTGTTTTGTGGACTCATGCCGCAAATGTGAGCAATGTAAAAATTATTATCAGCAGTTTTGTGAAAAAGGGCCAAGCTTTACTTACAACAGCACGGAGCAAGACAAAAAAACTCCAACGTTCGGTGGTTATTCAACCGGTATTGTGGTGAACGAAGATTATGTTTTAAAAATTCCTAAAAACCTTCCTTTGGATGCGGCGGCCCCTTTGCTTTGTGCCGGCATCACGCTTTATTCTCCGCTGAAACATTGGGGCGCGGGCAAAGGTAAAAAAGTTGCAATCATTGGCTTGGGAGGTCTCGGACACATGGGGGTGAAGTTGGCCCACGCGATGGGCGCGGAAGTCACCGTGTTAAGTCACTCGATTAAGAAGAAGAAAGATGGTTTACGTTTGGGGGCGGATCATTTTTATTCAACATCGGACCCAAAGACCTTCACGAAACTTAAAAAGCATTTTAATTTAATCATTAACACGGTTTCAGTTGATATTGACTGGAATGAATATCTTGAACTGCTCAAAATCAACGGCACAATGGTTTTGGTCGGCGTGCCTGAAAAAAATGTACCCGTTGCTGCGCACTCTTTAATCATGGGACGACGCAGTTTGGCGGGTTCTCTCATCGGCGGGATCCAGGAAACCCAAGAGATGCTCAATTTTTGCGGTAAGAAAAAAATAACCTCTGAGATTGAACTCATTCCTATTCAAAAAGTAAATGAAGCTTATAAACGAATCGTTAAAAGCGCTGTGCGTTATCGTTTTGTAGTCGATATCAAGTCATTGAGCAGCTGAACGTCGGCCGGAGCTTGGAATTTTTATAAAAAAAATATTACCTTATTCTCGTTAACTAGGAGGCTCACTCAAAGTGAGGCGTTAGGGGACGGTTAGTTCAGGATATTTTGAATAGTAAAAAAAAGTGTGGGATAGTTTTGATAAAAAGAGTGGGAGCGGGTTCAAAAAAAGAGTTCAATTTTTCTCAAGCAGTCCTCACTCCTCACTTTGTTCGTCGTTGCGGAACTCGAAAATTCAAACTTCCTTTTCTGACCCCTATTCGCAGTGTGGGGTGAAGGCTTAAAGCAGAGAAACAAATTGATCCAATCAAATTACTAGAAAGTCAACATTTCCATTTCCGACATAAGTCCTCACGTAAAGCAATGAATGTTTCCCGCAATATTTTTTTCAATCTCGGCGAGGCAGAGATTGAAAAAAGGGACAGGAGATTATATCCATTACCTTTCTCCTGGCACGGCTTTGCCGAGCCGGGAGAAGATAAAGGCGGGAAACTTTATTTTGAAAATGCGTGAGAATGGATGTGGCGAATAATATCAAGGAAACTTCGAGCGATATGATTTGGGAACTTGTTTTTCCGTTTTAAGCTCTCACGCCCACTAGCACGGAAGTCTTTGGAGTAGACATTCCTATGGCGACTAGCGCTTCGGCCTAAATTTAAATGGCAATGCCATTTAAAAACAATACTCAGCGCTGCATAGTGGTCGTAGACCATGTCTCGTCTCAAAAATAAATAGGACGAGACGGCTTTCCGCAGCGACGAACGAAGTGAGAAGTGAGGACTGCCCGAGCCAGAGGAATGTCTACTCCAAAGACCAAATCCACTTTTTCCTTCACGCATCGCGCAAGCCAGAAAAATGACTCGGATTAAAAATTTAAAAGCGTTCAATAGCGACCTTTGTCTATTAGATCCACGGCTTGTTTCTTGCCTTGCCACGTCTCGGTTTGACCTGTAGGCTATGCGCTTACTTTTAATTGAAAATCAGGCAAAAGGGTTAATTTTATGGGCGATTACGGTCCTCCAAAACGGGTTACAAAATGGGCAGGTGTGGTGCTCTTCGCGGTCCTCATTTCCTGCGGAGTTTTTGGCACGCCGATTTATATTTATCACCGCGGCGTTGCAGCTTCAGAAGCGGCGCTTTTTTGGTTTTATTTTTTTGCGACCAGTTTTTCTATCACGATGGGTTACCATCGGTTATTTTCGCATGTGACTTATAAAACAAATAAAGTCGTTGAGTTTTTTCTGCTCTTTTTTGGCGCGGCGACTTATGAAGAGTCTGCCTTGAAATGGTCTTCACAACATCGTCAGCATCACCAATTTACGGATACGGCCATGGATCCACATAATTCAACGCGCGGATTTTGGTATTGTCATGTGGGTTGGATTCTCTTTTACAAGCATGCCGTCAATCACGACAACGTTAAAGACCTGTTGCAAGACAAGTTGCTTATGAGTCAGCATAAGTATTACAACGCGTGGGCACTTGTGTCCGGAATTCTTTTACCGCTTGCAATTGGTTATGCGACGGGGCATTTGCTCGGAGCGTTTCTCATGTCCGTTTGTTTGCGCATGTTTCTTGTCATGAATTCTGCATTTTTTATTAACTCCTACGCGCACATGATCGGTGACAATGAATTTAATCGCAAAGAATCCGCGCGCGATCATTGGTTGGGCGCGATTATTACAAATGGCGAGGGCTACCACAGCTATCATCATAAGTTTCCAAATGATTATCGCAACGGCATCCGTTGGCATTATTGGGATCCCACCAAATGGGCGATTTTTGCTTTGTCGAAGATTGGCCTTGCTTGGGATCTTAAGCGTACGCCCCCATCGCTAATTCAGGTCGCCATTCAAACCGCTTAAGTAAAGAGTTCTTTATTTTTTTCTTATGATTTCACTACAAGTTTTTTCGCATTTCAGATCAAAGATTGTCAAAGCTGCTTTTTTCTTAAGCATGGCGTTTTGGGCCGTAAATTTATTTGCAGCAGAACCCAAGACGATTAAGGTTATGGCTTTAGGGGATTCAACCACGGCGGGAAATCCCGGATTCCGGTCGCCGGTTGAAGCGCCGCCGGCTGGAGAGGGTGATGAAAAAAGCCAATATGCGTATTGGATGATGCGTCGTAATCCGGAATATGATGTTTTGAATCGCGGCGTGAGCGGTGAACGCACGAGCCAGATTTTTAAACGTTTTAAAAAATATATCGAAACAGAAGCTCCGGATGTGGTGATTGTGCTTGCCGGAGTTAATGATCTTTATAGCGGTTCTTCTGTTGAGAAGGTTGAGATGCAGCTTCAGGAAATCTACGCGCTTGCCATGCAAAAAAATATCAAGATTGTTGCTTGTACAATTTTGCCTTACGATCGCGCCGCTCCAGAGATTGTGAAAAAAATAGTGCAGGTGAACACATGGATTCGCAGTTTTTCTAAAAAAAATGGATTTTTGTTTTGCGATACTTTTCGAATTGCGGGTCATCCTGAAAAATTCGGAAAGCTGCGTGGCTCGCCCGATGGTATGCATCCTGATATTGACGGTTACAAGCGCATGGGGGAGGCGTTGGCCATAACCTTGGAACATCACTTTAATTGATGCAAGCTTTCAATTGTTCCCTTTGCGGTGCTTCCGCGCCTTTTTGGGTTGATGCGCATGCGCGCCATTTTTACCGTTGTGATTCCTGCGACCTCATTTTTTTGCTCCCTTCTGAACGGCTTAGCCAGAAAGATGAGCTGGAGCGTTATCAGCTCCATCAAAATAATGACCAGGATCCGAGCTATCGGGCTTTCTTGAATCAGCTTGCCAGGCCTTTAATGGAAAGGCTTTCTCCTCCCAAGGAAGGCCTCGACTATGGCTGCGGGCCGGGCCCGACTCTCTCGAAAATGTTTGAGAAGAAAGGTTTTAAAATGAAAATTTATGACCCGTACTTT